>Ga0265337_1000895_pt1 | contig 15671 bp, 11 predicted proteins | sample 42122metaG_FD_192441 | JGI IMG/M metagenome (GOLD analysis project Ga0265337, IMG submission 192441) | Rhizosphere microbial communities from Carex aquatilis grown in University of Washington, Seatle, WA, United States - 4-21-22 metaG | ecosystem: Host-associated > Plants > Roots > Rhizosphere >... | reverse complement strand
GCCGCTCGGGGAAAGAAACGCTTATGCGCCTCCAGGCGCGCTGCCGGAGCGATTCCATCATTACCCTTCCCTCGCGCCCCCAAAGGGCTGTTGGCCTTATTTCACCCTGTTAGCGGCGCGAGATCAAGCGCTTACGCCTTGAGAGTGCCAATCCGTCTCAGGCAGGCAACGGCCCCTATAGGGCCTTCACGGCGGCCAACACCTCGGCCGAATGCCCCGGAACCTTCACTTTGCGCCAGATTTGGCGGATGACGCCCTTGCCGTCGATCAGGAAGGTGGCGCGCTCCATGCCCATATAACGCCTGCCATACATGCTCTTCTCGACCCAGACGCCATAAGCCTGAGCGATCTTGGTGTCTTCATCGGCTGCGAGCGTCAGTTGCAGCTCGTACTTGGCCTTGAACTTGTCGTGGCTCTTGGCGCTGTCTTTCGAGATTCCCAGGATCACCGCGCCCGCCGCCTTGAAAGCTTTGGAATCCTTCGTGAAAGCAATCGCTTCCGCGGTGCAGCCCGAGGTATCGTCCTTGGGATAGAAATAGAGCACCACAGATTTGCCTTTAAGCTGTGCCAGAGAAATGGTGCCGTTCCCATCGGCTGGGAGCGTGAAATCCGGCGCCTTGTCGCCTGGCTTAAGATCGTTTGACGCCATCGACGGATCGCCTCCTTTCTCTCGACCGTTGTTACCCTGAAGCGATTACCTAGGTAGGATAATCCCGTTAGGAATCATCGCTTTTCGCCTATGATCGTCCGCCGGCTTAAGCCGGCTCGAAATACCGGGGTATGAGCTTGGAGTACGCTTAGCGATGCTGATCCGGTATGTCCAGCGCGCCGGCCTGATCATCGGAGCGATCCTCGCTGCGGTGCTGTTCTTCCTCGGCGGCGCCGCATTGCGTCTCCTGATGGGCCCGATTTCGCTCGGGCCCTTTGCCAGCGTGATCGAGGACGCGCTCAATCATTCGGTTGCCGGTGTGGTTATCCGCTTCGACCAGGCGGTGATCGAATGGTCGCGTCCCGAAGGCAAGATCAATCTGATTGTCCTTGGCACCAAGGTGTTCGACGTCAACGGCCATATCATCGCGCAGGCGCCCAAGGCCGATCTCGATTTCGACGCCGCCGGAATGGTGCAGGGGAAGCTCAACCTCAAGCGCTTCGGGTTGATCGGCGTTCAACTCACGGGCATCCGCGACAAGACAGGCGCCATCCGGCTGGGCTTCGGGCCCGAGGAAGGAGAACCCGATCTTTTCAAGACCATTCGCAACATCCTGCAGAACAGCGCGGCGGGCGGAGGTTCGCTCGACAGCTTCGCCATCCGAAATGCAAGGCTCGCCTTCCGCGATGAGCCGACCGGTCTTTTTGTCGTGGCGCCCGACATCAATTTCACGCTCGACGACAAGGGCAAGACCTTCGACGTCTCGCTCGATGCCGCCGTCGAGATTTCCGGCATTCCCGCGCGCTTGAGCGCAAAGGCGACCTTGCGCGAAGACGGCAGTCCGGATCATGGCACCCTTGCGATAAAGGGCCTTTCGCTCCCGGCGTTGGTGCAGAACAGCGCAAGATTTGCAAGCCTGAAACCCTATCGCTTGAGTTCGGATTTAGAGGCAAGCTTTGCCTTCGATCGGGATGGAATGTTTACCTCCACCGATTTCCATGTGGCCGGCGCGGGCACGGTCGACACAGCCGTTTTCAAAACCCCGCTCAAGCTCGACAAGTTCGAAACCACCGGACATTTCGATGCCGCCGGAAGCCACCTCGCATTGGCCGATTTCACCTTCGCGACCAAGGAGATTGCAGCAAAAGTAAAGGCCGATTTGCAGCTCGGCTGGAAAGAGGACGAGCTTGCAAGCGTGAACGGAGACATTGCAGCCGCCGATTTCAGGCTCGACATGCCGGATTGGTTTTATCAACCGCTCGCCTTTTCCAATATTTCCATCCAGGGCGCGTATGATCTCGGCGCGCGCACGTTCACCTGGCAGCGTGCGGTGCTCGATGGCGGCGCGTTTGTCGCGGATACCAAGGGCGAAGCGCACTTTGCCGGCGGCGGGAGCCCGGCGCTTAGCGTGGCGGGCACGATCAACGCGCTTCCCGTAGACGAAGCGTTGAAATATTGGCCGGTGGGCGTCGGTCCCGGCGCGCGCGACTGGATCAAGGAGAACATTCCCGGCGGTCGCGTCGGGCCCGTTCGGGTGGAAACGGACTTTCCCGCCGGCGCGCTCGATCAGGACCGATTGCCGGATTCGTCGATGACACTGACGTTTCCCTTCGAAGGCATGAGCGCCCGCTATATCCCTGGGATGACGCCGGTGACGGCTGCGCGCGGCGAGGCGAGACTGACGGGTGACTCGTTCCATCTGACGGTTGCCGCCGCATCCGTCGGTCCGCTCGCGGTAAGCGAGGGCGATGTCGCAATTCCCGACCTTCACACCCACGGTGTTATCGGCCACATCAAGGCCCATTCCGAAGGCAAGGTCTCCGAGGTTCTTGACCTGATCGACGAGCAGCCGCTCGGCTATGCCAAGCGCTTCGGCCTGAAGCCGGAAACCGTAAGCGGTCGCGCGGCGGTCGATCTCGACGTCGACCTGCCATTGCTCCGGGACATTTCCTTCGACCAGATTAGAATCGGCGTTCAGGCCAAAGCCAGCGATGTTGCTCTCCCCCTCGACAACCGCAAGCTCGATCACGCCCAGGCGAGTTTCACGATCGACAACAAATCGCTGACCGCGCAAGGGAACGCGAATCTCCAGACCGTGCCGATCGTCTTCAAATGGACGGAGGATTTTCTCGCCGAAGGCATCACGACTCGCGTGGACGTGGCGGGACGGCTCGACGAACAGTCGCGCGCGAGCCTCGGACTTTCCGAGCCCAAATGGATAAGCGGCCCCATGCCGGCGTCTCTCGCCCTCACGGGGCGCCGGTTTCATTTCAGTGATGGTGCGCTGAAGGCCGATCTGACGGGTGCGGCCGTGGATCTTCCGGTGCTGAATCTTGCCAAGCGCGCCGGCACCCGCACCAACGCGACCGCTCAGCTCCATTTCGGCGAGGCGGGCGCGGTCACGATTTCCGACCTTGTGGTAACCGGCGAGAGTCTGAATGCCAAAGGCGGGCTCTCGCTCGACAAGGACGGCAAGATCGTAAACGTGTCGTTTGGCGAGGTACGTTCGGGCATCAACGACTTCGCCCTGGACCTTGCGCCAACGGTGGGCGACGGACTTGACGTTCGCATTCATGGCAAGAGCCTGGATGGCGCGCATTACTTTACCGACAAGAAGAAGACTCCGAACGCAACCGCGCCCGCCGACGCGGATGACGACCTTCAGCATCCGCTGTCTCTGAATATCAAGGTCGATCGTCTGGTTTTGCACGACGCGGTCAACCTCAAGGACGTTTCTCTCGCGCTCGCTCTTGCGCCGAAGGACAGGATCAACGGCTTCACCCTTGATGCCATGGGAACAGGCAAGGGCAAGATCACAGGCCACATGGAGGTGGTGAAAGGCGTCCGCAATCTGACCCTGGATACGGACGATGCGGGTGCCTTGATCGATACCTTCATGAGCTTTTCGAGTGTTCGCGGCGGCAAGCTCTCCGCCAAGATCAGTTTCCCCGCCGACCTGCCCGGCCCGGCGAACGTAAAGACTCCGCTCGCGGATTATCAGGGCACGGTCACGCTCTCCGATATTGTCGTCACCGACCAGCCGTTCGTCGCGCGCCTGTTTTCCGCGGGCAGCCTGGATGGTCCGCTGCGGCTGCTGCAGGGCTCCGGAATTCCACTCAGCACCGTGAGTGTCCCGTTCAATGCCCGCGGGAAGGTCGTCACCATCCACGAAGGCCGCGCCGCGGGGCCCGCCATTGGAGCCACATTCGAAGGCATGCTCGACCGCAAGACCGAGAAGGTGGATGTCACGGGCACGCTCGTGCCGCTCTATGGCCTGAACAGTTTCCTCGGCGCGGTGCCTCTCCTGGGCGACATCCTGATCTCGAAGAAGGGCGAAGGCATCTTCGGCCTCACCTACGCAATGAAGGGCAACCTCAACGAGCCGGCGCTTTCGGTGAATCCGCTGTCGGTTTTGACGCCGGGAATCTTCCGCAGGATCTTCGAATACGCCACGCCGAAGGCGCCGCCGCCGGAGATACCGCCTCCGCCGCAAGCGTCCGCCGAGAGCAAGCAGGCCGCGCCTGCCCCGACGCCGAATTGATCGGACTGAATCGATCAGACCGGCTTGATAAGCATGTGGCTTTTTTTGCCCACCGACAATTTCACGACGCCGTCCTTGAGATCATCCAAACCGACAACTGCGCGCACGTCGGCGACCGGAACGTCGTTGGCGCGCAAGCCGCCGGACTGGATGAAGCGGCGGGCTTCGCTGGCCGAACCGGTCAGTCCCGCGAGATGGGCAAGCGTCGTAATCGGAATGCCCTCGGCGAGACGAGACCGTTCAATTTCGAACGTCGGCAATCCGGTGGCAAGCGCACCCTCCTCGAAGGTGCGGCGCGCGGTTTCCGCGGCGGAATCCGCTGCAGCGCGGCCATGAACGATGGCGGTCGCTTCGGTGGCGAGGATTTTCTTGGCCTCGTTCAGCTCCGCGCCCTGCAACGCTTCAAGCCGCGCGATCTCGGGAATCGTCATGTCGGTGAAGAAACGCAAAAAGCGGCCGACGTCTCCGTCTTCGGTATTGCGCCAGAACTGCCAATATTCATAGGGGCTCAGCATGTCCGCGTTCAGCCACACCGCACCGGCTGCGGTCTTTCCCATCTTGGCGCCGGACGACGTTGTGATGAGGGGGGTGGAGAGCCCGAAGAGCTGCGCGCTTTCCATGCGCCGTCCCAGATCGATGCCCGACACGACGTTGCCCCATTGGTCCGAGCCGCAGGACTGCAGCCGGCAGCCATAACGCCGGTACAGCTCCACGAAGTCGAAAGCCTGCGTGACCATGTAATTGAATTCGAGAAACGAGAGCGCCTGCTCGCGCTCAAGCCGGATCTTCACGCTCTCCATGGTCAGCATGCGGTTGACCGAGAAATGCCGCCCGACCTCGCGCAGGAACGGGATGTATTCCAATTTGTCGAGCCAATCTGCGTTGTCCACCATGATCGCGTCCGAGGGTCCGTCACCGAACGCAAGAAGATGCCGGATACCCGCGAGCATGGAATTCTTGTTGACCTGGATCTGTTCCGGCGTCAGCAGCTTGCGCACTTCGTCCTTGCCGGAAGGATCGCCGAGCTTGGTGGTGCCCCCGCCCATCAGCAGGATCGGTCGGTGCCCGGCCTGTTGCAGGCGCCGCAGCGTCATAAGCTGCACCAGATTGCCGATGTGCATGCTGGAGGCTGTGCAGTCGAACCCGATATAGGCGGTCACGCGCTCTTTCTGGAACAGCGTGTCCAAATCTTCGGGTGCGGAGCAATCGTAATAGGCGCCGCGCTCCGCGAAAATGCGGAGGAATTCGGAAGCGAATTTTGGCGCGGCTGTCATGATAAGCTCGTTGCGAAAGGGCAGGGTGTGTAGCACGGATGGCGGACATTCTTAAAGTGATGGGTCTGATGAGCGGCACGTCGCTCGATGGCATCGATGCGGCGATCCTCGACACGGATGGCGCAGGGATCGCCGTGCCTGGGCCTGCGCTCACGGTTCCCTACCATCCCTGGACGCGTGCCATGCTGAACGAGGCGCTGAAGGCGGCGTTGCACACACGTGCGGGCGACCCGGTTCCACCGCAGATCGAGAAGGCAGAGCGGCTTTTGACCGACGCGCACGCGCAAGCCGTAGCGGCCCTGCTGCGGCACGCCGAGTTGAAGGCGCCCGATATCGCCTATATCGGCTTTCACGGCCAGACGATCCTCCATCGGCCTTCCGATCGCTGGACCTGGCAAATCGGCGACGGCGCTCTGCTTGCCCAGGCGACGGGAATTGCCGTCGTGAACGAATTCCGGCTTGCCGATGTGGCGGCCGGAGGGCAGGGGGCGCCGTTCGTGCCGCTCTATCATTTGGTTCTGGCGCGCGACATGGAACGGCCGCTGGCCGTGGTGAACATCGGCGGTGTCGCCAATGTCACCTACATTGGCTTGAAGGATGAGATCATCGCCTTCGACACGGGGCCCGGTAATGCCGCGCTGGACGACTGGGCCCTCAAGCATACGGGCGAGGCGCTCGACCGCGATGGCAGGCTGGCGCGCAGCGGGACGGTGAACGAGGCTGTGCTTGCGTTCATGCTCGATCATCCGGTTTTCCTGCGGCCGCCGCCGAAATCGCTCGATCGTTTCGATTTTCCCATGGCCGCTGTGGAGGGGCTTTCGGCGGCCGATGGCGCGGCCACCCTGACCGCGTTCACGGCAGCGGCAATCGCCCGGGCCCGAGAACACCTGCCTGAGCCACCGAAGACCTGGATCATCTGCGGCGGCGGGCGGCACAATCCCGTGTTGATGGAGGCGCTTCGCGCGCGGCTTTCGGGTGAGGTGATCACGGCCGAAGAAGCCGGCTGGCGCGGCGATTTCCTGGAAGCCGAGGCGTTTGCGGATTTGGCCGTGCGTAGTGTGCGCGGTCTGCCGCTCAGCCTGCCATCGACCACCGGCGTGCCCTATCCGATGACAGGCGGACGCTTGCATTTGCCTGTTTGATTCTCGCGCAATCTGCCGCGAACATCGACGCTTCTACGGAATGACACCGTAGCGAGCAAAATTCTTCGTCGTTCCCGGTCTCACGCTTTCGGCCGCAATGATGTCCGCCTGTCCGGCAGCCGCATTGCCGGAGCGAAGCTCGGCGACGCCGCGTCCGAACAGAGCGCTTGCGAGCTTCGGGTTTCGCTGCAGCGCCGCCTGGTAATCGGCGATGGCGTCCTGGTAGACGCCCATACGCAGTTCGACGAAGCCCCGCGCCTCGAAGGTGAAATCATTGTTCGCGGCGAGCCTCATCGCCTGATTGCAATCATCGAGTGCCCGATTGAGACCGCTGCCCATCACCGCGCGTGTCCAGCAACGATTGACGAAGGCCATGGGGTCGTCCGGCTTCACCGTCAGGACATGGTCGAAATCGGCCAGCGCCCGCTCGTATTGGCCGTCCTGGTCATAGGCGCCGGCGCGGTTGTAATAGGCTTCGATGTAATCGGGCTTGAGCGAAATCGCTTGATCGAAATCCGCGATAGCCTGTTTGAAGTCCCCTTTGGCCGCGGCCGCCGTGGCGCGGTTGTAGAAGGCCTCCCAATAATTCGGTCTCATGGCAATGGCGCGGTCGAAATCCTGATAGGCCTTGTCGTAATCGCGCTTGCCGAAATAGGCGCTGCCGCGATTCAACAGCGCATCCGCCTGCGGGTCGAGCCGGATCACCTGGTCGTAATCGGCGATGGCCAGGTCGAATTTGCCGTTGTGGTAATAATCGAAGGCGCGCCCGAACAGCGCATTCGCGTTATCCGGCCTCAACGCAATCGCGTGGTCGTAATCGGCGATTGCCGCGTCATATTCCTCGACATTGTGGAGCACATAGCCGCGATAGTGGAAGGCCTCGGCGAGATCGGGATCAAGCTGGATCGCGCGGTTCAGATCGGAAAGCGCCAAATCGTACTGGCCTCGCATCATGTATTCATAGCCGCGATAGTCGAAGGCACCGCCAAAATCCGGCCTGAGCCTCAACGCCTGGGTGAAATCGGAAAGCGCGGCATCCGCCATGCCGCTGTAATGATGCGCGAGCCCGCGGTAACGATAGGCTTCGGCGTAATCCGGCCGAAGACGGATCGCGCGGTCGAAATCGGCAATCGCGAGATCGTATTGTTCCTTGGTGCTGTAGGCGACACCGCGTCCATAAAAAGCTTCAGGGTCGCGGCTGTTGAGATTGATCGACGTGGTGAAATCGGCGATCGATTTGTTGATTTCGCCCAAGGCCCAGAGTGCGAGCCCGCGCGACCGGAAGCCTTCGGCGACGTTCGGCTTCAGCCGCACAAATTGGTCGAAATCGGGGACCGCGCGGCCGAAGGCGTGCTGGGCGTAGAACACGCCGCCCCGATTGAAAAAGGCTTCGGCGAAATTGCGCTTGAGCGCGATGGCCCGGTTCAGGTCGACGATGGCGTCGTCATATTTGCGCAGTGCCGCGAAAGCCGTCGCGCGCTGGTAGTAGAAATCCGCATTGTCGGGCTTGAGCCGGATCGCCTGGCTGAAATCGGCGGCGGCAGACTCGTACTGGCTCCTATGGAAGTAGGAGAGACCGCGCCCGGCAAACGCGGCCGGATTGTCCGGTCTGAGCCGGATCGCCTCGGTATAGTCGGCAAGCGCCAGATCGAATTCGCTCTTGTTGTAATGGGCAAAGGCGCGATTGAAGTAGGCGACGAAAAGGCCGGCATCGGTTTCCTCGCCCGACTGGATTCGGGCGGCGCAGCCATCGATCTGCTGGTCGAAGGAGACGCCGCCATCGACGGTGCCGTTGCACAAATCCCAGTCCCGATCTGCAGTGACGCGGCCGGAATCGGGCGGCTCCGCCGCCACGCCCGCGCCGGTCCAGGTCAAGGCGGCAATCGACAAGAAGAACGCAAATGGAAACCGCATGGATGCGACCCTTGCGTAAAGCACAACGAGCTTAAAATTCGGCGCCTAGGCTGACAAGCGCCTCCCAAACCGCGGCGGCTGCCCCTAGCGCCCGCCGTCGGTCGAGGCCATCCGCCGCCTCACATAGTCCTCGACGATGTCCACGACTTCGGCCTGGTGATTGTCGAAGAAATGGTTGGCGCCCTCGATCTTGGTGTAGGTGATCTTGATCCCGCGTTGGGCCGTCAGGCGGTCGACCAGCTTCTGCACGTCGGCCTCCGGCACCACCTGGTCTTTTGTTCCGTGTACGAACAGACCCGATGCGGGGCACGGCGCGAGAAACGCAAAATCGTAGAGATTGGCCTGCGGCGCAATCGAGACGAAGCCGGTGATTTCCGGCCGCCGCATCAAGAGCTGCATCCCGATCCACGCGCCAAAGGAAATCCCCGCCACCCAGCAATAAGAGGGGTTGGGATAGAGGGTGCTCATCCAGTCGAGCACGGCTGCGGCATCGGAGAGTTCGCCCGCGCCGTTGTCGAAGGAGCCCTGGCTCCTGCCCACGCCGCGAAAATTGAACCGCACCACTGTACAGCCAAGCCTGTGGAAGCGGTGGTAGAGGTCATAGACCAGCGGATTGTTCATGGTTCCGCCGTACTGCGGATGGGAATGCAGAATCAGCGCCATGGGGGCGTTGGGCGCCTTTTGCCGCTGATAGCGCGCCTCGATTCGCCCGGCGGGTCCCGGCAGGATTATGTCAGGCATCTCTGGCCTCCCCCCAGAATGACGGGGGTTTAATCAGGTATATGGTGGGGTGGGGGCGGAAAAACAGGGCAGACATCTCAGGATTTCGGGCAAAATTGCCAGGGTTGGGACAGAATTCTTGACTAGGTTACTCAGGAATTCTATATCCCGGTGGAACCGGTAAGACGCATTTGTGGCGCGTCATTCTTACTACATTGGCCGGTTCAAATGGCAAGTGTTTACGATCCTTGTGGGTCGTCCGTTTGTCCTGAGGCATTGAGGAGTGGACCGGTGAAGCTGAGCACGCGCGGACGTTATGCGGTGATGGCGATGGCCGATCTTGCCCGCTTCGGCGAGGGAGGACCGGTCTCGGATCCGGTCAAGCTCTCCGACATCGCCGGACGGCAGGAAATCTCGTTGCCCTATCTGGAACAGTTGTTTTCGAAGCTCAGGCGTGGCGGTCTGGTCAAAGGCGCCCGGGGGCCCGGCGGCGGCTACCGCCTGGCGAGGGCGGCCTGTGAGACGCGCATCGCGGACATCATTGCCGCCGTAGAAGAGCCGATCAAGGCCACCCGCTGCCGGTCGGGCAGCGCAAAGGGGTGTCTTGGGCATACCGGCCGCTGTCTGACCCATGATTTGTGGGAGGAACTGGGGCGGCAGATCGAGGTTTTCCTGGAATCGGTGACCCTCGCCGATGTGCTCGAGCGCAGGGTGCTCGGCCGGGCGCGGCCTCTCTCGGCCGCGGAACAGACGCGGGCGGTTGCCTGATGGATTTCAGTCACATGGCCTATCTCGACCACAACGCGACATCCCCCTTGCGCGCCTCCGCGCGGGCAGCGCTGGAGGCCACACTGGGCGAATGCGGAAACGCCTCGTCGGTCCATGGGGCCGGACGTGCGGCCCGCGCCCGCGTCGAGGAGGCGCGCGAGCAGGTCGCGCAACTGGCCGGGGCGCGGCCCTCTTCCGTCGTGTTCACCAGCGGCGGCACGGAGGCCAATGCGATGGCCCTGCGGGGCGCAATCGCGGGAGCCTTGGCCGAGGAAGACCGCATCACGCGGCTCTTCGTGTCGGCCATCGAGCACGAGAGCGTGCGCGCCAACGCGGCCGCACTTGCCGAAACCGTTCCGGGGCTGAAGCTCAATACGATTGCGGTCACGCGCGATGGCGTGGTCGACCTTGCCAGCTTCCGGCTTGCGCTGATGCAAGGCAAGGGCCGCGCACTCGTGTCCGTCATGGCGGCGAACAATGAAACTGGCGTGGTCCAGGACATTGAAGCGATTGCGCAGATGGTGCGAACGGAAGGCGGTGAAGGCGCGCTGTTGCATGTGGACGCGGTGCAGGCGGCCGGCCGTGTGGCGTTTTCGTTTGCCGGGTCGGGCGCCGATTATGCGACCGTTTCGGCGCACAAGCTGGGCGGGCCGCAAGGGGCAGGTGCGCTGCTGGTGAAGGATGGTACGCCATTCGCGCCGATGATGGCCGGCGGCGGCCAGGAAATGGGGCGCCGTTCGGGCACCGAAAACGTGGCCGCCATTGCCGGGTTTGGCGCGGCTGCGCAAGAGGCAGCGGCGTTTGCTGATGGCATGGCGCAGATCGGCGCTCTTCGGAATCGTTTTGAAGCCGAGTTGAAGCGGATCGCGCCCGAGGCGGTGGTTTTTGGCGAGAACGCTGTGCGCCTTCCCAACACATCGAATTTCGCGATTCCGGGATTGGCGGCTGAAACCGCCCTGATCGCGCTCGATCTGGAAGGCGTTGCGGTATCGTCGGGTTCCGCCTGCTCGTCGGGCAAGGTGAAGCCCTCTCATGTACTCATCGCGATGGGCGCGGATGAAGCGCTCGCGCGTTCCGGTCTTCGCATCAGCCTCGGCTGGACCAGTCGCGAAGAAGACGTGGACGCCGCGATTGCCGCGTTGCGCACGCTGATGGCCCGGCGCAGCGGCTTGCGGGCGGCGTAGGAGACAATCATGGCAGCATTGCGCGAAACCACAGAACGCGTCGCCGACCTCGCCGGCGAGAAATACAAATATGGCTTCGTCACCGACATCGAGATGGTGCGTGCGGAAAGAGGCCTGAACGAGGACGTCATCCGCTTCATCTCGGCCAAAAAGAGCGAGCCCGAATGGATGCTGGAATGGCGGCTCGAGGCCTTTCGCCGCTGGAAGGAAATGACGGAGCCCAACTGGGCGCGCGTGCATTATCCCAAGATCGACTATCAGAACATCTATTATTACGCGGCGCCGAAATCCCAAGGTGAGCGGCCCAAGAATCTGGCGGATGTCGATCCCAAGCTCCTCGAAACCTATAAGAAGCTGGGCATTCCGTTGTCGGAACAGAAGCTGCTTGCCGGCGTCGCGGTGGATGCGGTGTTCGATTCGGTTTCGGTGGCGACCACCTTCAAGGCGAAGCTGACGGAAGCCGGCGTGATTTTCTGCCCGATTTCGGAAGCCGTCCGTGATTACCCCGATCTGGTGAAGAAATATCTCGGCACCGTGGTGCCGGTCACCGACAATTTTTTCGCCACCTTGAATTCTGCGGTCTTTTCCGACGGTACGTTCGTCTATGTGCCCAAGGGCGTGCGCTGCCCGATGGAACTTTCCACCTATTTCCGCATCAATGCCTCCGATACCGGCCAGTTCGAGCGCACGCTGATCGTCGCCGATGAGGGTTCCTATGTCAGCTATCTCGAAGGCTGCACCGCGCCCAAACGCGACGAGAACCAATTGCACGCGGCGGTCGTCGACTTGGTTGCGCTGGAAAAAGCCGAGATCAAATATTCGACGGTGCAGAACTGGTACCCCGGCGACGAAGAAGGACGGGGCGGCATCTACAATTTCGTGACCAAGCGCGGCGATTGCCGGGGCAGGGGATCGAAGATTTCCTGGACCCAGGTGGAGACCGGTTCCGCCATCACCTGGAAATATCCGAGCTGCATCCTGCGCGGCGACGATTCGGTAGGCGAGTTCTATTCCATCGCGATCACCAACAATTACCAGCAGGCCGATACCGGCACCAAGATGATCCATTTGGGCAAAAACACGCGCTCGCGCATCGTGTCCAAAGGCATTTCCGCGGGCCGTGCCCAGAACACCTATCGCGGACTGGTGAGCATTCACCCCAGGGCGCAAAACGCCCGCAACCATACGCAATGCGATTCCTTGCTGATCGGCGCCCATTGCGGGGCGCACACGGTGCCCTATATCGAAAGCCGCAATCCATCGGCCAAGGTGGAGCACGAAGCGACGACGTCGAAAATTTCCGATGATCAGCTGTTCTACTGCCTGCAGCGCGGCATCCCTCAGGAAGAGGCCGTGGCTCTCATCGTCAACGGCTTTTGCCGCGACGTCCTGCAGCAGCTGCCCATGGAATTCGCGGTGGAAGCGCAGAAGCTGGTCGGCATCAGCCTGGAAGGCTCGGTTGGATGAATATGCTTGAAATCGACGATCTGCATGTGACCGTGGACGGAAAGGAGATCCTGAAAGGGATCACGCTGTCCATTCCGGCGGGCGAAGTGCATGCGGTGATGGGGCCCAACGGATCGGGCAAGTCGACGCTGTCTTATACGTTGGCGGGGCGCGCGGGTTACGAGGTGACGTCCGGCCATGTTTATTACAATGGCGAGGATTTGACTGCGCTCGCGCCCGAAGAGCGCGCGGCAAAGGGCGTGTTCCTTGCGCTGCAATATCCGGTGGAAATTCCCGGCGTCGTGACGCTGACGTTCCTGAAGACCGCGCTGAACGCGCAGCGCCGTGCGCGCGGTGAGCCCGAGCTTGATGCGTTGCGCACGCTGAAGCTCGTGCGCGAAAAGGCGGCAGCGCTGAAGATCGGTGAAGACATGCTTCGCCGGCCGCTCAATGCCGGGTTCTCGGGCGGCGAGAAGAAGCGGATGGAAATCCTGCAAATGGCGCTGTTCGAGCCGAAGCTCGCCGTGCTGGACGAGACCGATTCCGGGCTCGATATCGATGCGCTGAAATTGGTGGCGGAAGGCGTCAACGCGCTGCGGTCGCCAGCCCGCGCCATGCTGGTGATCACGCACTATCAGCGGCTTCTTTCCTACATCGTTCCCGATCGCGTGCATGTTCTGGCGGGAGGCCGCATCGTGAAATCAGGGGGCGCGGATCTCGCGCTGGAACTGGAGAAGTCGGGTTACGAAGGCGTGGTGGAGGCCGCATGACCGCGCTCGCGTTCAAGCTCGATTCGCCCGATATTTTCGGTGACGATTTTGCGCGCCACAGGGGGGAACTTCCCGGCGCGGGGCTCGCCTGGCTGGAGGCGCGCCGGCGCGCGGCCATGGATGCGTTCCTCAAGACCGGCATCCCGAACCGGCGGGTGGAAGCGTGGAAATACACCGATCTTGCCAACGCGCTCGCGTCCGAACTTGCGCCTGCAGTTCGCGCCGCTCGTCAGGATTCCGAAGGCGGCATTTTCGCCTCCGTACCGGGGGCGCGGCTGCATTTGGTGAATGGATTTCTTGAACACGTGACAGAGGCCGCCGGCCTTGAAGCCGTCGACCTCGTCGAACTTGATTCCGATACGCCCGAATGGGTGAGCGCCAATCTCGGGATGACGGCGGCGGGCCGCAATCAGCCGATGGGAGCTGTTTCGCTCGCGCTGATGCGGGGTGGCGTTGCCGTTCGCGTGCATGAAGACCAGACGCTGCATCTCTCTTTTGCGAATCCGGCGGACGATGGCGAAACGGTCAGTCATGCACGCATCTTGATCGTCGTGGAGGATGGCGTCTCGTTCCGCCTGCTCGAATCGCACGGCGCCAGTTCCGGAGCCTTTGCCAATATCGGGATGGAACTCGTGCTGAAGCGTGGTGCCAAGCTCGAACATGTTCGCGTGCAGGAGGGTGGTCCGAACGCGTTGCACGTCACGACGCTCGGCGCCCAAATCGCGCGCGATGCCGAATATCGTGCGCTGTATGTGGCCATGGGTGCGCGCCTTGCCCGCCTCGATGCCGAGGTCACGCTCGGAGCCCCCGGCGCGCGTGCAACGCTCCACAATGTCGCGGCCCTGAACGCCGGCATCGCCGACACGACCACCGTCATGGATCACGCAGCATCCAACACCACCAGCCGGCAGCTCTTCAAAAGCGTGGTCGGCGGCCGCGGCCGGGCCGTCAATCAGGGGCGCGTGGCGGTCCGCGCAGGTGCGGTGAAATCGGATTCGCATCAATTGTTCAAAGCGATTCTGCTGTCCCCCACCGCGGAGGCCGATGCCAAGCCGGAACTGGAGATCTTTGCCGATGATGTGATCTGCGGACACGGCACCGCCATAGGCGCGCTGGACGAGGATGCACTGTTTTATCTGCGGGCCCGCGGCATTCCCGAACATGAGGCGAAGGGTGTCCTGATCCGCGCCTTCCTCGAAGACGCGATCGAGGGATTTGGCGGGGATGTGGTTCACGACGTGATCGCGCACAGGCTCGATGCGGCGCTCGTGACGCTTGGCGAGGCCGTGCCATGAACGCGAATGTGCAGATGGGCATTTATGACGTCGATGCACTGCGCCGCGATTTTCCGATCCTGTCGCGCGAGGTGCATGGGCGCCCGCTTGTCTATCTCGACAATGCCGCCTCGGCGCAGAAGCCCAAGCCCGTGCTGGACGCCATGATGTCCTTCATGACGAACGAGTACGCGAACGTTCATCGCGGAGTGCATTATCTTTCCGGGGTTGCGACCGAACGCTACGAAGAGGCGCGCCGGCGCATTCAGCGCTTCCTCAACGCCGCGTATGAAGACGAGATCATCTATACCAAGGGCGGCACCGAGGCGATCAATCTGGTCGCGTCGTCCTATCTCAGCCCGCGCATCGAACCCGGCGATGAGATCGTGCTCAGCGTCATGGAGCACCATTCCAACATCGTGCCATGGCACTTCCTGCGCGAGCGTCAGGGTGCGGTTCTGAAATGGGTCGAGGTCTCGGATTTGGGGGAGTTGGACCCCGCCGACGTCGCGCGCGCCATGTCGCCGAGGACGAAGCTTGTCGCCATTTCGCATATGTCGAACGTGCTCGGCACGAAGACGGACCTGCGCGAAATCGTGCACGCTGCGCATGAACGCGGCGTGCCGGTCCTCGCGGACGGCTGCCAGGGCGCGGTGCACGGAACCGTCGACGTGCAGGCGCTCGACGTCGATTTCTACGCCATTACCGGCCATAAGATCTACGGGCCGACCGGCATCGGTGCGCTCTATGCCAAACGCGCGCATCTGAAGACCATGCGCCCCTATCAGGGTGGCGGCGAAATGATCCGCGAAGTCACGCGCGCCAACGTCACCTATGCTGACCCGCCCATGCGCTTCGAAGCGGGAACCCCGCCCATCGCTCAGACGGTGGGATTGGCGGCTGCACTCGATTATGTGGAAAAAGTCGGGCGGGAAAAGATCGCGGCCCATGAAACCGCGCTCGCCCGCGCGGCTCAGAGCAGGCTCAAG
>Ga0265337_1000894_pt1 | contig 15672 bp, 11 predicted proteins | sample 42122metaG_FD_192441 | JGI IMG/M metagenome (GOLD analysis project Ga0265337, IMG submission 192441) | Rhizosphere microbial communities from Carex aquatilis grown in University of Washington, Seatle, WA, United States - 4-21-22 metaG | ecosystem: Host-associated > Plants > Roots > Rhizosphere >... | reverse complement strand
TCCGGTCACGTGACCGGAGCGACTTGGTGGAACTGGAAGCGGCAATACAGCACCGAAGTTTCAATCCGCGCTCCGGTCACGTGACCGGAGCGACATGGCAAAGTCCGGACGCGGGGTGGCAATGACAATGTTTCAATCCGCGCTCCGGTCACGTGACCGGAGCGACTGCGGCTCGCTCGTTTGATTGAACCGCAACAACTTTCTACGCCATTTGCGCGAACTTGCCAAGTTGACACCGCATATTTGCGATGTGTTTGTCAAAGAACGATGGAAATTTTGCGCCGTCATTGCGTTTGCGGCTAAACGCGAAACCCCGGCCTGCACGCCGTCACTTATGGTTCGCGGAAGTGAAGTCATAAAATCAGTGGCTCGGTTAAATCCATCGGCTTGTCCACGCCATGATGCTCGGTTCTTTGTTTGGCTGTCTCATCGAGAAAATAAAATCGTAACGAGTCTTCGTCGTCCTTGATCTCGCGCAACAAGCGGTCGCGCAACTGCACCCATTCTGTCTGTCCAACCTGACACTCAAAAACGCTCTTTTGGACGCGGGTGCCGTAGTCTTCGCACGCCCGCGCCACGCGGCGCAAGCGACGCAGGCCGGCTTTCTCAACTGTCGAAACGTCATAGGTGATCAAAATGAGCATGGTCGTTGATACCGGTTACTTTGGCACAAGTTGCACATAATCCGCAACATCGCCGCGCAAGTGGCGGGCCAGTATGCGCGCCTGGATGAAGGGAAGCTGGCCGACACGTAATTGCTGATCCAACAACGGATGCTGCAATACTTCCTGTTTGCGCGTCTGATAAGATTGAATCACCAGCTTGCGTCCGGCGTCCGTGAATTCCACCGCGCCGCCTTCGCGCTTGCGGAAATGTTCCGGGCCGATTTGCTGGCGGTTGATGAGCGTCACGGCCAGCCGGTCGGCCAGCCAGGGGCGGAATTCCTCCATTAAATCCAGCGCCAGCGCCGGGCGATTTGGGCGTTCGGCATGAAGAAACCCGACAAACGGATCGAGTCCAACCACCGTCAGCGCAGCGATGCAGTCGTGCCGCACTAAAGCGTAGAGAAACGACAGCAGGCAATTGATGCGGTCGCGCGGGGGACGGCGGCTGCGGGTGGTGAAGGAAAAATCGTCGCGCTGCTGCTTGAGCAGCAAGGCGAACACAGAAAAGTAAGTTTGCGCGCCCATGCCTTCCGCGCCGCGCAACGCATCAAGCGCTCCAAGCGCGGCCAACCGTTCCGGCGTCCAGCGCCCCAGGTCTTGAATCTGCCGTGCCAAAGCATCGGCGGCGGTTTCGAGGCGCGTTTGCTCGGCAGCGTCATCCGTCTCGCGGGCGGCGCGCAGCAGGGAGTTGCGGCTGTTCTGAAGCTTGCCGGCAATGATGGCGCGTGAAATGGCGGCGCACCGGGCGGGAACATCCGCCGCGCGAAACTGCGCCCGGCGCAAGGTGACGCTGGTATCCGCCACGCCGGTCAACCGCGCCTGTAGATAACCCCATTCGCTCAAAAAATGCACGGCCACGCCATGTTCCCAGCACAAATCGAGCGCGGGCGGCGTGACGGTCACCGGACCGAATGCGCACAGGGATTCGAGATGATGAATTGGAATGGAAACCTTGCGCCAGTCCGTGGCCTTGTCGCGGGTGCGCTCGTCATTCGGCAGGTCGGACGGATAAACGGGCACCTCCACTTGCAACGTCAGATGGTCGCGGTTCACGAATGTTCCGCTCGTTGTCAGGTAAAGCGTGTTTTGGATGATTTCAGGCAGAAGTTGTTCGGGTTGATTTCAGGTTTGATACAAACGGCGGACGGCGGCGGCGGTGGCGGATGCCGCCTGCGCTTGCGTCAATCGCGGCAGACAAATCTCATAAAGTGAACACTCTTCGCAGCGGCCTTCGATGTAGCGGGCGGGCGGGACTGATTCAACCGCCAGCAACTTGTGCAAATCAGCCACCGCTTGTTCTGTCCGGGCCCGCAAGTCCGCATTGAATTCCACTTCCCGACGCCGCTTGCTCTGGGCATGAAAAATTGCGCCGCGTGGAATCGTCACGGAAAACATTTTCTCCAGACAAAGCGCCTGGGCGCAAAGTTGCGAGTCATCGTTCTCGAATTCGCGGCGACGGCCAACTTTGAATTCGACGGGAAAATACGAACCGTCGGGCCGCTGCTCAACGATGTCGCATTTGCCGGAAAGTCCCAGCGGTTCCGAAAACACCGGCAAGGCGCGCAAGAGCGTCACGCCTTTGGCAACTTCGTAGCCGGGCAAATCGGCGTGTTCATGAACGATGTCGCCGCGCGCTGTGTGTTCGTTGGCTGAACGCCAGCCCTCGACGATTTTCAACGCCGCCCGACGCGGGCAGTAGAGGAAATCGTTGAGGAGCGAGAGGGGCAGTTGTTCCATTCTTGATTCGCGATTTACGATTGAACTCAAAGCGGCTTAAACCCCTCCCGGCCCGCCTGCAACAATGGTAGGATGCCGGCCATGTAGCCGAGGAACGAGTTGTATTCTCCAATCCACGCCCAAAGTTCGCCGTCATGGCCTATGGGTTTCACGGGCAATTCTCCTGCGTCCAATCGGTTTGCCCACAATTGCACGCTGCCTAGCATCAACTCTCGCCACCCCGGCCATTGGTTGCGGTCAGGATTCTCCAACCGCTGAATCAGGCCCGGCTCGACCACAACCGTTTTGGTAGCAGCATCAATGATACGGCACAACTTGGCGACTTGCGGGTAATCCGCGTCCTTCTCCGCTTGGAAAATCTCATCCATGCGCGAAGCCTTTTCACCGTGGTCTTGCAAGATCTCGCGCTGGAGCGCATCCGTGCAATCGTCCGGGGCGGGCTGACGATTCTTGCCCGCGCACTCCGCAAATACTTGTTCCAAGATGCGCCGCGAGAGTTTCGCCTGCGGATGCAGCGAGAACCCTTTGTCCGCATCGTGCCGAAAATCCCAAACCTCTGCGTCGTCGTATTCGCCCGAACGACTGGCGCGACCGGCAATTTGCAGCAGGTTCACCAATCCCCAGCTTTCGCGGAACGCGGTGCGGAACGAAAAGTCCACACCCGCTTCCACGCAACTGGTCGCCACCAACGTCCAATCCGCTTCCTTCGCAGCGAGACGTTCTTTCACCCGCGCCACGGTTTGGGAACGGTCGCGCGGTGTCAGCGCGGTGGAAATGTGTTCAACATTCAAGCCCTGTTTGCAGTCGTCTCGGAGATAGTGCGCAAATACGGCTGCGGATTGCACCGTGTTGAAGATGACCAGTCGCGGGCCGGGCTTGTTGTGAACGAAATCAGCCAGACTTTCAACGGACATGGGCTGTGGCTCTCTGCAAATAGCGACACGCTTCTCCTCAAACGTCATTGTCTCTGCCCGGACTTCCGTCTTGATGAGATCGGGAATCTCGCACCGCTCACCCTCTTGGAGAAAGCCGGGGCGATTCCAGAAACGCGGCAACGTGCCGGAGGCCATTACCAGATGGCAGCCCCAATCCTCGCAAAGTTCCCGCATCCAGCGAAACATCTGCGGCCAGAGCGCTGGCGGAACGGCGGCGTGCGCCTCATCCACAAAGATGGCGCTGCCAGCCACCTGATGGAGCTTTCGTAACGAAGCCGTGTCACGAGCGGCCAGCGTCTCGAAGAATTGCACGGCGGTAGTGACGATAATGGGTGAATCCCAGCGCGCGGCAAGGCATCGCGCCTCATAGCTGGAGAAATCCACGCGATGATGATGGGCGGCTACCACGTTCTCCATTGCCTCCTTGGACTCACTGGCCAGACACAACGCGCGGCGATAAACGTCCACCGACTGATCAATGATATTGGTGAACGGCAGCACGACGAACACGCGGCGCAACTTGCGCTCCGCCGCCACCCGCAACAGATGCGCCATGACTGCGGTGGTCTTGCCCGTGCCCACCGGACTGTCGCAAGCAAGGATGCGCTCGTCGGGTTTGACTTCCCGCTCACGGCAGGCGCGATAAACGTCCCGCCGCAACTTCAACCGTTGTTGTTCTCGGTCATTCGCTGGTGGATTCTTCGCCGACAACCCGGCCACGTATTCATCCAACCGCGCCAACCGCTCCGCTGCGTGCAAGTCGGGAGCGGGGACTTCGCGCTCATTCCGATAATGCTGTGCCGTGTCCGAGTGGTCGGCGTCCACGAGGCAGGACAAAGCGAGCCGGCGAACCAAGCCTGTGAAGTGCGGATTGGCGACTGGCGCTACAGGAGAAAACAGGTTGTGGTGCTGATTCAGGTAGCTTTCCAGATGCTCATCTGTTCGTTGCCAAGCCGCTTGTCCCAACCCCTCCAGATCGCCGGTGTCGCGAAAGACGAGATTCTGACCGTTGGCAAACTTGGCCTTCTCCTTGGGAAACGAGGGCAGCCCGATGTGATGCGCGTAGGCCGTGAAAGCCGCCTCGAATTGTTTCAAACGCAGCAAATGCGCCGTCCCCGCTTCGACGTGATTGAACCCGTGCTTGTTCTTCCGGTTGTGGCGCAGAACTTCCTGAAACAACTCATCCAACTTGCCAAGGTCGTGATACGCCGCCGCCCGCTCAACCGCTGCCATAAACGAACCGCACCACTTGGGTGACAATGCTGCCGCTGCCCGTGCGAATAGGGTCGCATCACGGAGGACATTTCCCGCGTGGTCACGATACGACTGCTCCGGTGCGCCATCGCGGGCGCTGTGGGCCAGCGGTTCAAGCGTGGTCACGGGTTCGGTCACAAGGCGTAATCGTGGTATTCACCGCATTGCGCAAACGTCACCTTGCTGTCGGGGCGGATGGGCTGGTCTTTGATTTTCTCCCAGGTTGGAAGCACGCCGTAATCCGCCAGCGACTCGGAAGGCTTTTCGAGCTTCTTGGGCGCGAAGGCGTCAATGAATGCGAAATCAGAAACCGAACCTACGCGGCTCTTGTGAGTCAGCGTGTGAGCGTGGACCACCTCAACCATCGAGCGGACAACCGAACGCGTGCTGGCGTAGGTGTGTTTAAGCAAATGAAGCATCAAATCCACATCCTGTTTCGTGCAACCGGTTTTGTGAGCGAAGTTCGGGTTCACGAAAAACGGAACAGCATACAGACCATGCTTCACCACACGAAATGCCATTGGAGCCATGCCGCGATCTTTTTTGGCTTCAACGCCGGACTTGCTGGTCCAGGTTGAGAACTCGATGTCAATCGGAGCGAGAGAGACACCGACGCCGAAGTGCGCCACCCCCGCACGAATCGTGTCTGAGCCGCCTTCTTCAAGAAATGTGTTACCAAAAAGACGGCCATCCCAAAACGCATCTTTGAAAGGCTGAGAGTTGTTTTCCTTCAGCATGGCCTGAATGCTTGGGCGATCTCGATGCCGGGTTTCGAGGATTTGAAACTGCTTTTCATCCGCGATTTTCAAATCCTCCTTCACGGTGGTCCAGACGACGCCCTCTTTCTCAGACACGAGGTCGCGAAGTTTTCGCTTTACGGAAACGGGCGAGATTTCACCTCTACCATCCGGGCGTTGGCGCGGGGAACTTTCGCGTTCCGGGTCGCCGTTGGGATTGGATTTGCGGACTTCCAAAATCAGGAGTCCGGTGATGCGGGGAACGAGGTTGCTGTCTTGTTTGTTGCTCATATTGATTTGTGTTGGTGGTTAATTTTCCTCCGATTTGGAATTTTGAATGTCAGCCAAATAGCCCAGCAGCAGTTTTGCCTTGTCGAGGTCGGTCATTCGCGGTGGAAGTTCGTCGGCGCGGATGCGGACAATTCCGTCCACGTCTTCGATGAAACGCGAGGCGCAATCCCGCAGTAATTTAAGCAGGACTTTTTCCCAGCCTGATTTCACGTTCGGGTCGGTGTTCTTGAACGTCTTTGCCCATGCCTGATATGGAGCTAACCGCTCGGCCAATCGGGCCAGCGCGAACACCGGCTGTTCAAGCGCGGTGTTGAACAAGGCGTTGCCGATGAGTTGCGACGGCGTTTCATCACCGCGCACATGCTTGCAGTATTGTTGATGGAGTGAGTCCGCCAGCGCGAGCAGCTGGCCGAGTTGATAGACTGGTTCTTTCATAAATTCCGAACATTGTTGGTTTTGTTGACGAAGGAGAATTCCGAGGAGAGCGATTGCCTTGACGGACTGCCAGCGAACGGGGTCGCCGAGATCGGTCCATTTGCGATTTGCCTTTGCCCTGCCGAGCGCAGCGAGAACACTGCTCATTCGCGTTATCAGCAATTCCAAGGCGAACCGGGCTTTTTGCCGCGCAAGTGGCGTGTCCGCAAGGAACACATCGTAGGCATCGCCAACAGACAACGCGCGTTGAAAGGTGGAACTGAAACCGCTTTTTGCATCCGCACTCCAGACGCGATTGACGACCGTTGCCAATTCAAGGGGACATGGTGCGGTGTGTGAACGGAAATCAGATTGCTTGGTGTTCTTGTCGTAAAACCAAACCGATACTTGAGGCACGTTGCGTGCGCCAGCTTCCCAATCCCGCGCCGCCCGAATGACATCCCGCACACGCAGGCTGCGGTTGAGGCTGATTTGTTTCTTGGCCTTGTCTATCGGGCAGAATGCCAGCAATCGGACATTGAGGTTGGGGTTGGCCGCCACTTTGCCCTCAAGTATCTCCAAGACCGGCTTGGCAATGGCCTCGAAATCGGCGTCCGAAAATGAGTTGGCCTCGCCGCCGAACATTTCCGCTAGTTGAGCACGGCCTTCTGGCTCCCCTTCCAAATAGGCAACGAGCAAGTCGCGTTTGTCGGGTTGCGCGCTGGGTATCGCCCGGCAACTGATGCCGCGCGTGTCTTCGCTGGCGATGTAAAGCAGCGCGTCACTCATCTTCTGAACCCGTGACGACGAAACCGGAAATGATTGAGAGCCTTTGAAACCATACCGCTGTAACGCCTGCACCTCGTTGGTGTTCACTGAAAACAATTTCACGTTGCCAAGCTCTGCAACTTTCGGCCCTGCGGGAAACTTGTCCTGCAACTCACCGGTTTCACCGAAAGCATCCTCCGCCAAGTCGCCTTGCTCTGGTTCGCCTGCTGCGGCGTTGGATTGTGTCTGAATGAGAGCCGCATTGATTAGTGCGCTCGTCTTTGAATGGGCAACTCGGCCAAAAGTCGTGTCTGGCGATGCCAGGTCGAGATAGACGGGTTGGTTGGCGTTCTTGTCCCGCTTGACCTTCTCTTTCCAGTAGTCAGGCGACGCAATATCTGGTGTGCGTTTTTTCCAATCAAGTGTCCCAAATAGCACTTCCTGAAACAGCAGCAGTTGCCTGCGGTCAAACTCCGCGTTCTGTTCCACCATCAAACCCGCAAGCGACTCGGTAAAGCAAAGCAGCGTTGGCTTCGATTTTACGAGTGTTTCCAACAGCGTCGTCAAGTTCTTCAAACCGGCCAGGTCACGGGGCAATAGCTCGGCGAGTTCTGAAACCAGTTCAGAACATGAGCGTTGAAACTGCTTCGCTTGGCTTGGGCTGAAAGTCTGCTCCTTGGAGAGCGTGAACAAGGCGCGAATGGACTCTTTGATTTCTGCGGCGCTCGAATTTTTGTTCTTTCCAAGCGCGAGCAGACTCTCAATAGCCAGTTTGAGATCGGCTGGCGGGGCATCGTCAAGCCGTCGCAGCGGTGTTGGAATGTTAAAACCGGGAAAACTAGAACCGGCAGAACCATGTTCGACGCGAAACAAATTTGCGGCTGTTTCACCGGGCAGAACTTCGATGCGGGAAGGGCTGCCAGCGCCGTCCAACGACGCAACAAGCAAATCTCTGTTCTTCCCCATCGGATTGATTCGCGGATGACGTGACGGCGCTACCGTCCCAAGCCGCTCCAGCGAGTCCGCGACTTGCGAAAGTTCGTTAAGCATAGGTGAGGACTCCTTTCTCGACGTGCAGGTCGGGATGATTGCGCTTGTTGTAGAATGACGGCTTCACTTTGCCGCCCTGCATTTGGTCGAACACCATCCGCAGCATGGTGGGCAGTTCGTGGTTCTCGATTTCGCAGACGCGCGTCTCCGGGCGGAACGGGCCGACATAGTCAGGCGCGAATTCCTTCCAGCCCAGACATGGCGTGTAAAACCATTGTCCACGATCCAAGGCGCGATTGAAAACATCGTGATAGGCGTGCGGCGGCCAGGTAGTGCTGTCGTGATGCTCCCCGGCAAACTCGGCCTGCGCGTAAAGCCGGTAGCACACATTGACCAGAACGACGGTGTAAAACTGGAACGACGCACCTTTGGCCATCGCGTCGCTGGCACGAAGCGGCCCGCCATAGTTCGTGGTGTAGCGATGGAATTGCACCGGGGCGCAAATCTCAACCTTGGTTGGCCGGACATTCACCGATTTCCAGCGCAACACGGATTCAAAGATGCCTTTCACCGCGCTGAACGTCGGCGCGACATAAGACACGGGCGATGAGCCAGTGTCAGGCCGTGTCCACATTGCGGTCGGGCCGGAGATTTCAAGTTGAATGGGATAGGGTTTCATAAATCATGCAGCAGGCCGGCCAGTTCGGCCTCGGTGGCAAGGCCAAGCGGCACGGCAAATCCCTTTGCCAAGTCTGCGACGTTGCGGAGATGGGCGTTGAGCGGTTGCCATTGACCGGATGATTCCCGGAGTGGTTTCCCATTTTCATCTTCCGCCGTATGCGCGTAGTATTTCACACATGTTCCCTCAAGCTTGAATGCCGTGATGTTGTTAAACGGCAAACATCCCGGTGACAAGCCATACTTGTTCACAACTGTTCATATCTGCGAGAAATATAAGCAAGGGGGTAGGACAAATGCTGTCCAAGCAAAAATAATTCCGGCGCGTCGCCGGACATGCTGTTTTTGAAAAGCAGGTGTCTTAAGGTCGCCGACCTTTGGCGTCCGCCTTCGCACGGCTATGGCGAGACAAGCGGGTGCGGGCTGGCGCAAGGCCCGGCCTGTCTCCGGTGAATTACGGCTGCGGAACGGAGCGGCAGTGAAGTGGATCAACGGCGGGTGCAAGTCGTTGTTGACCGCGCAACGGAGCGAAGTGAAGCAGGCCGGAACTCGCCGGAGTCAGGCACCTTGGGCGGCGCACAGTCTTTTGGTGTGACCGAGTCGGCGACAGTCAGCCCGAAAGTCTGTGCGCCGGGGGAAATCAGCCAACTGATAAGCACCCTGAAAATCTTCATTGAAACAGCCGGTCAGAATCGCGGTCATGATGAGCGCAAAACCCGTGACGTCCGGTCGCGCGAGATTTGTCCTGGTGGTGTCGCATTTGAAAACAGATCCGCGAGCGGGGGATGGGGCGCGGTGCTGGTTGCAAATTCGACACGACCAGTCATTGATGGGGTGAGCGTTCTCGTGATTGGCAACTGGCTTGGCCTTCAATTCAGCAAGACAGATGACAAGCACGTGAACGCGAACGGGGAATTTTCCCGTAGAAATTTGAGGCTGAAAAATGATCCGATACTGCAATCTGATACTGTGTCACCGTGACTCAAATCTGATACTGCGATCTGATACTGTATGCGATTTTTGGGCAGATTTGTGATGATTTTTGAGGAGACCGAAAATCAAATTTTCAATGTTGATGAGGCTTTAAGAGGTGTGAGGAAATGTGCAAAAGTGCATTCCTCAATTTCGAGTCAGGTGCCTTCAACCACTCAGCCACCCTTCCGCTGCGGCGCAGGACATTAAACCAGAAACCGTCGCGCGGTAAATCTTATTTCGGCTTGCCGACCAGGACGTAGAGTATATAGCCGGGCTTCACGCCGCCCGCCCGGGGATTTGCGGACCGCCGCCGCCGCCGGTCGTGCGCGGTGGCTCGATTCGTCGTCGTCGCTCTCTGTCGGCATCGTTGCAGCCTGTCCTCGCGTCCAGGCTGCAACCCCATCTGCCGCTATTGAACGAGCACGCGGTAGAACCTCTGCTGGTTGTTCGGTGGGTCCGATATCGTCACAACACTTCCGTCGCCGATGAAGTTCGTCAGCGTCTGCCAGTTGACCGGCGACAATGAAGGTGTGAATTCCACGGTATAGCTCTTGCCCGGCACCGTGCCGAAGGAGAACGTGAATACGTTGGTATGCACCGACGGGCTGATCAGACTCGGCGGCTGGTTCGTCGGACAAATGACCAGGCACGAGGCGCTGACCTGGTTGCTGACACTGCCGCCCGTGCATACGTCCCAAGCCGTCGCGCTCACGAGGGTAAGCAGGTTCGGCCCGCAGTTGGTCGGGACGAAGAAGCCGACAAACTCCTCGGTTTCGCCCGGCGCCAGCGCGAAGATTTCCGTTACGAAACCGGCCTTGTCATCCGTGACGAGGATGTCACCCAAGGCCACATCTCCCGCATTGCTGACCGAGCCTGAATAAACGAGCAGTTGGCCCTGCGAAGCCGGGTCAGGCGGGCAATTCACCGTCAGACTCAGCCTGGGCGTCGTGATGCCCGGACAATAGGCCGTGGCCGTGGCCGTCACGTTGCTGCCGTTGCAGATTTGCGCGCCTGCAGCCGTGATCGTATCGACATACGGCGGGCAGCATTCGGCGCACACACGGTAACTGCCGCTGAAGTTCGTGGATTGGTTCGGCGCCAGCGTGATGGGGCCGAGCAACGGCGTGTTGTTCGTCGGATGATCGTTGAAGACCATCACATTGGTCAAAGTGATATTGCCCGCGTTGCTGACGGAACCTGAAAAAGCGAGCAATCCACCGGGCGGCACCGGAGCGACGGGGCAGTTCTTGGTCACGACCAGGCGCGGCGTCGGCTGGATCGGACAGAGCGCCGACTGGCTGGCGCTGACGGTCGCGCCGTTGCACAGGTTGTTGCCGCGCGCGGTGACGGTATCCAGGATGGTGGTGTCGCAGATGTCGATTGGGACGACATACTCACCGATGAAGCTCGCCGTATTACCCGGGGCCAGCGTAACCGGGCCAAACACCGGCGTGTTGTTGGACGGTTGATTGTCCACCACGATGACGTTGGTCAGTGTGATATTGCCCGCGTTGCTGACGGTGCCGAAGAAGACCAGTGGTTCGCCCAGAGAAACCGGCAGCGGCGGACAAGTCTTGGTGACCGAGATTCGGGGATCGGTCGCGGTCGGGCAGGCCGCGGTCGCACTATCGGTCACCCTCTTGCCGAAGCATTTGTCGGCGCCGCTGGCGATGACCGTATCCACGCACGTGCAACTGTTCCGCGGCAACCGATAGCTGTTGCTGAAGTTGACCGCTTGCCCAGGAATCAACGTGATCGGCCCCAGCACCACGGTGTTGTTGGACGGTTGGTCGTCCACCACGATGACGTTCGTCAACGTGACGTTGCCTGCGTTGCTGACCACGCCGAAGATGGTCGTAATCTGTCCGGGCGCGGTGGGAACGGCGGGACAATTCTTCGTGACCTCGATTCGCGGCGAGTTCGTGCCCGGACATGCCACCGTCGCGCTGCTCGCTACCACCCGGCCAAAACATTTGTCGGCGCCTCTGGCCGTGAACGTGTCGGCGTAGGGCCCGCAGGAATCCAGCGGCACAATGTAACTGTCGCTGAAGTTGGTGCCCGCTCCCGGGGCCAGACTGATCGGCCCCAGCACCTGTCGTGATATGCCCAACGCACTGATGCTGTTCGTCACCACCACGTTGTTCAGGGTGATGTTGCCGGTGTTGGTCACCGTGCCCGTCACGACCATCAAACCGCCGGGCTGAACCGGATTGGGCGGACATACCTTCATCACCGCTATGGCCGGAGCAGTGATGACGATAGTGGTGCAACTGGCTCGGTTGGTCACCCCCGCCCCGCTGCATGTGTCGTTGCCGGTCGCCACTACAGTGTCCGTGAATGGTCCGCAGCCGACCGGCACCGTGTTGGTGGCTGAATACGGAAAGCTGCCTCCCACCGGTATGCCGCCAATGTTGATCGTGATGTCATCCGCCGCGTTGCCGGGCGTCCCATTGTCGTCCACCACCGTCACCCCGATCAGCGGCACGTTGCCGCAGTTGGTCACCACACCGCTCACCACATAGTTCGTCGTCCCATACACGATCGATCCCGGACAGGTCTTCGTCACCCCGATGCACGGAGTCGTCGTGATCGTGCAGATGGCGCTCGCGCTGTTCGTCACCGTAAAGCCCGTAAGGTCAGCGGTCACCACTTGGACTGTGTCAGTAAAGGGTCCGCAGAGATTGCTCTGTGGAAGGTAACTGCCCGAATAAACGACCGACTCGTCTTGCTGAAGCGTCCCATCGTATGTCCGGCCACTCGAGGTCGTCGTGGCAAAGTGAATTGTCGCCGCAGGATTGTCGTTCAACGACTGCACATACAGCGTCGCATTCGACGGCGTCGCCTGATGCGCCGAGCAGTTCGTTATCACCCCCGCGAACGCAATCGGCTGCCCGTAGAGAAAGGGTCCTCCATTGCAATTTTTGGTAATGCTGACGCATGGCTGTAGGACGATCAATGGCAGGAGCGGCTGCTCTTGGGCCGTTCCGCCGGCGGTGCGAATCGCGCTGGCTGAACCTGCCAATTGGAACAGAACACGGTTGTCTTGCCCCGCTTGGGAACCGTTGAAACTAAACCCCGGCGGCCAGTTGGTCTGAAAAGTCAGGCCGCTTCCAATATCACTCAGCTTTACCTGATAAGTGCTGGTAAACGGCATGCACCTGCTGTCGCCGCTGGGACAGTTTATCGCACCAGATGGTTGCAATAGGCTACTCGGATTGGCCAGCTGATTCAGGTCGAGGACTTCTGAATACGTGCTGTCCGGGAAAACCACCCAGGCCTTGAGATTGGTGAGCGTGCAGGTCCCCACATTTACGGTTAGAAGTTGACTGATAGTGGCCGTCTCTCCGACGTGGATGTAGTTCTGGTTTGAAACATACGGTCCGCTGACGCCTATGGCGCCTCCCATGCCGGGATTACAGGTCAGATCACCCAGCACCGTCTCCGGAAGACCGGCGGCCAACAGTCCAACCAGCGTTGCCACCATTACAGCGCCCATGAACGGGCGGCGTGCCATCTTGTTTTTACTCATAGTGCCTTCTCCTTTGTTGCTTTGGCCGGCCTCGCGCCAGCCCGTTGACGGAGTTTCAGATGACCGTTTTGAATTAAAATTGGAAATCAGGGTGATCAATTTCACAGGTTGGCTCCTTCTTTGCAGATTCATGCTGCCTGCCATCGTTGTTTGCCTCACAGATTTTGCCATACGCCACGCATCACAATTCTTCCGACGAGGCTGCCTTCCGACATCAACTCAAATTGGCTCCACCTCATCCAGCATTTTTCAATAGAGCACGAAGGCACACACCCAACAATCAGGGCTGCCACTGATTTTTGTCTAGGAAGGATTCCTAGAGCAGGCGGTGCCCGTGAAAGAAACCTCGCAAGGTGGGGGCACCAATTGTAAATTGCACAAGGCGTTAGAAACCAGGTCAATTGGAGGGGGAGCATGACGGTTGCAATTCCAGTTTGAGAATTTGAGCAAGATTGCTTATGAAAGTTAAACGTGCGGCTGTCCCAAACGTTCTGACGGACGGACGGTCAGATAATTCCTTAAGCAGGCTCATCCCGTTTCACGCGGCCGAAACACCATTTGCAGCATTGCCGGCCGGAGTAAGATGGTCTATTTTAAGCCACATGTTGGAGATTTGCGTCAAACCCGAACAGCAAAAGCGTCACTATCGCGCAGCCTACACACTGGTGGAGGTGGTGGTGGCGGTGGCGTTGACGGGCATTCTTTTTACAGCAGCTTTTGCGGGATTGAATCAGGGCTTCAACCTCGTGCGCCTGAACCGGGAGAAGTCACGGGCGGGGCAGATTTTGCTCGAGAAAACGGAATTGATCCGGCTTTATAATTGGGATCAGATCAACAATGGCTGGGGGACCAACACCCTCGTTTCCACCAATGCTTCCGTGCCGGCCAGTTTTACGGCGCCTTACTATTCCACCACGAACAACGTGGGCTTTACCTACACCGGAACCGTCATGGTTGCCAATGCGCCCATCACGGAAACCTATGCCGGCGACCTGCGGCGGATTACGATCAGCCTGACCTGGACTTCCGCCAACAATGTGTCGGTCACGCAGTCAATGACAACGATGGTCTCACAATATGGTCTGCAAAGATACATTTACTAAAAGACGGCAGGAGGCTTTTTCCCTGATTGAGGTGCTGGTGACCTCGGTCGTGAGTTTGATCGTGTTGCTGGCCGTCGCTGCGTTTTTCTTTTTCAGCAACCGCAGTTTCCTGGCCATGACCAATTATCTGGAACTGGACCTGAAAACCCAACTGGCCCTGGACAAGATGTCGAAGCAAATCCGGCAGGTGAACTCGCTGACCTACTACGGAACGAACAGCCTGACGTTTCAGGATTACGACGGAGGCACGCTGCAATACACCTATGACCCGAACAAACGGATGCTGACCCGCACCAAAGGCGGCACGAACGAAATGTTGCTGACCAACTGCGATTCCCTCAAGTTTTCCATTTTCCAGCGCACGCCCAGCAACGCCACCTTCCTGCCATATTCGACAACCACCGCGACCAACACCAAGGTGATTGAACTGTCTTGGAGTTGTTCCCGCACCATTTTAGGCGCCAAAGTCAACACCGAGAGCATGGAATCCGCCAAGGTGGTCATTCGTAACCGTTAACAACCGATAACATGAAACCGATCAAAAACCTCCAATCGAAGGCATCCCGGTGCGGCAGCGCGCTGATCATCACGCTGACGTTCGGCGTCATTGTGCTCGTCATGCTGGCCGGCTATCTGTGGTTGATTCAGTCGCGATCCATAGAGCGGCAGCGTTCGACGGAATGGAACAGCGCCATTCCCGTGCTGGAGGCTGGCATCGAGGAGGCCTTCACCCACCTGAAGGACGATGGAACCAATAATTTGACCGCCAACGGGTGGGTGCTCGCCTCGGGCCTCTACCAAAAAACCCGGACCAACGCCGACAACAGCTACTATATCGTAACCATTTCCAACGCCATGAAAGCGCCGGTCATATATTCGCAAGGCTTCGTGCCTGCCCCCTTTGGCAACGGCTACATTTCCCGCAAGGTAAGGGTGACGACGGCAACCTCGGGAAACAGTCTTTTTAGCAAGGCGATCCTTGCCACCACCACGATAAGCTTTACCGCGGGCATGTTGATCAAAAGCTACGATTCCACCGATCCCAATCTCAGCAATCCCGATGGCACCTTTAACACGAATAAATATTCCGCCAACGCCTGGGTGGCCTCGTCGGCGGCTTCGGGCCAGTCGCTCAAAATTTCCGGCACATTGATCTACGGTGGCGTCCAATATTCGGCCGGAGCCACCCCCAGCGTCAGCGGCAGCAGTGTGGGTGACACGGCATGGGTGAACGGCAACTCAACCGCAGGCATCGAGTCAGGTCATTCCGACAATACCCTGAACATCACCGTTCCCCCCACTCCGTTTCCGACGGATTCCTCCGGCAACACTGTGGATCCTTCAACGTGGATATATAAGGCCCCGTTGGCCAGCGCCATCACCACCAACGGTGTCTCCGGCGTTAAATATGTGCTGACCACCGGCGATTGGTCCATTGGGTCGGACACGTTCCACAACGAGAGCATCTACATTCCGCCGGGCAACACTGTCCGGCTTTATGTGGGCAAGAACGGGCGCTGGCAGATGGGCAGCAGCGATGTTATCAAGGTTTCCAGCACCTCCAGTTTGCAACTTTACAATGATTCAAGCACCGAC
>Ga0265337_1000892_pt1 | contig 15693 bp, 10 predicted proteins | sample 42122metaG_FD_192441 | JGI IMG/M metagenome (GOLD analysis project Ga0265337, IMG submission 192441) | Rhizosphere microbial communities from Carex aquatilis grown in University of Washington, Seatle, WA, United States - 4-21-22 metaG | ecosystem: Host-associated > Plants > Roots > Rhizosphere >... | reverse complement strand
ATTTCTCGTCGTGCAGGATTCGGGCGAAATTGAATTGCCCTACATTGGCCGGGTGATGGCGGTTGGCAAAACGTGCAAACAACTCGCCGTGGAAATCAAAGCCGCTCTCGAAAAAGATTATTACAAAGAGGCCACGGTGGTCATGTCCATGAATGTGGCCAGCCCGATTCTGGGGCGGGTCTATATTTGGGGACAGGTGCACAACCAGGGCCCGCTGGACATCCAGGTGAACGAAAACCTGACGGCGGGCCAGGCGATATTGCGCGCCGGCGGCTTCGCGGATTTTGCCAATGAACGGAAGGTCAAGGTCATCCGCGGCCCCACAGGTTCGGATAAGAGCAGGCAAACGCAAACCATCAACCTGGACATGGAGCAAATACTCAACCAGGGAAAAACCGAAAAAGACATGGTTTTGCTGCCGGGTGATCTGATTATTGTCCCCTCGCGCCTGATCAATTTCTGAAGACAACGTTGAGCGAATTCTTTCCCACAAACTGCCATGAACGAAGAACAAGGGCCGGTAACATATGAGCGGGACCGCCGCGCTTGGCGGGCGCGTTTTTTCTCCCAGGCGCACCGCTATCGCAATTTGCTCCGGCGGCGCTGGTGGGTGCTGGCGGTTTGCGCGGGACTGGCGCTGGCCTCCATGGCCGCCTACACCCGGTTTGCGCCGCTGGAATATGTCTCGGCAGGCCAGATGATTGTCAGCATCCGGCTCAACATCCAGCAAGGGTCGCTTTACTCGGAGGATTTGAACAATTTTCTGGGCACGCAGGCGGCGTTGATGCAAGGCTCGGAAGTTCAGCAGCGGGCGCGGGACCGTGTGGCCAGTCAGAATCCAGGTCTGCTGCCGCATCCGGTGGTGCTGAACGTGGGGGTGTTGCCGCGGACGACGATTTTTCTGCTGCGGGCGACGGGAGAAAATCCGGGATATACCAAGGTGTTTCTACAGGCGTGCATGGAGGAGTATATCAATCTCAAGAAGGAGATGGCGGAGCGGACCTCGTCCACCACCATCGCCGGCCTGACCGACCAGATGTTGCGGCTGGAACCGCAGTTGCAGAAATGCGACGACGAGATGCAGTCGTTTCTGGCGACCAATGACGCCGCGATGTTGCAGGAGGCCAGCGGTGTGGGGAATTATCTGTCGATCCTTTATCAACAAATGGCGAACGCGCAGTCGGAATATGCCCTGCTCCAATCCATGACGCTCGATCAGAATTTGCTGTTGGAACAGGACCAGGCGCCGGCGCTCATCGGCGGCGGCGGTGGGCGGGCCGGCGCGGCGCCGGTGGGCGGTCTGCTGGTGAACGCCGGTTTGGCGGAGCAGTCGGGTTTGTTTTCGCCCAACACGGTCGGCATGGAGTATTTGACCATCAAGCAGCAAATCCTGTTGTTGGAGGCTGACCAGGCGCGGTATGCGGAATATCTGAAGCCGAAGCATCCGCAGATGATTGCGTTGAGCCTGGAAACGAATCGGCTGGGGCAGATGCTGAAGATTTATCGGGCCCAGAGTGTGGAACAGTTGGATGCCAAAAAAAGCGCGATGGCGTTGCAAATCACGAATCTGGATAATCAAACGAGGCAGTGGGGCGCGCAAAATATTGAGCTTTCCCGGAAGAGCGCGCAATACGCGCGCTTGAAGTCCAAGTCGGACCGGATTCAATCGCTTTACGACTCGCTGCTGGCCACGCTGGAAACCCTCGACGTGAACAAGGACATCAGCCCGGAAAGCGTCACGATTTACGAACCGGCGGGCGAGGCGTTCCCGGACAAATCGCTGGTCAAGAAAGAGCTGGCGGTCGCGTGCGGGATCGGCCTCGCCCTGGGCCTGGTCATGTTGATGCTGTTGGACCGGCTGGATGACCGGCTGAACAGCTTCACGGAATTGGAGGAGTTGTTTGACGAGGATGTGCTCGGCCAGATTCCGCGCGAACGCAAGCCGCCCCACGGCGGTATCCTGCCCTTCGTGCAAGCCGACGATCAGCGGCATCCGTTCATCGAAGCATATCGCAATCTCCGCTCCTCGCTCCTTTACATGGCGCAAACCGGCACGCGCCCGCACACGCTGCTCGTCACCAGTTCCGTGCCCAGCGACGGCAAATCCCTCACGGCGGCCAATCTGGCCATCACGCTGGCCATGGGCGGCACGCGGGTGTTGCTGGTGGACGCCGACCTGCGCAAGGGCAACCTGGGTGGCCGGTTCAATGTCGAATCCGACACCGGACTGTCTGAAGTGCTCACGCAGGGGGCCGATTGGCGCTCAACGGTCAAGGAAACGGCCGTGGCCAATCTTCGGCTGCTTCCACGAGGCGCGACCACGCAACGCTCCAGCGAACTTTTCCTCGGCCCGGTCATGAATAAATTCCTTCAGGAATCCATCAAGGAATATGATTACGTCCTGATTGACACCGCGCCGGTGATGGCGGCGGACGACGTGACGAGCCTGGCGCCGCTCGTGGACGGCGTGATTTTTGTCATCCGCGCCGAATTCACCTCGGCCAGGGTGGCCCGCGCGGCGCTCGACATGCTCTATCAGCGCAAAGCGCGCGTGCTCGGCCTGGTGTTCAATTCCGTGCGCGCCACCGGCAGCGATTATTACTATTATTACCGCTACCGGGATTATTACAAAACCCAACCGGGCAAGCCAGCCGAGCCTGCCAAATGAGGCATTCGCCGGGCCGGGTTTAATTCCGCAAACGATTGTGGCCGAAAATGAAAATCTGACGCCTTCGCGTCCAGCCGGCGGCTGCGCACCGTGGTTCTGCCTCAAGTCGCAACCCAAACACGAGCACATCGCGGCGGCGCATCTCCGGCAAAACAGTGCGGTCGAGGTCTTCCTGCCGCGCATCCGTTTCAAACGCGCCACACGACAGGGAACGGTCTGGGTGACGGAGGCGTTGTTTCCCGGCTATTTGTTTGCGCAGTTTGACTGGCAGGCCTCCCTGCGCCTGGTGCAACACTCCCGCGGCGTGCGCGGCGTGGTGCATTTTGGCGTGCACTGGCCCGCCATTCCCGAAGAAATCATCCGCGAATTGCAACAAGCCATAGGCACCACCGGACTGCGCACCATTCCGGCGGAATTCACTCCCGGCGACGAGGTGAAAATTACCGAGGGCGCGATGCGCGACCTGCGCGCCGTCGTCACGCGAGTGCTGCCGGGCCGCGAGCGCATCGCGGTGCTCATGGAATTTCTGGGACGGCAGACCATGATTGAATTGCCGCGGCATTTCCTCATCAAGGAAGGCGACGAACGCGCGGCGATTTTTGCAGGCGACTCAGCCGCGTAAAACCCGACGGCGCAGCCGGCCACGAAAAACTCATCTACGCGGTTCAGCGCCGTGAAGCCCCCGACCTGCGGCTCAAGCTGAAAAGCACCGCGCAAAGCGCCAGAAAAAGAAAAAGGATGGAGTGAATCTGAAACGGAAAATCGAAGCGCGCCTCAATCAAACATCCTGCCAGCGCCAGCCAGATCAAAACGACAAACCTCCGACCGCCGCGAATGCCGCCCGGCACGAACCAGCGCAAGCCCGCGCACGCCAGCGCCGCCAGCAGCAGCGCCATTCCCGCCCAGCCAAAGGTGATGCGGGTTTCGAGCCAGTCGTTGTGCAGCTGCTCCGGCCAGTAGGTCGCGCTGGAAATGAGGTAGAGTTGAAAAACCGTTCCAAAAGTTCCCGGCCCGGTGCCGAACAGCGGATAATCAGCGGCCATCGGCCTCGCGGCAACATACATTTCCTCGCGGTTCTGGTAGCCTGCCCCGATTTGTTCCATGCGCGGTTCCAACAAACCCCAGCCGAAATACCAGCCCAAGGCCAGCACCAAGACAAAGAATATCCCAAGCAACACCATCGTGCTCCGGGGCGTCCGCCGATCCTCCAATCGCCCCACGGACGCAAAAGAGTTTGTCACCGCCAAAACAATCATCGCCAGAATGAGCATTCCCACCGCCACCAGCGCGCCGCCGCGACTGGTGGAAATGATGGGACAAGCCGCCATGATGGCAGCGCAAAACAATAACACGTGATGCGATTTGAAGCGCTGCCCCCCGGCGCGCTGCAGCGTCCACCAAAAACCGAGGCATACCGGCCAGAGCAAATTGAAGTATTGGGCGGCATTGGAACGATAGTGATACGGCCCGAATTGACTTTCGCCTTCCGGATTCACCAGCGGTTGCACCAGAAACAACAATTTGCTGGAACCGCTCGCCCGCTGGAGGATGCATTCCAAGCCCACCAGCGCGCCGTTGATGCAAAGCAGCCAGAGCAATTGCCGCAGCCGGCCCGGCAGCAGCCGCGATGGCCCACCGGAATCATTTTCCGTTCCACCGCGAACAGCGCGCTGCTCTTCCGAGGTCATGCCCAGAAGCCAGTCGCGGATCGCCCAGAACGAAGCGGCCAGCCCCAGATAAGTCCAAAAGGTGAACCATGTGCGGTGGCCGTCCAGGCTGTTCGGCAGCCAGACAAGACAATGGTGGTATTCAAAAAGCCGTGTGCCGGGATTGTAGGTGGAACGCGCGTTCAAGGCGCTCACCAGGCAAAAGGCCAGAACTGCCAGCGTCAATCCGGCCAGGATGCGGGTCAACAAACGCGCCAGCGGATGCCGATGTCTGGTTTTCGTGGCAGAATGGCTCGAAAAATTTTCCCAGCGGAGGGCGGTGTAGGCTTTCGCCCCGCGGATGAAAATTTTTGCGAGCAACAAAATCCCCAGAGCGTAGCCGGCAATGTTCATGATCCAGATGGACCAAGGGTCGGTCGTGCCAAAGGCCCACGGACCAAAAACCAGCATCGGAAATATGAGCATCCCGCTCAAATCATCGCAGATGCGATAAAGTTGAACGTCCGCCGCCCGCAGCGCGAAGAATGATCCGGCCAGCGACTTGGTCCCGGCGCGCTTGACTGTTCGCGCAATTTGCGGGCCGCCCGGCGGTTGAATGGTGTCAGCCACACGCCAGATTGGAATCCAACGGGGCCGGTTATCAAGCCCGAACCGGTTCAATTCGCCGCAAACCAGCCCTCCCCCGCCCCACGATGCGGCTTGCAAATGCAGCTCCGATGTGTTCGGATTCCAGCTTCTCCAGCGCAAGCCGGGTCATTTTTAAGTGAAAACGCTGCACAAATATCTGACGTTGCAGGTGCTCGCCGCGCTTCTCCTGACCGTGGCGGTGTTCACGTTTGTGCTGCTGCTGGGCACCGTGCTCAAGGAAATCCTCACGCTGCTCATCAACGGCCAGGCGCGCATCGGAACGGTGCTCGAAGCCATCGGCCTTTTAATCCCGTTCGTGTGTGTCTATGCGCTGCCGATGGGCCTGCTCACGGCGACGTTGCTTGTCTTTGGCCGTTTCAGCGCGGACCAGGAACTCACCGCCGCGCGCGCCAGCGGCATCAGTCTGCTGTCGCTGATCACGCCGGTCCTGCTGTTGAGCCTGTTTTGCTGTGGCGTCAGCGCGTGGTTCAACATGGACCTCGGCCCGCGCTCGCGCGTGGCCTACAAAGATCTGATTTCCCGCGCCCGCATGGACTTGATGAACGTCCAACTGCCGGCCGGCCGGCCCATTTATGATTTTCCCGGCTATATTTTCCTCGTCGGCAAAAATGACGGCGGCAATCTGGAGGACGTGCGGGTTTTTGTCCTCGAAAACGAAACCAACGTTTCCCTGTGGCTTCACGCCCCGCAAGGACGGCTGGAGTCAAATTTGAAGAACAAGGAAATCTATTTGCATCTGTTTGAAGCGCGCGGCCTGTCGAAACGCGGCGGACTCCTTGCCACTCCCGAATTTGTCTCTCCGAATCTCTTTCCGACCAACACCGCCGCCGTCCGGTATGAACCCAAAATTGACGACATGACGTTCTGGCAGTTGCAGGCCAAAGCGCGCAATCTGGAGCGGCTCGATCTGCCGGCGGGCACAGACACGTCATCGGAGGAATTGCGCGCCCAATTTCACGAGGTGGAAAAACTGATTGAGCAAACCCGCGCCGAGATGAACCGGCAAATCGCGTTTTCATTCGCGTGTTTCGGCTTTGCGCTCGTCGGCATCCCGCTCGGCATTCGCATGCACCGGCGCGAGACGAACGTCGGCATCGCCATCGCGCTCGTGCTGGTGCTGGTTTATTACAGCTTTGTCATCCTCGGCGAATCGCTGGCCGCGCGACCGGAGTTTGCACCCCACCTGATTTTCTGGCTTCCAAACTTGATTTTTCAGGCCGTCGGCGTGGTGCTGCTGTGGCGCGCGAACCGGGGGATTTGATTTAATTTTTCAACCGCCGATAAACCCTGCCAGTCGCCGCCTGATCCACCGGCTTCACAATCAATTCGTCAATGTTGACATGCGCCAGGCGGCCGGCAACCCAGACCAGGATTTCCGCAATGTCTTCCGCGGTCAGCAGGTCATGCCCTCATAAACTTTTTTGGCGGCGGTCGCATCACCCTTGAAACGCACCAGTGAAAATTCCGTTTACGCCAGACCCGGATCCACCGTGCCGACGCGGATGCCCGCGCCAAGCAATTCCAACCGCAACGCGCGGGTGATTTGCAGTTCGCCCGCTTTCGCCGCGCAATAAGCCGCGCCACCCTCATAAGCCCAGTGGCCGGCGACCGAGCCGATATTGATGATGCTCGCGCCCGTATCGCGTGCCACGAGTGGCAGCGCGGCGCGTGTCATCCGCAAAATGCCAAGCACGTTCGATTGGATCATCGCCTCCCAATCCACGTCCTTGCCTTGGGCGGCGGTCTCCTTGCCGTGCGCGCCTCCGGCATTGTTGATGAGAACATGAAGATTTTGCCGCGCGCCGATTTTCTCCCGCGCCCATGAAATAAATTCTTCAGCGCTTGCCGTCTTCGCGACATCGAGAAAATGAAAACAGGCCTCCCCTGCCCCGGCCCTTTTTGATTCCGCCGCGACGCGTTTCAAGCGGTCGACGCGACGTGCGCCTAGCAGCAATTTGGCACCTTCCGCGCCAAATGCTTTGGCCGCCGCCGGGCAACCCCGACTTTCAGATGCAAGACATCCAAGGTTTCAGTTCGACCTCAACTCAAACACCTGCTGTTGGAACTTGGAAATGTCCACAGTCACCTGGGAACCCAAGGCAACCATGAGGCGGAAGATGTCGCGGTTCCAACTGGCGTTGGGATTCAACGGGTTGAGCACCGGGTCGGTAATCTCATAACTTCTGCCCGCGTAATGGATGGTCTGCAACGGCGGCACAAGGGGTTCCTTCTGTTTCGCCCAATCAATGCGAAGGACCGGATTTTTTTCCGTGTCCGGGACGAGGGAGCGAAACTGTTCATTGGTTGCCGCGAGCGCGTCAAAGGGCGGCTGTTCGCCGGCGACGGCCTCCATGGCGCGGCCAAAACTGCGAAGCACGAGGCGCGTTGGGGCCCGGGTCTCCCCGCTCACCTTGGTTTGAACCGAAATGCCCTCATTAAGCAATTCAACAACCGTGAAGACAGCCTCCACGTCGTTCATGATGACCGCCTGATTCTTGGAAGATACAAAATCCGTATTCGTCAGGGATTGAACAATAACCGGGACCAACGCAAGCTGGCCGGCGGTGAGAGTGGAATTAGTCAGCGACTGAAGAATCGCCGCCATGCGTGGATTCGCCGGCGATGGAACGTCCATCATCCTGCCTTTCTTCAGGGTAAAGAGGGGTGTTTCCCGGTGGCTGGCAACCCGCCATTCGCCGTTTGTTCCATTGGTCAGTATCCACTTTTTAGTTTCAAGGTCTGAATAATCCTTGATCGTCGGATAATTCCCCGGGTTCGCCTGTTCCTGCCCCGGTTCGTTTGAAGGCGGCGCGCCGGCTTCTTCCGGACTGGACTCGGTGTCGGAGTTCCCAGGTTTTGTAAAATCCCCGTCCGGATTCGCTCTTCCTTTCTTCGGTCCGCCCGTTGGGGTTTTCGAATTCGCCGTTCCCGGCGTGGCACCGCCGCCTTTTGGACCGGAACCCTGGCCGAAAGAAACCGGGCCGAGGTCTTCCAATTCATTGGTGGCTTCGAGGGAAAGATAGCCGCGCAATTGCAACTCCCGGAGGATGGCGCACGTCCGCAAAAAACGGCCGTAAGATTCCGGCGTGCCGCGCGTGGGAGAATTCACCAGAATCAACTCCTGCTTGCTGCTGCCCGGCAGGGTTGTTTCAATCCGCTCAATCATCACCCGCATCAGTTGATCAATGGGATACCCCTGCTGGTAAAGCGTGTAAAAGACATCGGTGGAAATCGGCTGCAACACTTGCGCGGACACGGCCTCGTTGTTCAGCGGAATGAATTGAAATTCCGGATTGCTGCTGCGGTTCACCGTCCCGCTGGCGTTGTAGCCGAACACGGATGATAGCAATCGAGTGATGCCAGCGGGAGCAGTCGTTTTTTGGTCAGTGAACGAACCGGTGTTGCCGACGGTGGCCGAGCCGCTGACGGTAAGCCGGTCGTCAATCGCGCCGATGGCGAGATAGTAGGCCGGATGCCCATTTTCGAGGCGCGCGAGATTGAGCAGCATTTGCTCGTTGAGCGCGTCGGCGTAGGCGGCGTTGTAATCGCGAAAATGCGCGTGCATGGCGGTGCTCGCGCAGGAAGTCAGCAGTGGCAATGCGGCCAGCGACAGCCATACATAGACACGCGCCAAAAGCTTTTGCACAACACCCTGAAACAAGCGGCGGCGAAATTCAAAAACAACTTGCGGATCTGCCTTCACAATTCTGAATTCCAATGCCATTTTTTGCAAATAAACGCAAGCTTTTTTGCCATGACGATTGGATGCATACGGCCCAAACGTAAAAAGATTTTTAGGGACAAGCCACAATAATTCCGGTAATTCGTCCTGGAATGAATCGGATGCGGCAACCCCGCAAATTAACAATGTATCTCCTCGTGCTGGCATTAGCCTCCGCCAGCGCGTTCGCGGCTTTCGGCGGGCGTCTCGTGACCAATGACGACGAGATACTTATCCTTACGCGTCAGTTGGACCGACAAAGCCACGGCACAAAAGGCTGGATGCCGGAACTTTCACCGGCGGAACACGCACGCCGGGCAGAGGTCTATCTGGCCAATCGCGCCTTTGCCGACGCCCGCGCTCATTATCAGGCGATCATCACCGGCTGGCCCACCAATTCCCTTGTGCCGCAGGCGCTTTGGGGAACCGGCTATTCGTTCTATCAGGAGCGGCGTTATGCCGAAGCGCAGCCCCTTTTTTACCGGCTGGGGCGTGAGTTTGCCGCGCAGAAGGAAGGGCGCGAAGGTTTTTATTACATTGCGCCAACGCTGTTGCGCATGGGACAGCCAGCCAATGCCGCCGCGCAATATCTTGAGTATGGGCACCGTTTTCCCGATGGCGAGCGGGTGGAGAATGCCTATCTGAACGCGATTGATTGTTATCGGGAAGCTGGCCAGCGCGGCGAGGCGATTCGCTGGATTGATTTCACGCGCGAACACTTCAGCGGCGGGGCGACGGACATCAACGCATTATTCGCACAGATGCGCCTTGATGTGGCGGGCAGCGACTGGTTTTCAGCCGCGTCAGTTGCGGATGAATTGAACGCGATGGTTTTTACGCCAACAGTGCAGACCACCAAGGACGAAGTCGCCTACCTCCGCGCATACAGCTTGGAACAGGCAAAACAGATTGCGCTGGCCGCCGGAACATATTCATCCATCAGCAACCGCGTCATGTCTTATTACGGAACGCTGGCGACGGAACGTTTGCGCGGCCTCGGCGGCACCAACAAATTTCTCGCGGACGCACGCGCCGCGCGGGTGCGAAAGGACATCGCAGACACGCCCGCCTCGTATCCGGCTCCGTTCCGCGACGAAATTTTACGGGCCATCAATGGACGCGCCGTGGACGCCCGGCTCGTGCTCGCCATCATGTTACAGGAAAGCCACTTCAATCCACGCGCGCGGTCGCCGGCTGCCGCGCGCGGGCTGCTGCAATTGACGATGGACATGGCGGCGGATTTCGGCGCCGCCGCGTTACAAACGAACGTCACGGAAGAGGCGCTTTACAGCCCGGCGGTCAATATTCCAATCGGAGTCGAATGCCTTGCCTCGCTGACGCGCCTGTTCCCCGATTGCCCCGAAGCGGTTGTTGCTTCTTACAACGCCGGCGAAGACAACGTTGCGCGGTGGCTCGCGCGGGCGAATCAAAGGGAACCCGGTGTTTTCACCGCGGAAATCGGTTTTCAGGAAAGCAAGCAATACGTCTGCAAAGTCATGGCTTGCTATCGCGCTTACCAGGAGCTTTATACCGCGGACCTGCAGCGGCGCTAAAATGCCATAGACAATTTTTTGCCGCCGCGACAGTATGCAACCATGTTCGGGCACCGACTGGTTCAATTTTTCATGTGCCTTGCCCTCCTGTCATTCAATGATAGTCCGGCTGATGAGGCGCGGCGATCTGGCGACGCGGTTGTGCCGGGAATGATCATTTATCGCGGCAATCTGTTCGTCGCGCTGCCAAAGCTGGAACAATGGTTTGGAATTGTTGTTGAAGGCGCATCTGGCGTTTCGATCGACGGCGGGGCGTGGAAATTTCTAAACGGCGGCCAAGGGGTTCGCCTGCCCGGAGGGGAGGAAAAGACCCTGGCTTATTCTCTGCTTTACTTGAACGGCGTGGGCTATCTCGACGGGAAGGATGCGCAATCGCTTTTCGGCATCAAGTCGTCCGGCAAGTCGGTTGCGTTCAGAGGAATGCGGATTGCAGTCAACGCCATCCCGCTGCGCTCAAACTATCTCAATCACAAGGTGACCGCCCTGTCCGCCGTAAACACGGCCATCAGACTGATTGCCGATGTCAAAGCGCGCGCCGCGCTCCACGCATCATCGCCTGAAATCAAATTGAACGCCGGCTCTGTTTACATCGTCCGGCGAAAAGCTGTGATTGACGGCATCCGTTACGCCATTCTCACCGACGCCGGATTGGATCCCGTCAGCATCATCGTGAAAGAAGAAGACCTCAAAGGCAAATTTGAGCAGGCGGGCCTGGATAAAACCATCTGGCAGCAGCGGACCATATGGTTCAGGAAAGCGGCAGGCATGGAACAAGGCTTGCACAATGGCGAAGGCTCACGACTGCCGAAATCTTTTGCCGTCACCGTTGACCTGTGCTGGTCAACACACCCGTTTGAAAAGGATTTTTTGATGAATCTTCCTGCGAAACAATCCGGCAGCGTTTCAACAACTCTGTTTGTCTGCGGACGGTGGGTTGAACAGCATCCGACGGAAATGGAAGCGCTGTTGGATCTGGAACCAAAAGGGGCAAACCTGATTTGGGGGCTGCATTCCTGGGTGCATCCGATTTCAGGCGGCTTTATGAACGGACTATCCGCGGCCGCAGTGCAGGAAGACACGTTGCGGGTCGAGCGCGAATTGCTCGAGTGGGGTGTCGTCCCGACGGTTTACTATCGGTTCCCCGGCCTGGTTCACGACACGGAACGGCTTTCCGCGATACTCGATTTGGGACTTTTACCCATTGATTGCGATGCGTGGGTTGCAGTTCAGGGGACCGATCATCCATACGGCCATGCGATACAGGATGGCAGTATCGTGTTGGTTCACGGCAATGGCAACGAGCCACAAGGCATCGCGCGTTTTGAAGCGTGGCTCGCAGCTCATCCTGATTGGAAATGGAAGCCGCTTCCAGATTTTCTGCCACATCCGGCGCAATAAATTGCCGGCACGATTTATTTGTCGAGCACAACCATTTCCCCTTCGATGTGCCTGTGCAATCGGTCACGAACAAAACTGGCGACCGCCTCCGGCGATTCGCTTTCATAACCGACGTCCCAAATTCGCGCCGTCCCGTCCAGTGCGCCGGTCAGCAAAAAATTCCCCGCCGGCGAAAACGCAACCACGGTCACATTGCCCGTGTGTCCCGAAAACCGCGCCAGCAGGTTGCCTGTTGACAGATCCCAAATATTCACAGAAGGCTCGAAGCTGCTGGTGCTGACCAACGCGGCGTCGGCGCTGAAGGCCGTCATTGGCAGCAAAAAATCCTTGTCCACCGACTTGATGTATTTCGGCCCGGCACCCGGCAGCGTTTTTAAAGCGCCAATCAGATGTCCGTCACGCGCGTCCCAAACGTCGGCCTTATCGGCGTTGCCCAGACTTACGAGGCAACGATCATCGGGACTGAAATTCACGCAAAAAATGACGCTGCCTATGTTCATCTTTTGAGGCGGAAACAAGATGCGGCCGGTTTTATCCCGGACAATCAACGAACCGTCCGAGGTCGCCGCTGCGACCAGCCGGCCATCATGACTGAAACCGGCGCAAACGAATGCGCCGTTGCCGCTCACCAATTTCACCCCCCGCTTCCCGTCCAGTCCGCAAACCCAAACGACGTTGTCATCATCATTTTCCTGCATGAGGATTTGCCGGCTGTCGGTATTGATTGCCAACACATTGCCGTCGAGCGTCGCGATCGGACTTCGCCGTTGGAGATCCAAAATCCTGACGGTTTTGTGAGTGCCGTCGTCTACGGCTGCAATAATTTGACTTGAGTTGCTTCCAAACTGGACGAGGCTGATTCTTTGGAAAAGGTTCGTCTCAAATAGAATCGTTGCGGATTTCGTGGCCGGCAAAATTGCCCAGACCGTAACGTGCCCATCTTCAGTTCCTGTCACCAAATCATTCCCCTGCGGATCAAACGCCGCGTCCTCAACGGCGGTTGTTCCCGGCAATGTCACGATGAGATTTCCGTTAGTGGTGTTCCAAACGCGCGCCGCGCCGTCCGCGTCAATCGTCACCACGCGCATGGCGTCGGGGCTGAATCGTGCCGCTGCAACATATCGGGCGTGGCCGGGGAGGACGCTGGCAAAATCTTGCGAGCCGGGCGGGAAACCTGAATTTTGCGCAGGAACAGAAGTTATCAACCTCGGCAGCGTCGCATCGCGCACGTCCCAAATAAATGCTCGCCCGTCATAGCCGGCTGTTGAAAGCCGGTTGTCGTCATGGCTGAATTCCACACCGACAACCCACCCCGTATGATTGGTCAGCGTCGCCAGCAACTGTCCCCCGGCCGCGTTCCACAGTTTGACAATATTGTTTGCACCGCCTGTAACAATGGTTTTCCCGTCGTGGCTGAAAGCCGCAGTAAAAACCCTCTTGTCTTGCGCCTCTTCCGCGTGAATCAACGGCCGGTATGATTGCGTTCCTGAGTTTCCGTTGAACACACGCGCCATTCCATCGGCGCTCGTCGTCACAACTTGTTTTCCGTCCGGACTGAATGCCGCGCGGCGCGTCCAAAGGTTTCCATTCCCGTTCGTTATTGGCGGGATCATTTGCATGATTCGGGTGCCGTTTGTGCTCCACAGCGACGCCTCGCCCGTCCACGAGCAAGTCACCACCCGGCTGCCATCAGGGCTGAATACCGCGTCGCGCAAGCCGTCGTTTCCGGGAGTGAACATCGCGGGCGAAATTTCCCGCCCGCTCATTGGATCCCAGACACGAGCGCAGTTGTCCCGCCGCCCAGCCGTGACAATCATCGTTCCGTCACGGCTGAACTCGACCCGTTCAATTCCCTGCTTCGAGCCGTCCTTGCGTTGTTTCCACAGCACGCCATCAAGATGATTGGTAAAAACGGCAAGCGGGTTCGGGCTTTTCGTCTTTGCGTCCCAAACCCTGGTCAGCCCGTCCTCGCTGCCACCGGTTGCGACCAGTTCGCTGTTCGGGCTGAACACCGCCGTTTCAAGTTTTTTGCCCGGACTATGTTCGAACCTCGCGATCGGCGGCGGCTCGCCAGTCGCGACCGCATCCCAAAGCCGCGCAATGCCGTCGTCACTGGACGTGATGATTAGCCTTCCATCCGGACTGAACCCCGCGGAATTGACGCAAGCCGAACTGTGCAACGTGGCGATCAACTGGCCGTTGGTCGAATCGTAAACCTTGGCCGAGCCGTCTTCGCTGGCCGTCACGACGCGCGAATCATCCGGGCTGAAACTGGCGCAAAAGACTTCCTTCCCCCCTTCCGCGGAAGAAACATTGGGCAATTCAAGCCTCGCCCGGCGCAGCAAAAATTGCAGCGCCGGGCTGTTTCCGCCCGCGGAATATGCGGCCGACAAATAAACCAGCGCTGTGTCGGCGCGATCCTGCGACAGTTCCTGCAACCCACGGTCCGTCAACTTTTCGACGCGCTCGTTTCGCGCGACGCGCGCCTGCCACTGCCACACTGTTGCCACCAGCGCGCCGACGGCCACGACTGCGGCCACGGCCTGCACGCGGCGCCAGAACGTGCGCCGCTTTTCGCGCTGCCAGAGGACGTTGAATTTGACTCCGAGCAGGCCGGCAATGATTTTAATCTTGGCTTTGCGCCTGCCATCACCGTGACGACGCGCATCCCCGGCAATTCCATCCGGCGCCCGCTCCCCGGTCAGCCCGGCGCTGGCATTCACCCGGAATCGAACCGCCGGCGGATAACATTCCTGCGCTTGCCCCGCCGGTTTGTCAGAGGCATTCGGCTCGCCGGCGACAACAAAGCAAAGCACACGATCTTCGCGCCCCAGCGATTTGAAATAGGCGACTTCCTCGTTGACCCAATCCGACTCCGCCGCTTCTGGCGAACAAATGACGATGAGGTGGCGCGACGCCCTCAGCGCAGTCTTGAGTTCCCCGGTCAAATTGGGACCGCTGGGCAATTCTTCGCGATCCCGAAAAACCTTGAGGCGCTTGCCGCGATCACCCGGGCTTTTACCAGCCAAGTCGCGCGGCGGCCTGTAATTCTCGATGCCGTCTATCAGCCATTTGCCCCACTTTTTATTTTTGTGGCTGTAACTGATGAACACCGAGTATCCGGATTGGTCCTGCGCGGTGGAATCGGAATCTGGTGATCGCAGTGTCATGGTGGAGGCTCAAGCCCCTCCCGCTCGAGTTTGAAGATGTCCGCCATCGTTTGCGCATTGGACGCGGCAGGCGTCGCGATGCCAATGCACGCCCCGGAACCAGGAGCGGCAGTATTCGCAATCAACTTGCTGATTTGCCTTCACGATTCATGAATCCCAATGTCAGCTTTCAGAAGTGAACGCAAGCATTTATTATCTTGGTGATAAAGCTCGCCGGGCTTTTTGGTAGAATGATTACACTTCTAGCCGATGTTATCGCGATTTACGTTGTCCTCACCGCCCCGTTGATAAAAAAATGCCTATGCCGGCTTGGATGAAGAACCGGCCGCGCTTGCCGGCTCTTCAAGTCGTGTTTGTGCCGCCTTCAGGTGTCCCTCAATCTCCGTAAGCCACCCAACTTCCTCGCCGCGCGTGGACCGTGCCTCCCGGATGAGACGAAGGTTGCGGACGGTCGTTTCCGGTTCGAACGCTTCGCGCACAACAGCAAGGGCGGCACCGCAACAATCCTGCGCTTCGCCGATATTGCGGGCGAGCACGGCCAGTTCAAGCAGCGTGGCATGGTCCCAGTAATCGCCGTTGGTTTTGGCGCGCAACAACGCCGCGTAACGCACAACCGGCAGCATGTCGGCCTGCGCGGGATCCGGCTTTTCCTGCAGTTCCATCAGCGTGACCGCGTTGATGCCGGGATACGGATCGCGCCAGTCGGCTTCAAAACCGGCGCGATAAGCCTCGATGGCGCGTTTAAGAGTCTGTCTGAATAATCAGTTTTTGGGATTGGTGTTGGGGTTCACTGGGCTGTTTGATGGCAAGCGAACGAATAATGGAAGGATGAGTTGACATCCGATTTGGAGTTTGGCGGCCAATTTTA
>Ga0265337_1000886_pt1 | contig 15736 bp, 7 predicted proteins | sample 42122metaG_FD_192441 | JGI IMG/M metagenome (GOLD analysis project Ga0265337, IMG submission 192441) | Rhizosphere microbial communities from Carex aquatilis grown in University of Washington, Seatle, WA, United States - 4-21-22 metaG | ecosystem: Host-associated > Plants > Roots > Rhizosphere >... | reverse complement strand
ACGGTGCAGAACGCGACCAACGACTGCCAGGACAGCGACGCGAACGTGGTGACGCGGATCACCGATTGCGTGACGCTGACCTCGGGAACGATCAACAACTGCACGGACATCGGGTTGCATCAGCCGGGCGAGATTGGTGACTTTGTGTGGAACGATCTCAACCAGAACGGGCTGCAGGACAACGGCGAGCCGGGCATTCCGAGCGTGACGGTGAACCTGTTCGACTGCGCCAGCAACCTGCTGGGGAGCACGCTGACCGACAGCAACGGGCTGTATCACTTCGTCAATCTGATGCCGGGCAGTTACATGGTGCAGTTTGTGCCGCCGACGGGCTACCTCTTCACGACGAACAACGTGGGCGGCAATGACGCGATCGACAGCGACGCGGGGCCGGGCGGGTTCACCACCTGCTACACGCTGGCCTCGGGCGAGACCAACCTGACGGTGGACGCGGGGCTGGTTAGCCAGTGCGATCTCCAGGCGTCTGTAACCGCCTGTGTTATGAAACCGGCCGGGCCGTGCAACCCATTGGTGGCTTGCACACCGCCGTATCCGTTCACCAGCACCAACAGCTTGACGAGCATACCGTTTAACGAGAGCGGCTGCCTCGCCACCAGCATAGTCGTGACGGCGGCTGGCACTTGCCTGCCGGATCATATCGGGTTGTTCTATGTTGACGAACACGCGATGGCGCTGGGCATCCGGCAGGTGATTGTCAAGACGAACAGCGGAGGCCATGTGGTGAGCATTACGAACAGTTACACGGTGTCGCCGCTGCTGACCGATCCGGAGAGCCTGACCAACCCGGCGACGGGTGCCCCGTATGTCACGGGCGATCAAGGGGGCGTGGATGTGTCGGGCCGGCCGTTGTTCCCGTCGTTGTTCATCACCGACCTGACCACGAGTTCGAATCAATACGCGGGCGACTGGCAGTATGGCGGCACGCCGATCGCGCCGACCGAGGTTTATGGGACATGGAAGGGCTTTGTGAAGACGGTGGATAAGACGACGGCCACCCCGACGGTGACAGTGGTTGGGGATGCCGACCCGGCTGCGAACCACTTGAACCTCGGGCCGGGCAGCGACCCGGTGCCTTCCGGCGTGAAAGGTGACCAATACGTGACGGAAGTTCGCTGGGATGTCTCCTCGCTGGGTCTGATCCCCGGCCATTCATACCGGTTCTACTTCATGGTGCATGACGGCGACCAGAACAAGGTCGGCGGGGACGTTGGCCAGACCTGCGCGATACTCAATGTGCCTCCGACCAACTCCTTCGGCACGGGTGATTGCACGAACGCGTTCAGCGGGACAAATTGTGTGTTGGTGCAATATACTTATGTCATCGTGAACAATGCCGGCAGCCCCGCATCGGATGTCCAGGTGATTGACAGCCAGCTTGGCCCGGTGCCCGGCAGTCCGATTGCTTCAATCGGGGCCGGTCAGACGGCCACCTTGGTGGCGACGAACGCCGTTTGTTCCTCCGTGACGAATTTCGTGACGGTTTCATCAGATGGCGGCCGGTGCACCGCATCGGCTCAGGCGATGGTAATCAAGTCAGGCCCGTGTATCCCGTTGGTGGCTTGCACGCCGCCGTATCCGTTCACGAGCACCAACAGCTTGACGAGCATTCCGTTTAATGAGAGCGGCTGCCTGATCACCAGCGCTGTCTATTTGGTCGCCAACGCGGACTGCACGGCGGACCATATTGGGCTGTTCTACAGTGACGAACACGCGATGGCGCTGGGCGTCCGGCAGGTGATTGTGAAGACGAACAGTGGAGGCCATGTGGTGAGCATTACGAACAGTTACACGGTGTCGGCGCTGCTGACCGATCCGGAGAGCCTGACCAACCCGGCGACAGGTGCCCCGTATGTCACGGGCGATCAAGCGGGTGTGGATGTGTCGGGCCGGCCGCTGTTCCCGTCGTTGTTCATCACCGACCTGACCACGAATGCGAACCAATACGCGGGCGATTGGCAGTATGGCGGCACGCCCATCCCGCCGACCGAGGTGTTTGGGACATGGAAGGGCTTTGTGAAGACGGTGGATAAGACCACGGCCACCCCGACGGTCACAGTCGTTGGGGATGCCGACCCGGCCCAGAACCACTGGAACCTTGGGGCAGGCAGTGACCCCGCGCCTGGGGTGTCCAGCCTCGGCTACGGCACGGAAATACGCTGGGATGTCTCCAAGCTGGGTCTGCAAAACGGCCACTCTTACCGGCTCTACTTCATGGTCCATGACGGCGACCAGAACAAAGTCGGCGGCGATGTTGGCCAGGCCTGCGCGATACTCCCCGACCCGCTTACGAAAGCGGTATCGGCAACGGCGCCAACGTTGAAAGGGATACCCTATACCGCCTATACCGGGAAAGTCTCTGGCGGCGGCTTTGGCATCAGTTTCACCAACGTTCCGGGCGCGAGTCTGAGCTTCTCGGTCTGGGGCTCGACGGATATGGCGCTGCCATTGGACCAATGGGATTTTCTCGGACATCCCACCGAAACGTCACCGGGCGTTTATGAATTCAACGACCCGAAAGCGGCCAACAAGGTCCAGCAGTTCTATCAGGTTACCAGTCCGTAATGACCGGTAGGAAATTCGAGAACAGTCAGGGCGGACGAAAGTCCGCCCTGTTTTCTTTTGCCGGTTTCCCGCATTAATTTCAGAAAATCCCGGCCTTGGTTTTGTAACAAGCCGGTGACATAACAGCGCCATGGCTGCAGATTCAGGTTCTCCACATCCGCATTTGACGCCGGTCAAAAAGGCTCCAGCGTCGGGCTGGGGCCCTTTTTGCATCTGGTCAAGGGGCATCCTTGACTCAGACAACCCTGAGCGGCCCGGTCGTCGTGTGGAAAGGCTTGGCCAGCTCGCCAGTCACGCTGACCACCGCGAACTTCAATGCGACCAGTTCCAATACCACGCAGCGGACCCTCCCACCCGGCCAGACGCTGACACTCACGCTCCATTTCGAAAAGAACGTGAGCAAGACCAAGCCGCTGTATATTGGCGCGGTGAAGTTCGGCACGAATTCCGCGTGCGTGATCCCCTTCCCCAGAACACGCTGGCATGATGCCTGGCCGGTCCGGTTTGTTCCGGCCGGCTGATGCAGCGGATTAAAACACGGCCGCCTTGGAAATCGGGCTTTACGAAGCCACGCTGGAGCCGGGACACCTGGACTTTGCCATTGAACTCGCGGAGGCGATGCTCGCAAACTTTTACGGCGCGGAGCCGGGCGGAAATTCCGTCGCGGCCCTGGCGCTGCTGAAGCCCGGCGGCATCACCGGCCGGGAAGATTTCACGCACGCCGCGGAAAATACTTTGCGGCTGTTTGCGCGTCGGCTGGAACATTTTCCGCAAGCCATGCCATTCAAGCTGCACACGGTGGATTTCTGGCTTGATGAACCGCGCCGCGCCGTCATCGCGTGGAAAAATGATTCCACCGAATTTCAAAAGTTGCTCCAAGCTGCGCACCCGGTTTATCAGCCGGGCAGGAAACGGAGAATGAAACGCGCTTGACGCCCATGCCGTTCAAAGGTATCTACTCGCCAGGATGCATCCGTCGGAAAAGCAATTCTCCATGAAGCCCGCGGCGTCGAAGATGCGGATTTCCATCTGCATTCGTGAAATGAGCGTGGTTTTGGTTGCGGCCATGATGGGATGGTGTGCTGCAACTCAAGGCGCGGAAATTCATGATGCCGCTGAGTTGGGTGATCTCGAAAAGGTCAAGGCGTGCCTGGCAAAGGATCCGGAACAGATCAATGCCACCGATGCAAAGGGCCGGACGGTGTTGGCCTGTGCCGTTCTCAGCGGCAAAAAGGAGGTCGTGGATTTCCTGCTGGATAGTGGCGCACAGGAAGACATTTTTGCGGCGGCAATTAACGGCCACACGAACAAGGTCGCCGCTCTTCTGAAGCAGGACCCGAAACTGGTCAACGCCAGGGACGGCGGCGGCAAAACCGCTTTGCACTGGGCGGCGATGAACGGCCAAAAGGCAGTCGCGGAAATGCTTCTGGCCGGGAAGGCGGACGTGAACGCGCTGGACGGGGACGGATTCACGGCTTTGCACTGGGCGGCGATGTTCGACAAAAGCGACGTGGCGGAAGTGTTGTTGAAGAACAGGGCGGACTTCAACATCAAGGTCGCGAGGTTCGGCTGGACGCCGCTGCGCCTGTGTGTGATCCACGGTCATCTGGCGACAGCCAAAGTGTTGTTGAAGGCCGGTTCGGATCCAAACGTCAAGGACGAGGACAACATTCTCCTTTTGCACCAGGCGATCATTTCCGGCCATAAAGACATGGTGGAGCTGCTGCTGGCGCATAAAGCGAATTTGGACACGAAGGACTTGGAGGGGGACTCGGCGATGGATGAGGCGATAGAAACGGGTTCGAAGGAAATGATCGAGCTAATCCGCCAGCACGGCGGGAAGGGAAAATGAGCACCGTCACATTGTGCAGCCGCTTTTTTGGGATTTCGATTCGACGCGGCGTTGAATTTTATCCATCTTCCACCCAAGGTAATAACCAGCGCGATCAGTCGTGAAACTCTCTCGCACCATCACCCCGCTGATCAAGCTGTGCATTTTGGTGGCCGCTGGATGGGGCCTTTACGCGCTCTGGCATAAAGGTGTTTCACATCACGAGGCGGCACCCGGGAAACCCATCGAGACAGTGGTATCCGTCCAAGTCGGAAAAATTTCCCTGGCGACGTTGCGCCACTACGTCACGGCCTACGGCACGATTGAGCCTGAACCGGGCGTGGCGGGCAAGGCCCCTGCCTCCGCCCGCATCACCGCGCCCGTGGCGGGCACCGTTGCCGAGGTCAATTGCTTCGAAGGCCAGCAGGTTGAGAAAGGCCAGACCCTCTTCACCCTCAACAACAGCCGCAAGCCGGATGGCACCCTGGAACAGGCGCTGCTGAAAATCATCGCGCCACTTTCCGGAACGGTGGTTTACGTGAACGTCAAGCCCGGCGAAGTGACCGACCCCGAAACGCTCACGCCGCTGGTGGAAGTGGTTGACCTGAACCGTCTGATAGTTGCCGCCAATGTTCCAAGCTCCCAACTGCCAACCCTGAAATTGGGTCAGACGGTGGAGATCATCCCGCAACAAGACGGGACTCACGACACCTTCGACCAGATGGAACCCACGGCCTCAAACACCGCGCCGGCCGTTGTGACGGGAACGGTGAAGCTCATTGAAGACCGGGTTGATCCCAGGACCGACATGGGGCCGGTGGATGTTTCCGTTCCGCCCGAAGCCCGATTGCGGCCCGGACAATTCGTCCGTGTGCGCATCATCACCGAGGAACATCGCGACTGCCTGACGGTTCCGTCCAGGAGCATCGTCAAAAATGAAAACGGGGAATGGGTGATCAGCCTGGTCAGCGGAAGGTTGGCGGTCCAACTGCCCGTCAAAGTCGGGTTTCGCGAAGGCGACGCAGTGCAGGTCCAGAACCTCATCCTCCAACCCGGCGATGTCGTGGTCACGACCGGGGCCTACGCGCTGCCGGCGAAAACCAAAATCCGCATACTCAACGACTGATGGAAGCCGCCGCCACCAGCTAAATTCTGAGTATGAAGCCAGCCATTGGAAGCTTCGCCGTCCGCCATGCTATTTCGATTGTCTTTCTGGCGCTGGCGCTCTGCCTGGGCGGCGGGTATGCCGCAAAGAAGATGGGGTCGTCCGTCTTTCCCGAAACCGACTTCCCGCGCGTCGTCATCATGGTGGACAACGGCGTGATGCCCGCCGATGAAATGATGGCCACGCTCACCCGCCCCATTGAAGAGGCGATGAAGGATATTCCCGGCAGCGAGACGATCCGTTCCACGACGGGGCGGGGCTCGGCCCAGATTGACCTGTTCTTCTCCTGGAAGGTGAACATGGTGCAGACGGAGCTTTATGTCCTCAGCCGCCTCTCGCAGATCCGCAACACCCTGCCCGCCACCGCGCGGACCGAAGTTTACCGGATGAACTTCTCGACGTTCCAGATCATCGGCATCAGTTTGACCGCTCCCGGTCGGGACATCTCGTCGTTGTGGGAACTGGCGCGTTACGATCTGAAACCGAAATTTCTCCGCATTCCCGGCGTGGCCCGCGTGGAACTGGTCGGCGGACAGGCGCCCGAGTATCAGGTGATCGTGGATCCACTGCGCCTCGCGGCGCTGCGCCTGACACTCTCGCAAGTGACCGAAACCCTCAACCGGAATAATCTGGTGTCCGCCACCGGTCTGCATCAGGAAGACACGAGAATGTATCTGACGGTCGTGGATGGCCGGGTCCATTCCGTCCAGGATATCGAGAATCTGACCATCACCGCCGGCTCCGGACATCCGGTTCGCCTCAAGGATTTCGCCCGAGTTCTGCGCGGCAAGGAACCAACCTTCAGTGTCGTCACGGCCGACGGGGTTGATTCGGTGCTGCTCAATATTTACTCGCAGCCGGACGCCAGCACGCTGGACATCGCCCGGCAGTTGCAGGAACAGCTTCCCGTCATCCGCGGCGAACTGCCACCGGACGTGAAGATGGCATTTTTCTACGACCAGTCGCTGCTCGTGCACAACTCGATGCACAGCGCGTGGGAAGCCATCATTTTCGGCCTGTTTCTATCCGTCGCGATTCTCTACCTGTTCCTGCGGAGTTGGGGAACCACCCTGGTCGCAACGGTGGTGATTCCTGTCACCGTGCTGTTGACGATTCTCGTGATGAAACTTTGCGGGATGAATTTCAACCTGATGACGCTGGGTGGCATCGCGGCGGCCATCGGCCTGATCATTGATGACGCGATCGTGGTGGTGGAGGCCATCTATGCCAAAATCGCCACCGGCATTGGCCGGCTTGAGGCGATTCCGGCCGGCATCGGGGAAATTTTCACCGCGCTGCTCGGCTCCACGCTGACACCCGTGGTCGTGTTCATCCCGCTGGCGTTCCTCGACGGCATTGTCGGCGTCTTTTTCCGCGCCCTGGCACTCACCATGGTCGTGTCGTTGCTGATCTCACTGCTGCTGGCACTGACGTTGACGCCTTCCCTCGCCGCCTGGTTCATCCGCATCCCCGCCGGACGAAGATCGCAAGACATCCACGAGGTGGAACAGGGCGGGTTCGTGCTGCACCGGGTCATTCGCCTGTATGAATCCACCCTGCGGCTGGCCCTGGATCATCGGTGGTTTACGACGGCCATCGGCATCCTGGTGCTCATCGCCTCGGTTGTTTTATACCCGCGGTTGAAAACCGACTTCCTGCCGCAGATGGACGAAGGCGGATTCGTCATTGACTATGTCACGCCACCCGGCACGAGCCTGGCGGAGACCGACCGTCAGATGCGCCAGGCTGAAGAAATCCTCAAAGCCACGCCCGAAGTTGAGAGCTATTCGCGCCGCACGGGCGCCGCCTTGGGCGTGCATCTGGTCGAATTGAACACGGGCGACTTCCTGATCAAATTGAAGCCCGACCGCAAGCGGTCCACCGATGCGGTAATCGCCGGCCTGCGGGAACAATTTCATTCCGCCCTGCCAACCATTGACTGGGATTTCCCCGGCATTTTGAGCGACCTCATTGGCGACCTCATCTGGTCAGACAAGCCGATTGAAGTGAAAATTTTTTCCAACGACCCGGAATATCTCACCGACCAGGCCGGGGAAATTGAAGAGATGATTACTCCCGATCCGAATACAAAAAAAGGCGTGGCCGGCGTGGTGGATGTCTTCAACGGTCTGGTTTACACCGGCTCTTCGATCCATCTGCGGGTGCGCTATGCCGACGCGCAACGCTACGGCCTGAATGCAGACGACATCGCCAACGCCGTCAACATCGCCATGCTCGGCCAGACCGCCTCCACCGTGCTCGAAGGCGACCGCGCCGTCAGCATCCGCGTCAACCTGGATCCGTCCGCCCTCAAACACCTCGCCACGTTGCGCGAACTTCCGTTGCGGGCGGCGGACGGCACCATAGTGCAGCTCTATCAGGTGGCGGACATCGTTGAGATTCCGGGCGAATTGGAACTGCACCGGGAAGACATGCGCCAGAACATCGCCGTCACCGCCCGTTTGCAGGGGCGCGACCTCGGCAGCGCCATGGCCGACATCCGGAAGCTCATCAGCGCGGACCCCGGCCTTCCGCCCGGCAGCATCGAATACGGCGGGCTTTATCAGCAGCAGGTGGAATCTTTCCGCAACCTGATGGTCGTGCTGTTCATGGCCATCGTCCTCGTTTTCACCGTGGCCCTGCTGGAGTTCCGTTCCTTCTACGCCCCGGTCGCGATTGTCTTCGGTGCGGTGCTCTCCGTGTTTGGCATCATCTTCGCACTGCTGATCACCGGCACCACCTTGAGCATCATCGCTTATCTGGGCGCCATCATCGGCATGGGCGTTGTCCACAAGAACGGAATTCTCATGCTGGATTACGTCGAACATCTCCGTGCCGGCGGAATGGATTTGCGCGAGGCGCTGGTGCAGGCGGGTCGCCGCCGCCTGCGCCCGGTGCTCATGACCTCCCTGGCCGCCGCGCTCGGCATGTTGCCGCTGGCCTATGGCATCGGCTCTGGCGCCGACATGCTCCGCCCGCTGGCGATCGCCGTCATCGGCGCCGTCTGCATCTCCGTGCTGCTCTCGCTGGTCGCCACGCCCACGGCATTTTTCCTGATGATGCAACTTCGCGAAGCCCGCGTCTTCAAGCGGTTACACCCGCGGGAATGAACCTTCAGGGTTGGCTGCCTCGACGATTATCCCGATGCCATCGCCCAAACAACAATCCAAACGGAGCCGCTCCTCAGCGCCTGCCGCCGCGAAAATTTCGCCACTTGGCGATCGCGACGCCCTTCTCGTTCTGATTGTTCTGCCGCTCACGACGTTCTTGATCCTGTGTTACGAGATCGTCCTCACGCGGCTCTTCGCGTATATCTTCACCTATCACCTGACCGCGCTGGCGGTTTCGTTCGCCGTGTTCGGGCTGGGGTCGGGCGCCTACATTCGGGTCCGATGGCTGTCTTTACTGCCCCAGCGCACGCTCGCCGCCGCCGCTCACCTCGCCTCAAGCGTGTCCTTGTTGACCCTCTTCTTCACGCTCATGCTCACGCATAACGCGGTGGTGGTTATCGTTGCCAGCGCCATGCCGTTCGTTTTCGCCGGCATTGCCGTGTCGCACTATTACGAAGTGCGGCGTTCGGACCGGGCCGCCGCCACCTACGCTCTGGATTTGTCGGGCGCGGCGGTGGCATGCGTTGCCAGCATATTTTTGCTGGTTGTCATGGGCGGCGACGGCGCGCTACTGCTGCTCGCCGGGTTGGCCGGTGGAACGGCCGTGCTTGCCTTGATGCGCGCGGAAACCACGCCTCGCGGCATCTGGGTTCCGTTGGCTGCGCTCTGCGGCATTCTGGCCGTGTCGGCCGGCATTTTCCATTCGCGGTTGCCGGATCCGCTGCTCAATCGTCACTCGAGCGCGGACAAGCAACTGCCTCGGATCTTGCGTGAGCACGGCGAGGTGGTGGACTCGGCGTGGAGCGCGGTCGGTCGCGCCGACCTCTACCAGACACCGAACGACCCGGACAAGCTGATCTTTTCCGATGCCATGAATACAACCGTGTTTCTGGCCAATGACCCGGGAGGTTTGAAAGGCTTGTTCGCGTCGCTTCCATACGCGATCGCGCCCGTCCGCAAGGCAGTCATCCTGGGCTCGGGCGCCGGACTGGAGGTCCGCGTCGCCCGCGATGCGGGCGTGGCCGATGTGGACGCGGTTGAACTGAACGACGCGATCATCCGTCTGGTGCGCAAATGGCAGCAATTTGGCGGACCCATTTACGACCAGCCAGGCGTCAGCCTCTTCGTCGAGGAGGGCAGGAAATTTGTGCTGACCCGGCAGCGGCGCTACGACCTCATTCAAATGTCGCTCGTGCTCACGGCCTCGGCGCAGAGCGGGACGTTCGCGCTCGCCGAGGGGTATCTCTACACCAAGGAGGCGTTTCGTTCCTATCTCGATCACCTCGAACCGGACGGGGCGCTGGCGATGATTGACGATTCCTTCGAGCGGACGCTGAAGAACACCGTGACCGCCGTGGCGGTCATCGAACAAACGTCCGGCCTGCGGAGCGACGAGGCAATGAAGCACGTCGCCGTGATATTCAACCCCCGGCGGGAGCCCGCTTACAAATATATGCTCCTGGTCTCGCCAACGCCGCTATCCGACGAGCGTATTCGCCGGCTCACAGCCGAGGTCCCGCGCCGGTCCATCGAGGCGCTGTGGTTGCCCGGGGTGGCAGCCACTCCTCAATTTCAGGCGCTGGCCAACCGGGGTGTTGAAGCGTTCGTGAGCACGGCCACCATCAACCTTGCGCCGCCGACGGACGACAAGCCGTATTTGAACTTTTTTGCAAAGACGCTCGGGGAAGTTCTCCAGGTCCTTCGACCATATCTCGCTTTGTCGCTGGTGATGGCTGCCGCGTTGCTCGCGATGTTCGTAGCCGATACCCGTGGCGCCGGGCGGCGCTCGACGGCGCTCGCGGGTCTTTACGGAGTCGGCTTCATGTTCATGGAATTGGGACTTCTGCACAAATTGACGCTGGCCGTCGGCGGACCGACGCGTGTGTTATCCGTTCTGCTCTTCGCTCTGCTCCTGTCCTGCGGATTGGGCAGCCTGGTGTCCAGCCGGTTCGCGCCCTTGTTCCGTTCGCGGCTTGGCTCTTTCGCTATCGCCGTCGCGGTCGTCGGCGTGGTGACGGCCGAAGTGGTCGAACGCTGTTATCGGCTGGAAGGCGTGTCGTCGTCCGTGCTGCGCGTCGCCTGTGTTCTGGCGATGGTGGCGCCGATCGGCCTTTGTCTCGGTGCTCCGTTTCCGGATTTGTTGCGGCGTTACAGCCGGTCGGACGAACGCCGGCTCGCCTACTTATGGGCCGTCAATGGCGTTGGATCGGTCCTCGGCGGCGGCTTGACCTTGATCCTCCTGCCGACTCTCGGCGGGCACGTCGTGCTGCTGGCCGGATGTGTGCTCTACCTTCTCGCCTGGATGATTGATCGCGAGAAGGCAGTCCCGGCATAATTAACTGGTTGCAGGCTTGATCCTGTGTGGCCATCCGCTGGCAATCAGTTTGTGGCTAATCTCACAACGGCGGTTTGCGCACCTGGGCCATTTGGCCGCATTGACCTCGAGGGCTGGGATTCATCACGCACGGTTGCAACGCCGGTAATAGTTCGTCCCGATGCCGCTATGCCTAAAATTACTACATGGTGTATGGAAAGTGGACATAGTTGAATGGCGCCAGAATCCAGTAAATGTGGCGTCTGCGGCATATTAGCTTGGCGGGCAATGGAATGGTAGATACGGGACAGTGCATCCCCATTTGTTGACAATTGGCATCGGGATTGCTAGGGAGTTCAAAGGTTACGGGCAACAGTCAAACAGGAACGAAGTTCGCAGTAGTTTAATTATTGCAACCTCGCTTGTTGTGTTGTTCACGCCACAAAGAGAAAGGCAACGCAAACATTATGGGAAGTATTCCTATATTAAAATAAGTGCAAGCCCTATTGTTAAAGGCGTGTGGTTCTGCAACGCTTTCAACGATGTGCCTTTTAAGGGGTAAAACAAATAAAAACTACGAACACTATAAAGACCGCCATCACGAGTGCCTTGGCATTTGGCGTCATGCTGCTTTCGGTGCCAGCGCCGGCCGCCATCGTCACGACCACGGCGGACAGCGGACCCGGTTCATTGCGGGACGCGATTTCCAACGCCGCCCCGGGCGAGACGATTACCTTTTCCGGTGTCGGCACCATTACGCTGACCAGCGGCGAACTGTTGATTGACAAAGACCTGATTATCTCGGGGCCGGGGCCGGGCAGCCTGGTGATCCAGCGGAGCACGGCCAGCGGCACGCCTGACTTTCGCATCTTCCACGCCTCTTCGGCCAACGTCATCATCTCCGGCCTGACCGTGAGCAATGGACGCGACGATTTCGGCGGCGGCGGCATATATAATGATTTCGACCTGACGCTCAATGACTGCGACGTCACGGGCAACTTTGCGGCCGCGGGCGGCGGCATGGAGAATGATGGCGCGATGGCCATCAGCAACTGTGTCTTCTGGGGCAATACCGCCTATGATGCGGGAGACGGATTGGGCGGGGGCATCTACAATTTTGGCACGCTGGACGCCGTCAATTGTTTGATCAGCAGCAACTCGGTGACGAGCGTCACGGGAAACGGATTCGGCGGCGGCATCGAGAATGCTGGCACGCTGACGCTGACCAGTTGCATCATCAACGGCAACTCCGCCACCGGCTCCACGAACGGCGGAGCTGGATTCGGCGGCGGCATGGACAACGAGTTCGGCACCTTGTATGCGCTCACCAGCACCGTGAGCGGCAATGTTGCCCAAGGCGGCGCAGGCAATGCCGGTGGACTTGCCGAAGGCGCGGGTGTTGCCAACGGTTTTGGCACGTTAACATTGGATCACAGCACGGTCAGCGGCAACAGCGCCGTGGGAGGCGCCGGCAACAGTGGTGGTTGGAGCGAGGGTGGCGGCATTGCCAACGATGTCGGCACCGTCTATGTGGACAGCAGCACGGTGAGTGGCAACGTCTCGAGTCCCGGCTCCGGCACCAGTGGAACAAACGGTTCGCCCTACGGCGGCGGCATCTTTAACGGATTCGGCAGTGTGATCGTGACTTACAGCACCATCGCCTACAATGCGGTTCCCGGCGGCTTCCCGAACGATGGCGGCGGGATTTACAACTATGGGGGCGGGGTGGAACTCGATAGCACCATCGTCGCAGCCAACACCGCCACGGTTGACCTTGTCAATGACCTGACTGGCAGCGGCTTCACGGTTTCAGACGGCTTCAACGTGATTGGCTCGACGAGCGGGCTGATCTTCACGGGGCTTGAAGATCAGACCGGCGTCACCGCCGCCCAGCTCAACCTGGGTCCGCTGCAGAACAACGGCGGGCCGACCTTCACGCACGCGCTGTTGTGCGGGAGTGTGGCCCTCAACGCGGGCGACATCACGAATGCGCCGGCCACCGACCAGCGTGGCTTTCCTCGGATCGTGAACGGAACTATTGATGCCGGCGCGTATGAGGCTGGCATCAATTGCCCGGCACTCGTCCTTGTAAAGACCGCATTCCCGACCAACCCGGCATCGGGCGAGCCGGTGACGTATTATTACGCGGTGACGAACGTCGGCAGCGTGACCATCACCAACATCAACATTCTGGATGACAACGGCACGCCGGGCGATACGAGCGATGATTTCTACGTCAATGGCGCGCCCTTCAGCCTGGCCGCCGGCCAGGGCACGGTGTTCGCGATCACCCACATTTCCGAACCGATGTGCATATCGAACGGCGGCACGAACCTCAATGCGGGCACGCTGACGATCAACGTGTTGACCAATGGCAACGTCGAAGTCTTCTACATGCAATCACAAAGTCTTAATGACAACCGTTACGGGACCAATGCGACCGCCGCCACGGGTTGGCCGGGCGGACATAAGTTTAATGACTTGAAGGACGGCGACCAGGCGGAATTCAGGTTCACCGATGGCAATGGCAAAGTGGTCTTGGATTTCTTGTCGGACTACATCAGCCCGGCGCCGAACGCGAAATTTGGCGACGGGGTGACGATTCTCTACCCCTCCGGCTTCGGCACGCAGGGACCGCTCGGAGGCGACGGCAAGATGATTACCGGCAAAATGGAAAACGTGTTAAGCGTTCACACCACGCTGTCGGACACGTTAAATCAACCGGGGTTCACCGGTTATACGGCCAATTCTCCGAAGGAGACAAGTCCGCTGTCCGGCGTGAGTGTTCCCGCCGGCTGGAATTACGTGTATGGCTATCACGTCATCGCCAGCAGCAAGGCCTTTGGCGCTGCTGGCATCGGCAGCGTGACGGTTGCGCTGGTTAAGAATACGCCCTCGAAATTGAAGCTGGATCATATCACTCCCACCAATGCCTGCGGGTGTGTGGTGAATACCGCCGTGGCGGTTGCCTATCAAGGAACGGCACTCCTCGCTGCGGCCTTTGACAATGCCACGGTGTGCTTCACTTCCGGCGCGCCCTGTGATATTGCGGAAGGGACGGTTTCTCTGGGTTGCCCGGCCCCGCAGCTAGCAGGGTGCCCGACGGCAAAGCAACTCCAGTTGCCGCTTCAGAATAATGGCACTGCCGACATATTCATGACGGAGTTGGATCTGGCCTGGCCGTCAGCCAACGGTGCCCTCACGCAAGTAAGCTTGAATGGCGCGGCGGCTGTGTGGAAGGGGTCGGCCACTTCGCCGGTCACGCTGACCACGGCGGACTTCGATGCGACCAGCCATGACACGAACCATCGCAAGCTTCCTGGCGGCCCGGCCGGTGGTCAGGCCCAGATACTTACGCTCACGTTCAAGAACAATGTGAGCACGGACCCCTACATCTACAGTGGCGTGGTGAAATTCGGCACGGATTCCTCGTGTGCGATCGCCTTCCTCCCGCCGCCCCCACCGCCTTGCATTGCTTTGGGCAAATGCACGCCGCCGTATCCGTTCACCAGCACCAATCCGCTGACGAGCATTGCGTTTAACGAAAGCGGGGTCCTGCGCTCCAGCATCGTCACGGTGGTTCCCGGCACTTCCAATTGCGTGGCGGACCACATTGCGTTGTTCTACAACGACGAGCACGCCATGTCGCTCGGCGTCCGGCAGGTGATTGTGAAGACCAGGAGCGGGACCACCACCACCAACTATCCGTTCTCGCCGCTGCTGACCAACCCGGAGAGCATCGTCAGCCCATTGGTGGGTTCCACGATTGCCACGGGTGATCAGGCCGGAGTGGATGTGTCGGGCCGGCCGCTGTTCCCCGCGCTGTTCATCACTGACCTGACAACCAGTTCGAATCCCTACGGTGGAGACTGGCAGTATGGCGGCACACCCATCCCGCCCACGGAGGTCTATGGGACTTGGAAGGGCTTTGTGAAGACGGTGGACAAAACCACGGCCACGCCGACAGTCACCGTCGATGGAGATAACGATCCCCCTCAGAACAACTGGAACCTGGGGACGGGCAGCGACCCGGCGCCTTCCGGTTTGCGAAATGAGGGCTATGGCGCCGAGGCCCGCTGGGATGTTTCCCGGTTGGGCTTGGTGAGCGGCCATACCTATCGGCTCTACTTTATGGTGCATGACGGCGACCAGAACAAGACCGGCGGTGACGTCGGACAGACCTGTGCGACCATGACAGTGCCATAATTGAAGATTCAGGTTTTTCCCGTCGCGCATTTGGGCGGATCCAAATCTAGGAATCCTTCCTAGACAAAAATCAGTGGCAGCCCCGATTGTTGGGTGTGTGCCGGTGTGCTCTATTGAAAAACGCGAGACGAGGTCGAGCCAATTTGAGTTGATGTCCGAAGGGAGCCTCGTCGGAATTTAATTACGATGTGTGGCGCATGGTAAAAACTGCGAAGGCAAACAATAACGGCAGGTCTGAATAACGAAAGAAGGAGACACTATTATGAAATCAATCATCACACGCAGCCCGTTTACGGGATCCATATTGGTGGCAATGCTGGTTGGACTGCTGGCAGCCAGCGCGTTGGGTCAGACATGCAACCCGGGCATGGGAGGAGCGATAGGCGTGAGCGGGCCGTATGTAGCAACCCCGAACTACATCCACGTGGGGGAGACGGCGACCATTCAATCCCTCGCGACGGTCAATACGGGGACCTGCACACTGACCAATCTGAAAGCCTGGGTGGTTTTCCCGGACAGCACGTTTG
>Ga0265337_1000884_pt1 | contig 15751 bp, 13 predicted proteins | sample 42122metaG_FD_192441 | JGI IMG/M metagenome (GOLD analysis project Ga0265337, IMG submission 192441) | Rhizosphere microbial communities from Carex aquatilis grown in University of Washington, Seatle, WA, United States - 4-21-22 metaG | ecosystem: Host-associated > Plants > Roots > Rhizosphere >... | reverse complement strand
CAACGAGGATGCGTCCGCCACCGTCCGACGGAATCAACGCAAGCGCGGATTCAACTGCGCCGTTCAAACTGGAATGATCCGCGCCAACTTGCGCCGTGAACCCGCCAAACTCTCCGCGCTGCGGTGATTGTTCTACAACGGCATCGCGTCCGAACGCAACGGCGCCAAGTTGGTCGCGCGGCCCCATTGATTTATACAGCAGACTGATAATCTCCTTTTCCGACGCATCGGAACTTTGCGGCATGGATTCGCTGCGGTCAGCAACGACAATCACGGTTCCCGAGCGGTCGGGCAGTCTGATCGCAAGTTGCGCCAAGGACAGGACCACAAGAACAAGAATGACCGCGCGCAATATGTTCAGCCCGCGATTCGGCAGCGGCCACGCAAGCCCTGCCGCCGCCAGCGGAACCAGCAACAGCAGCCAGACGGGTTGGAAGAGGATAAACATTTCATCTTCCTCCTTTCGCTGTTGCCACCAGATACAGATGCGTCGTCAGCAGCACGAGCGCGAGCAGGCCGAATATCCAGACTGCGGAAGTTTCTTCGAGCCGGCGCTCGGTGTCCTCGCTCCATTTGCCCCATTGTCCGCTCGCACAAGCTGACAAATCCGATTCACTGGCGGCGATTGCGTTCACCGAAAAACGGTTTGTGGTTTGTCCCATCGCGACGGAGTAAATCCCGGGCATCGGCGTTTCAAGCGCAAGTGCGCCACCGGTTTTGGAAAAGGATTTTGTTTCACCATCGGGTTGGGTGACAGTGACGGCTCCGCCGGTCGTTTTCATTTTCACCTCTGCGCCAAGCCGCGTGTTACTTTCCTTGAGTCCGGGCATTTCGGCCATGCGCCACTGCAAAATGTTCCAAAAAAGAATCGGCCAGTTAGGCGTGTTTTGCAGCGTGGAAAGTTCGGGGTTTAAATTCAAAAAGAGATGGCGACGGTCAATTGCGTCTTCCCGGACGGAAAGCAGCGGCGTATTTCCGGCGAGGATCACCGGCACGTCGCCGGGCGAATTGGTGGCTGCCGCCGCCGCCCAGACGACGCCTTCGAGCGCGATGCCTGCGGCGAGAGTGTGCGAAGTGTCCACGACGAACGGCCCGGCGTAGGCATTCGTGGCCGCGAAGGTTGACCAAACCAGGCTCCACGCGTTGCTGCCAACGGGCGAATCGGTTTCGTGGATGACGAGCTCGGGATTCCCAGAAATCGCCGCGCGCAATCCGGTCGCGTCGAGCGTGCGGTTGACGAGCGCGGACAAATTATCATTCGTCAATGCGACTTGGACGCGCATTCGTTTGCGGATGGGAGGCAGTAATTGAACTTCATTGTCCTCGACGAGCGAATCTCCCTCAAGTGTGGCGCGAAGCAACGGCGCCGCTGAAGGAATGTTGAAGACGAGCTGTTGGCTTTCGTGCGCGCCGAGTGAAATGAGCGAGCTTTGCGCGGCATTTGAACCGGCTTGCACGATTAATCTGGTCGAGCGTGCGCCGCTGAAAAAATTGGCGATTTCGAGCAGGCAGCGGTCCTGTTCTCCGAATGCGGTGCGTGAGGCGTTGACGATTGCAAAGTTATCCAGCGGCGCGCCGAATGCGTGCCATTCAAGCCGCTGGTTGGAGATCTTTTCGCCGGCGGGTTTGTGGTCGGTGAGAACAAGAATATTCGCCTGTTGCTTGCCAAGCTCAACGGCGAGCGTGATGGCGGAATCAATCGCCGCGTCGGGCGACCAGCATTTCCATTGCGGCAACAGTTCGTCCACGTCGCGCCAACTCTTCGCGGTGGAACCGAGCGAGCGAGGTTCCGTTCCCGCAAGAATCAACCGGGTGGATGGCGGTGGCTGATGGCGAAAAAGCTCTTTTAGAAAATTGTTCGCACGGGCTTGAGCAGAAACATTGTCGCCGGCGGCGCGCATGGAAAATGAGTCGTCCAAAACGATGATGAGCGGACGCGTGGATTGCGGCAGTTTCCAATGCGGTCCGGTTGCGGCGGTGACGAGCAAGACGAGCGCGAACAGTTCGAGGAAGAACAGCAACGGCAGTTGAAGCCGATGAATTTTTGCGCCGCCGGATTTGGCCTGGACATGAAAACGCCACAGCACGAGGCTGGAAACCTGGCGGCGGCGAAACCGGTTCCGCAAAAGGTAAATCGCCGCGAGCGCCGGCACAGTGGCCAGGGCGATCAACGCGAGCGGATAAGTGAGGAACGGAATCATGCCGGAATGAGCAACTGGATGGCTTCCAATTCACCGAGTGAATGTCCCAAATCTTCTGCAACCAAGGTGGTCATGTGCGCGCCGCATTGGCGGCAGGCGTCCGCCCAGGACTGCTGCAATTGCGCGAGGTTCCCGGCGTATTGTTTGGCGATGCTGGAATCAATGTAGATTTCACTTTCGTCGCCGGTCTCACTGTCCACAACACGAAGATTTCCGTGCTCCGGTGGCGTCGCGTCGTCGCGCGCGAGCAACTGGATGACGAACAACGCCGCTGCGCCATCGCGCAAACGCCGCAAGAGTTGCAGTGGTTCACCCGGCCAGAGCAAATCACTGACAAGCACACGCATCCCGAGCCGCCGGAATTTTGGTGGCAGGATTTCAAACGATTGTTCCGGCGTGCGCTTGCTGTCCAACTCAAGTTGGTCCCAGGAGGACGGGGTGAGCGTGTCATTGGCCAGACGCCGGAACCCTTCGCCGGAAAGCCAGACGGCCTGCGTGCATTGTGCGTTTGCGGCGGAAGTCACGAGGAGCGCTGCGAGTTGCGCAACAGCAGTGGCCTTGGCAGTGTCCGTCAGGTTCATGGAGCGCGATCCGTCGAGAATCAAATCGAGGTGCGGCGTGACTTCCTCGCGGAACAATTTCACGGTGAGTCGGTCGGTGCGCGCGTAGATTCCCCAGTCTATGAAGCGCAGATCGTCGCCGGGCTGGTATTCGCGGTAATCCTGAAAATCAATCGAACTGCCCGCGCGCCGTCCCGAACGTGTCCCGGTCCATCCGCTCGCGGCAACCTGCGGAATCTGGAGCGCATAACGAAGGCCGCGCTTTTCGCCGTCTTGCAGGGCTTGTCGAATGGCGGAGTCCATATGGGAAAATCATTTCAGCACGGGCGGAGGATTTACCTGCGTGATGTGGACGAGCGGCTGAAAGTTTTTCACCTGCCTTATAAACCATTTCGCATTGATGACCAGCATCACCAGCAGCCAGGCGAAGGCGAAATACTGATGGTCGAGCCACTGATTGTCGTTGTGGAGGGAAACAATATTGAAGATGTTGCCGAGTTGCAGTCCCTCAATGGATTTCCACGAGAGCCGGTTCAGAAAAAATAGAATGATGCTTGGAGCGAGCGCCCACAAAGCCGTCAGCAAAACTGCCAGCAGCCCGGCCAGTTTGGGTGGACGGCGCGACAGAAATTTCCGGTGAATGAAGAGCGCCGTCAGCGCATAGGCAAACGCATAGGTCATGGTCGTGGAATAAAACACGGAAAAGGAAACCTCGTCCGCACTGGAAAATGCGGCCCCCGCTGGCCAAAGATTTGCCACGAAAAATGTGAGCCCGGAAATGAGCGCCACCCAAATCAGACCACCCGCGGCGCCGTTAAAAAAGATGAACGCAATAGCCCGCTTCAAACGCGACCGTGGAATGTCGCGCCGCACCCGCAAACTGATCACGTCGGAATTGCTGATGGTGACCAGCAGCGAAAAAATCATCAGTGCGAACGTGATGTAAGCCCATATGAAGATGATTTCCTTTCTGCTGGTTCGCACCGTCCAGGCCATGCTCAGCACACCGCCGAGCAACCAGATGATGGTGATGTAAATCCGCACCATCAGGGCACGGTTTGCCGATGGCGGCGAGATCAGGGCCACGGACAGCACATAAAACAAACCGACCAGCGCGGCGCCGACGCCAACCACGGAGATCGCGCCGATCCAGAAATTGCGTTCGGACATCATGACGCCGACGCCGGAGCGCATGAATTCAAAGGATAGCGCGACGAGCGGGATGACGATCCAAAAGGACGTGATAAAACCTGCCAGCGCCAACAAGATTTTGAAAGGACGACTCGCCGGCATGCACGCGAGGAAGATTGCAATCTGGTTCGCCGCACATACGACCAGGAACAGGTAAACCAATATGAAAAAGACGGTCGGCAAATCAACGCCGCGCAGAAGATTTGTGAACGCCATGAACGGCATGCAGGCACTGAAGAACAGCAGTGCCATGTAGGCGCCGCACAGAAATTTCCCGCGGATGATGCGCCCCGGCGAAAGCGAGGTCACATAAAGCAAATCGTGATTATTTTCCTGCCGTTCCACTGCGACCCGGATGCCAACATAAAGCGGGATAAAAAACACGCTCGCGCCCGCGAGAATAACCATGAACGCCAGGAACATTGAGCCGCCGAGCTGCATGTTCACGTCCACACTGAAACTTTGCGTGACGAGAAACCCCAGCGACGCAAGAAAGAGCACCGTCAGGAACAGCAGCAACATGCCCGTGACCGCCCAACTGCGGACTGCCTGCCGCAGTTCCTTGATGACGATGGGATTCGGTTCCCACTCGCGCCAGTTGGCAAAATGATTTTTGATGCCCGCAATGCTCACTGCACGCCTCCTTTGGTGACGTTCATAAAGATGTCTTCCAAATTCGTCCTGGTTTGGCGGAATTCGACGACCTTGAATTTTTTCGCGATCAATCCATCAAGAACGTCACAGGCGGCGGATTCATCGCCGGTCAGTTCAAAATGAACTTCGTTTGCCACGTCGCGCGCGTTCTCAACAAAGGGCATCTGCAAAAGTTCCTTGAGCAACTGCGCATTCTGCGTGTCGAGCAGACGAATGGCAACGGTGTGGCGGGGCGCGCTTTTTTTCAACACATCATCAATCGTGCCGGTCTCCAGGATTTTCCCGCGCTCGATGATGACGACGCCATTGCAAATTTCGGTCAACTCGGTGAGAATGTGCGAACTGATGAGAATCGCCTTTTTTTGCGCCGCCAACAACATGAGCAATTCGCGCAGTTCGACGCGGGCGCGCGGGTCGAGGCCGGCGGCGGGTTCGTCCAAAACCAAAACGTCCGGGTCATAAACCAGCGCGCGGCCCAGGCTGACGCGCTGTTTCATCCCCTTCGAAAGCGCCTTGAGATGTTTCTCGCGAATGCCGGTGACGTTGGTGAATTCCTCGATCGCCTCAATTGCCTGCGTCCGTTTTTTTCCGCGCAATCCATAGGCACGCGCGTAAAAATCCAGATACTCGTGGACGGTGATGTCGGCGTGCGCGGGCAGTGTGTCCGGCACGTAACCGACAGCCCGGCGCGCGAGTTCAGGTTCCTCGCAGACGGAAATGCCGTTGAGCATCACGTCTCCGGCGGTCGGCTCCTCGATGGTCGAAATGATGCGCATCGTCGTGGTCTTGCCCGCACCGTTCGGTCCGACGAAGCCAAAAACGTGGCCGGAATCGAATGAGAACGAAATATTGTCCACGGCCACGGTCTTGCCGAATTCCTTCCGCAGATTTTTGACTTGGACTTTCATCGGGTTTCGGGTGATTCAAGAATTCCGAAGACAACCGCCGAACTTTTGGTGCGCTTCAGGCTGGAGGCCGAACCGAGCGCGTTTTCGATGAACGGATTTCCATCCAGCACGGCGATGTAAGTGTTCGCCATCAGAAATTTCCCCGCACCGTCATTCAAGGAATCCGCCTTCGCCGCGAAACCAATTTCGTGCCACAGCCCGACCGGCCCGGTTTTTCCGGAATGTTGCGTCACTTTTGACGGAATGAGTCCCGCCTTTTGTCCGGCGGCGACATTCTCAGCCTCATAAAAATTCATGTCCGCGTCCGCAATCCAAAGCGATTTGATCGGAGCGCCCAGTCCATTGACGATTTGCAATTTTCCGTTTTCGTTGACGACTTGGATGCGTTCGCGGCGCGTCTCGGATTTTCGCAGGTGAAAATGCGCCGGGACGCGGGCGGAAACCCAGCCGCGCTGGAATTGTTGTGACTGTGTCCAGTCAACTTCGCGCGAAGTGCCGGAGCCGTTCCCGATGCGGACAAGCGGGGTCGCCTCCGTTTTATAATCGAAATGCAATCCTGCGCTCGGGGTGAGCGGGCAATAAAACGCGGTGCCGCCGATGGTCGCGGCGCGATGACTGGCCTGATCGAGCAGCGTCAGTCCAACGATGCGTGTGTCAGGCGTGATGCCTTCGCGCAGCAAGCTGTAAGCGAACACCAGCAGCGTCGTTGCAAACGAAATCGCCGGGATCGTCCACAGCATCCACGTCCGGCGCTTGCGGCGGTTGAGATAGATGATGTTGACCGGCCCGATGATGATGACGAAAGCGAGCATGATGATGACGATGCCGCGCGTGGGTATTTTCAGATTTTCGACGATGGGCAGAACGGAATTCGCGCTGCCGCTGTCGTCAGGCAGCGTTTGCCAGTAATGCGCCGCATCCCTCACCGCGTCGCGCAGGGTCTGGACGGATTTCGGATCAAGCACCGAAGGGTTTTCCGAATTAAAGGTGAAGCAGCAGCCAAAACCGATTCCGTAATCAACGCCGTCTTGGAGATTTTGGTTTCGCCACGGATGCCACGCCGGCGGCAAATTGGTTCTGCCGGACAAAACAACATTTCCGCCGGCCTGCAAATAATCTCCGATCGCGCCAAGCACCGACGGCGGCATTGAACTCATGTCTGCCGCGTTGAGGACGACGGCGTCGAAGGGCGAATAGGCCAGCCAGTTGTCGCTCCATGCCGATGCCGGCGACTCGGCACGCAGGCTCTCCACGGAATCCGCGTTCATCCCCCTGCCTCGCGCGTAAGACCCGGCGGATGCGTTGTTGTCACTGCTGGCACGCGCATCAACAGCCCACTGGCTGCCGGACGGCCCGGAAATTTGCACGGCGTCAATCGCGATGTTGTAGGGAGGCTGCTTTTCAAAATTCAAACGAACGGTTTTCACCGGCACACTGGTTGACGCAAATAAAAACTCCGTTGTCCAGCCCGGGCCGCTGGACGTGCTTCTGCCGGATGCCATCGGAATCTTCGCGACATTTGTCCCGGAAACACCCACGAGTTCCACAAATCCGGACGACGAAGGAGGCGTGTTGTAAATGACAATTTTGTCCACGATTTGCGGCGTCGCGTAATCCAGCTCCAGCCAGTTCGTCTGGCCGGAGCGCCGCGTGTCCGGCATCCAGGTCGTGGGCTGGTAGCCCCGGCTGCGGGCATCCGGCGCTCCAACCGCCATCGCTGCCGTGAACGCCCCGTGGTTCGCTTGGAACAGACGCTCAACCGCGTCAAAATCCAGGCTGCGGCTGATGAACACCGTCGCCGCCTGCCCGCCGCGCGAATAATAATTGCAATGGTTGTTCGCGTTCGGCGCGCGGACTACGCCTTCGCGCCGGTTGTCCACTTCCACACGGATTGAGCCGTCACCTTGCGCCGGCAATGGTGGTTGCAGCAGCGACACCACTTCCCGCGTGCCCGGCTCAAGCTTTACTGTCCGCGACAGCCGGCTGATGTTATTGCCGTAATTGCCAGAAGCGTTGTTCGGATAAACCAGCGTGACGAGATGCATTTTGCTGTGCGAAAGATTTTCCAAATTTACGTGCATCTCCGCGTAACCATGGAACGTGTTGCCAGTGTAAATCGCGTTTGGGTCAACGGAAATGTCGCCGAACTGGTCCGCGCCACACAGAGTTGAAACCGAAAGCAAAGCCGCCGTGAAAATTCCCAATCGTCGGCGAATCATTTGCGCCCGTTTCATTTCATGCCTTCGCCAGTTCCACGTCTTTTGGCAGTCTCAACCCCGTCTCGTCAAGCTGGCCGAGCAATTCGGTGACCAGTTTTGACGGAGTCATGCGGTCAAAGCGCGCCTGATAATTCAAAATCAAACGATGGTTCAACACCGGCTGTGCGACGATTTTCACATCCTCAAAACCGACGCTCGGCCGTCCGGCGACAAGCGCATTGGCGCGGGCGGCCTCGGCAATCGCAATCGCCGCGCGCGGCGATGCGCCGTAGCTGACATAGTTGTTCACCGGTTTCGTTGCCTCCTCGCCGCCGGGATGCGTCGCTGAAACCAGCCGCGCAATGTAGCGTGAAACCGGACGCGGCAGATAAATTTTGCCCATCGTCTGGAAAAGTATTTCCAACTGGCCACGCTCCATCTGCCATGTCGGCGCGGGCAATTCGCCGCGCCGCCGCTCGGAAATGATTTGATCGAGAACGTCCGCGTCCACATTTTCAAACATCACTCGGAACAGAAAGCGATCCAGTTGCGCCTCCGGCAGGGGATAGGTTCCTTCGAGTTCAATCGGGTTCTGACTGGCAAGAACGAAGAACGGTTGTGGAAGGACGCGCGTAGTGCCCAGCAGCGTAACGGAACTTTCCTGCATCGTCTCCAGCATGGCCGATTGCGTTTTGGGCGAGGCGCGGTTGATTTCGTCGGCAAGCAGGATGTTCGTGAACACCGGGCCGGGCTGGAAAATCAATTCGCGTTTGCCGGAGCTGGTTTCCTGCAGGATGTGCGTGCCGAGAACATCGCCAGGCATGAGGTCGGGCGTGAACTGGATGCGCTTGAAATCGAGCTTGAGAATCTGGCCGATAGTGCGGACAAGCGCGGTCTTGCCGAGGCCGGGCAGTCCTTCGAGCAAAACGTGGCCGCGAGACAAGATGCCGATGAGCACAAGGCGGTGAAGTTCCTTGCGACCCAGCAAAATACGGTCGAGCTGCTCCAAAGTTTTACGCGCCAGCTCTGCGGCGGGCTGCAGTTCTTCCGGTTTGAGGATGGTGTCAGGCATGATTTTAATTGTCCCGTTTGAAAAAATTCCGGACCGCCTGCCGCTGTTCCGGCAAAATGACCTGCGAATGGGCCGAACCGCCACCGGCAGTCGCGTTGTCCAGCGCGCCGTGGGCGGCGACACCGTTGGTGCTCAACTCCGGTGCGGCCTTGCTCACGCCGACGAGTTGCGCGTCGGAAAGCTGCGACGCCGGCGGCAGCGCGTGTTCCTGAAACTTCAAATCCTTTTCCGAGGCGCCATCGTTCCACGTCATCGGCGCTGCCGGCCCGCCGCCGCCCGGCCCGCCTTTGCACAGGAGCAAACATTCGCCGGCATTGCAGCCATTCGTGCAAGTGGACAAATAATACGCAAGCGCGCCGGGATTGCGGCATTGTCCGGCGTTCAGACACCTCGCCAGCATGGCAGGATCAATCATCTTGAGATTCGCCAGATTGCTGACCGTCGTGCTCAACAGTTTTTTGTTCAGTTCCAGCGCCTGCAGCAGTTTTGCCATCTGCTCCTTGTTCAAGCCGTTGAGGCCGGACAAAAGTTCCGGTGGAATCTTGGCATCCATAACCCCTTCCTCCAGCTTCGCGGTGTTCAACATCGAAGCCAGATCCTGCGCCGCCTGCGTCGCGGTCGCTTCGTTCACGCCTGAATCAGCCGCCTGTTCCATCGCCCGCGCCAAAGTTTCCGCCTGTGTCAACGATTCCGTTTTGGTCACGGCCTCTTCCACCGCCTCTTTCGCTGCATCCGAGTTCGATTGTTTGATGTGGTCGAGCGCCTCCCAGGTTTTATTCGGGTCGTAGCTGGAGGAATCCTGTTGAAGCTGCGACAACTGTTTTTGCAGATCGCCCGCCTTTTTTTCGTCCACGATTTTTTCCTGCGCGAGTGTTTTTACCTCGGCCTGCAACTGCTCGACAATCTGTCCGATTTCCAGCGGACGATGGCTGGATAATCTCGTCAGCCGCTCGGGTAACAGCAACGTCGTCGCTGCGAACAGCGCCGACACGCACAGCAGGAGCATCGCCCGCCCGCTTTGCCAGCGTAATTTCGGCACGGCGGCCTCCGGCAATTGTGACAGCCACGCACCCATGTCCGCCGTTTCCTCCGACATGATGACGCCGCCGCACGCGTTCCAGCGGTCATAACTCGCGCGGATGTTTGTGAAGGGAGCGCGCTGCTTTTTGGCGCGCCACGCCGCCAGCAACGCCAGTGGCGCGACACCGAACAAGCCGAATGCGAGCCAGAACGTGTTTTGCGTCCCCAAAAGCCTCAAGGCGAGAACTGCCACGCCCCAGACGAAGAACCACACCGTCACCATTTGCACCCCCAACCGCAACGCCAACAGTAACTGCAAGTCGCGAGCGAACGCCTGAAGCGCTTTGGGGTGCGAAGTTTTCATCGCGCCTCAAAGCTTCCGAACGGACGTTCTGATTTTCATAATCGTCGCGGAATTACTTGGTATCCCACAAAGCTAGTTACAATCATAGACCGCCGTCACGATAAATAATTCATCAAATTTCGACGAGATCTGGCTTATTCGGAAATCGTCTCGGTGCGGGCGTCAATAAATTTGTCGCCAACGCTTGCCGGCGGGCCGATGAAGTTTCTCACGCTGGCGGACTGGACAGGCATGTTGGAGGCGGAATTGTTTGCGCAAACCCACAAGAGCCACGGGCTGGCGACCGTGCGGTATCTAGTTTCATTCATGCTCATTGGGGAGCTGTCAGGGAGGCGGTTTTTGATACTTGCGGCAATCCCTTGCATCGTTTGCACAGAATCCCACGAAAGGAATGCAAAACTCTTCCCGATGTTGTGCCGGATACCTGTGAGTTGACTGATAAAGTCTTGGACTTGGTTGCAAAGATTTATCCCACATTCCCGCACCGGGTGAGAATTCAAACATGAACACCAAAGATTTTCTCCGTCTCGGTGTGCCGCTGGGTGAAGCCACCCGGCGCGCGACGGATTTTGTTGCCCAATTTATCCTCGGTGGCGGCGACAATTCGCGGTTGCATTATGGGATTGACAGTCAGCAGGTGCGAACACCATAACAATCAGAATTTCCATGAAAACCGGCAGCCTCAAGAAAGAGGGATCCATCCAGAACAGACTCATTCTTGCTGCGTTTTGCTTCAGTCTGGCGCTGACGGCGTCGGGGCAGGATTTGGACACAGACTGGGCCTTCGCCAAGCCGCTCACTCAAACGACGCGGTTTGGGATTTCGCCGTTCTATGGCTATCGCTTTGGCGGCGAGATTCAGGATGCCAGCACGGGCTCGAAATACAATTTCAAGGATGCGCCGGCTTACGGGTTGTATCTTGATTATGCTCCAATGGACTACTACGGACGGTTTGAACTGCTTTGGAGCCGGCAGGACAGCAGTGTGGATTTTCACGGCAACAACGGCCTGGGCAATGTGGATATCACAATCGATGTGATCCAGGTTGGCGGCGAGTGCGAATACGGATCCGAGCGTTTGCGGGGATGCGTCTCGGCCCACGTTGGCGCCACTCATTTTTCATCAGACGGCTACGGCGATGATACCAAATTCAGCTTTGACATCGGGGCGGGTGTGAAGGCGTTTCTCACGAAGAACATTTATTTGCGCGCCGATCTTCGTGGTTTCTGCACTGTGACAGACGCCCAGGGCAGCTTTATCTACGCCAACGGGGTTACAGTGGCGAGCTTCAGTGGTTCCACGCTCTGGCAAGGCCAGGTGAGCGCAGGCGTTGGATTCACGTTCTAGCTTGGGCGGCGTTCAAAAAATTTCCTGAGCAAGCCATCACGCGATAAGCCCAATTTGGGCAAAATAGGTAAATGAACACCAAAGATTTTCTCCGTCTCGGCGTGTCGGTGGGTGAAGCCACCCGGCGGGCGACGGATTTTGTTGCCCAATTCATCCTCGGCGGAGGCGCGTCCCGAAGCGCGGAACTTATTCCTCGTCAGCATGCGAAGTTGTGAGGCGCTGGAGAACATTTGTGCCGGCTGGCGGTCGCGAGTTGAAGCGGCGTGAACGCCGCGCGCCGTTTGCGAGCCGATTGACAGTGGTGTGAAACATGTTACACTATGCCCATGAAAACAATTACGATTCGCGATTTGCGCCAGCGTTGGCCGGAAACCGAGGCGGCGTTGCAGGTGGAGGATGAAATCCTCATCACGCGCGATTCGAAGCCGGTCGCCAAGCTGGTTCGCCTCATCCAACCGGAAACCAAACGCAAGCGTTGGAATCCTGAAGCACACGCGGCACGGATCAAAAAGATTTTTGGAAACAAAGTCTTTCCTTCCATTGACAAGGAACTCGCCGAGGCCCGGGCCGACCGCAAATTGTGATCTACATTGACACCAGTTGTCTGATGAAGCTTTTGCGCACCGAGCCATCGAGCGTGGATGTCCGCGCGGCCATTGCAACAGAATCCGAAGTCATCGTTTCCGTGCTGGCGGAATTGGAAACGGTGGTGCAACTCAAAGCCGCCTGGACTGGCGGAAGTTTCACGCGGGCGCAGTGGCGCAAGTTGGAAGCGGAACTGGCGCTATTGCGAAACCAGCCGCCATTTGAATTTCGCACGCTGCCGTCCGCCGTTTTCCAAGCGGCTTTGCGCCAGCATCGAAATTCGGGCGACATGCATTGTCGCTCTTTGGATCGCCTGCATCTCGCGGCCATGGAGGAGTTGAAAGTTTCACGCTTGATGACGCATGATGAAGGCCAGGCCAAGGCCGCCATCGAAACGGGTTTTGAAGTCGTCCGTCCGGGGCGTGATTGAACAAAACATCCCGCTCTCCAAATCCGACTTTGCGTTTGGACGTCTAAATGTAAAGTCTGCTTTCACGATGAAATGAACACCAAAGATTTTCTACGGCTCGGCGTGCCACTGGGTGAAGCCAGCCGGCGGGCGACGGATTTTGTTGCCAAATTCATCCTCGGTGGTGGCGACAAATCGCGCTTGCGCGAGGAAATTGCGGCCATCGTGGCGAATCCGTCGGCGTTCACTTACGACCCGTTGCGCGGCGAGTTTGCGAAGGCACTGATTTCGACACCTCACCCCGGCCCTCTCCCCGGTCGAGGCGGAGAGGGAGAAGTCGGTGTGCGCAGGGTGCCGGTGAAGTATCGGCAGTGGGGCGAACATCTCGAACACGACGCGGTGATGCAGATGGAGAAAGCGTGTCTGCTGCCGGTGTCGGTCGCGGGCGCGCTCATGCCGGACGCGCACGTCGGCTACGGCCTGCCCATCGGCGGTGTGCTGGCCACGGAGAACGCGGTCATTCCCTACGCCGTCGGCGTGGACATAGCGTGCCGCATGAAAATGACCGTGCTGGACATCCCGGCGCGCGACCTGGAGCAAAAACAGGATCGCCTCACGCGCGCCATCGAGGCGGAGACGCGCTTTGGCATAGGCGCTAATTTCAAGGAGCGCCGCGTGCATGATGTGTTGGACGCGGATTGGTCGGTCAGCCCGATCACGAAACAGAACAAGGACCGCGCATGGTCGCAACTCGGCACGAGCGGGAGCGGAAATCATTTTGTTGAGTTTGGAATTTTTACTTTGCACAGCGATCTCACGCACCGATTCCCCCTCAACCGTCCTACGGACACCTTCTCCCCCACTGGGGGAGAAGGCCGGGATGAGGGGGCAACGAAGCATTTGCCGGCGGGACAATACGTGGCGTTGCTGTCGCATAGTGGCAGTCGCGGCACGGGTTCAGCGGTCTGCGATCATTACAGCAAGATCGCGTTCAGCCAGTTTCCCGACCTGCCCAGCGAACTGAAACGGCTCGCATGGCTGTCGCTGGATTCCGCCGAAGGTCAGGAATACTGGGCTGCGATGGAGCTGATGGGCCAATACGCCGCAGCGAACCACGCCTGCATCCACCAGCACATCGCGGAACATCTCGGCGCGACGGTGCTGCTCGATCTGGAAAATCACCACAACTTCGCGTGGAAAGAACGACATGTCGTTGACGGCGTCGAGCGCGAGGTGATTGTGCATCGTAAAGGCGCCACGCCGGCGGGCGCTGGCGTGCTGGGAATCATTCCTGGCTCAATGGCGACGCCGGGATTTGTCGTGAGCGGCAAGGGCAACGCAGAATCGCTGAACTCGGCGTCGCACGGCGCAGGCCGCGCCATGAGCCGCAAGGCCGCCAACGAAAAGTTCAATTGGAAGGAAGTGAACCGGTTCCTGCGCGAGCGCGGCGTGACTTTGATTTCCGCCGGCCTGGACGAAGTGCCGATGGCCTACAAAAACATCCGCGAAGTCATGGCCGCGCAGAGCGATTTAGTGACAGTGCTCGGCCAGTTCGATCCCAAGCTGGTCAAGATGGCGCCAAGCGGGGAACGCCCGGAGGATTGACGGCAAGAAGTGAGGGTTGTCGCAGGCATTATTACAGGACTTTTACCCTTGCCTTTCCCCAAGGCTGTCCTTTAATGACCCACATGCGAATTGATTTCTTCTTCTTAGTCAATCGAATCGGACAACTTTTCTCCACACGAAACCATCGGCAGGCTGAATCTCCCTGCCGATCAAACCAAAAGGAATAATCATGAGTGAGGTAGCACAAAATATGGGCTGGGCCGTGGTGTTCTCGGCACTTGGCGGTGTCATCGGCCTCGGACTGGTAACGCTGGCATCCCTGGTTTTGCCCAAACTGATCGAGCGCATGACACCCAATATTGACGAGGATAAGGAAATCGCGCGCGGCAATGTTGCGGTGGCGCAATATTTCGGCCGCGTCGTCGGCGCTAGCATCATCGGGATGAGCATCGTTGTCGCCGCGGCTGTGTTCGGCGGAATTATCGTTGCCCTGCATTAGCAGCCTGTGCAGGCCGACGATTCGGGAAATTCCGCACATTATTGTAATGGCCAGGTCCGGCACACATCTTGAAAATGTCCGCATGAGAGTGCGGAGCATTTTGATTTTTCTGTCCGTCTTTTTGCTGACCTGTTGCGTCTGGGGGCGTGGTGGCGGCGGTTGTCTGGAGGAGGGAACGTTAATAGATACACCTGCCGGGCAGATTCCCATAGAGCGATTGGAACGCGGTGACGCCGTTTGGTCTGTCGTGGATGGAGAACTCCAACAGGCCGTAGTAGAGGCAAAAAGCCAGGTTGATCCGGTTGAATACGTGGAGATTGTTGTCGCTGGAAGCGTATTGCGGGCGACGGCAGAACACCCGTTGCAAATCGCGCCGGGAACCTTTCGCATCGCTGCAAACTTGCAGCCGAACGACTCGCTTTACGTGCGCGAGGGGGACGCTTTTAAAACAGTTCCAATTGATACGGTCGCGCGCGTGAAGGCGTTTCGTCCCGCCTTCAATCTGCTCGTCCTGCCGGGAGGAACCTACATTGCCAATGATGTGGTGGTGCATAACAAAGGTTGTTTCCTGCCGGACACGCCGATTTTGCGCGCCGACGGGACACAATCACCGATCAGCGAGATTCATGCGGGTGACGAGTTGGTCGCCTTTACAACCAGCGGCGAAATTGTGCGCACGACCGTGCGCCGGGTAATCATCCACGAAGTGGACGAATTCGTCATCGTAGGGATCGGGCAAACAACACTGCGCGTGACGCGCGAGCATCCATTCTACGTTGGCGACGGAACTTTCAAAACCTTGAAAGCACTGAAAGTCGGGGATCGAATCTTCGTTTTGGATGACGGCGGTCTGCGCGAGCAACAGATTACCAGCCTGGAGACAGTTCAGGCTCCGACACGCGTCTATAATTTGCAGACGGACCATCCGAACACTTACTTTGCCAATGGCATAGCCGTGCATAACAAAGGCGGTGGCGGCGGTGGCGGTGGTGGCGGTGGCGGTTTCGGTGGCGGCGGCTCTTCCGGAGGAGGCTCGGGTGATCCCACCGTCTTCCTTATCATCGTCGGAGTGGTGGTGGTTTTTTACTGGATTCAATATTTTGTCAAGAAACAGGGCGGGAAAGAAGACGAAGATTTAGATTTTGTTTACAGCCGCTCTGATATCGAACGCAAGGCG
>Ga0265337_1000883_pt1 | contig 15760 bp, 15 predicted proteins | sample 42122metaG_FD_192441 | JGI IMG/M metagenome (GOLD analysis project Ga0265337, IMG submission 192441) | Rhizosphere microbial communities from Carex aquatilis grown in University of Washington, Seatle, WA, United States - 4-21-22 metaG | ecosystem: Host-associated > Plants > Roots > Rhizosphere >... | reverse complement strand
TGCCGGGGTTTCTTTCATCACGCTCAATATGCGTCTATCTAAATAGAAAATGCTCTAACTTGTAAATGGGTTGACTATTTGCGGCCTATTTCGGTCCGGTTTTGGTCAGCTTTATCGCGACTTTACGTTCGCAGGTATCATTTGTCCAGCCCACTGCGCCGAACGTAGCTGGTTGGATAATAGATCGGCAAAAGCCGCTAAATGATACGGCGAATCGCCGCTCAAACCGCCAGTTTCAAATGGCTGATCCGGAAAAGAGCGCCCTGGGGTTCGTTGGCCAGGCATTCAATCTCCCAGCCGTGGGCCAGAACTATCTGCTGGACCACGGCCAGCCCCAATCCGGTGCCGTTCTGGTGGGTCGTGAAGTAAGGCTTGAAAATTTCCCGGCGGCGTTCGGGCGGCACCCCGGGGCCGTCGTCCCGAACTTCCAGCGTGGCCTCCGAACCATTTACCTTTTGTGTGGAAATCTGGATTCGCCCGTTTCCACCCACGGCCTGGATGGCATTGAGCACCAGATTGAACAATGCCTGGCGAAGCAGTTGTTCATCCGCCTCGATGGTGATGGATTCGCCCTGTGTCTCCAGGCGGACCTTCTTTTCCTCGATATCGTAGCCCAGCGCGCGCACGACTTCATTCACCACGGAATCGAGGGACAGCTTGGCGCGCCGGACCTCGCGCGGCCGCGAGTAGTTGATGAATTCGTTCAGTTGCGCGGCCACCTTGTCGGCCTCCTCCACAATCGCCCTGGACCGGTCCCGGATTTCCGCCGAAGCTTCGGGTTGTTTGGACAGCATCTGCGCCATGCCCCGGATGATGTTCAACGGGTTGCGGGTCTCGTGCGCCAGGCCGGCGGCCGCCAGGTTCATTTCCTTGAGGTGTGAATTCAACTCGCTGGCGCGGATGAGGCGGATTTGCAATTCGGCGGAGGTGGTCACGCTGCGCCAGGCCAGGCCGGTGCCGATGACGGAAATTCCCGCCAGCAACGCGATGATGGAGCGAAGCCAGATATCACGCTCGAAAGCCGCCCGCAGGGTTTGGGTGGACATGACGATGACAAAACTGTGCGCTCCCTGTCTCTGGCGCAGTACCTGGTATTCCTCCTCGCTCATCCAACGGGGACGACCGAAACGGGGACGGCCACCGTCACGCGGACGCGCTCGATTCGTATCGTTGTTGACCGCGGGCAACGGCGCTTCCTCGGAGCTTCCGGAAACAACGTTGGAAACAGGCGGGTGTTCCGGGAGTTGCTCAGGAAAACCCTCGGACGGCGGGCCGGGCGGAGGCAGGCTCAGTCGATTGGTGGTGTAGCGGTTGGTAAAATCCTGCCGGGAGAGGATGATGGGCAGATTGGTGCCCTCGATGTCGTAGGTGAGGTTGGCGCCCAGGTCCACCGGGTTCACCAGGGTGACGGTCTGGGCGTTCCACGTTTCCGTCGTGCCGGCGGCACCCCGGTTTTGGAAATCCGTGCCCGTTCCCGCGGAGGCGACCATTTCGCCTGCGGCGTTCAACAAGGCAATGCCGCTTAATTCGGTTTTGTCCTGCTTGAGCAATTCGTTCAGCGAAGCTTCGAGACGTTCCTTGGAAACCACGCCGCCAAAGCGCCGTTGCGAGCGGAGCACAATGCCCAGCGTCGTGGAAATGTCCTTGGCCCGGTTGACCAGGGCCGCACGCGCCTCGTTCCGAACGCGAACATGTTCAGCCGCCTGCCAGATGACGACCAGCACCCACACGCCCAACAGGAGGCCGTAAATCAAAACGCTGCGGCGTTTCAGTTCCATAAATTGCGTTTGTCGGGCAACATCGCCGGCCGAAGGGTGTTTCTATTTCTGCTTTTTCACCGGTATCCGGTCCAGATACTGATCGAGCATCTGTTCTGACACCGAATTGGTGATGAGTAGCGACCGGCTCAAATCCTGATTGCCCAACGCCGACAACTGTTCGGGCGCCTGGACAATATGCGGCGTCAGGAAAATGAGCAGTTCCTGCTTGGCGTTGCTTTTCGAGCTGGACCGGAACAACTGACCGAGGATCGGAATGTCACCGAGGATCGGAACTTTGCTGTCGCTCGACGACTTCGTGTCGGCGATCAAGCCGCCGATGACGACGGTCTGTCCATCGGGGGTGACCACCACCGTGTTGGCGGAGCGTTTGTTGATGTTCGGGGCAAAGACCGGGGATGAAAACAGGCTGCCACCCGCAATGACCTGCCCGGGAGTCGAATTATCGATGGACGTTTCCTGGGGCTGGAGGATCATTTGCACCATGTTGTTGGCCCCGATGAACGGTGTGACATCCAATTGAATCCCGACGTTTTGATAGGAGCCGTTGATGGTGGGAATGGTGGAGCCGGAATTGCCGACCGAACTGAAGGCTACACCGCTGGGCAGGAAGATACTTTGACCGGCAACGATCTCTGCCAGCTGCCCATCGCGCGCCAGGACGGACGGACGCGAAAGGATTTGTGCCTTGCCGGCCTGCGCAATGGCGCGCACCGTCGCCTGATAATCCGAGCCAACCACCTGATAAAATCCGCCGTTGGCCAGGGGGGAAGTGGACGACCCGGGCGACAGGGAATTATACAGCGGCTGACCCAACGCGTTAAAATTGGTTACCACGGTATTCAGCCCCCCCAGGCCAAAGATGTCACCGGCGCTGTGTTGGAGATTACCGCTGCTGCCCGCCCAGCCGCCTTCGACGCCGATGTCCGACGAGTTGTTATGCTGCACCTCCAGGAAGACAACCTTGATCAACACCTGCCGCACCGGACTGTCGAGCCGGCTGATGATTTGCTGGATTTGTGCCGCCGTCTGGTCATCGGCGACGACCACGATGTTGTGGGTGTCCGGGTCCACGGAAAACGTGGCGGTGCCCACGCTGCCGTTATTGTTGTACTGGCCGCTGGTGGTGCTGCTGCTGTTATTATTCCGGTTGCCGCCGCCGAAGCCGCCACCGCCGAACCCTCCGAAACCCCCGAAGCCGCCAAAACCACCACCGCCACCGCCCCCCGGGCGCGTTTGTGCCTGGACACTCCCAGTAATGCAAAACAGCAAGACCAGCACGCCGCCCGCATATCGTTTTAATTGTTTTGTTTTCATAATTTGTCCTGGTTTTAAAAGTTCGTTTGAATTTTCCTAAAATCCTCCGCCGGCGCCACCCGCTCCGCGCGTATTCCCGCCGCCGATGCCGGTACCGGAGCCTGAGGTGGAGCTTCCCGTGCCGCCGGAAGTGGCGTTTTGTGTCTCCCGGCTCATCAAAGCGCTGTTCTGCGAGGACGAACTCGTGCCGGTGCGGGAGGTGTTGTTGCCGCCAAACATGTTTTGCAACACCGTCAACGCCTGCTGCGGATCACCATTGTCCATGTGATACACAAAAACCTTCTGGTCCCGGGTCGAAGGCACATCCAGTTGCTCCATCATCCCGGCAATTTCCTGCATCAAATCCTTGGAGGCGGTCACGATGACAGATGAGGTGCGCAAGTCCGCCACGGCAACTACCTGGGTCTGTTTTTGGACCCGTGAATTTTGATCAGTGCCGCCGGCTGCGGCACCGCCACCGCCACCGCCGCGTCCACCGCCGCCACCACGGCCGCCAAAGCCCCCAAAGCCTGGAAAGCCACCAAAACCGCCACCCCCGCCGCCGAAACGGAACGGTGTCTGGACCTGATTGCCCGAGGTACCGTTGGCCGACGGGAATATCTGGCCCAATTCACTGGCCACATCCGCGGGACTGGCATGACTCAAATGGAACACGCGGATTTCCGTTTCGCCCTCGGCGCTGTTGTCAATCGCCCGGATGATCTCGGTGAGATGCCGGATGTTTGACTGGGTGTCGGTGATGACAATCGAATTGCCGGCTTCATTCGCCACGATCGTTGCCTGCGGCGAAACGAACGAGGACAGGTCGGACACCAGTTGCCGGGCTTCCACAAACCGGATGGGAATGATCTGGGTGACGATTTCAGCATTGTCCGGGATGCTGTCGGGATCATTGCTGGTCTTGACCGGAATGTTGCGGGTCTTCGCATCGTTCTTGCCCACGACGGTCAGGGTCCGGCCGTTGCGGATGGCGGCGTAACCGTTTTTATTCAGGACGGAATTCAGCAGGTCCACCGCCTCGTCCCGATTCATGGGATGACTGCTGATGACGCTCACCGTTCCAGTGACCGGCGTGTCCAGCACGATGATGAACCCCGCCGCCTCGCTGAGATAATTCAAAACCATCTCGAGCGGCACATTGCGAAAATTCAAACTCAACTCGTCATAATTGGTGCCGGATACCGGCATGGCCAGACCGACGTCCGGGGCGGTTGAATCCGGCGCCGCGCCGGGAGCAGCCGCCGCGGTTTCCTGGTCGGCCGGCGCAACCGGCTGAACCCCTGCCGTTGGAGCGGCGGCAGAAAAGGACTGGCCGTTCGTTGCCGTTTCATCCGCGGGCGCGGCAATTGCCTCCGGCGGCACACCCGGCGCGCCGTCAGGAGCCGTTTGCGCAGCCATGGACATGAGCCATCCGGAAATGGATAGCGTCAGGAAAATTTTCAGAAGTAAGTTTTTCATTTTAGTTCCTGTTCTCTTTGTTGCATAAGCTTTTTGAGGACATCATTCCCTTCCAGGCTCGGATCCACGGTGGCCGCCGGCGCATCCGGCGCCGAACCCCCTTCCGCAACCGGGCTTACGGGCAGTTCACCCGCTCCGGCCAGATGCCATTCGCCTTTGCCTTCCTGCCGCATCTGCGCTCCGACCCTCATTTCAACCGACTTGCCGGCGGATTCCAGCCGGACGCCGCGCAACGTGATTTCGGCCACCGTGTAGCCGTTGATGATCCCATTGGTGGCCAGCACCTTTCGGCTGTCGGAATCGGTCCCGTCAAAAAAGGCGAGCATCCCCCTTTTGTAAGTCATCGTGCCGACCAGCGAAAACGCAGGCGCCCGGTTGTTGACGGTGCGGTGCGCGGTCCGGGTCGTGTGCGGGTAGCGGTTGGGGTCAAAAATGTTTCTATCCGCGATGATCCGGAACGAGGAGTAATCGTTGCCAACAGGCGCGTTGGTCTGCTGGGCAACGGCCCCAATGCCGTCCGCCAGCATCAGCGCCAGGAGCAGCTGCAAACAGCCCGGCCGCCCGCGGCCGCGTTTTTGCCGGAATATATTTTGGGTTGATGGAATCGGGTTCATTTGGATCCGCCTTGGGCCAGAAGCACCAGCCCGCTGATTTGCAGGTTGAGGGTCAATTGCTGGCCGTTGTTGTCCCGCGTGCTGAATTCCACCGACTCAAGTTTCAGTCCCATCGGCCCCTTTTCAATATCGTAAATAAACCGGCTCAGCGTGCCCAGGTCGCCGGAGGCTTCGACCCGGCAGTTCAGCGTGATGTAATCATCCGAATCGTTTTTCCACTGTGGCATGATGCCGTTGACGTCCGCGCCGCTCTCGCGCGACCAGTTGTCGAAGGCCTTGAGGATTTGCTGCTCCGCCAGCGAGGCGTTGTTCGGCAGGGTATTGGTGCGCATCTGGTCCCAACGGCTGCGGAGACCGGATTCGCGCTGGATCAATTGCTTCCCGTCATGCACCTGCGTGCGCAACTGCGCGACCGTTTGCGCGCGCGCCTTCCACCACCCGATCAGGGGCTCCAAAACGATCTGGTCCGCCGCATACAACACGCCCAGCGCGACGGTGAGCACGATCAACAGTTGCTGGCGATTTTCAATTTTCAAGTTTGCCTCCTTTGCCCCAGTGAAAATCAAACGTGAACTGCAGCGGCGACTTGCCGCGGATCTGGTCCACCTTCAAATCGGCCACATTGTTCGCTGCACGCAACTGGCTCAACGTCCGCAGCAGCGCGGTATTGTCGCGCGCGGTGCCGGAACAGCTCACGACGTTGCCATCGTGGATTTCCACCGACTTGGCGGTGACCGCGCCATCCTCAGGAAAGGCCGTCGTCAACTGCCGCATGATGCTCAGGCTCTGGAATGATTCATCGAACCACGGACGATACTGCCGGATTTGCTTCTGCAATCCGTCCAGTTCCCCGGCCTTGGCGGAAATCGCCGACCATTGCGAACGCAGCAACATCAGCTGGATTTCCTGGAACAAGAAGAGTCCGCCACCAATCAACACCACCCCGGCGGCGGCCGCACCGGCCGAGCGCAACCGCCCGGAGGAATATTTGGTGGCAATCTGCTGCCAGGCGGTCGGTTTGGGTGGCAAAAATTCAAAGGCCGGCGCCTGGCCGGCGAGCCGCCGGGCTGCCAGGCTGAAGGCCGGGGAAATGGGGGTTTCCGAAAGAAGCTGGAGACCAAATTCGTCCGCCGCATAATTCCGGGCCATCTCCACCGTCAACCCGCTCGATTCAAACCGCAATTCCATTTCATCCGCCAGGGCTTGCGCCAGATCGCGCGGGCCGAAAATACGGATGCGGCGCACCGATTGGCGCAACGCGGCCGGCAACTGGACCAGCGTGATGCGCGCTTCACGCGCCACGAGCCCGGCATGCACCACGCGCCGGGAACCTTCGCTTTCGACCGCGCCTTCCAGCGCGCGCAAGGCCGCCACGCCGCCGCGACAGGTGATTTGCAGGCCCACCTGGCTTTCGCCGATGGCCAGCGCCAGCACCCCGTCAGCCGTTTCCGGCGCCGGGCTCTGCAATGCCGTCAATCCAGGGGAAAAACTGACCGGTTTCAATTTGGCCGCCGCCAAGACCTGTTCCAGGGTCGAAAGCTGGGTGTTGGGAACTCCCACCTGCGTCACGTATTGTTTGCCTTCCGGCAGGACGCAGCGCGAACCCGCCAGCCGCAACGTCTCGATGTCACAGGGAAATCCACGCTCGGCTTCCAGTTGCAGGAGGCTCGCGGCGTCCTCTTCCGGCAAGGGCGGCAATTCAGCCTGCGCCGTCAGCGCCCACTTCAACGGAACACCCACCACGCACCGCCGCTCGCGCACACCCGCGGCGTCAAGCGCATTGCGAATCTCGCGCCCGACCAGTTCGGGCGCCGCGGTCAGCGGGTCCAGCGAGAGGGTGGCCGAAAAGGTTTGCGACACCTGTAGCGAACCGTTGGGACGGCGGAGCACGACGCCTTCCAGCCGGCTGCCGTCCAGCGTGAGACCGAGCAGGCTGGTCAGCTTCCGGCGTCTTGGAAAATTGACTTTCAAAACATTCTTCATTGCGTTTCCTTCGCGACCCAGGTGGCGCGGGCCTTTTCTCCCAGCGCCCAACCCAGCCGGCTGAGGTCCTGGCGGTAAATGATTTTGGGCGAGCCTTCGCTGATGTCGAAAACGAATTTCACCCGCCGGTAGCCGCGGCCGAACGGACCCACCGCCGCAATGTCGGCCGTAAATTGGTAGCTTTGGGTGGTGATCAGATCGCGGTTGGCGCCGGCCAGGGCTTGCACGACGGCATGGGTGTTGCCCAGGGCATCCACCATCCACGCAATGGTATTGAGATTGCCGGGATTCTGCTGGCGGTAGGCGACCAGCGATTGCGCCGCGCCGGTGGCCGTGCTTTGATCGACGTTAAGCCCCATGAACAACGCCGTCATCACGGGCACGGTGGCGATGTTGATATTCACCAGTCCGTAGGTATAACGATTGCCGGTGTCGGTCAGGCCATAAGTGACCTGCCCGAATTCAGTCGGGCTCATCCCGCTGGCCAGGTAGAAACGCAACAAATTGTTGTAGGTGGGCGGGGTGGCCCGGCCAAAGCCAAGCTGGGTCATGATTTGACCGGCCCGGCCTGAACCCAGGCTGCTTTGCAGCGCAATTCGCAGTTGGGTCTGGCTGTTCACATTGGTGAGCGTGCTGCCGTCGGAATGAAAATTCGGCTGACGGCTGTAAACGGTGACGTATTCAAACAGGCCCGGATCCACCGTGCCGTTGCCGTTCGCGTCGGTCTCATTCGCATCCAGCACGCCGTTGCGGTTGGCGTCCTCGCCCACCAGCAGGTCAATGGTGGCGCCGTACACCAGCCGCAATTCATCCACCGTTTCAAACGGGGACTCCTTTTCCGCATAACCCGACTGGGCGTATTCCAGGGCGTACGCGCCCGAACTGTTGGTGGTGCGCCAATCGACAATCGCACCGGCAAAATCAAATGTCATGTTGGGCAGATAGGAAAGCGCATTGGTGCCCGCCCGGTTCAGGTTCAGTTTCGACGCTTCATCCACGAGGCCAAAATAGGGGTCGGCGGAAGGCGTGCCGGACGGGTCGCGGCCGATGATCCAGAAATGGGCGTCGCCCACAGGCACGGCTTCAGCCGCAAATTGCGTGTTGTTGGGCACCGCGCCGTTCGTGGCGAAATTAGATAGCACATAACTGACGTATCGCGCCGCGCCCTCGATGGCCTGGTCCGCCGCGATGCCGGTGGCCCGGTTGTCCGAGGCCCGGAGTTCAAAGGTCATGGAATGCGCAAAATAGAGCGCAATGCTGACCAGCCCGATGGCAATCCAAAGCACGAGAATCAGCACCGAGCCGTGCTCATTCGCTGGCCATGTTGAATGGGGCAGTTTCATTTCAAGTGTTCGTGCGTGATTGCGAATCAATCGGTACCAGGATTTCCACCGGCGGCGGGCGCGTGTTCCCGCCGCTGTTCCCCGCCATCTGGATGAGCACCCGGACGGCGACCGGCAGGTTGGTGCTGGCCGATGTCATGTCCGTGGTGTCCCAGGCGTCATACCACTGCACGCCGTCAAAGCAGGAAAACCGGATGTTTTCCACCCCGCCCATCAGCCATTGGTCCTGAACATCCAGCGCCGCCGTGCTCAACAGATTGCGCGAAATGGTGCGGATCAAATCCTTGCCCGGCGCCGTCCGGTCGGTGGAATCCTTCAATTCATAGGTGACTCTTTGGACGTCGCCCCAGGGTTCGTTGTCATGCAACACGCCGGTGGCGGTGAACATCTCGATGGCCACCGGCAGGGTGATGCCGATGCTGGTGACGGTCCCGGCCTTGAAATCCCCGGCCAAAATTCCGTTGGGTTCCGGTGGCATCGCGCATTGCAGGTCGCGGCGCAGGATGACCAGCGCCTGGCTCAGCGGCGTGGCTTCATCCACCGCCGCCTGCGTCACCTCGCGCAGATGCAGCGCGCTGAAAAACACGGCATTGATCGCCACCAGCACGATCGCGGCAATGCCAATCGCCAGGATCATCTCCACCAGCGTAAACGCGCTTTGGAGTGCGGCGGGAAGCGAAGCGCCACGCCGCTTTTGCAGTCCAAATTTTTTGCGTTCAATCTTCATCGTTGCGAATTCATCGGCACCGAAGTTTGCACATTGGCCAGGGTGCTCAGTTTCACCGAGTAATCCCGGCCCTGCGCCGTATATTTCACCTCCGCCGTGAGCAGTTGCATCGCAGCCTGCGGCCAGTTCTGGCTGCTCAACGTCCAGCGGAACTCCTCCGCGCCTTCCGTCACCGTTCCGTTTTGCGTGCCCGTGCCCCAATTGGTCGTCACGAGGCTTTCGTTCAAAACCCGGTCGGCCACACGCGCGGCCGCGCCCTTGCGCGCGGCGACCTCGCCGGCCAGGCTGGCCACGTGCAGCGTTTCCACCACCGCCGGAATCACGATGGCCAGAAACAGCAGCGCCGCCAGCACCTCGGCCAGCGTGAAGGCGGATTCATGGCAGGGTCGGCGCGCTGCGCCGACCGCGTCGCGTTCAGCGCCGCAATTTCCGCCCGCTGCATGCGGGCGGGGACACCGCAGCGCGGCGTCCCTACCTTTATTTATCCGTGTCATGAATTTCATAACCCATGCGATTGCGCGACTCGACCAGCCAGAGCGCATGGCCCTTGGCATCCTCGAGCCGCAGCATCTGCGGACTGCTTTCGTCCACCGTGCCGTCCGCCAGAAAACGGATGGCCGGCAGATTGTGAAACGTCGTCAGCGCCGTGGTCCCGGCGTTGATGACCGAAATCTGCAGGTTTTCGTCCAGCGGCAAATTTTCCGCCTTCGGATCGCCGCCCCGCGGTGGTGTTTCCGCTTCGAGCCCGTAGCCGCCTTTTTTCTCGTCCACCCATAGCATCATCGGCAGGCCCTCCGAAACGGCGCGGCTCTGGCCCGCGTGCATCAACGCGGCCAACCGGCGCGCCTCCGAATCCAGCGCCCGGCCACGGATGAAATTCGACATCCCCGGCGCCACCAGCGAAGTGGCGATCACCAGCAGCGCCAGCACGAGGATCAGCTCGACGAGGGTGAACGCGCGACGGCATCGCCCGTTATTTGGTTGACCAATTTCCAATGTCATCCTCCGTTCCTTCCTTGCCGTCCGGTCCGACGGACGAAAGGTCATAGGAATTTGCGTTATGTTTTCCGGGAAAGGCGTAGATGTAGTTGTTGCCCCACGGATCCTGCGGGATTTTGTCGAGATAGGGTCCGTGCCAGTTTTTGGCGTCGCGCGGCTGCTGCAGCAAATCCATGGCGTTCTTGGGATAATAGCCGTTGTCCACCTCGAACGCATCGAGTGCGGTCTTGATCGAGGAAATGTCCGCGCGCGTGGCCGCCTGGCGCGCCTGTTCGCTGCGACCCATCATTTTGGGCACCACCAGCGCCGCCAGAATGCCGATGATGGTGATGACCAGCAGCATTTCGACGAGCGTGAAGGCGCGGCATGATGCCTTGCCGGAGGGGCGAGTTCCACGAGCCCCAAACATATTGCCTGATCGTTTGCTCAGGGACTCGCCGCGCTCGCCCCTCCGAAGGTTTTGGATTTTGATTTTCATAAATTTCGCCTTTCTATTTGATGTAATCCTGCAAATTGAAGATCGGGAGCAGCATGCCGATGAAAATAATGCCGATGAACCCGGCGATCAAAAACAGCAACAGCGGCTCGGCAAACGCCACCGCCGTTTTCAAATTCCGGTCCAGGTCCGTTTCGGTCACACTGGCAATGCGCACCAGTTCCGTGTCCAGCTTGCCGCTTTCTTCCGCCACCGAAACCATTTCCAGGACGGACCCCGGGAAAAGGCCCTTGCACTGCGCCAGGCTCTGGCCGAGCCGCCCGCCCTGCTGCACGCTTTCAATGGATTGCGTGACGGCGTCCACGAGCACCTGGTTGCCGATGGATTTGCGGGCAACGTTGAGCCCCTGCACCAGTGGCACCCCGGCGCCCAGCAGCGTGCCCAGCATCCGGCAAAATCGCGCCATGGCAAATTGCGCAATCAACGGGCCCACGAGCGGCGTGCGCAAAACCAGGGCTTCCCAGACCCGTCGTCCTTTTTCGGAAGCAAACCAGGAACGCACCAGCAGCCCGATGACAAACAGCGCCGTCGCCACAAACAATCCATAGGAACGGACTACGTGGCTCACCCCGATGATAATTTGCGTAATCAGGGGCAGAGCTCCATGCACGCTGCTGAAAACTTTTTGGAATTTGGGAATAAAAAATACCAGCAGCACGGTCAGCACCACCAGCGCGAGAACCAGCAAAATACAGGGATAAACCATCGCGGTTGTCACCTTGGATTTCAGGTCCTTCTCCCGCGATTGAAAATCGGCAATCTGCGCCAGCACCAGTTCCAGAAATCCGCCGGTTTCGCCCGCCTGAACCATTGCCGTATAAACGCGCGGAAAAGTTTCCGGCGATTTCTCCATGGCCCCGGCCAGCGACACCCCGTCAATGACCTGGTCATGGATCGCCTTCCATTTGGCCTGGGCCACCGGCGAGGAGGATTCCTTGTAAAGGATCACCAGCGCCCGGCTCAGCGGCACGCCCGCCGCCAGCAGGCTCGAGAGCAGCCGGGTGAAGTTTTCCAGGTCCTTCGCGGAAATTTTTTTGGATTCAAACTTGAAGGACAGGTTTCCCGCCGGGGCCGGCGCCGGGGAATCGTTTTTGGCCGCCGCACCGGCCGCCTTTTCCGCCAGACTTACCGGCCGCAAACCCAGTGTTTCCACCTGGCGCAGCGCGTCCGACCGGCCGGGGGCGTCCAACTGGCCTTCGGCCATGGTGCCGTTCGTCTGCAACGCTCGGTAGGTAAAAGTGGGCATGTGGTTTTACTTTGCCAGGGCGATGCCTGCCGGGCTTTCACCGGCAACCGCCCGGGTGGTTTGCTCCACTTCCTTCGCCGTCGTCACGCTCAACACTTCCTCGACCGTGGTGATGCCAAGGCTGACCAGACGCCAGCCGTCCTCGGCGAGCGAGCGCATTCCGGCCCGGCGCGCCGCGTCGCGAACCTGGTCGGTTGAGGCGTTTTTCAAAATCAACTGGCGGATTTCACTGTCGCTGTCCATCCACTCGAAAATGGCGTGCCGGCCATGAAACCCGGTGTTGCGGCATTCGCGACAGCCGACGGAACGGTACAGGGTGATGTTCGCGGGAATGCCCAGCTTCGCCTTGAAAGCCCGGGCGGTCGCCGAATCATCGGGCTGCTTGCAGTGTTTGCAAAGCACGCGGACCAACCGCTGCGCCAGCACGGCTTCGAGCGATGACGCGACCAGATACGGCTCGATGCCCATGTCCACCAGGCGCGTCAAGGCGCCGGGCGCGTCGTTCGTGTGCAACGTGGAGAAAACCAGGTGGCCGGTGAGCGACGCCTGCACGGCAATCTGCGCCGTTTCCTGGTCGCGGATTTCACCGATGAGAATCACATCCGGGTCGTGGCGCAAAATTGAGCGCAATCCGCGCGCGAAGGTCAGCCCGGCCTTTTCGGAAACCTGGATCTGGTTGACACCTTTGAGTTGGTATTCAACCGGGTCCTCGATGGTAACGATTTTGCGGACGGCATCATTGATGGCATTGAGCGCCGTGTACAGCGTCGAGGTCTTGCCGCTGCCGGTCGGGCCGGTGACCAGAATGATGCCGTGCGGCAATTGGAGGACACGCTGGAAACATTCCTGTTCCCGCGCGGCCATGCCCAATCCATCCATGCCGCGCAAATTGGAATTCTGGCGGAGCAGACGCATCACCACCGCCTCGCCGTGCAGCATCGGAATGACCGAAACGCGGATGTCCACCTCGGCATCATCGAGGCGAATCTTGATGCGGCCATCCTGCGGCAGACGCTTCTCGGCGATGTTCAAATGGCTGAGAATTTTGACGCGGGAAACGATGGCCGGTTGAAACCGTTTGAGCTGCGCCGGCACCGCCGTGTCCTGTAGCACGCCGTCAATCCGATAACGGATCCGAAATTCGTCCTCGAACGGTTCGAGGTGGATGTCCGAGGCGCGCAATTCAATGGCATCCTTCAAAACCTGGTTGACGAAACGAATGATCGAAGCGTCGTCCTCGGCCGCTTCATCAATGTTGTTGTCTTCGGCGTTTTCATCCACGACCTGGAAACCTTTTTCCTTGTCGAGCGTGCCGATGGTGTCGGCGCCGACGCCGAGATGTTTCTTGATTTCGCGTTGAATCGCATCACTGGCGGCGAGCACCGGCTTCAGATTCAAGCCGGTCATGGTCTTCAACGCGTCGAACCCCTGCGTGGCGAAGAGCCGGCTGGTGGCCACTTCGACCGTGCCATTCAGGCGCTTGAGCGGAAGGAGCTCCTCCTTGAGCAGGAGACGCGCGGGGAAAAGCGAAAGCAACTGGCGGTCCGGCTCCACATTGTCCAGGGTCGCATAGGTTAGGCCGTATTCCCCCGCCAGCCAGCGGAGAATGTCCTCCTCGTTTTTGCCGGAGGACTTCGCCTGGACCAGGGACTCCGCATCGACTGAAGACAGTTGCCGGGCCGCCACCATGCGATCCAGCAACTGCTTCAACGATGTATCTTGGGCGACCGCGTCACTCATATTGTGAAGTCCATTTCGTCTGGGAATGGTTACTCCAGCAATCCGAGCAGAGTGGCCTGGGCTTCCTGTTTGACGGTGAGCACCTTGCGCAGGTTTTCCTGTGCCTGCACGAGCTTGGCTTGCTTGTCCTTTTGTGAAGCCTGGTATTTCGCCAGCGCCGTTTTTATCTGCGCCGTGGGCGCGTTGTCATCGATCGACTTTTGCAGGGCCTCGGCTTCGGGACTGGGCGTGCCGCCAAACATGCCGCCTCGGCGTTGGCCACCATTGTTGTTGTTCCCGCCGCGATTGCGGCCAAACAGCCGGCCCATGCCGGCGCCGCCGGCGTCACGGCGCGCGTCCATGACCTTTTGGATCATAGGCTGAATCGCGCTCCATTCAGTGTCGTTGGTAAAACCGAGCTGGTCCCGGACGTTGTCCATCATGCGCTGCTGGAATGCCGCCGGATCAAAATTGCCGCGGCCACCGCCGCCACCACCGCCACCGCCATTTCCGCCGCCATTGGCGGCAGGATCATTTTGGGCCGACACATTGCCGGCGCTCAAAAACAGCGCCGCGGCCATCCCGCAAATTGCCAAAAGTTGATTCATTTTCATCTGTGTTCTCCTCAGCTAGGTTGATTTGTCTTTTGTTTTTCTGTCGACGTTTGCCAGGCCACGCACCCACGTCGGCCTGGAATTCAAACCGACCCATGCAATTGTCGTACCAAGAGGAAATAGTGCGCTTTCATTGGATAAACTGACGGACAGGCTGCGCAATTGTTGCTCAGTCCATGGTGTGCCGCGCAGACTTTGCACGCCTGCAAAACCGAATCATAATTCCCCCCCAGCCAGCGCGTTCAGGCAAGCATCCGCCCTGATCAATACCGCATTTTGTCCGGCTTGCTTTTCCATTCCGCAAAAACCGCCAGCGCTTCCCGACGCAGAAGTTGGGTCATTGGTATCTTCCGACGGGAAACCGGCCGGCCCACCTCGCGGTAAATGAAATCATCGTCAAATTCGATGCGCGCGGCGTCCCGGCGCGTGTTGGCATAATAGATTTTTTTGAGCCGCGCCCAGTAGATGGCTGCGAGACACATCGGACACGGCTCACAACTGGCGTAAAGCTCGCAGTCGTCCAGCCGGAACGTCTTGAGCCGGCGACAGGCTTCGCGAATGGCCATGACCTCGGCGTGGGCCGTCGGATCGTTCGCCGTCGTCACCCGGTTCCAACCACGACCGACAATTTTTCCACCCCGGACGACCACCGCGCCGAACGGGCCTCCCTGATTGCTGCGCATTTTCTGCCGGGAAAGCCGGATGGCTTCATGCATGAATTTCGAGTTCATAAAATTAATCGGGGACGGGCGAAAACGGTCAAATTCATCCTTCACCACCGCCGCGCCAAGGCATTTAAGATTTGAACAGGCCGGCGGGCTTGTCCGATGCACTTAAAAATTTTCCACCCTTCAAAAGGTCCGTCAGCCGGCCGCGTGACCAGCGGCGGAGCCGGTAAAGCGTGGCAAACGTGAAATCCGGCGCCGCCTCGCCCTGCCCGCCCACCAGTTCCGCGCCGCGTCGCACGTTGTCCATCAGCCAGGCCGGCAAACGCGCGTGGTACGGATTGCGCCGGACTTCGCCGGCATGACAGGCCAGCGCCGCCACCAGGTCCGCCACGTCCGCCACGCTCGATTCGACCATCACGTTGGGATCGGCCAGCGGAGCCCAAAATTCCGTTTCCACCACCTGACAGCGGAACGCCGCCGGCAGGGTCTTGAGTGCGTCCATCACCAGCAGGTGCGTGCCGACATGGGTGGGATGGCCGTCGCCCTCGTGCGGAATAAAAATCACCGCCGGACGGCTCCGGGCAAGCAGCCGGGCCGTGTTTTTGACCGCCTTGGTCCAATAGGCCCGGTTTTTCCGACGGATGGCCGGATTGACCTCCGGACGATTTGACGACGCCAGATCAAAACCGAGAAAATCGCAGGCCGCCTTTAATTCGTGCAACCGCGCCACCTTCCGCTCGCGCCGGCTTCCCAAGGTGACCGCCACATTGAGGACGTTCCATTTTGCCTCGCGCAACA
>Ga0265337_1000882_pt1 | contig 15761 bp, 14 predicted proteins | sample 42122metaG_FD_192441 | JGI IMG/M metagenome (GOLD analysis project Ga0265337, IMG submission 192441) | Rhizosphere microbial communities from Carex aquatilis grown in University of Washington, Seatle, WA, United States - 4-21-22 metaG | ecosystem: Host-associated > Plants > Roots > Rhizosphere >... | reverse complement strand
CGCGCTGGTGGATTGGATATTCACCCACAAACTCGCCTGGGCCGCTAAGCGCGGGATCGCCACGGGCGTGTTCTCGACGGCCGAATACCGCGCTTTCATCAGGGCGGTCTTGCACGACAGCCTCGCCGCCGGAAATCTGGTTCTGTGCCGGCTCGGCGCGAAAGAACAGATTTTATCGGCCGGATTCGGTTTCATCGACGGCAGGCGGTTCATTTTTTACATGTTCTCCTACGACGAGGCCTATCAGACGTTCTCGCCTTCGCGGCTGCTGATGGAACGGCTGATCCGCCGATGCATGGAAATGGGCCTCGATACGTTCGATTTTCTCCCCGGGAACGAGGCCTATAAGCGCATCTGGGCCGATTCCGAGGACCGCGTCGTGGACCATCTGATCCCGACGACGCTTCTCGGGCATGGCTGGATTGCCGCTACCACACACTTCGCCGGCCGTGGCGCGGCGTGGGATTGGCTGATGGCTTTGTATCGCGCGGCGCCGTTAGGGATTCGCAGGGCGCTGCGGCGGCGCTGGCTGTGGCCCATCGACCGATATTCCACCTCATAACGCGCCGGCCGGGTCCGCTTCGGACAGCCGCCTACGCCGATGCGTGGGAGAATTCGTTGGACGCCCAGACGATGTTCCACACCACACCCTCGGCCGGGAACTCCAGCAGCGAGGGCATATCGGCGTCGGACTTCCACATGCGTTCCAGCACCAAACTGCCGAAGCCGCGGCGCTGAGGAGGACTCACGGGCGGACCTCCCCGCTCCTGCCAGGTCAGGCACAATTGCTCCGAGCCTTTCGGATCGCGGATCGGCTCCCATGAAATCGTGACGCGCCCATCCGGCACGGAAAGCGCGCCGTGTTTCCAGGCGTTCGTCGCAAGCTCGTAAATCGCCATGCTCAAATGCTGCGCGGCCCTGGCGCCCAGAAGAACCGGCGGGCCGCACAGAACGATCCGCGCTGAATCGATGTCGGAGAATGGCTTGATGTGGCTTCGGATCACTTGCTCCAGGCGCGCGCCACGCCAGTCTTCCTGCAGCAGCAGATCGTGCGTGCGGGCCAGCGCCTGGATGCGGCCGAGAATATCCTTTTCGAAAGCGCCGGGATCATTGCTGTTGCGGCCCGCGAGCCGGACCATGGCCTGGACCACCGACAGAAGATTCTTCGAGCGGTGGGAAATCTCGTGCAGCAGAACCTCGAGATGTTCCTCATGCTGCTTGCGGTCGGTGACGTCGAGCAGCACACCGATCGCGGTTTGCGGCACGCCTTGCGCGTTGAGAACGATCTCCGCGCGCACGAGCAGCCAGCGAAGGCTCCGATCAGGCATGTGATAGCGAAATTCGACTTCGAAAAAGTGTTCTTCGCTCTGGAGGGCCGCAAGGCCTGCGTGCTCCAATCTTTCCAGCTCGCCCGGATAGTAACGGGCCTGGACGTCTTCGAGCGACGGCTTTTCGTCCTCGCGAAAGCCGAGCAGGCGGTTGAGCTCGGGCGAGCCGGTCAGTGCATTCTTCGCGATATCGTATTCCCAGACCGCCATGCGTCCGGCCCCCAGCGCGAGCCTCAGGCGCGTGTTCGAGTGCCGGAGCGCATTTTCCGTCTGCTTGTGCTGGGTGATGTCCTGAACGGTGCCGATGAAGCGCGTGGCCCGCGTGATGCCCTCCACCGTCTCGAACACCGCCTGGCCATACACGAGCACCCAGTGGACCGAACCATCCGGCCACACGATACGGTATTCGTAAGGCTGCCGCTCGCGCACCGAAGGATCGAGCGAGCGGCGCGTGAGATCCGTGGTCCACAGACGGTCATCGGGGTGGGTTGCGGCCCGCACCATCTCAAGAGTGACCGGGGCATTTAGCGAGAAGCCGAAGATCGCCTTCGCCCGGGGCGAATAGTCCATGCCGCCGGTGAGGACGTCCCAATCCCAGATGCCGAGATCAGCCGCAGCCGTCACCAGATCGAGGCGGGAATCGCTCTCCCGGGAATCGGGTTCGGCTGTGCTCGAAGGGACTGGATTCATTGGCGTTGCATAAGGGGCTGGGCATCGAACTCTAGCCCTTCCGCCATGAGGCGCACAGAGGCCGGCGAACGTAACGCGCGTGTAAGCCTGCCCGTTTGGCGCTATAGTTCCGTAGTGCCGCCCGGCATGTGGCAATTCGCGTCCCCTGTATTCCTCATTTTCCTCGGGAGTGGACGATGTCGCGCAAACATTTTCTCTCCGCATCCGTACTGGCGCTGATCGTGGCCGCCGCCGTGGCGCCGCGGGTTTGGGGTCAAATCTTTGTGGGCGGCGCAGCCCCGCAGCAATTTGCCGGAAATGCGCAACCCTCGACTGCCAATGGCGAATGGCCCGCTTATGCCGCCGACATCAAGGGCACGCGCTATTCGCCGCTCGCCCAGATCAACGCTTCGAATTTCAACCAGCTGAAGGTCGCCTGGCGGCTCAAGACCGACGCCTTCGGGCCGTATCCGGAGTGGAAGCTCGAAGCCACACCCATCATGGTCAAGGGCGTGCTCTACACGACGGCGGGTACGCGGCGCGCAGTGGTCGCACTCGATGCCAAGACCGGCGAGATCATCTGGACGCACTCTCTGCGCGAAGGCAAACGCGCGGCCGTGGCGCCGCGGCAATTGTCCGGACACGGCGTTTCCTATTGGACCGACGGCAAGGGCGACGACCGTATCGTCTATGTCACCACCGGCTACCGGCTGGTCGAACTGAGCGCCAAGACGGGGCAGATCATCACCTCCTTCGGCACGGGCGGCGTGGTCGATCTGAAAGTGGGCGTCATCAAAGGCACCGGCCAGCAAATCGATCTCGACACCGGTGAAATCGGTGTCCATTCCACGCCCACCATCGCGGGCGATGTCGTGCTGGTGGGCTCGTCCATGAAGGAAGGGGCCACCATCGAGACCCATAACAACACCAAGGGGCTGGTGCGCGCGTTCGACGTGAAGACCGGCAAGCAGCTCTGGCGGTTCGACACGATTCCCCGGCCGGGCCAATTCGGCAGCGAGACCTGGGAGAACAATTCCTGGGCCGAGAATGGCAATACCGGAGTGTGGACCCATATCAGCGCCGACCCGGAACTGGGCCTCGCCTATCTGCCGGTCGAGACGCCTTCTTCGGACTATTATGGCGGCCAGCGGCCGGGCAACAATCTGTTCGCGGAGAGTCTGGTCGCCGTCGATCTCAAGACCGGCCAGCGCAAATGGCATTTCCAGTTCGTGCATCATCCGATCTGGAATTACGACATGTCGTCGATGCCGATCCTTGCCGACATCAATGTCAATGGACGCGCCATCAAGGCGGTCGCGGTGCCGAGCAAGGAAGGCTGGATGTATGTCTTCGATCGCGTCACGGGTGTTCCCGTGTGGCCGATCGAGGAGCGGCCGGTGCCGCAATCCGACGTGCCGGGCGAGAAGACCGCAGCCACACAGCCCTTCCCGCCGGACAGCCTCAAATATGCGCGCAATTCGCTGAAGCTGCCCGACGATCTGATCGACTTCACGCCGGCTTTGCGGGCGCAGGCGGTCGAATTCCTCAAACGCTACAAAGTGTCGGGCAATCCCTTTCAGCCGCCCGCGCTTGGAGACGACAAGGGCATGCTGGGGGCCATCGTTGCCGGCACCGCCACCAACTGGCCCGGCGGCGGCTACGATCCCGAACTGCACATCGCGTTTGCACCGGCAGGGAACAATCCGGGCAACCGCTCCTTGCGGACGCCGCCGGCCGAATTCACCGATATGCGCTATGTCACCGGCGTCGAGGGCCGTCCGTTCCAGATCGTGCTCGGACCCGGCGATTGCTGCGCGGCCGATGCGCCGCTGACCGCCCAGCGCGCGCGGGAAGCGGCCTCCGGTGCACCGCCCCCGCCCGCTCCGGGCACGCCGCCCGCCAATTTTTCCATAAGCGGGCTCCCCCTCGTAAAGCCCCCTTACGGATTGCTGGCCGCGGTCGATTTGGACAAGGGCCAGCTCAAATGGCAGACGCCGCACGGCGACACCCCCGACGACATCCGCAACAATCCCATGCTGCGCGGCATCAGCATCCCCAAGACCGGGCAGCCGGGGACCTGGGGCGTGGGACTGCTCGTCACCAAGACGCTGGTGATCATGGGCGACCCGCAATCGACGACCACGCCCGACCATCCCAAGGGCGCGATGCTGCGGGCCTACGACAAGCTGACGGGTGCGCAAGTCGGCGCGGTGTTGATGCCCGCGCAGCAGAGCGGCTCGCCGATGACCTACAGCGTCGATGGGAAACAATACATCGTGGTCGAGGTGAGCGATCCTCGCTACTCGGGCGAGTTCATCGCGTTCAGCCTGCCGAATTAAAACCAAGCTCAGGGAGGGACATATGCGGATCACAATGATGGCAGCGCTGGCGGGCGTAGTGCTGGCGGCGATGACGGCGCCGGCCGACGCGGCCTGGCACAGCTATATCAGCAAGGCGATGGGCTTTTCCTTCGAAGCGCCGGGCGTTCTCAAACTCGAGAAGGCCAAGGTCAGCGGCCAATTGGCCGGCACCATGGATGCCGTCGTTTATCGCTCGGTCGACGACAACATCGAATACAAAGTGACCGTGGCCGATTTCTCCAAGCGCGCGAACGAGGGCGCGGTGCTCCTGGGCGAAGCCACGTTCCTGTTCCAGGACAAGAAGAAGCTGCGCATGGACACGTTCGGCCGCGTGGATGGTCTGTACGGGCGCAAGCTCACGATCGATCAGCCCAACAATGGCGGGCGCACCTTGGCCGCGTTCTATTTCGTCAATGGGCGGCTGATCACGCTGCAGGCGACCGTGCTGCCGGCCAATGGCGATTATGAGACGGGCGAACCGGGACGGTTCGTGGATTCGCTGGCCTTTTTCCTGAGCGGGCCGAACCCGGCTCGGTCGATGTGGCAACGCTGAAATAAAGCCTCAGCCGGTCAAAGCGAAAACTGAGCATTTCTCAAGGGGCCCGTGAAAGCCGGCCCCTTTTCTTGTTCATCGAGGCAAACCGCCATTCGCGGGCGTAGCCACGCGTGGCCTTTCACGGCATTCCGTCCTCAGTTTGTCACACACAGGCGTGATGCTGCGGAACCCACGAGTAAAAGGTAACATGGCGTCCGCACCAAAAGAGCCCGAAAGCACGCAGCGCATTGCCTCGGATTTGCTGCATGACATCATAACGCTGCGCACCGGCATCGCGAGCGAAGGCCGCGCGTCCTATGATGGCTGGAAGCACCAGATCGCGCGGTCCCGTTTCGCGGCGAGCGCGTTGAATTTCGCTCAATATCTCGCGTTTCGGCGCGACGACCTCCGACCGCTGCAAAGACGGCTGATGGCATTGGGTCTGTCCTCGCTCGGCCGGGCCGAGGGCCACGTATTGGCCAATGTCGATGCGGTGATCGCAGTTCTGAGCCGGCTTGCGAGCAAGAGCGGTCCGGAACCGCCCTTCCCATCTTCCCATCAATTCTTTCGCGGCGAGCGCATGCTCGGGCGCAATGTCGAGGAAATTTTCGGAACCCAGGCGTCAGGGCGAGGATTCATCCTGGTCACACTGGGGCCCGAAGCGGCTGACGATCCTGATTTTATCTTGCGACTGGGCCGCGCCGGAATGGACTGCGTGCGGATCAATTGCGCCCATGATGGCCGCGCGGTCTGGGAACGCATGATCGCCAATGTCCGTAAGGCCGAGAGCACAATCGGGCGCCGCATCCGGATCCTGATGGATATAGCGGGCCCGAAAGTGCGCCTTGCAGCAACCGCAACGCCGCCGGACCGTGGACGGCTTCTCGTGGGCGACGACATTCTGCTCTGCCGGGATATTGCGCTCTGCCCGGAAGGGCCGGGCTTCAAAGCTGCTTGTGCGCCGCCCCAGGTGCTCGACGGGCTGAAACCCGGCGATCCGGTCTCCATCGACGACGGCAAGCTGCGCGGTCACGTCAGTCGCGAAGTGTCCTGCGGATATTTGGTGCATATCGAAGGAGGCCGTCAGAAAGGCGTGAAGCTCCAGCCCGAACGCGGCATCAATTTTCCCGGCGTGCGGCTCAATCTCGATCCCTTGACCGGGCAGGATCTGGAAGATCTCGACTTCATCGCCGAGCACGCCGATCTGGCCGGCTATTCCTTCGTGGAGACGGCCGAAGATGTCGCGATGCTGCAGCAGGAACTGGCGAAGCGGCGCCCCGATTGGCGGAAATTGGGACTGGTCGCCAAGATCGAAACGCCGCGCGCGGTGAAGAATCTTCCCGAAATCATTGTCCGCGCCGCCGGACAACAGCCGCTGGCAGTCATGATCGCGCGGGGCGATCTTGCGGTGGAGCTGGGCTTCACGCGGCTCGCCGAAATGCAGGAGGAAATCCTGTGGCTGTGCGAAGCCGCCCATATTCCGTCGATCTGGGCAACCCAGGTCCTCGAAGGATTGGTGAAGAAAGGCGTTCCCTCGCGCGGCGAAATGACGGATGCCGCGATGGCGGGCCGCGCGGAATGCGTGATGCTGAACAAAGGTCCCAACGTGCTAAGCGCCGTCGCCACGCTCGACCGGCTCATGCGCCGGATGGCGGAGCATCAGGTAAAGAAGACGCCGATGCTTCGCGCGCTGCACTCCTGGTCGGAAGGCGACGTGCCCTAGTGTGGCGAATCCGAAATTTGCAGCATCTTGGAGCAACATTGAGGGCGAATTTTATGAGGATGCCATTCTGATCTCAAGAACATCAAATCCACCACACTAGGGTTTATTCACATAGCCTGCCGGCAGCACCTTGTGCGGGTCCATCCGCACCACGAGGTAGACGATCTCGGGCGAGGTGATCTCCGTAAATGTATGCGGCGTGTTGGGCGGGATGATGACGACATCGCCGGGACCCACTTTCCGGCTGACGCCGCCGACGATGCGCGAGCCTTCCATGCTGGGGCCGGTGAGAGTCTTTACCGCTTCTGCATTGGCATCGCGCTGTTTTGCGCCTTCCAGCGTGCCGCCTGTCACCAGCGTGCCGGTGCCGGAGATCACCTGATAGACCTCGGCGATCTGGCTGTGCTCGGAGCCGCCGACGCTTTGCTTCTCGGTTTTGGCGCGGTGCACCACGCCGACGCCGAGATTATAATCGCCGTTGATGCTCACCACGCGGATCTGCTGGTCGCTGACCGGCAGATTTGGCGTCTTCTTGATCACCGCCTGAATCTCGGCATTGGTGATGTCGGTTGCAGCGCCGCCCGGTGCTTGCTGCGCCAGCGCCGCGCCCGCGACGCCCAGAGCGAGCGTCAATACAAGGGCCGTTCTCATCGTGCTCTCCTAATTCGGTTTCAAGACCTTCTTGGGATCCATGCGCACCACCAGATAGACAAGCTCTTCGGTCACCTCGCTCCAGCCATGCGCGGTGTTGGGCGGCACGATCACGACGTCGCCCGCACTGATCTTGCGGGTGTGGCCTCCGGCGATCTTCCCGCCCGAAGAGGGACCCACAACGGAGAGCGTGTGCGGATCGGTGCTGGGCTTCGCATTCTCGATGCCGCCGTCGCTCACCATCGTGCCGCTGCCGGAGATGATGTGGTAGACCTCCGCGATCTGGCTATGTTCGAGCGTGGCGTCGAGTTTGGCCGCCTTCGCGCGGTGCACCACGGCGACAGCCACATTGTATTCTCCGTTGTTGATGGGCACGACGCGGAGCAATTCGTCGCCTCCGGGCTGAGAGGACAATCGTTTTGCCATGGCCTGAACATCGGCGTTGCTGATGTCGGTGGCAGCACCACCCGGCGCCGGAGCCGCATTGGCGGCGGCGGCGAGCAATACCGCGATTGAAGCGGCAAGAATGGTTTTCATGATTTCCCTCCCGTGGCCTCGACGCACGCAATGTTAATCCGGCGGGCCGGGGCGCGCAAAAGAAGAAGGCCCGGCGGGCTAGGGGAAGCGACGAACCGGGCCTTCGGAAACAACGGCCGAAGCGGCTATTGCTTCTTCCACTCCGTGCCGTTGGACCAGTCGATGGTCTTGGAGTCGGGCGAAATCGTGCCCAGCATGTTCCAGGGGGCGCCGGCGCTGACCGAGATGCTGCTGGTCACTATGGCGGTACCAATGGCGCCCTTGTCGTTCTTGATATCGAGATTGTTGCCGTTCTGGGTGACGGTGAAGGTCGTGCCCGACCATTCGCAGGCTTTGGCGTCCGGTCCGCAGCGATAGCTACCGCCAAGATTGGGCGCCTGGGCCGCCTGGGCTGTCCCCAAAAGGGCGACCGCCAATACGGATGCTGCAACGGGTACGAGTGTGTTCGGCATGGATACCTCCCTTCGTCTTGGCGCGTTCACGCGCGCGTGAAAAATCGAACCGACGGACCTGTCTCAAGGCCCACGCGGGCTGGATTTAGAAACGCACCCGACGCCGTCAAGGTCCGGTTTCGGGCTTGTGATGCGAAGGGCTGCCCGCCGCTGGCGGCTCTACCGCTTGCGGTGTAAAAACACCCGACAACACATGGGAAATGGGGAGGCAAAATGTCGAGGACGCACGCGAGGGTACTGGCGGGAGGGGCTGCATTGGCGCTGCTGGCAGCCTGGGGAACAGGCATGGCCGCGATGCCTATGGCTCCGGTCAACAACCTCCCTAATCCCTACGAGTCGGTGGACAACTGGTTCAAGCTGCCCGACGGCCGCAAATGGGGTTCCACGGCGGGAGTCGCCATCGCGCCCGACGGCAAGAGTGTGTGGGCTGTGGATCGCTGCGGCGGCAATGGCTGCGTCGGCTCCAAGCTCAATCCGATCATGAAGTTCGACGCCAATGGCAATCTCGTCGCCCAATTCGGTGCGGGCCAGTTCGCCTTCCCGCATGGCATCCATGTCGATGCGCAGGAGAATGTCTGGGTCACCGACGCGGTGCTGGAGGGCGAGCGCGGACGGGGTGCGCTCGCCATGGGTCTCGGCCAGATCGTGAAGAAATTCGACAAGACCGGAAAACTGCTGATGACCTTGGGGACACCCGGCGTCTCGGGCAAGGACGCGACCCATTTCAACGCGCCTTCCGACGTCGCGATCGCAGCCAATGGCGACATTTTCGTCGCCGACGGTCATGCCAACGGCACCAATGAACGCATCGTCAAATTCGACAAGAACGGGAAATACATCAAGGAATGGGGCCATCCGGGGAGCGGTCCGGGCGCCTTCTCCACCACGCATGGCATCGAAATCGATTCCCGCGGCCGCGTCTTCGTCGCCAATCGCGACAACAACCGCATCGATATTTTCGACCAGGACGGGAAGCTGCTGGACTCCTGGGAACAGTTCTCGCGTCCTGCCGGCATCGGTTTCAACCAGGCGGGCCAGATGGTGGTGTGCGATTCGGAATCGGGGTCCGCGAGCGAAACCCATCAGGATTGGACGCGCGGCATTCGCGTCGGCACGGTTGCCGACGGCAAGGTGCAATACCTGATTCCGGATCCGGCCAAGGGCGCGAAGGGCACCAGCGCCGCTGAGGGCTGCGCCATCGACAAGGACGGCATCATCTACGGCGCCGAAGTCGGCCCCAAGCGCATGATGCGCTATGTGATGAAGCGGTAGCTTCTCTCACGAGCGGAGTTAGGGGAACGTACGTCCCCGCGAAAGCGGTGAACCACCGTCAGGGAGGGCACAATGCCGAAGTCCGGGTTGAGATATGCGATTTGCGCAGCAGCGCTGACGATTTCGGCAGCGGCGTTTGCCCAAACCAGCGGCCCGACAAACAATCTTCCCGATCCGTATCTGCGGGTCGCGAATTGGGCGAAAATGCCGATGGGGCGCGTGTGGGGTTCGGCAGCCGGTGTCGCTCTCGATCCCGACGGCAAGAGCGTATGGGTGGCCGAACGCTGCGGCGCCAATTCCTGCGCCGGGTCGAATCTGGACCCGATCCTGAAATTCGATGCCAGCGGCAAGCTCGTGAAAGCGTTTGGCGGCGGCGTGTTCGTGTTTCCGCACGGCATCACAGTGGACCGCGACGGCAATGTCTGGGTGACCGACGGTCAGGGGCGTCCCGGCATCGGCCATCAGGTCATCAAGTTCAGCCCCGATGGAAATATCCTGATGCGGCTCGGCAAAGCGGGCGTTCCGGGAAATGGCCACGATACGTTTAATATGCCGTCCGCCGTGCTTGTGGCGCCCAACGGAGACATCTTCGTAGGAGACGGTCACGGCGGCATGTCCAACGACCGCATCGTGAAGTTCGACAAGACGGGGAAGTACCTGAAGGAATGGGGAACGAAGGGTACAGGTCCCGGCCAGTTCGATATCCCTCACACGCTGGCGATGGATTCCCAGGGCCGCCTGTTCGTGGGCAACCGCAACAACAATCGCATCGACATCTTCGATCAGGAAGGAAAATTCCTCGCTTCGTGGCCGCAATTTTCCCGCCCGAGCGGCATCTATATCGATGCGAACGATGCGATCTATGTCTGCGATTCCGAATCGGAATCGGTCTCAAAGAACCATGATGGGTGGAAGCGGGGCTTGCGCATCGGCAGCGCCAAGGACGGCTCGGTCAAATATTTCATCCCCGACCCCATCGACAAGTCCGACACGACGAGTGCTGCGGAAGGCTGCGTCGCCGACAAGGACGGCATCCTCTATGGCGCCGAAGTCGGCCCCCGCACATTGATGCGGTATGAGATGAAATAGCACACTCCTTGGCTAAGGAAGATCGGTTCATTCACGATGACAAATGATGCGTCATCGCACGTGCACAGATGTTCCAATAGGCGCCCAGTCATACAGCTTGCGCGCGTCAGCCTCCTGCAATCGAACACACCCATGAGAACCGACCGCGGTCGTCATGCCACGCCCTGCCCTGAGCAGCCACCACGGCGCAGGCCCGTGATACTGGTGCAATGCTTCCCCGGTATGGGTGAAGAACATCGCGAAATTCATCGGTACATGGTATGTGTGGCTGGTGTATGGGTTACATTTTCGATTGACCGAAAAAAGTCCTTGTGGCGTCGGGTGCGATGCGTCTCCTGTTACACATTCGCAGGTGTGAAAAATAGTTGTGCCGTCGCGAGCTGTGAGCATCTGGGAAGTCAAGTCGACCAAGATATTCTTCGTCATAATACCTCCTTTAATTCAGATTGCCGACTTTGGTCCAAAAGAGCCACGCCATCAGCATAGCGCCGACGATGGTTAGCAGCGACGCGATCACGGCCGCGACGATCCCTGCGCCGATCGCGATCATGTAGGCAGCGATCACCAATCCGAACGCGCCTATCGCGGCGCACCAGAATTGCGCCTTTGCGAGCGCACTGTCCTTCAGAACCGGCCACAGGCGATAGATCACGCCATAGAGCGTCAGCACCACGAAACCGGGCAGCACCAAGGCGACATGGGTGTCGCGCAGCGAAAGCTGGTTTGTCGCCCCCATGTAGAATCCCAAAAGCTCGCCCCCAACCAGCAGCAAAAGCGCGATCATCACATAGGCACGGTCGATATTGGGCATGCTCCCCTCCCCTTTTGTGGCTATTCTACTATGCGGCTATGATGGCCGCACGCCCAGAGGAAAACCCGCCATGACCCGTCGTCCGCTTGCCGCCTTCATCGCCGTCTGCATCGCCGTGTCCATGGCGGCCAACGCGCAGGCTCAGACCCAATCGCTCCTATCCGACAAAAGGGACCTCACGCCCTACGCGGCGCGGAAGTTGATGGATGCATGCTTCGCGATGGCCACGCGCGATCATTTTCCGATCGCGCTGGCGGTTACGGATTCTGCCGGCAATCTCGTTGCTTACCAGACGACGGACGGGCCGATGGCGCACACGGGCCTGACGGCGCAATTGAAGGCGAAGACCGCCGCAGTCTTCCGCCGCGCGACCGGCGAACTGTCCGACCGCGTCAACAAACAGATCAACCGCGCGCCGGAATGGATGGGATATTTCCCGATTGCGGGCGGTTTCCCGGTGGTCGTCCAAGGCGAAGTCGTGGGTGCCATGGGCGCTGGCTCTGCCGGACTGTCGGGCGGCAAGGACGAGGATTGCGTGCAATCGGCAATCCGGTCCGTGTTCGGCGACGGCAAGGCGGCGCCTCCTGCCGGCCCACAGCCGCTCCTCGTCAGCCGCAAAGTGCTCACGCCCGCGGCCGCGCGCAAACTCGTGGATGCCTGCGTCGCCTATGCCGATCAAAAGAAATACACGGCGCTTGGCATTACGGTTGTCGATGCAGATGCGACTCTGCTCGCCTTCCAGGGGACGGAGGGCGCGACAAAAACGGCGCTCGATACGGCGCAATTGAAGGCCGAAACAGCGGCACATTGGCAACGCCCGACCGCCGAGTTGTGGGACCGCGTCAACAAGCAGGTCAATCGCGCTCCGGAATTCATAGGCGATTTCCCCCAGCCGGGCGGCTTTCCCATCTTCATGGGGAAGGACATGGTAGGCGCCATCGGCGCCGGTGGCGCCGTCGGCAATCAGGACGACGAATGCGCCCAGGCCGCGATCAAGGCGGTGTTCCCCAATGCATCGACCGGGGCGAAGGCGTCCTGAAGCGAGACGCCGGGCGGCTGGACTTCAGAGAACAAGTTGGCAGATTAGAGCCACGCGATAACGGAGGACGGTATGAAAAAGGTGATCATCGCGCTGGCAGCGCTCGCGGCTTCGGCCGGAATCGGCTATGCGGCCGGCGCAGGCAATATTCCGGATATTTCCAGCCTGAACGCGAAAGCCATCAAGGTCGTCATTCCCGAGAACATCAAATGGGGTCCGGCGGCCGGCCTCGAAGGGACCGATTCCTACACGCTGGTCGGCGATCCCGCGAAGCCCGGCTTCTATGTCGTGCTGAACCGGTTCCATCCGGGTTATTTCAGCCATCCGCATTATCACGCGAACGACCGCTACATCATGGTGCTGTCGGGGACATGGTGGGCGGCGACCGGCGGCAAATACGATCCTGAGAACATCACCGTGCCGATCAAGACGGGAAGCTTCTCCGTGCACACCGGCAAGGAAGTGCATTACGACGGAGCACGCACGGGCCAAGGCGAGGCCGTTGTGATGATCTTCGGCGAAGGTCCCGGCACGCGGCACGAATGCGAGGGTCCGATGGCCGAGAAGGGCCCGGGCCCCTGCGCCGACGCGCGCAAAGCGGCGGGACTGCCCACGAACTGATCCGAGTTTCCTTCGGCGAAGCGCAGCTATTCCGCGGCGAGCGTCAGGCAGGAATCCTCATAGGCGCGCTGCCCGAGATTGCCGTCCTCGAAAATGCCGTGCTCGGAAATCCAGCTTCGCGCGTCCTCGAATTGCTGACGGCCATAAGGCTCGAACACGATGCGCTCGCCTGGACCCCACCGGCGCGTGTCCATCATGGGATGAAACCGCGCGGGGAATTCATTTTTGTAGTAATGCGTAAACAATTCGGGCCGCAGATCGATGTCGCGCTGCGCCCGCTTCAAGGCGCGGTAAAATTTGCGCACATCTTCGGGATCAGGATCGCCATGGATCATGTGCGCGATCATGAAGGTTGAATCGATGATTTTGCGGAAACCCAATTGCTCGGCGAAATAATACGGTCCGCTGAACAATGCCGCCGCCGGCACCTTGCCCTCGATCAGCAATTCCATGCGGCTGAACAACAATCCGTCCTTGAAAGACAGATCGATCTCGCCGGCCTTCAGATATTGTTCGAGCGCCTGGATGGTCGCGTAATGGCTGCCTGATTTGAAACCGACCGAAATCGGCACGCCCGCAAGATCGGCGGGCGTTTTGACAGGTGAATCCGCCGGGACGAATATGCCGGACGGCGAAACCGAATACACATCGGCATACAGCTTCGCGTGACCTTCGGAGGCGGCGACATTCACCGTCCAATGGCAGGCGCAGGAGACGTTCGATTTGCGTCCATCTTCGATCAGATGATAGGCGCCGCTCCTGTTCGCCGTGCGGTGATGCTGGCCATCCGTCGATTGTACGAGCTCCAGGAAATCGTAATCGAGCCCCTCGGCTTTGAAGTAGCCCTTCTCCTCGGCCACCCATTCCTGCAGCCGGAAATGCGGCTCGATGATGAATTTGGGCATGAACGCTCCCTTCTACCCGGGTTCCTCCACCTGGTGCGCAGGCGCCTCCCCCGCAGAAACGGGGGAGGATCGGTGCCGGCGATCAATATTTGTTGTGCGACCAGGCGGTGGTGAACGAGAACGGCACCAGAATGTGGGCCTTGTTCGAGGTGTCGCCCCAGGCGTTCGCATCGAGCGGCGCCGGGTTCTTCACCGTCACCACGCGATTGCCCGCATTGGCGAGAATATTCGTATCCACCGTCGCCTTGATCTCGGTCCGGCTCACCACGTTGGTCGGCACCGGCACGTCGTCGACATAGACGATGGAACGCTTCACGAAATTGAAGCCCTTGATGTCGAGTTCCTGCGTCGGGCTCCCCTGGATGACGGTGTGCGGATCCATCGTTTCGATGGCCGGCGTCGGCGAGGCCCAGAGGTCCGGCACCGTCGGATAGGGCGCCGCTGGGCCCTGGATGAAGAGCAGCGTCGGGCCGGCCATCGGCCGCCACGTCGCGGCCTTCAACGAGGCCACCCATTGCGGATTCTCCACCACCGGTCCGCCTTCGTCGTCGCGCGCGTTGGCGAAAATCCAGCCCTTGTACCAGGGGTGATATTGCCGGTCGACGACCTTGCCGTCCTTCATCACCGTGTCGATCTTGCGCAGGTTCATGATGTCGGCAAGCGGATCGGCATTGACGATCAGCACGTCGGCGAGCTTTCCGGTTTCGATGGTGCCGATGTCCTTCATCTTGAAATGATCGGCCACCCATTTGGTCGCGGACTGGATGATCTTCATCCGCGGCATCTTCACGTCGTCCTGATAGACCGTCATTTCCTGATGCAGGCCGAGACCCGGCGGCGACTGATAGATATCGGACGCCGCAACCACATGCCCGCCCGCCTCCACCACGTCGTGCAGGAATTTGGCGTGGTTCTGGTAGCCGCACATGCGGTGCTCATATTGGTCCGGCGTCAGCCGCTCCTTCGCGGGGCGCACATTGTCCATCGTGTGGGCGATCATGTATTCCGGGTAGTAGGTGCGCAGGACCGGATCGGCGAACACCTCCTCGTCTTCCTTGATGACGCGCTCCCACATGGAGGGGAAACCGCGGTCGGTCGCCATCATGTCCGGCTCGAGTGCGGTGTGGCTCGCGGCGACGATCTTCACCATCGCGGCTTCCTTGGCCGGATCCATCTCGCAATAGGCGTCCGGCGGCAGCGCGACATAGTCCTTCCACTTCTCATAATCCTTGTTCATGTCGACGCCGATTTCGCCGGTGTGGATCATGACGTCGGTCCCGGTTTCGATGCAGCGCTGCCCGCGCGTGCCCGGGCCGACGCAGCGCAGGATCGCGGCTTTGCCCGCCTTATGCGCCTCGTCCACGATGGCGTCGAAAATGGCCGGCACGCCGTCGCCGTCCGCGACCCCGATGAAATCGGCGCCGCCTTCGATGTTCATGCGCACCTTTTCCCGCGCGTCTTCCGGGGTCTTGACGATGCGCGCGCCCGCGCCCGGACGGTAATTGTCGGCTTTCTTGCCGTCGACGCCCGGCCCTTGCAGGTTCAGCACGCCCTGGTAGAGCCGCGGCGCGGGATAGACGCCGTGGGCCACCGCGTCGCGGTCCGCGATGCCGGTGTCGTTGCGGGTGCCGGTGACCATCGCCGAGGTCACGCCGTAGCGGAGATAGGCCTCGCCATAGGGCCAGTTCCAGTTCGACTTGGCGTCGATCAAACCGGGAAGCACCCATTTGCCGTTGGCATTGATCACCTGCGCGCCGTCCGGAACCTGT
>Ga0265337_1000880_pt1 | contig 15778 bp, 16 predicted proteins | sample 42122metaG_FD_192441 | JGI IMG/M metagenome (GOLD analysis project Ga0265337, IMG submission 192441) | Rhizosphere microbial communities from Carex aquatilis grown in University of Washington, Seatle, WA, United States - 4-21-22 metaG | ecosystem: Host-associated > Plants > Roots > Rhizosphere >... | reverse complement strand
CACGCTGAACCGGCAGGGGGCCGACGAAGGCACCCAGTATCGTTCGGTCATTCTTTATCACGATGACACGCAAAAAATGACGGCCGAAAAATCAAAGGCCGCGGCGCAAAAGAATTTCAAGCACCCCATCGTCACTGAAATTGCGCCCTTCGCGAAATTTTATCCGGCGGAAGGTTATCACCAGGAATACTACGACAATCACAGCAACGAAGGTTATTGCCGGGTAGTGATTGCCCCAAAGCTGGAGAAACTGGAAAAGGCAAGAGTGATCGAAAAAGAGCCGCCCGCCCGGCCCGGCCCTTAAAAGTCCGGCTTGCCTGCGGTGCCAGTCCGGTAAAGGATGTCCCGGCAGATTTGTGGTTTTCAGACCCGGCTGCAAATCGGAAATCAATGGATCTTTTTGCCAAAAAATGGCCGCCTTACCTCCTGCTGGGGCTTGTCACCCTGCTGGTTTGGGGGCACACGATCTCGTTTGATTTCGTCTGGGACGACGAATTCTTTATCCGCGATCTGCCGAGCGTCCGTTCGCTGCGCCATGTTCCCGAAATGTTTTATCGCCTCGATGCACAGGCAACACGACCGGGTGATTTCAGGGTTTTCCGGCCGATCCGCACGGCGCACTATGCCCTGCTTCATTTCTTGGCGGGCCGGGAGGTTCCTCAGCCGTGGATTTATCACCTGGCGAATGTGTTGTGGCATGGGGGCACGGCAATGATGCTGTTTGCGGCATTGACGGTTCTGCTCCCGCAACTCGCCAGACATTTGACCGGAGGACAGGTTCATTTGTGGTCGCTTTGGGCCGCGCTGGCCTTTGCCGTGCATCCGGTGGTTTCCGAGGTGGTTTGCTGGGCAAAGTCGCTGGACGACATCCTGGCAGCTTTCTTCGTGCTGGCCTCGCTGCGGGAATTGCTGCAACCGCCGGAAAACCGGGCGGCGCGCTGGCGGGCGCTGCTTTTTTTTGCGCTGGCGGTTTATTCGAAGGAATCCGCCGTGCCCTTTGCTGCCATTCCGTTCGTCCTGCTGCAAAGAATTCAACGTCTTCCCTGGAAGGAAAGCGCCCGCCGTGCCGCCCCGTTTTTCATGATTGCGACGGTTTACCTGCTGCACCGGCATCTGGTGATTGGACGCAGCAGCCAGACCGAACCCATTTCCGGGACTTATGCGCAAACATTGATCGACATGCTTCCGGTCGTGCCGAAATACTTCCGGTTGCTCTGGGGCATACCGCCTTTCTTCATTGATTACAGCTATCTGCCCGGCCGCTGTTCCTTTGGGTCAATGTCGGTTTTGGCGGGCCTGGGGTTGTTGGTCGTCCTGCTGGCCGTCGGGTTTGTCGCCGGGCGCAGTCAGAAACTGGCCCTGCTCGGATTTGGCCTTTTTTGGACCGGTCTGTTCCTGCTGCCCGTCTCCAATCTGCTGCCGATGATGCAATATATGGCTGAACGGTTCCTGTATCTGCCGCTGGTCGGCTGGTTGATTGGATTGGCGGCCATCGCCGCTGTCACTCCGAGGCAACCCTTGGTCCGGCCCATGGCCTTCCTGCTTGTTTTGCTGTGGGCTGTCACGGCGTGGAATCGCTCCTGGATCTGGAAGGATCCGATCACCTTGTTTATTCGCAGTGCCCAGGAAGGCCCCAAAACGCAGCGGGTGGAAAACAATGCGGTTTCGGCCATCCTCCATATGTCCAGCGTTCAGCGCCTTTTTTCCCCCGATAACACCGGCAGCAAACTCTCCGTCCCGGAATCTGTAAACCCGGCCATCAGCCGCTCCGCCGTCAGCATCCTGGCCGAGGCCAACCGGCTCTTTCCAACCAATCAGGAAATTCTTTCCATCTACGGCGTCGGCCTGGCGGCCACCGGTGAACCGGAACAAGCCCTGCCCTTTCTCCAAAAGGCGGCGCAAGCGCAGCCGCAACTCCTGGATCACTGGCTGAACCTGGCCCGGGCGGCCCTGGATGCGAACCATCCGGAGTTGGCCCGATCAGCGCTGGAACAGGCTGCGGGCTTGGCCCGGACCAACCCGGCCGTGTTGCAGCTCCAGTTCAAACTTTATTGGCAGACCGGAAATTATTCGGCGGCCCGCGAAACCATGTTGCAATTGAACCAGATCGCCCCCGACCCCGGAAACGCCTACTGGCTGTCCGAGGTGGAAAACAAATTGAGAGCAGGCACCCCACCGGCCACCAACAACCCGACCGGTCCGGGTGCCCCATGACCAGCCGTTCCCTTTTTTGAAAGGACTCGCCCGCAACCGCAAATAAAAACGGCGACCCGTTGCCGGATCGCCGTTTTGAAGCATCCAACCGGGATTAAACCCCTTTGCTGATGATCAGCTTGACGAGGTCACCGACGCGGCAACTGTAGCCCCATTCGTTGTCGTACCAACTGATCAGCTTGAAGAATTTCTTGTTTAATTCAATGCCCGAACCTGCATCGAAGATCGACGAAAGCTGGCAATGAATGAAATCCGAGCTGACCACCTCGTCGTCGGTGTAACCGAGAATACCCTTGAGATAGGTTTCGCTGGCCTTTTTCATCGCCGCGCTGATTTCAGCGTAGCTCGTTTCCTTCACGGTTTTCACCGTGAGGTCCACCACCGAGACGGTCGGGGTCGGCACGCGGAACGCCATGCCGGTGAGCTTGCCCTTCACTTCCGGGCAGACGAGCGCCACGGCTTTTGCAGCCCCGGTGGTTGACGGAATCAAATTGAGGGCCGCGCTGCGGCCGCCCTTCCAGTCCTTCTTGCTGGGACCGTCCACGGTCTTCTGGGTGGCGGTGTAGCTGTGCACCGTCGTCATCAGGCCTTCGTCAATGCCGAAACCTTCCTTGAGCAACACGTGAACAATCGGCGCCAGGCAGTTCGTCGTGCACGAGGCATTGGAAACAATGTGGTTCTTGGCCGGATCATATTTGCCCTCATTCACGCCCATGACGACCGTGAGACAATCACCCTTGGCCGGGGCGGAAATGATGACCTTTTTGGCGCCGGCAGTGATGTGGCCCTGGGCCTTTTCCACGTCGGTAAACAGGCCGGTGGATTCAATCACCAGATCAACGCCCAGCGCCTTCCACGGAAGTTCCGCGGGCGATTTGGCGCTGACCACCTTGATGTCCTTGCCATTGACAATGAGGATGTCGTCCTCGGGCTTGTCAGCGGCGGACTTCTTCGAGCCAACCTCGCCCTTGAACCGGCCCTGAATGGAATCATATTTGAGCAGATACGCGAGGTTGTCCGCCGGCACGATGTCGCCGACGGCCACCACTTCGATATCCTTGCCCACCAAGCCTTGTTCAACCAGCGCCCGGAACACCAGGCGTCCAATGCGGCCGAACCCGTTAATTGCAACTTTGACTGCCATATTTTTTATCCGTTTCTAAATAATAAATAATAAAGTTTAGCCAGACCGAACCCGCAGTTTATCGGCAACCTCGCCAGCGTCAATGCAGAATTCAGGAACGGAATTGGCAAATCCAAGCCCATTTTTTGCCCGCCGGGGAGAAAAACAACCGTCTCACGTCAGGGGAATCCTTACCAGTAATTGCCCGCTTTCATTTTTATCCACCTGAAACACTGGCAGGTCGCGCCGCGCCGGCCCTTTTATCACCCGGCCCCGGGGATCGAACGTAGACCCGTGACACGGACACAAGAATGAATGATCGGGTTCCGCCGCCAGCTTGCATTTCCGATGGGTACAAATGGCGGAAACGGCAAACACTGTCTCACCCTGGCGGACCACGAAGAATCCCTGGTTGCGGAAACGGCCGTACACACCGTCGGCCGCATAATCGCCAGCCGCTCCTGCATTCACCACCCGTTCTTTGGTAACGGTGGAAACACCATTGTCCGTTACCGTTTTGCAGCCGGCAGCCGCTGCAGTGGTCAGCAACAAAAATTGTCGGCGATTGATGATCATGAATTCAATACTCGAACACCAGGCTCGTAACGATGCCCCAGTGAACGTCCGCGCGGGCATTGTTGTCAACGGGGAAGACAATTCCAAGTCCCAGCCGCGGCTGCAGCGAGCCGACCGTTTTGAGGTTGATGCGGAAGCCGGCGTTGCCGACAAGGCTGGTCCGGCCGGAATCACCCTGGTTCATCGGGGTGTTCCCCACCAGTTCAAACATGGGAATGAACTGTTCCACGCCGGGCAGCGGCAGTTCCCGGTGTTGAATCGTGTAACCGAAAACAAAACCGGATTCAAAGGTCTGCCGGCCGCCTTCCTCGCCGCCGCCGAAAAGCGTGGCATAACCAAACAGGGATTGGAGCGTGAAATGTTTGCCGAGCCGCAGATCGTTGAAAATTTTGGGGACCAACTCGGTGTTCTGGCTGACGTCCGAATTGACCGGGATGCCGACTTCGACGGCGGCGCCCAGGGTGGTGTCAAACCATTCGTTGGCGGAAACAAATTGATAAAACGGATAACGCGCGCCCAGATCAATGTTGCCAATGCCTTGTTGGATGCCTTGACCGGCGGCGGCGGCGCGCTCGTAAGGCACCTCCAATTCCACCGTCAACAGGTCGAAACTTTTTTCCAGTTCCACCTTGGCCTCATCGTCTTGTTGCGCATTCGCTTCCGTGTGCAGCCAATCCAGCCGGACTTCGTCGTCCACGTCCGATTCATCCACCAGCATCGGCTCGGGAAAAAATCCCTGGCCGTACGAACTGCGGTGATCCAGCCCGTCCAAGAATCCATGGCGCGTTTCCGGTGCGACGGATGCAGCAGTCGCAGTCGTCGGCAGCGCCTGTGGCTCTTCCGCGCCTGCGGCCGTTTGAATAAAGATGGCTGGCGCCAATATTCCCAAAACCCGGGCAAACATCTTCATTTGTATTTTCATGGTGACAAAATAACGAATGCCGGAAATTCCGCTTCCGGCCGGTTGCTATTTTCTGTCGGTGTCTTGCGCCGGCCATTTATTGTGTTATTGGCGACAAGATATTGCCAGCGATAAGAAAACGGGCAGACTGTGGTCCATGTCTGCGATTCCCAGACGGCTGGCCGGGGCGGACCGGCAAACCGCGGAAATAGAACCGTCCCTGACATCTTCAAACGCCGGCCGGTTCACTGATTTTCCGCAGCCACAAAGAAGACATTCCCATGGAGTTTTGACATAAACCAATCACTGGTTTGCAAACTTTTGAACTCATTGTTAATCTCGGCCCATGCCAGCCGGGTTGCCGGGCAACAGACGCACATGAATATCCGAGATGTCATCCAGACCATCAATCAGATGCAGGCCGACGGCGTGATTGAACGCTACGCCGTGGGCGGCGCGGTGGGCGCGACTTTTTATCTGGAGCCGGTGGCCACGCTGGATGTGGACATCTTTGTCTCGTTCAAACCGGAGGCCGGCAGCGTCATCGTCAGCCCGCAACGCATTTATGATTACCTGACCGCGCGCGGCGGCACGGTTCAGGGAGAATACATCGTCATTTCCGGCTGGCCAGTACAATTTCTTCCTCCCGCCAGCCCGTTGGGTGAAGAGGCGCTCGCCCAGGCGGTGGAAAAGGAGGTGGCCGGGACATCCGTCCGCGTTTTCACCGCCGAACATCTCGCCGCCATTGCGCTCCAGACCGGACGTGCCAAGGACAAAGCCCGGCTGCTCCAGTTCATCGAAGCCGGCGTGTTGGATCCGGCCCGTTTTCAAGCCGTCCTGGCGCGGCACGGATTGACTGCGGCGTGGCGGCGTTTCGAGCAACAATTTCTTCACGATCAGCCATGACCTTTGATCCGGCAAAAATTCTGGAGAGCAAACGCGCCCTGCGCCGCGACCTCGCTGCGCGGCCTATTGCGGAAAAGCTGGCCCTGCTCGACGTCCTGCGCGCACGGGAACTCGCAATCCGGTCGGTCGGTCAGTCTGCGGTGGCGGAATCCACCGGCATCCTCCATGAAGTACCCGCGCCCTATCACCCCGGCGGGAAGCAGACATTGTAAGTGTGAAACGCAAATTGGCTTGGACCGTCTTTGTCCAACTGGTTGGATAAACTTGTTGAGAGTTGAGGGTTGAAAGTTGAGAGCAAAAAGAGAAAACCGAATGAAACAGCCGCGAAAAATTTACGCACCGGTCACGGATTTTGAACGGGCCACCAGTTTTTGTCCGCTGTATCTGGCTTGGCGCATCGTGGATGAGGCGCGCGATTATTTCCGGACAAGCTGGGGGCCCTCACCTGTCCCGCGCTGGCGGGACATGCTCTCCCATCCGATAGGCGAGGAATTAGCGTCCAAACTCGCCCGCCGCGCCGAGGCCGTGTTTGCCCATCAACATTTCTGGGCACGTAAAGCTTCGCCACGTGCCGGGGCGCAAAAACAATTTGAGTACCGGCGTCAGCGCGAATTCATCCTGATGAGCATGAGACATTGGCTGGCCGGTATCTTGGCCCGGGAACGACCTGCCCTGTTCCGCGCTCTGCCGGAAAGCTTTAAGGTTGGCCTGGAATTGCCGGAGAAATCTCCCGGCGGCGCGGCAGCACCGCCCTACGACAAACACAAAATGGTAGGCACGCCGCGCTGCGGCGTCCGGACATCGCAGCGCGATGTCCCTACCAAACCCCATTTCGTCCACGGCTGCGAATTGATCGCCGTTTGATTCGCGGCCGCCTCAGTGGTTCTGTGCCGCCAGAAATCGTTCGGCGTCAATGGCTGCCGCACAACCCGCGCCCGCCGCGGTGATGGCCTGGCGATAAACGTGATCGGCGCAGTCGCCCGCCACAAACACGCCCGGTACATTCGTCATCGTGCCATTTTTGGGAATAATGTAGCCGTTATCACCCGTTTCGATCTGGCCCTTGAAGATTTCCGTGTTGGGTCCGTGCCCGATGGCGACGAAAACGCCCGCACATTCTAAAATGGATTCCATGCTGGTCTTGAGATTCTTCAATTTCACCGCGGTTACCTTGTCCTGCTTCACGTCGAGAACCTCCGTGACGGCGGAATCCCAGATGGGCTTGATTTTCGGGTTCGACAGCGTGCGTTCCGCCATGATCTTCGACGCGCGCAACGTGTCGCGCCGGTGCACGAGATGGATGACTGATCCGAACCGCGTCAGGTACATCGCCTCTTCGCAGGCGGAGTCGCCGCCGCCGACCACGACAAGCGCCTGGTTGCGGAAAACCGGCAGCGCGCCGTCACACGTCGCGCAATACGTCACGCCCTTGGTTTCCAGCAAATCTTCACCCGGGACGCCGAGATGCTTGTGGCTGGCGCCGGTGGCGATGATGACGGTTTCCGTCTCCATTTTTTCGCCGTCCACCGTGAGCGCGATGGGCCGTTTGGAAAAATCGGCCTTTTCCACCAGGCCAAAACTGGTGCGGGCGCCGAAGCGTTCAGCCTGTTTCTGCATCCGGGTCATGAGTTCGTAGCCGTCCACGCCTTCGGGGAAGCCGGGAAAATTTTCCACGATGCTGGTGGTGGTGAGCAGGCCGCCGGGTTGCTTGCCGGTGAGCACGAGGGGCGACAGGTTGGCGCGCGCCGTGTAAAGCGCCGCCGTCCAGCCCGCACAACCCGAACCGATGATCACAACTTTTTCCATAAGCGCGCGAAAGATAGTTCAGCCGTATGTGAGATGCAAGTTTGCCGGCCACACTTTTGCCGCGGCGCCCGTGTCAATGAAGTGTCCCAAGATGGTCCATCCCATCCGGAACGTTCTTTGCATTTTGTTATTTCAGCGCACAACCCGTTGACGATGCGCAATTTTCCGCCGGTGAATTTATGGACACTCCGGAGGAGGAATTAATTTTTCAACTCGCCGCCGGCCGGCTCGCGCCACGGAAAAATTTATCAGGCGAATTCTAACGGTGAGTTATCGGCCAGCGTTCCGGCTTGGGACAGATTCAAATGAACTTGTGCCAACGGCACTCCCGGGCATTACAGCGGTTCGCGGCCGCCGAAGCCGGTGTCGAGGTCGTGCCAGAATTCCACGTCGTCCTCGTCCTGTTCCCAGCAGAGAAACACTTCCTTGCCGCCAATGATGGCGGGAAAATCAATCAGGCCGCGTTCCAGATCCTTGATGAAAATCTCCCGGCGTTGAAACTCGGCGAGAACCTCCTGCATGTCCGCCAGCGCACGAATCCAGTTGTTCACCGTATTGCCGCCAATGTCGTGCCCCTGCTCCGCCAGGCCGCTCAAGCGCTTGTCGTAACGCTCCAGATCCTTTCGCAGCCGGTTGAGCAACTCCAGCCACTTGCGAATCTTGGGCAGCAACGCGCGGGCTTCGTCGCGCGTGTAATGCTTGTCAAAACGATGTTCCATGATTCAAGGCTGGCCGGGTGTCCGGCGAAAAAAGACCGCTCGCGGCGGCGCGGTAAACCACCGCACGCGAACGGATGAGCCACAATGCGCAGGGCGGAATTACTTCTGCCAGGTGCGCTTCTTGTGACGATTCAAGCGCAGCTTCTTGCGCCTTTTGTGCTTGTTGATTTTTGCCTTGCGGCGTTTTTTTAGTGAACCCATAGGATTGATGTCGCGGCTAATATACTACTTTGTTCAACGGATATTCAATAATTCCTTCCGCCCCGGCGGCCTTCAGTTGCGGAATCAGTTCGCGCACGACGTGCTCGTCAATGATCGTCTCCACCGCCACCCAGCCCTTCAGGCTCAGATTGGCAATGGTCGGGTTGCGCAAGGCTGGCAGATTCTTGAGCAGGCTTTTGACGTTCTTCTCGGCGATGTTCATCTTCAACCCGACTTTCGATTCGGCATCCAGCGCGCCCTTCAACAGCATTGAAAGCGTCTCGATCTTTTTGCGTTTCCAGGCGTCCTTCCACGCGGTGCGGTTGGCGATGAGCCGCGGCGTGGAACTGAGCAACTCATCCACGATGCGCAGCTTGTTGGCGCGCAAGGAGGAGCCGGTCTCGGTGACCTCCACAATCGCGTCCACCAGTTCGTGCGCCTTCACCTCGGTCGCTCCCCAGGAAAATTCCACCTCCGCGTTCACGCCGTTTTTTTTCAGGTATTTCCGCGTCAGGTTGACCACCTCGGTGGCGATGCGCTTGCCTTCCAGATCCTTCACCGATTTCACCGGCGAATTCTCCGGCACGCACAACACCCAACGGGCCGGACGGCGCGACACCTTGCTGAATAAGAATTCCCCCACCTCATGCACCTTCGAGCCGTTCTCGATGATCCAGTCGTGGCCCGTGATGCCGCAATCCAGGTAACCGTGCTCCACGTACCGGCTGATTTCCTGGGCGCGGATCAGCCGGATTTCCAGCTCGTCGTCATCCACGTACGGCACGTAGGAACGGCTGCTCACCTGGATGTTGTAACCGGCCTTGGCCATCTTTTCGATGGTGGCGTCCTGCAAACTGCCCTTCGGCAGACCAAATCTTAATTTCTTGTTCATTAATCTTTTTTGGCAGGGCTGACCGGCTGGTCAGCCGGACGCGCAGCCGCGCGCTCCTGCCAATATTGCTTTCTGTAACTCTGTTTCGTACGTGGACGTGAAATCCCGTTTCAACGATGATTGCACGCGCGTAGCCCGGTTAATCTGCCAACTCCGCCGCAAAAACACCACCTTCTTCTTTCCCGGAACGGCAGGTGGGTCAGTACGGGCACAAATGACACTGCCATATTTTCTCCCTCTCCTCCCCCGAGGGAAGAGAGGGTTGGGGTGAGGAGGTCAATTGCTTCCAAATTCAAATCCCCTCTCCCCGGCCAGCGGGGCGAGGGAGTTGATGATTTTGCCAACTGCAACTCTGTGCTGCTATTTCACGCTTTGAATGGCCCACTCGCCATCCACTTTCACCAGCACGAAGGCATACAATCCCGATACCGCCTCGCCACCGTTCCAGGTGCCGATGGCTTCGGACACATCATTGGTTGGGTCCACGGCTTTCGCGCTCAGCATCAGGCCCGGTTTGCCCGTGTCCCTGTCAATCGGCGCCTGGTTCGGACTGCGTAGCGCCCGGTCGCCCGGCTTGAAGGCTGGAACCTGATGCGGAAATTGTTTAATGAGCGCCTCCACCCTGTCATCGCTGCTCTCAATGAAAATCGCCGTGTAATCATTGCTTTCCCAGGGATGTTTTTCCAACAAGTAGCCGTAAACCGCCAGCTCAATCTTGAAATCGTCACTCACCTCCGGTTTTTGGCTGTCGCCGGCAACGACCGCCTTGGGCGCCTCGACCGGTTTGGGCGAAGCGCACCCGGCCAGCAGACAGATATATACCGCGGCAATGATGGAAATATTTTTCATTCTTTACCACGGATGGAAACAAATAAACCCGGATCGGTCCAAGGTGGTTTGCACCACAGCCACAAATTTTGGACTGCGGCGGGAAGCTAAGCGCCACGACACTTTGAGAAGCCACCCGCCGCACGGAAAGCGGCGGCGCCTCGGCAGGCTGCCACCGCTGTCCATATCGTTGGCACTATCCGGTTGTTCTGATCCGTGTTCATCCGTACAACTATCTGGGAAAGTTTTGTTTTCCGGCGTAAACTTTTGCCGCGAAGGAACACAAAGAGCGCAAAGAAAAGATTTTCCCTCTCTGCGTTCTCGGCGTTCTTTTGCGGCCATCATCTTTGGTTGCAGCGTCAGCCTCGCCAAGTTCATCCGTCTTTAAATTTGCTTTTTAATAATCACCCTCCGCCCCGCCACCGAAACCTCCCCGCGCGCAATCGCCGCCACACATTTCGGATATAACTCGTGTTCCGCCGCGTGGATGCGTTGATGCAACGTCTCCGGCGTGTCGTGGTCGAGCACCGGCACGGTCTGCTGGCCAATGATCGCCCCGGAATCCACGCCCGCATCCACAAAATGCACCGTGCACCCCGTCACCTTTACGCCGTGGTCAAGCGCCTGCTTCCAGGCCTCGAGACCGGGAAACGACGGTAACAATGACGGATGGACGTTCACCATCCGGCCCTCGAACGCGCGCAAAAAATCGCCCTTCAGCACCCGCATGAAACCCGCCAACACAATCAAATCCACCTTCGCCACCTGCAACGCGGCCACAAACGCCCGCTCGGCGTCCTCTTCCAGTTTGGTGCGGAATTTTCCCGGCGGGATGAAGCGGGCCGGAATCTTCCGGTCACGGGCGTGCGACAAAATCCCCGCGCTCTCGACATCGCTCAGGACAATGGCCGCTTCCGCTGGAATTTTGCCCGCCGCGATGGCGTCGGCAATCGCGGCAAAGTTCGACCCTTTGCCCGAGCCGAGCACACCAAGGCGGAATGGATTGTTCACTGCGCTTTGAATAACAGAGTGACCTGCCAAAACAAGTTGAAAGGTGGCAAGAAAATCTCGCCCTCATCCTGACCTTCTCCCCCGGTGAGCAGGGACAGCCTGTGTCAGAATCGCGAAATTGCAAGGAATGCCCGATTCGCCCACCGACGGACAACAATTCCCTCTCTCCTTGGAGGAGAGGGCCAGGGCGGTCGTTTGGGCTTGATGTCCAAACCATTTGGCGGCGGACCGCGGCTGTCCCAGCCGCAGCACGTTCGACCATGCAAAATTCTCGGGCATTTCGTGTGTTCATTTGGCAACCCTGGCTGCTGCGGGTGGGACACCCGCGGTCCGGCCCTTTGGGCAACACGCCAGTTTGATTTGACCTTTTACCTAAAATTACCAGGGTGAGGCGGCGCTTTTTCAATCGCCCCCGCCCTGCCCCGCCGGATCATTGACCACACCCATGAACAAAATGGACTGGGTCTCGTTGTCGCCAATCACAAAGAAAAATGGCCGGTCCACAATCATCTCGAAAGGTTTTATCGGTTTCATGATGGCCATGCTTTTCATTGTCACCGTCGTCACTGCCGCCGCTTCGGTCCCCTCCTCGTTCACCTCCACAAAACTTTTCTGTTTCACCTTGCTCACAAACAGCGGCTCGCCCGCCATGGCGGAAAAATCGGCGTCTTCAAAGGCGTGCCTCATGCCCAGTGCCCGCAATGGATCATTGAGGACCACATCGTAATCCACCTTGAAGCGGGGTAATGCCAGGCTCCCTTCTTGATCGCGAAAGCCCGGGATAATTTTGTCCCGCCAAAGGCTGTCGTCCATGCCGGCCAGAAGTTTCCCGGGACTGGAGTTCGTGTTCGGCAAAAAGAGATACAGCTGCAACCGCCTGCCCGCATACGGCAGCCGCACCGCCTGAAAATCATCGCCTTCCTGATAATTGAAATGTCCCCGTTGCCACATTGTCGGCACCGGTTTCTCCATGCCACCGGACAAATGAAAGGCCCGCGGTTTGGTGGCGCCCTTGTCAAATGGCCGGTCCCATTTGCCCTTGAAATATATCGCGTTGGCCAGGATCACCCGCGTCAAGGGATCGAACGGCCATTGGACGACGTTCCTGATTTTTCCCTGGGTGCGGTTGGCCGCCCAGTCGTTGATGGTTTGCGCTGACTCTGGCTTTTTGAAGTCCACGGAAGCCAGCTCGGCTTGAAAGTACCGGCTGTCGGTGGCCACGAATCCGGGCTTCAGCTGGATTCCCTCCTGAAACCAGATCGCATTGGCCAGCCGCAAAATCACATTGGTCTGCGAATTCAGCAACTGGTTCAGGTCCCTGGCCGCCGGGTTCAAGGCATCCGGCGGCAGGCTGGTCGTTTTCAAAACGCGCTGCATCTCCGCCTGGGTATCGCCGGCCGCGCCATTGGCGACCATTTGCAGCACGCTCGAAACGCTGAACGGTGAAATGAAAACGTTGGCGTCCGGTTGTCCGCCCGCGATCTGTTTCAGCAAATCAAACGCAAAACCCGTATTGGCCGCCGCCAGCCTGGACGGGTCCGCCGCCGGGTCCGCCAGCACCGTCAAACCAGCAACCCAAACCAGGAGAGCACCCAATACGGCCTTTTTGATCATGGCGACTTGAATAACAGAGTGAACCCGCAAAACAAGCGGAAAGGCGCGCCCAAACACGCTTTGATTGGCAGGGACATCGCGCTGCGATGTCTTCGCCCGCCAAGCCGCGGGCGGAACCGGGCGCCGCTGAACCCGGCGCGGACGCATCTCCCCAGCCCTGCGTGCCCCAGATTTTTGATGACACTTCGTCCCGTCGTGTGAACAATGCCAGCAGAACACATGACCGTCACGCTGTTCATTCCTTGCTTTGTGGACGCGCTGTTTCCGCGCGCGGGCATCAGCATGGTGCAAATCCTCGAACGCCTCGGTCATCAGGTCGTCTGCCCGAAGCCGCTCGTCTGCTGCGGCCAGCCCGCCTTCAACTCCGGCTATTGGGATCAAGCCCGCCCCATCGCCGCCCGGACCTTGGAACTCCTCAAGGATGCCGAGGCCATCGTCATCGGCTCCGGTTCCTGCGGCGCCATGGTCAAAAAGTTTTACCCGGAACTGTTCGTCGGCACGCGCCACGCGGAACTCGCCGGACGCATCGCCTCGCGCACCTGGGAATTTTCCGATTTCCTTGTCAACAAGCTCGAGGTGACCGACCTCAGCGCGCGTTTCCCGGCCAAGGTGACTTTCCACGATGGCTGTCAGGGCCTGCGCGAACTCGGCCTCAAGACCGCGCCGCGGGCATTACTGGCCGAGGTCCGCGATCTGGAACTCATCGAAATGTCCGAGGCCGAGACCTGCTGCGGCTTCGGCGGCACGTTTGCGACCAAATTCCCGATGATTTCCACCGCCATGGCCGGGGCCAAATGCGACTCGGCCATCGAGACCGGCGCCGAATACATCGTCTCGAACGATTCAAGCTGCCTGATGCAAATCCAGGGACTGCTTTCCCGGCAGGGCAGGAAAATCAAAACCCTCCACCTCGCCGAGGTGCTCGTCCAACAATGAACAATTTGGAACCACAGACCCCGCATTGCGCAACTGCGTTTGCTCCCTCTCCGCCAACAGAGTTGGGGGAGAGGGTCGGGGTGGCGCTTCAGGCTCAAATCCCCCCACTCTGCCCCTCTCCCCGTTTTGACGGGGTGAGGGAAAAGGTGTTTTCCCATTCTGGATTTATCCTTGTCCATCTGCGCCTGGCGGCGTGGCTGCCAGCCGGCTTTACGCCGTGTCCATCCGCGGTTGAAAACTTTTTAGCATGACCGGTTACGCCTCAAAATATTTGCGGGACGCCCGGCGCGCCACGGCCGACCTGCGTCAACGCCAGACCCTCCGCAACGCCCTGCAACAGCACGAAGTGGCCCGCGACCAGCGACAGGCGGCATTCCGGGACTGGCAGACGGCGCGTCAGGCCGCCGCCGAAACCAAATGGGAGGCCATCAATTCCCTGCCCCAGCATCTCGCCGCGTTTGCCGATAAACTCGCCGTGCGGGGAACCAAGGTTCATTGGGCCAGCACCGACAAACAGGCGTGTGACATCATCGTCGGCATCGTGCAGGCCCGGGGCGCGCGCGCCATCGTCAAGTCCAAGACCATGACCGCCGAGGAAATCCATTTGAACGAGGCCCTGGAACACGTCGGGTATGAAGTGGTGGAAACCGACCTCGGCGAATTCATCGCCCAGCTCCGCCACGAACGGCCCTCCCACTTCGTGTTTCCCTCCCTGCACCTGACCCGCGCGGAAATCAAGGATCTGTTCCAGCACGCCCTCGGCGAGGCGCCCTCGGATGATCCGCAGGAACTCGCGGGGGTGGCCCGGCACGCGCTCCGGAAAAAATACCTCGCCGCCGACGTCGGCCTTACCGGCGCAAACTTTGCCATCGCCGAGACCGGCATGATTTCCATCACCGAAAACGAGGGCAACGCCCGGCTCACTGCCGCCCTGCCAAAAACGATGATCACCCTGGTTGGCATCGAGAAAATCCTGCCGCGGATGGCCGACCTCGCGTTGTTCCTGCCGATGCTCGCCACCGCCGGCGCCGGCCAGCTGATGACGGCGTACAACACGCTTTACGGCGGCCCCCGCCAGTTTGGCGAATGCGACGGCCCGGAGGAGTTTCACGTCGTGTTGCTGGACAATCATCGCTCCCGGCTGCTGGCTGACGTCCAGCAGCGTGACGCGCTCCACTGCATCCGTTGCGGCGCGTGCCTGAACGTCTGCCCGGTTTTCCGCAACGTCGGCGGCCATGCCTACAACACCACCTATGCCGGCCCCATCGGCTCCGTCATCACGCCGCACCTGCGCGGCTTGGAGGATTGGAAACATCTCTCCGCCGCTTCCTCGCTCTGCGGCGCCTGCACCGATGCGTGCCCGGTCAAAATCGACCTGCACCATCACCTGCTCCATAACCGCCGCAACGCCGTCAAAAAGAAACCTTCCGGCCGCGAACAATTCGCCTACGACCTGTTCACCTCCTTCGTAAACCATCCGGCCGTGTGGTCGTTCGGAAAAAAAATCGGCCGCCTGCTCCAGCCCTTCCACAAACTCATCCGGGGCGGCCCCCTCGACCCGCTGCGGGCGTGGACCAAAACCCGCGACCTGCCCCCGCTGGCCGGACAATCCTTCAAGGATTGGTGGCGGAAACGAAGATGAGCAAATACCACAGGCGAACATTGAACACTCAACTCTCAACGCCCCGCGCCCACACCGACGTTCGACTGGCAAAGAGCTTGTCTGAAAAAGTGGCGGCGGGCCTCCCGGCCTGCCGTGGAGGGCGGCATCCTGCCGCCCGGAAGAATCGCCGCCATGACGCCGCTGCCCGGGATTTTAAAGGCGCTAATGATTGCGGACGGTTTTTTCCGCCGGCTGGAAGCCCGGCTCCACGTCAGCCAGGATGGCTGATGCTACATTTTCAGACAGGCTCTAAGACATTCGACGTTGAATGTCCGCTCGCGATCCACTCGCGATCCACTCGCGATCCACTCGCGATTTATCGGAGTTTATCGGAGTTTATCGGAGTTCATCGGAGTTCATCGGAGTTGGATGTTAAATGTTCAGCGGT
>Ga0265337_1000877_pt1 | contig 15789 bp, 9 predicted proteins | sample 42122metaG_FD_192441 | JGI IMG/M metagenome (GOLD analysis project Ga0265337, IMG submission 192441) | Rhizosphere microbial communities from Carex aquatilis grown in University of Washington, Seatle, WA, United States - 4-21-22 metaG | ecosystem: Host-associated > Plants > Roots > Rhizosphere >... | reverse complement strand
GGATCCGGTCGGCGCTGAAGGCCACGTCATAACTATTACCGGGCACGGCCAGGTTCAAATCCACCGTGGCGTTCACCGGCGCACCGTTGAGCGTAAGCTTGCAAGGTTTCACCAGCACATGGCCGCCGTCCACGTTTACCGCCGTCTGCCAGCCCGTGACCTCAACTTCGTGCAGGTAAAGTTTGCCGATCTCGGCCACCAGCGTGAAATTTTTAAACGGCAGGCTTTTGGCCGGGGGCTCCTGGTTGGCGGGGGCAGCTTCCTCCGGCGCAGCGGTGGGAGCGGATTTTGCGCCGCTCTTTGAGCCTCCGCCAAACAAATCGTAGTAGCTGGTCAGGTCCAGCGAATCGGCGCTCAGCTTGAGATTGCCATGGATTGCGTTCGATTGCGCATAATCCACCTTGCCCTCGATTTGAATCTGGTTTTTTCCGCGCGCCGTGGGTGTAAGCGTCATCTGGAACTGACGCAGGTCAACCGCCTCCTTCTTGATGCTGGTATCGACTTGTAATTTGGCTTCGAGCGGTGTGGTTGGAAACTGGCCCTTTGGATCATTCACCACCAAATTGCTCATCTGCATCGAGCTCTTGATGTCTGAACTCTCCTCGGGATCGTAATCCACGGAAGTGTCTCCATTGATGGTGACGGAAACGAGCTGTTTGCCTGCCAATAGAGGTTCGAGGAAAGGCCGCAGCCCGTTTTGATTGATACCCGACAATTTAGCGGTCAACTGTGCCGAACGGCGTGTGGAATTATATTTTCCGGCAATTTCAAAGGTGCCTCCCGCCGCGCCGGCACCCGTCAGCGAGCCGCTGAATTTGTTGATCTGGATTTGTTCCGGCGTTTTGCCGATATCCAGGTCAATCGTGCTTCCGAAATTGCGGAACTGATTCTTCCCTGACTGCCCGGTCAGATTTGCCACCTCCAGTTTGCCGGTGACCGTCTGGATATCCTTCTTTTGAGTAACATGCCCCTTCAAGTCCACGGTGCCCGAGGCAAAATTCATCCCCAATCCGGTAATAGCCTGGCTCAATACCGCCATCGAAGCCTGAAGTGTCACCTGCAAATCCGCGTTTTGATCCGTCGCATCATAGGTCCCCGAGGCCGTGGCGATGGCCAATGATTGATTTTCCCGTACGACCTGGAGCCGGCATTCGCCGAGGTTGAATTGCTTGAAATTCGTCGCCTGCCCGCGCACGTGCAGGTTCACCGTCGCCGGAGCCATCTGCCGGGTGCCGACCCGGGCGGAAAAATTTTGCACGCGCGAATCCAGGTTGAAGGCAAGTTGCCGTCCGGATTGGGACGAAGATAATTTCAGCGTCAGGCCAACATTACCCGAGCTGCCGCTGTTGCCGACAAACAAACGCCAGTCGTTCAAATCCAGTCCGGTCACGGTCAGGTCGAGCGTCGCATCCCCTGCTCCGGCGGAATTCCCCCCCCAGGCCAGATTCATCGGCTGGGTGAGATGTGCGGCCAATAACGGGTTGCCGTTCTGCGTTCCCTCCACACTCAAACTGCGGAGCAACAACGCCCGCTCCGCAGTATCCACCGCCAACGAATAACTGGTGTTCAGGTTGAGCGCCGGTGTGGTCTGCCCGGCCTTGAGTAATTGCAGGTTGCCTACGTCAAAATGGCCGGTGGCGCTGACAGCGGAGCCGCCGCGGGACAGTTCGATATCGTTGCTGGAATTGATGGTGGTGCCACCGAAATCCAGCGCGCCTCCGCCCGCCAGCAGGTTCAACAACCGGCGATCGATGCCGCGCAGTTCCACTTTCAAGCGGCCTTCCATCTTTTCCATGTCAAATGGGCCAGCGACAGTCAACTGGCCCAGCGGCGCACCGGCTCTTTGAAAATGCAGCGCCGTTTGTTTGATTTCAGTCGGAGAAATGCTGCAGTCCAGCACGGCGCTGAACCGGTCAAAATCACCGAACGCTCCATCCGCGTGCGAAACATCCAGCCGGGCCTGGCCGGTGAGCGGCGCGGGTTTCAAGTCGGCGCTCAGCGTGAAACTGAAATCACCGTTCAAGGTACACTGCAAGTGTCCCGCCGGCCCGGCAGGCGGGTTGTTTTCCATCCGGACGAAAGCTCCCAGTTGCAGGGTGCCCGCCTGCCCGTTTTTCAGATTGGCCAGCGTCAGACTGATGCTGGTTGCTTCCAATGTGTCATGCCGGTTCCCGGCGTAATTTTTTATTTTTCGGAACGTCGCGTCGCGGACGGTGACTTTCCGGATATCGACGTGCAACGGTCCGGAGGATTTTGTCGCCGAGCCGGTTTTTGCCGGCGGCGGTCCCTTTTCTTTTTCTTTCTGTGCCAGGCCGCCCAGGTTGCTGGTGCCGTCGGGGTTTTCCACCAGCGTGACCGTGGGCGACACCAGCGCGATCTCGGACACGCGCAGGTTGCCGCGCAAAATGCTCCACAGGCTGTAACTGGCCCGGACTTCCGGCGCGGTCAGGAGCGGTTCCTGCCCTTTCGCCTGCACTTTCAGGCCGCGCACCAGGATTTTGCTGAAGGGATGGACGGAAATTTCCGTGACGGTTACGTCGGCCTTAATGGCGGCGCTCACGCGGGGAAGAATAAAACGTTTGATGAAACCGGGGCTGGTGACCACCAGGTAGGCGACGATCAACAACAACGCCAGCACCAGGGCAAGATACAGCACAACGCGAATGGCCACCCGCAACCGGCCTGGCCCCTTTTCAACTGTCAGCGAAGAAATCGTCGCCATAAAAATAAATTCCAGCGGTCGCCTGCCGTTATTTTGCCCGACCGCGCCTCCAGCGGTGGCTGCGAAAGCAACCGACTGTTTTTACACCGCCGGCGACTGATTGTTCAATTTAAATCAGATTATAAAACATTTCAGCTCCGCCCGCCCGGTGTTTTTGACTTCCCCGCCTGCCGCCAGCCAATATATTCCTGCCGTGATTGATACCGACGCAAAGCTGGCCGCGTTTCTGCCGGCGCTCTCCTCGGCCGCCTGGCTGGCGCTGGACACCGAAGCCGACAGCCTGCACGCCTATCCCGAAAAGCTCTGCCTGATGCAGATCAGCACGGCGGAGGGCGACCGGTTGATCGATCCGCTGGCCACAATAGATCTGGCGCCGCTGCTCGCCGCGCTGGCCGGCCATGAACTCATCATGCACGGCGCCGACTACGATCTGCGTCTGCTCCGCAAGCATCATGAATTCGTGCCGCGGGCCATTTTCGATACCATGATTGCCGCCCGGCTGCTGGGCGAACGCCAGTTCGGGCTGAGCTCGCTCGTGGAGAAATTCCTGGGCGTGAAACTGGACAAGGCATCGCAAAAAGCCGACTGGGCCCGGCGCCCGCTGACCGAGCGGATGGAAACCTACGCGCGGAATGACACGCACCATCTCAAGCCGCTGACGGACAAGTTGAAGCTGGAACTCGAGCGGAAAAATCGGCTGTCCTGGCAACAGGAATCGTGCGCGCGGCTGATTGTGGACTGTTCGCAACCGCCGGTGACGGACGGGGAATCGGCCTGGCGGATCAAAGGCAGCCACAAACTGGGCCGGGCCGCGCTCGCCGTGTTGCGCCAGTTATGGCAATGGCGGGAGACGGAGGCCATCGCTGCGAACCGGCCGCCATTTTTCATTTTGAACCATGAAAAATTGGTTGAAATCGCCGACATGGCCGCAGCCGGCCAACCGGTCGAACCGCTCCTGCCGCCGCGCATGTCGCCACGCCGGCGTGACAGTCTGGCGGCAGCCGTCCGGGCCGGCGTCATCATCCCTCCGGACCATCATCCAGACAAGGTCCGGCATCATTTCAACCGGCCCGGTGAGGCGGAGATGCGGCGGTACCGTGAGCTGGAGCGGCGTCGGGATGCGCAAGCCCACCAGCTGGTCATCGATCCCACGGTCATTGCCTCCCGGGCGACGCTGGGAGACCTGGCGCAGGACTGGGACAAGCATGCCCCGGGTTTGATGGACTGGCAGCGGCAACTGTTGCAAGCCGCAGGTTGATGGCAATTTCCGATTTCTCCAGGTGGAAGCCGGTAGTGTTTAATCACTTCCAATACTGTTACTGAATTGTAAGAATTAATTTCTTGCATTCCGGAGCAGGCTGGATAAACTGCCGTTAAACTCTGATCCGACCATGAAAGCCCGTCATTTCCTGCCGGCAATTTTCATTTCTGCGATTATTTCGTTCAATACCCTCGCAACGGTGCATTACGTGGATTTGAATTGCGCCAATCCGGTTTCGCCTTACACCAATTGGGTGACCGCCGCGACGAACATCCAGGACTCCATTGATGCCTCGATGAACGGAGATTTGGTCCTGGTAACCAATGGTGTTTATGCCACTGGCGGACGGGTGGTGTATGGCTCGATGACCAACCGCGTGGCCATCACCAGGGCAGTCACCGTGCAAAGTGTTAACGGCCCGGCAGTGACGATCATTCAAGGCCATCAGGTTCCCGGCGCAATCACCGGAAACGGCGCGGAACGGTGCGTTTACCTTACTAATTCGGCGGTGTTGTCCGGGTTTACCCTGACCAACGGTGCCACGGCCGGCGCGGCTGACAGCGACCCAAAGCATGATCAGACCGGGGGCGGTGTATATTGCGAAACGTCCAGTTCGGTTATTTCAAATTGTGTATTGGTTGGCAACACCGCCTTGATCTGGGGCGGCGGCGCCTGCTACGGGTCGCTGTACAATTGTGTACTACAGGACAACTCTGCCACCTCCGGCGGCGGCACATATTTGTGCAAGCTGTACAACTGTAGTGTCATTGGTAATACGGCCTCCGGCTCCGGCGGTGGCGCAGCTCGGGGCACGTTGAATAATTGCACCGTCAGCGGCAATTCTGCCGCCAGCTACGGCGGCGGATTCGACGGCAGCAGTGATGGCATCTTGAATAACTGCATCGTCTATTTCAACAGCGCTCCCACGAATGCCAACTGGTATCGGAGCTCCTTCAATGCTTACAGTTCGGTGAACTATTGTTGCACAATCCCTTTTTCCACGAACGGCCCCGGCAACCTCACCAACGATCCGATCTTCGCAAATGCCGCTGCCGGTGATTTCCATCTGCAATCCAACTCTCCGTGTATCAACTCTGGCAACAATTCCTTTGTCACCGTCGCGAATGACTTAAACGGCAATCCGCGTATCGTCGGCGGTACAGTGGACATCGGTGCTTACGAATTTCAAAATCCAGCTTCTGTGCTCTCCTACGCCTGGGCGCAGCAATTCGGTTTGCCCACGGATGGCTCGGCGGATTACGCGGATACCGATGGCGACGGGATGAACAACTGGCAGGAATGGGTGGCCGGGACAAATCCCATCGATGCCTCGTCCTTGTTGAAAATGCTGGCACCGTCCATCACCCTCTCCGGCGTGACCGTGCAGTGGCAAAGCGTCAGTGGTAAAACCTATTTTATACAGCGTTGCGGTAATTTGTCCGTTCCCGCGTCGTTCTTGACGCTCCAGGGCAACATCGCCGGCCAAGCGGGCACGACCACCTACCTTGACCTCACCGCCACCGGTCCCGGTCCGTTCTTCTACCGCGTCGGGGTACAATAAAAAAGCGCGGACAAAATTGTCCGCGCAAAGCCGCGTAAAACGCGATTGCCAAAGCGGTTGGAGAAACGCGCGGACAAGCTGTCCGCGCTCCTCTGGTTACGCCACGGTGACTTCTTTGCTGAGATAAACGTCCTGGATGGCGTTGAGCAGGCCAATGCCTTCATTCATCGGACGTTGAAAGGCCTTCCGTCCGGAAATGAGGCCCATGCCGCCGGCGCGTTTGTTGATGACGGCGGTGGCCACGGCCTGTTCGAGATCGCCCTTGCCCTTGGATTCACCGCCGCTGTTGATGAGGCCGGCCCGGCCCATGTAACAATTGGCCACCTGATACCGGCACAAGTCAATCGGATGGTCGCTGGTCAGCTCGGTGTAAATCCGTTCGTCGAGTTTGCCGTAACTGGAGCTGCCGGTGTTCAACGCCTTGAAACCACCGTTGTTCTCGGGCAGCTTCTGCTTGATGATGTCCGCCTGGATCGTCACGCCCAGATGATTGGCCTGGCCGGTGAGGTCGGCGGAGACATGGTAATCCATGGTCTTGCCGTCGGCGCCCTTGATCTTGAAGGCGTTGTTGCGGAGATAGCACCACAGCACGGTGGCCATGCCCAACTCGTGCGCCTGCGCAAACGCCTGCGCGACCTCCACAATCTGCCGGCCGCTCTGCTCGGAACCGAAATAAATCGTCGCCCCCACCGCCGCGCAACCCATGTCCGCCGCCTCTTTCAAGGTGCCGAACATGATTTGATCGGCCTTGTTCGGATAGGTGAGCAGCTCATTGTGGTTGATCTTCACCAGGAATGGAATTTTGTGTGCGTATTTGCGGGCGACCGCGCCCAGCACGCCGTAAGTGGATGCCACCGCGTTGCAGCCGCCTTCAATGGCCAGCTTCACGATGTTCTCCGCGTCAAAATAATCCGGGTTCTTGGCAAAGCTCGCGCCGGCGGAATGTTCTATGCCCTGGTCCACCGGCAGGATGGAAACGTAGCCGGTGCCGCCGAGCCGGCCGTGGCCGAACAGACGTTGCAGGTTGCCGAGCACGCGGTTGTTGCGGTCGGACATGGTAAAAATCCGATCGACGAAATCCGGTCCGGGAACGTGCAGACGGTCCTTGGAAATTTTCGGATTCTTAAAATTCAGCAAATAATCGGCCTTGTCGCCGAGCAGTTGTGCAACCTGTGTCATAATTCATTTACCTTTCTGTTAATGTTATCGGAAAAAACCGGCCTCCTGGTTTCGCTCTCACCGACCAACCTCAAAACTGTAGCAATCCCCTGCCCGCCGCGCCATACCCAATTCTGGCTTTCCATCACCCTGCATTGTCCTGACACAGAACCCGATGAAAGTCGCGAAGCCAGCGGAACAGGGTCCATTAAAATCTAATTGTAACTTAAAATATCTTAGCGATAGTGATAAAACCTGGTCCACCCCGGCATATGAAAAACATCGCCATCGCCCTGCTTCTGGCTGCCACGATTGCGCTCGGCGCCTTCGCCTGGCACCAGCACAATCGGCTCACGGAACTGCAACAGCAACTCGCCGACGCACGGAATCAACTGCAGGATAAATCCGGGGCGGCCGAAAAAATTGCGCTGGCGGAAAGGAAATCGAAAGCCTTGCAGGAGACGCTGGTGAAAACCTCCAAATATGCCGACGAACAATCGAAGCAGGCGGAACAATTGCAGCGGTCGCTGGCCGCCGCCAAAACCAACGGCGCCAACCCGCTCGCGGCAATGTTCAAGGACCCGAAAATGAGGGAAATGATCAAGTCGTCGCAAAAAGCGTTCCTGGGTCCGATGCTTGACAAGCAATATGCCGCGTTGTTTCAACAGCTCAATTTGTCGCCGGACCAGACGGCGGCCTTGAAGGATCTGTTGATGAAGAAAATGTCTGCAGGTACGGACGCCGGCATGTCCATGATGGACGGCAGCCTGGACGCCACACAGCGCGCGGATCTGGCGAAACAAATAAAAATCCAGACCGACGATTATGACGCCCAGATCAAGCAATTTCTGGGCGATGACAATTATCAGGCCTTTCAGGCCTACGAAAAAACGACGCCGGATCGCATGACCGTCAGCCAGTTCGGCGACCAGCTTTCCGAGACTGCCGCTTTGAACCCAGACCAGCAACAGCAGATGATTCAAATGATGAGCGACGAGCGAAACAACTTCAAGTGGACCATCGATTACAACAATAAGGCCGCGCTCAATGGCGATTACACCTCGATGTTCAGTGAAGACAAGGTCAACCAGTTCGCAAAGGAAAAGGAACGGCTCGACCAGCAGATTCTCGACCGCGCCCGGCAAATTTTGACGCCGGAACAATTGGCATCTTTTCAGCAGTTCCAAGCCACGCAGCGCGAAATGCAAACCGCCGGCATGAAAATGGCCGCGCAAATGTTCACCCCCAAATAGTCAACGCCCGCCGGCGATTTCCCCTGATTTGACTGGAAACTGGCAGTTTTTAACCCCGGCTGGCCATTCGCTTTTCCCGGCTTTTGTGTTATAATCTCCTTCTCGGAATTATACATTATTTGCCAGGTAATTTGTATTAAAGCAGCATGTTGAAACATCGAGTCGGGGTCTTGCAGGTAAAAGCCTGGATGACCATTGCCTGCCTTTTGGGTCCTCTTTTTCCGGGTCAAAGCCAGACCGCGAATAATGACTTTTATACCGCGCCGGCCGGATCCGATTTTACGGCGCCGGCACCCGGGGTGCTGGCCAACGATACCGGCAGTGGAACCTTGACCGCAACTTTGGTCAACGGACCGGCGAACGGCTCGTTGACGTTGAACCCGGATGGTTCCTTCATTTACACGCCCACAAATAATTTCACCGGCGTGGACGGCTTTACCTATCAGGCGGACAACGGTTCACCAACCTCCAGCGTCGCCATGGTGGAGCTGATGGTCCTGCCGCCGGGACAGTTTTTCTACGACAATTTCAGCCGGCCGACCAACGACGGCTCAATTTTTCCCTGGGTGCAGGAATTGGGCATGCAACAAACCGGCTTGTGGGGCATCACCAATGGTTTGATGATCGGCGCCGGACCGACCAACACCTACGCCTACACTTATTATCCGAACGACAGTTGGACCGACTATTCGGTTCAGGCCCAGGTCCGGTTTTCCTCGGACAGCGCGGCGAGCGCCGGCATTTGCGGTCGGCTGGATGCCACCACCGGCGCGCATTATGCCGCCTGGATTTACCCGGAAAACTCACCCGAAGCCTTTTCCCCGCACGACGGCACGGCGGTGTTGTGGCTCATCAAGTATCAGAATTGGACTTATCCCTACACCTTGATGGGCACTCGGGTCACATTGCCGGGAGGCATGGGCGTCAAATGGCACAACTTGAAAATGGCTTTTCAGGGCAACAACATCCTGGTGTTTTTTGATGGTAACCTCCTGGAAACCGTGACCGACGACGGGTCCATTGACGGAACAGCACCCTACACTCACGGCGGAATCGGCCTGGTTCTCTGGACCCTGCCGCCGTCCACCTACGCCTTTTTGGTGGACGACGTGATCGTGAGCACGTCCAATTCCGTGGCCAATTACGACAGTTACAGCATCACCACGAACATGACGCTGCACGTGGCGGCCCCCGGAATCCTGGCTAATGATTCGGGCAACGGACCTTTGACCGCCCTCCTGGTTAACGGACCGGCCAGCGGAAATCTGGCGCTGACCACCAATGGCAGCTTCAGTTACACGCCGGCTGACGGTTTTACCGGCATGGACAGTTTCACGTACCAATGCACCGATGGACAGACCACTTCCAGTGTGGCCACCGTGACCATCAACGTGAGCCAGCCGGTGTTTGCCAGCGACGACGCCTACAACGCAGCGATCAATACCACTTTGAACGTCGGTCCGCCGGGAGTCCTGGCCAATGACCACGGCAACAATGGCCCCTTGTCCGCCTTGCTGGCCACCGGTCCCGCTGACGGCAGCCTCACTTTGAACAGCGATGGCAGTTTCATTTACACGCCGGGAACCAATTTTTTGGGAACTGACAGTTTCACTTACATTGCCACCGATGGCCACGCCAGTTCACACATGGCAACGGTCGTCCTCACCGTGCTTCCGGCTCCCATCGCCAGCAGCGATTTTTATACCGTTGCGTCCGGCGGCCTCCTGAGCGTAACCGCACCGGGAATCCTGCTCAACGATATAACCTTCGGCGGCAGCCTGAGCGCCATCCCGGCCGGTTGTCCGGCGCATGGCACCCTGACTTTGGGCTGTGATGGTTCATTCACCTACCAGGCAGCCACCAATTGTACCGGCGTGGACAGCTTTACGTATCGGGTCACGGATGGCATTGGAACCTCCTGTGTCGCAACCGTCGAAATCTCGGTCGCCCCCGCCGGCGGAATGTTCTGCGATAATTTCGCGCGAACTACGGCTTCCATCTTCCCCTGGGAACCGGAATCGGGTGCCTGGAGCGCCACCAATAATCTGCTGTCCGCCACCAGCGCCCTCAACGATTACGGTTGCGCCTATTACCCCAATCCTGGATGGACGGATTATTCCGTGCAGGCGCAGATCCAGTTTTCGGACGGCAACGCCTGGGGCGGAGGTATTGGTGGTCGTTTGGATCCGGTGACCGGGGCGCATTATGCAGCCTGGGTTTATCCCGAGGGTTCGCCGCGTGGCCCCATGAACGGTTTGCCGGCCGGGTTGCCCACCCTCCAACTCATCAAGTTCAGGGATTGGAATCACTACACCCTGCTCGGAGGTTCAGTGCCATTGCCGGGCATCGGAACCAACTGGCACACTCTCAGCCTCGCCTTCCAAAGCAACAACCTCGCCGCCTTTTTTGACGGCGACCTGGTGACCAATCTGACAGACAACGGTTCTTTCGACGGCCAGCCGGCTTTTGTCAGTGGCGGGATTTCGCTCGATATGTACACCCTCACCCCCACCGCTTATACGCTTTCGGCCAGCAATGTTCTCGTCTCGTCGCTGGTGATCAACGACATCTACTGCGTCAATGAGAACTCCACATTGATCGTCGCCCAACCCGGGGTTTTAAGCAACGACACGGATGTCTATGGCACGAACCTGACTGCCACCCTGCTCAGCGGCCCAACCAACGGGACGGTGAATCTGGCCGCCGACGGCTCATTCACTTATACGCCCGCCGCCAGTTTTACCGGCACCGATGGCTTCACCGTGCAAGCCGGCGACGGATTAAATCCGCTGGGCACGGGTAATGTGACAATTAGCGTCCTTCCCGTGACCGCGACACCTGCACCGGTAATCACCTCAATCAACCTGACCAACAACACCGCCTTCATCACCTGGAGTTCGGTTTCAAATGCCGTTTACCGGTTGCAGTCCATTGATGACCTGAGCAGCACCAACTGGAATGATGTCCCGCCGGATGTGACGGCAACCAGTTCGACCGCCGTCCAGACCGACAGCTTTGGCGCTGCCACCCAACGTTTCTACCGGATACGCCTGCTGACACCCTGAACCTCCATTTCAGAAATGGTTGCGGAGCGACTTTTGATTTTTATATAGGCCACGGAGAAAAGTACAAAACGCTAACGTCGTAGAACGACGGTTGAATCTTTCAATTTGCATTTTCACCGGTCCGGGCGTAAGACAGGAACGAGAAATCGGGTCGTTTTCAAAATCAGAAATATCTGACCGGGAGTCATCATGAAAACCAAATTCCTCTCTTTGTTCATTATGCTGGTGTTGCTTGCCGGCATCCATCAGGCGGCTGCCCAAGCGGCTCGGTTCTTCCGGATTTATGGGCCGGCCGCAACGCAAATCATCGCGTTCCAGCCCGATGGCGCGATGGTCTGGAGCAACGCCCAGCCCGGCGCAACTTATACCGTCCAGACCGTCCTTTCCCTGCCGGCAGGCACCAATTGGGTGGATTATATTCAGTTGCCCACCACCAACAATATTCACACCAACCGGCTGGTTGATTTTCATCCGCCTGCCGGCATGACACTGGTTCCGGCCGGTTCGTTCATCATGGGAAATTCGATCGGCGACAGCGATGTCACCGACGCCAGCCCGACAAATGTCTGCGTCTCGGCGTTTTACATGGACACCAACCTGGTCAACTATGGACAGTGGCAATCGACCTATAACTGGGCCACCAACGCTGGGTACGGCTTTGACCACGCCGGTTCCGGCAAGACAAAGAATCATCCGGTGCAGATGGTGGATTGGTTTGATGCCGTGAAGTGGTGCAATGCCCGGTCGCAACTGGCCGGCCTGACTCCGGCTTATTACACGGACGTGGGATTGACCCAGGTTTATACCAACGGCCAGTTGGCGCCGACCAATGTCAATTGGACGGCCAATGGCTTCCGCCTGCCGACCGAGGCGGAGTGGGAGAAGGCGGCCCGCGGTGGGTTGAGCGGGCAACGGTTTCCGTGGGGCAATCTCATCTCCGAAAACCAGGCAAACTATTTTGGAAACACCGGCGGTTATAGCTACGATCTGGGACCGAACGGCTTCAACATCAATTTTACCACCGGCGGCACGCCCTTCACCAGTCCGGTGGGCTATTTTGCCCCGAACGGTTACCGGCTTTTTGACATGGCTGGCAACGTATTTGAATGGTGCTGGGATTGGTACGCGGCGCCATACGCCGGCGGCAGCGACCCGCGCGGACCGGACACCGGAACCTACCGCCTGTTGCGCGGCGGCACTTGGAACGGTTTTGCCAGTTCCGCACGCTGCGCCTACCGCGTCGTCAATGACCCGACCGGCGCCTTCGACGGCATCGGATTTCGTTGTGTCAGGGGGTTCTGACTTTTCCCCCTTGAACATCTGACATCGCCCGGGCTCTGAGGTATAGTTCACGGATGGCAGCGAATTTTCTTTCCCGGGCGCGAATCTTGATGGTCACGGCCGGGCTGATGGCCTTCTGCGCCGGTGCGATAGCCGAAGAAGGTGCCATCGATCCGGTTTTCGCCCCGGGATTGACACTCTTGAAAAAAGTCACCGGCACCGTCGAAAGCCCGTTGGATTCGACTCAAACCGATTGGAAGCCCCAGCTTCAGTTGTTGGTTGGCGTAAAAGCCATCGAAGCCTCCCGGATGACCATCGGTTTCGTCGAATTAACCACGTTGCGTCCGCCAACGACCAACACCCTCGGCCAGCCGTGGACTCCCGCCTTGCAGACGAATACGTTCGCCTGGTCCAACACCAACGAACCATCCCCGGCCAGTCATGAAGCCAGATACATTTCGCATCTCTACCCGGTGCGCGTGCGCGTGTTTGACGAGGCCGGACAACAGCTCAAGGAAGGGCGCACCGACTTGCCCTGGGGATTGCTCACCAATGGGCTCGCGGACCTGTGCCGCCTCAGCCTCGAGCTTTCGGTCCATAAAAACCGTTCCCCCGCCGATGGCCCGATTGGCAACAAATCCATCCGCGTCACCGCCGGCGAAAAATCTCCCCATCCGGAGGACTTCGACAAACTCGCGCAATCCTTCGGCGGCGGCTTCATCTGGCTGATGACGATGCTGCAACAAATCCAGACCGAGCCGGCCGTGCATGATCTCTGGAAAAAAGCCCACTGCGCCTTTCGCCTCCCCGAACTCAAGACCATGGCCGTTAGCGTGGTCACCGGAGATTTTGCGCTCTCCGTCCAGCCGCGGCTGGAAGAAGTGTCGCCGGCCAATACCGGAGCGGCGGGCAACGACATGCCCGAACAATACAAACTCCCGGTGGATTTATACAGCGGCACCCGCAACCTGACCCGGGCTGAACTCGTCGTCGGTCCCGCCAGCGGGGCGGAAATGTTGTTGGGCGGAATCCGGTCCATCCGGGCCATGCATCCCCTCAAGCCCGACCAGCAATTTTTTGTCCAGATCCTCACCGCCGGCACAGTGCGCGGTGAACCCTGATTGAAACCAGCACCTTCTAGGTGGGGCGAACGCCTGTCCCGTCGTAGCCTCGGCGGAGACGGATCCCCGCAAGCCGTCGTCGCTACGCTTTGACGCGCCAACGCCGGCTCGTCAGGAGCCTCGCCCCACCAAAATGCATCAGATCCCCAGCGCGGTAATGGGTCAGTTTGAACTGTAGCGTCGGCTGTCTCAGCCGACAGTGCGCTGGGGACAGCGCACACTACAGCAAAATTACACGCTAGGGCCTTTTCAAAAATTGTGTAGCCGCCGACGTCAGTCGGCGCACTCTGAATAAAGGAGAACGATATGGCGAACTGACGTTCGCGGCTACGTGATTAATTAAATTGCTCTACCCCAGCGCCTGCCGCCTTGACGAAGGCACCGGGCATTCGTTATGAAATCAAGTTTATGAGCCAGACTGAATCACATCATTTTCAGGCGGAAATCCAGCAGTTGCTGGATATCGTCATTCACTCGCTGTACACGGACAAGGAAATCTTCATCCGCGAACTGATTTCCAACGCGGCCGATGCCTGCGAAAAGCTCCGCTTCAACCAGTCGTCCGGCAAACCCGTCCATCAGTTGGAGATCGCCCCATCCATCACCGTGGCCACCGACGACCAGGCGGGCATCATCAGCATCACCGACACCGGCATCGGCATGACGCACGGTGAACTGGTGGAAAACCTCGGCACCATCGCACACTCGGGCACCAAGGCATTTCTCAAGCAGCTCGCCGAAGACAAGAAACCGGATGTCGGTTTGATCGGACAGTTCGGCGTGGGCTTTTATTCGGCATTCATGGTGGCGAAAAAGGTGACCGTATTGAGCCGGTCGTTCGCTCCGGAGGAACCCGGCTGGCAATGGACCAGCGAAGGCGGCGGCGGTTACGAACTCGCCCCCGCCAACGACCTGCCACGCGGCACGAAGATCACGCTCGAACTCAAGGACGATGCCAAGGAGTTTGCCCAGGCCGGCACCGTGGAACGCATCATCCAGCGCTACTCCAGCTTCGTCCCCTTCCCCATCGAGTTGAATGGCAAGCGGCTCAACACCGTCCAGGCCATCTGGGCGCGGAACAAAAACGACATCAAGGACGAGGAATACAACGAGTTCTACACGTTCGTCGGCCACGACCATGAGCCGCCGCGGTTCCGGCTGCATTTCACCGCCGACGCGCCGCTGGCCATCCAGGCGCTCTTGTTCGTGCCGCAACGGAATTTTGAAACCCTGGGCATTGGCCGCATCGATTCCGAGGTGAACCTCTATTGCCGCAAGGTTTTGATCCAGGCCAAGGCCAAGGGTCTGTTCCCGGACTGGTTGCGCTTCATCAAAGGCGTCGTGGACAGCGAAGACCTGCCGTTGAACATCTCGCGCGAAACCATGCAGGACACGTCCCTGATGCAGAAGCTGAACAAGGTCTTGACCGGACGTTTCCTGAAATTCCTCGATGAACAATCGGAAAAGGACCCCGCTGCCTACGAAAAATTCTACGCCGAATACCAGCGCTTCCTCAAGGAAGGCGTCGTGACGGATTTCACGCACAAGGAAGCGCTCGGCAGGCTGCTGCGCTACGAGTCGTCGGCGCTGGAAGCGGGCAAATTCACCTCGCTGGCGGATTACGTCAAACGCATGCCGTCCGGGCAGAAGGAGATTTATTGCCTGCTGGCGCCGAACCGCGCCGCCGCGGAAAGTAGCGCGTATTTCGAGGTGTTCCGCGAATGGAAATTCGAGGTATTGTTCCTGCACGATCCCTGGGACGAATTCGTGGTCGAACACCTGCAAAACTTCGACGGCAAACCGCTTACGCTGGCCGAAAAGGCGGAATTGAACCTCAACGAACCAAAAAAGGTAGGCGCCCTGCCCGAGGACGCCGCCAAATCACTCGCCCAATGGCTCAAGGAAAGCCTCGGCGACAAGGTGGGCGAAGTGCGCGTCTCACAACGGCTGGTGGACAGCCCGGCCGTGGTGGTGGACCCGGACAAATTCATGACCGCCAACATGCGTCGCATCATGAAAGCCATGAAACCGGAAGGTACCGAAGCCGCCCCCGTCAAACAGGACCTCGAAATCAATCCGGCCCACCCCATCATGGCCCGGCTGGATGCGATGCGGACCAAGGACGGCGCGCTCGCAGTGAGCGTGGCAGAGCAGATTCTCGACAACGCACGCGTGGCCGCCGGCCTGCTGGAAGATCCCCGCGCCATGCTGACCCGGCTCAACCAATTGCTCGAAAAAGTGCTGTCGTAAATTCACACGTCCCCGGCAGGGCGAGCATCCCCTGTAGCGTCGGCTGTCTGAGCCGACCTGCGTTACCGCCAAACCATTATCCTCCTTCGTCGTCATCCTCATCCTTCGTCCTCGTCC
>Ga0265337_1000874_pt1 | contig 15797 bp, 15 predicted proteins | sample 42122metaG_FD_192441 | JGI IMG/M metagenome (GOLD analysis project Ga0265337, IMG submission 192441) | Rhizosphere microbial communities from Carex aquatilis grown in University of Washington, Seatle, WA, United States - 4-21-22 metaG | ecosystem: Host-associated > Plants > Roots > Rhizosphere >... | reverse complement strand
GCCGTGGCGCTAGCCTGGATAGTCCAGGCTCGGACTTCTTTTTCGCCGGCCGTCAAAAAGCTTTGCAGACCTAACGCTTGATAGGCCGCGTGAATCACCTGATTTAGCCCCTCCTCAGTCTGGCCATAACTGGCTAACAATTCTCTGCGCTCGGCCTCATCCAGACCGCGCAGTTCGCTCTCAAGTTTGGCGCACAAAAAGATTGCCGGGCAGGGTTCGACGATGCTACGAAGTTCGTCTTTAAGCCTATCGTCACTCAACTGGCCCTCGCTCAGGTTATAGACCACAATAAAAGGCTTAGCGCTAAGCAGTTGCAAGTCCTGAATTGATTCAAGTTCTGCCTTATCCAGGGAAGAACCGGCCAGTTTGCCGGCGTCCAAACCGGCCTTGGCCTTACGAGTCGTCTCTAGTAGCGGTTTTAGCTTCGGGTCCGATTTAGCTTCTTTTTCTAATCTCGGTAAACGGTTATCGACGGTGGCTAAGTCGGCTAAAATTAGCTCAGTATTGATTATCTCAATGTCTTTTTTCGGATCGTTACTGCCGCTATTCAAAACATTGGGGTCGTCAAAAGCCCGCACGACTTGGCAAATAGCATTGCAGGAGCGGATATGCGCTAGGAACTGGTTGCCCAAACCTTCGCCCTGGCTAGCGCCAGCTACCAAGCCGGCGATATCGACGAAAGTGACCGTCGCCGGAATAATCCGCTCAGTCTTATAAATGGCCGCTAGCTTGCTCAAGCGACTATCTGGAATTGGTACTATGCCGGTGTTAGGCTCAATCGTAGCAAAGGGGTAGTTAGCCGCCAGGACGGCACCGTCTGTCAGCGCGTTAAATAAGGTCGACTTGCCAACGTTGGGCAGCCCGACGATTCCTATAGAAAGAGACACGACCATACCTCACCATTTCTCATCTGTTAATCATAGCACAAGGAGTAGCTTAATTTGTAAATAGTAATGAAGTATTGTATTATATACTTATGACAGAGAGAGAATCTGGTAATGGCGAAGTTCAGCCAGAGAAACCGGGATTAAGGGAGAGTCTTAAGAAAATTGGAGTATGCGCTTTAGCATTGGCTACAGGCGGTTCACTTGCCTATGACGCCGTAAAACATAGAAATCCGCTTAAACCAATAGATGAATTGCAGAATATTTTGAAGGGTGAAGCGCTTTGTCCAGCTGTACCTTTTAGGTATTTAAGAATTGTCCAAGCCGATACGAGGCGGCCAGAGCTGCCATTCGTACACCAGGTACAAGAGAGCGGTAATAGCGGCATAGAACCCACTTTAATGTCTCCCGATAAACACAATTCTTCATTCTTGCATCGTCAAGCTGAGCAGAGCGGACTGCATCTTACCAACTATTTAGAATATCTGGACAGATTGAACAAGACTACATCGCTCAACGAGGCCCTGGGCGTTCTTAACGGCTTAACTCATCAGTATGGATTTACCGTTGGCATCCCAGACAAGCTCGGTTCTGAGGATATCCCTCAAGCTAAAGTTGTTGGTAGTAATATTATTCGGCTTGATGTGTTTAAGGGTACGGCAGGCGATTTTATTATGGCGCTCGGGATGATGCCCGTTGAAGTAGTGAGATATTCAGAATTAAGAGAGGTAAAATTAGTTCAACTTCCACCGAGCGTAGGGGGCGTGGATAGTCCGAGCGAAGGTATTATTTACTGGCCTGTTAGTGATGATGGTCTGCCGTTTTCTTTTCAGACCGCCTTCCTACACGAGCTTGGTCATCAACTTGATGGACAGATGTGCAAAATCTCGGGCATGAACAATGACCCTTCTTTTGTAAAGCTCAATCAACCGGACTTCCGTTACGAAAAAGAGTATGAGACAATGCCTAATCCCAATGTCTGGGATGCCGCAGCCACCAACGTTAGAGAGGATAAAGCGATAGATTACTCATATTTATTTCAAGGACTCTGGTCCGGTCCGTCAGTACTTAAGAATAAAACAGAGTATCTACTTGCGAGACTAGAAGAGCACGTTCCCGGAACGGCAAATTACTTTACCGGAATCAACCTTCACAGCTCGCCAGAATTACACGGCGGATAAACAAAATAGAACCCAATCATCAAGCTGTTTATCGTACTAACTTGGCCATTCGGTTAGCATATTTATCGGAGTAGCCACGCTCGCCTTTATCAGTAGACGGCATCTTAAAGGTTGATTTAAAAGGTATGGTTGCGTCGTAACTATACCGATCGATAAAGCCATCGCTATTATTGTAAAGCCTTAGGGCACCAGGTTATACTGCTTATGTATGCTCGCTAAGATTAAACAAAAACGAGCCCTTGCTGGATTAGCTGTGCTAGCCTTTGCTTTCGTTCCGACAGTGGTCGCCGCCCTGACGTTGGGCGGAGGGCCCATCGGTAGCCCGGCTCCAGCACCTCCAGGCACTTCCAAGCCGTACTTTAAGGTTTTTGGGGCTGACGTAATGAGCGGCGGCTGGTTTGCGTCTGGCAACAGCTGTAACACTTCGCCAGCTGGTCCGTATCAAGATCCTAGCTATGCCAGCAACCAGGATCCGCGGGCCGGCGGAATCTTGACTTACACCAGGGCCGGCAAGGGCGGGGCATCGAGCGATTATGCCGCCTTTTCACTTGGACAAGTTGAGCAGAATAGTGCCTCCGATTATGGTTTTTATAGCGCTGGCGATCTGGCGAGCCTGGATAAACTGACCTTCTCTGACAGTCCCAGAGACGGCTATTCCGAAGGCAGTGTCCGCCAATCAAGCTGCATCCCTGATTATTACAACCAGAAGTCGGGCGCTACGTCGCTTGCCGGCTTTTCACCCGGCGCCTTCCCGGGCTCATCTGGCGCTTATTCGTATGACAGTAGCGGCAGTGCTACGCCACCGGCTCTATTCAGCAACGACGTGACTGTCGCCGCTGGCTCGAAAGTGACCATTTTTATAAAGGGCAACATCTACATTAACCACAACATCGTCTTCGCCGCGGACACGGCCGACAACACGACCAAATTCGCACTGGTAGTCCTGGGCAATATATATATAGATCCGGCTGTTGGCCAATTGGACGGCTGGTATATCGCCCAACCGGCCAGCAACAATGTCTCAGCCGACGAGGGCGCGATTTGGACCTGCCACGACGACAGTACGACCAATCCGTTAGCGGTATCCTACATAACGACTAACTGTGGCAACGAGCTACTAGTCAATGGCTCGCTAACAGCCAAACAAGTTAACTTCATGCGCGTCAAAGGAGATATCTCCGGCGCTTCAAGCAGTGAAGATAATCCGAGCGGCGCGGCCGCTTCTGGTAACATCGCCGAAATCATAAACTACACCCCCGAAATGGTCGTCGGCGGCCCATTCTTCAACTCGACTTCGACCAACAGTTTCAAAGTCCAGAGTCTCGTCAGTTTGCCGCCACAGCTGTAGGCTTCAATTTTAAACTGTTAATATCAAAAACGCTCATGTTATAATTTGGTTAAGTTATGAGCATACTAAGCGGTGGGCAGACGGACTTCTTCGGCCTGGACGTTGGAACCGGTGGTATTCGCGTTGTCCAGCTACGCGGCAAATCCATCTTCCGTTACGGCCAAGCCCAGCTAGCCGGCCCGATATCGGTCAGTGAAGCAAAGGCCGATCGCGATAAACTAACGGCCGCCATTTCTCAGCTGGTCCAACAGGCTGGCATCAGCACCAAAAACGTAGTGGCCAACGTACCGTCCGGCAAAGTTTTCTCAACCGTACTCGATATGGATAAAATGTCGCCCGAGGCACTGGCGGGAGCCATCAAAGCTCAGGCTGATTCGCTGATTCCGACGCCTCTGGCTAAGTCGAAAGTTGATTGGGCGGTCATTGGCGACTCGCCCAAAGATCCCAGAAAAGCCGAGGTCCTACTGTCGTCCGTTTCCAATGAGTTTGTCGAAACCCGGCTTGACACGCTTGAATCCGCCGGTCTAAATGTTATCGCTTTTGAGCCGGACAGCATGGCAGTCATACGCTCAGTCGTGCCGGCCGATGCCATAGCGCCCCAGCTGGTACTCGATATGGGTGCAAATGATACCGATCTTGTCATCGCTATGACCGGTGCGCCGCGGCTGTCGCGCGCCATCCCGGTCGGCGCCAATACTTTAGTGCGGGCGGCCGTTCAGAACCTTAATATTCAGCCCGACCAGGCCCACCAATTCATTTTCAAATTCGGCATCAATAAAGATAAACTCGAAGGCCAGATCTATAATGCCATTATCAATACGGTTGAGGTACTGATGAACGAAATCGATAAATCGATAAAATTTTTCGCCGAGCGTTACCCGAACGCGAAGATGGACCGCATCATCGTCAGTGGCGCTATTGCCGTTCTGCCTAACCTGCCGCTTTATATCGCTAACCGCTTCGGTTTAAACGTCGAGATCGGCAACGCTTGGCGCAATATTAATGTGCCGGCGGAACGCCAGAACGAACTTTTGAGCGTGTCTAATATTTTTGCCGTCGCGGCCGGCCTGGCGGAGAGGGAACAATGAGCACCGTACAGTTTAACTTACTGCCGGACGTCAAGCTTGACTACGCCAAAGCCCAGGCCTCACGCGGTAAAACTGCCAGCCTAGCTTTTCTGGCCAGCGTCATAGCTCTCGGACTACTCGTGGTTCTGGTCGTGTTTGTCGATGTCCTCCAGAAAAAACAGCTTAATGATGCCACCAGCCAGGTCAATAGCGCCACTAGCCAGCTGCAGGCTGTGCCAAACCTCAGCAAAGTTCTGACCGTCCAAAACCAGCTACAGACGCTGTCAACCTTGCACGCTAACAAGCATGTAACTTCACGGATCTTCGGCTACCTAGCTCAACTGACACCGTCGGCGGCCAGCCTAGGCCAGTTAACTTTGGATACGACGACCAGCGCCCTTACCATCTCAGGCACTGCTGACTCACAGCAGACTGTCAATACCTTCATCGATACTTTGAAATTTGCCCAGTACCAAGTCGGTTCTTCCAGCACACTAGCGACTGCTTTCCCGTCGGTTACAGAGAGCGGGTTTTCGATCGGCGCCGGTAATGTCAGCTACAGCCTGACCATCCAGTATGACCCACAGATTTTTAGCAACGCCCTCAAAGACGCCCAAGGCAATTCGGTTGCGCCAGCGCTAGTAGTCAAAAGCCAAACCACAACTAGGTCGGTCTTGGAAGATCCAGGTAATAACTTATTCAACGGACAGAAATAAAGATGGCTAAGATTAAACCGACAACCAGAATCAGGGTCAGCCAAATCCAGTCCAACATTTTCGTGATTACGGCCGTAGCCACGGCCATCTGCGTTTTCTCGCTGGTGAGTGCCAAGGCTCTGCTCAGCCAGGCCAGCTACCAACGCAAAGTTTTGCATGAGCGGCGTATTGCTTTGAGCACGCTGGGCACCGATAAAGCTTCCGCCAGCACGCTGATAACGCAGTATCAGCAGGTTTTTGAAAATTCTGACCCGCTTAATATCATCGGCGGCAAAAATACGACCAGCTTGTCGGCGGTGCCGCCAGACGGCGACAACGCTCGTATCGTTTTGGACTCACTACCGACCAGCTATGACTTCCCAGCTTTGATATCAAGCGTCTCGGCCATTTTATCTAATGATGGTATCTCCAGCCCGGCCATAAACGGCACTGACCAAAGTGCTACCGGTGGCGCTACCAGCGCGGTCAACCCGACGCCGGTCGCTATCCAATTGTCGATTGGTGGCAATGGTGGTTATTCCAATGTCGAACGGGTTATTGAGGATTTAGAGCGTTCAACTCGTCCATTCGACATAACCAACATCCAGTTGTCCGGCAGCGCCGGCTCAATGACCTTCAATTTGAAGGCAACTACTTATTATCAACCGGCCCGTAGCTTTAATCTGAGCACGAAAGCGGTAGATTGATGAAAAAAGTTAACAACAACCTGATAAAGCTGATCCTAGTAGGCGTCGTGACTGCCGTGTTCGCTTGGATTATCAGCGGCATCATCTTTAAGGCGCCCGTTCATAGCGCCCAGGCGCCTAGTGCTCCGACAATCACTTCAACTTTCCCAGACGTCAAAAACAACCCAGCCTATAAAATTTTCCTTAACACCAATGCGCTTGATCCTACGCAAACAATCACGATAGGCAATTCTTCTAACAGCACGCCATTCTCAGGGTCACAATAGGCAGGCAATGAATGTTTTGTCGCCCACAACCCAAGAGCGAGTCGAAGAAGCCCTGGTCCACGAAGGCCTGATTACTGAGCCGCAGCTCGAAGGTCTTAAAACTAAATCCAACTCCGAGGGCAAGCCATTGCTCGGGCTACTGGTCGATGAGAAGCACATCACCGACGAGCAACTGACTAAGGCCTTGGCTGACGCCAGCGGCGTGCCCTACGTTAACTTAAATAGCGCCGTAATCAGCCAGCAGATTTTGAATCTGTTGCCAAAAGACATCGCCGAACACTACATGGCTGTGCCGCTGGGCGAGATGCATAACGACCTAGTCATCGCCATGCTAGATGCCGACAACGTCCAGGCCGTCGATTTTCTGTCTAATCGTATCGGCCGGTCGTTGAAAGTCTACGCCGCCTCTGAGGCCGGCATCAAGCACGTCCTCAGCCAGTACGGCAAAACCAGCCTAGCTCACGGTGTGGCCTCTATTCTGAGCGGCACCGACAGGAACGAGACCGATGAAAACGCTGATATGAGCATCGTTGGCACGCCGGAGCGAAGGGTTCAGACTTTGGTCCAAGATTCACCGGTCAGCAAGGCCTTAAGCGCTATTTTGGAATACGCCGCCAACAACCAAGCCAGCGACATTCACATGGAGCCGGCCGAAAATGACTATAGGATTCGCTGCCGGATTGACGGCGTGATGCGTGAATTAATGAGACTGCCTAGGTCTGCCGAGGCGCCGCTGGTTAGCCGTATAAAGATTTTATCCAACTTGAAGATTGATGAACACCGTACGCCGCAAGACGGCCAGTTCTCAATCAAAGTCGGCGATAAGGCCATCGATCTGCGTGTTGCTGTTGGCCCGACGGTCTGGGGTGAGGAAGTGGTTCTGCGCTTACTCGATAAGTCTGGCACAAGTTTGAGGCTCGAAGATATGGGCTATACCGGGCGGGCCCTGCGCTTGCTCCAGACCGGCCTTACCCGGCCGCACGGTATGATTTTGACCTCTGGTCCGACTGGCTCCGGTAAGTCGACCAGTATGTATGCCATGATTCAAAGCATCAAGAACGACACCATTAACATCATCACGCTGGAAGACCCGGTCGAGTATAAGATTGAAGGCGTCAACCAGATCCAAGTCAATCCCGATATCGGTCTGACTTTCGCTACCGGCTTGCGTTCAATTCTGCGCCAAGACCCAGATGTCATCATGGTCGGCGAAATCCGCGATAAAGAAACCGCCAGCTTGGCTGTCCAGGCCGCCCTGACCGGCCACTTGGTTTTTTCGACCTTGCACACCAACAGTGCCGCCGGCATTCTGCCGCGCCTACTCGATATGGCCATTGAGCCATTTTTGATCGCCAGCACGGTCCACACAGTCATTGGCCAGCGGCTGGTGCGCCGCATCGTTTCGGGCGGCGAGACCTACCAGTCAAGCAAAGCTGAAACGGCCGCCATCCACGCCACTCTCGGCCACTTATTGCCCAAAACCGAGGCTGACATCCCGAAGGTAGCGGCCGACCTCGGTTACCAGAGCTTGCCGTTGGCGGGCCAAAACGCTTATACTTTGGTTAAAGGCGCTACGACGCCTGATAATCCATCGGGCTACAAAGGCCGCCTTGGTCTTTACGAAGTGTTTGAGATTACGGAGACCATTTCCGACTTAATTCTCAAGCGATCACCCAGCTCTATCATCGAAAAAGCGGCTATTGCTAACGGCATGATAGCCATGCGCCAAGACGGCTATTTAAAAGCTCTGGCGGGGCTGACGAGCTTGAGCGAAGTAGATAGGGTTTCGGCCGCCGATGAGTAAGGGCACCAAGCATAAAAGGGGTAAATAAGTGCAGCCGATCAAAATAGAAGTGCTACTGGAAGAAGTCATTAAGCGCAAAGCGTCCGATCTGCATTTGCAGGTTGGCTTGCCGCCGACACTGCGAATTGACGGCTCACTAACACCGATCCAGGCTGCGCCTAAACTTAATGAAGCGGCTATAGAGAATTTAGTTTTCAGTTTGCTCGACGCTGAACAAAAGAAAATCTTGCTGCGCGATAAGGAATTCGACTTTTCCTTCGCCTTTGGTGATTTAGGCCGTTTTCGAGTTAACGCTTTCCACGAACGCGGTAATTTAGCCGCTGCCATGCGATTGATTCCAAATCAGATTCGCTCGGTTACCGAGCTCGGTTTGCCGCCAATCCTTAATAAATTCACCGAATATTCGCGCGGTCTGGTGCTGGTTACCGGCCCGACTGGCTCTGGCAAGTCAACTACGCTAGCGGCGTTACTCGACAAAATTAATTCCGAACAAGCCAAACATATAATCACGATTGAGGACCCGATTGAATATACCCATTATTCCAAGCGCTCATTGGTCGTCCAGCGCGAAGTTCACTACGATACCTACAGCTTTTCGGCGGCCCTGCGCTCCAGCCTGCGCGAAGATCCGGATGTCGTTCTAATCGGCGAAATCCGCGATCTAGAAACTATCGCCAGCGCCATCACGATTGCCGAAACCGGCCACCTAGTGCTGGCCACGTTGCACACCAATAGCGCCTCACAGAGTATAGACCGCATGGTCGACGTCTTTCCGCCGCACCAACAGCCTCAGGTCAGGGCACAGCTTGGCAACATCCTGATGGCTATTTGTTCCCAGCGGCTGGTGCCGGCTTTGACCGGTGGGCGTGTGGCGGCAGTGGAGATCATGGTGGCCAACCCGGCGGTCCGTAACATCATCCGCGAAGGCAAGAACTACCAGCTCGAAGCCGTCATCCAAACCGGTGCCGAAACCGGTATGCAAAGCATGGATCGCACCTTGGTTGAGATGGTTCATAAAGGCCTAGTCAGTTATGACGAAGCCCGAAACTGCGCGGTTGATCCGGAAGAACTCGATCGGCTAATGAGAGGTTAATAACGCAAGTGGACAATACTCCCAATCCAACACCCCAATCTGCGCGAACAACTCCGGCGGGACCGCCCCAGCCGCACGTAGCCGTTGCCGCTGACCCGAAAGAGCAGGCTGGCCGCGGTGGTATCGGCAGCCGCGTTCCGGCCAAGCAGAGGGTCATTTTTTCGCGGCAGATGTCAACTTTGATTAACGCTGGCCTGCCGCTGGTCCAAGGTCTTTCAACCGTCCAAATCCAAACCACCAATAAGACGCTGAAATTGATTATTAGCGACATTATTAGAGATGTCGAGGCCGGCTCGTCGCTGGCCAACTCCCTCGCCAAGTACCCGAAAGTGTTCGACAAAGTTTATGTCAGCCTGGTCGCGGCCGGCGAGGCCTCTGGCACGCTAGATAGGAGTATGGAGCGTCTGGCCACCCAGCAGGAAAAAGACAGCGAAATCGTTTCCCGGGTTCGCGGCGCCCTGATGTACCCGGCGATAGTTTTGGTGGTTCTATTCGCGGTGATGATTTTTATGACCGTGGCTGTCATCCCGCAGGTCCAGAATTTGTACAACAGTCTGCCTGACGCCAAATTGCCGCTTATCACTACTATCCTGATCAGTTTCTCGCACGCCTTTACAAAGCTCTGGTGGCTAGTAGTTCTTATAGTCATAGGCATAGTTTTCGGCGCCAGACAATGGATTTCAAAGCCGGCCGGCCGCGAAACTATGGACTCGCTGAAGATGCGCGTTTGGCCAGCCGGCGTGCTGATGATGAAGCTTTACATGGCTCGTTTCGCGCGTACTGCGTCCACTCTCATCGGCGCCGGGGTGCCAATGATACAGGCGCTGGATACCACGGCCGATGCAGTTGGCAACACGCATCTGTCAAAAGCCATTAATAAGGCGGCGGAGCAGGTCAAGGGCGGTAAAAGTTTAAGCGCTAGTCTAACCGGCGACCCGAATTTCTTGCCGTTGGTACCCGGTATGATTAACGTCGGCGAGGAGTCAGGCGCGTTGGACGAAATGCTTGGCCGAGTGGCCGATTATTATGAAAAAGAGGTCGATAATGAAATCAGGACCATCTCCTCGGTTATTGAGCCGGTCATGATGATTGCTGTTGGCATCATCGCCCTGATTATCGTCGCGGCCGTGCTGTTACCTATCTATAGTTTGGCGGGCAAAAATTTCGGTAATATATAGTTCTTGCATCTTTACGCTTATGGTTTATTATGAGAGCATAAGAACAGAGTGAATTCATAAAAATATTAGGGGGAAACTAAAGGGCAATGAAAACACTAAAATTTAAGAAACCACAGGGCTTTACGATTATCGAAGTCACGATTGTGCTGGCTATAGCCGGCGTTATCATGCTGATTGTCTTCACGGCTGTGCCGGCGCTTCAGCGTAACTCGCGCAATACTCAACGCAATTCTGACGCCTCTCACTTGGCTGGTCTAGTTAGCAGTTACGCGGCCAATCATGCTGGCATTTTGCCGACAGCGATTGGCACCACTGGTGCCGCTGGTATGATGAACGTATCCGGCGAGCAATGGTCTTTCTTCCCAGCACCAGTCACAGCCAACATTGTGTTAACCAATACTTTCCCGGCCACATCCATTGTCGCGCCAAATATCATTGAGGGGTTTACATGTAATACCTCAACCGACACTTTAACTGCGGGCTCGACGCAAGATTTTGCAATCGCCTTTAAAATCGACACTAGCGGTGGCTCGGAGAACTCCTGCGTTAACGGTTAGAAACAAGAAAAGTTCATAAAAAAACGAGCCCAGAAAGGGCTCGTTTTTGATAGCATAAGAGCTAGTGGTTATATTAATCCTAGTAATTTTAGGCCTGGTTTTCGGCAGTTTTGCCAACGCCCTGGCTTGGCGGACTCACAATGGCAAAGATATCCTTAACGGCCGTAGCCAGTGTCCGGCCTGTGGTCACAAGTTGGGGCCGCTGGAGCTGATCCCGGTCCTAAGCTTCCTATTTCTAAAAGGCCGTTGCCGCGCCTGCCACGCCAAAATTGCGCTTCATTATCCGATTATCGAGCTTTTGAGCGTCTTAACCTTCGTGGCTTCCTATATATATTGGCCAACCAGCCTAAGCGACCACGGCCAGTTGGTCTTATTCATAACCTGGCTAGTCGTTTCAGTCGGTTTGCTGGCACTGCTTGTCAGCGACCACTTGTGGATGCTCCTGCCTAACAAAATCATCTACAGCTCGCTAGTCGTCGCCGTGACCGGCCAGCTTGTTTATCTGATTGGCTACGCGCCCAACAAACCCCACCAAGCGGTTCTGTGGGGGGCCTCGGTCCTGGTCGCCAGCGGTATTTTCTTCGTCATGCACGAGATATCTAAAGGCCAATGGATTGGCTTTGGCGATGTCCGCCTCGGCCTAGTTACTGGAACCATCCTGGCCAGCCCATCTAAAAGCTTCCTGATGATATTTTTAGCTTCGCTTATGGGCGTAGTTTATTCTCTACCGCATCTACTGGCTCGCCGCCGCACTCTCAGCGACCGGATTCCCTACGGACCGTTCCTAATTGTTTCAGCGGCGCTGGTTTTGCTGTTTGGCGGCCACGTGCTGGACTGGTATAACCAACACCTGTTACACCCCTGAAACCGCCAAGCCGCTTATGATATAATTCGACTAATGAAAGGGCGAGCGGCATAGACCATGCTATACGGTGGGATTAAGGGCTACACGATCATCGAAGTCACTATCGTCATGGCTATCAGCGGCGTGCTTTTCGCCGCGGCGTGGGGCATTTTTGGTGGCCAGAACAACCGCACCCAGTTCTCACAGACGATGCGCGACGTCGAGTCGCTAGTTAATAGCTACGCCACCGAAGTCATATCAGGCGCCTTGCCAAGCGGCCAGACTTACGCTTGTTCAATAGGTGGTACTGGCCGGCCGGTACTTGATACTTCCAGCCAGTCCGGTATCGGTACCAACCAAGACTGCGTCTTTTTAGGCCGGGCTATCAACGTTACGCCGCAGTCAAGCAACCTCTCGATTTACTCGGTTTTGGGCGATCGGACCGCCCATAATGGTTCAAGCGACACTGGTGTGCCGGCCACTACTCTGGTACAGGCTAATCCTGAAATCGCCCTCGATACCAACGGCGGCGACGTTTGGCTCAGTAGTTACACGCTTGGGGGCGGTGTGAAGGTCAAATCGTCAACCATTACCGGTTCCAGCGGCGAGTTCGACCTAGTAGGTTTTTATAACAATCTGACCAACAATGGCGCCAGCGCCAGTTTGTTAGGGCAGGCCTACCAAGTAACGTCTAATGTGAAGCTGTGTATTGAGAATGATTCGTCTTGCCAGCCGACCCCAGTCACCCAATGGAATCTTTGTATGGTGGGTGGCGATGGCACCACGGCCCTGCTGATTACCAAAATCGCTCCCAGCGGCGTGACCACTAACGTTAATTTTGCGAGTTGCCAATGAGACATCAAGTAGGTGATACCATAATCGAGGTTATGGTCAGTGTGTCTATTCTGGCGGTTGTTTTTGGCGTAGCCTTTTCTTCCAGCAACCAAAGCCTGCAACAGGGTACTAACGCCTCCAACCGCAACCAGGCTATCCAAATCGCTGAACAGCAAATCGCCATTATAAAGAACAAGGAATCCGGTACTACCACTCCAAGCTATCCGTCCAATACGCCGTTTTGCCTTAAGAGCGATGGCTCGGTCGATACCTCTGATATCGATGGCACTACCAGGACCTGCAATTTTTCCAGCCAAGCGCCATTTGGCGTGGCAGACTCTTTCAACCCTTCGACCAATACCTTCACCATCATAAGTTCATGGCAGGCGACGCATAATACCACCGACCAGGTCCAGCTTTATTATCACAGCCTCAATGCCCAGGGCACTGCCTGCGTGCCTCATCCCGGCCAACCGTGCTTGTCGCTAAATCTGCCGCGGAGTGGAGGTGGTCTAGTGTGAGTCGATTTAAAAAACAATCAGGCTTCACAATCGTCGAACTGACGATAGCCACATCGGTCTTTGCTGTAGTTTTGCTGGCCGCCCAAACCGGTTTCGTCGAAATCGGCCGCCTGTTTTATAAGGGTGTTTCAACGACCCAGACCCAGCAAACTGCTTCCAACATCCTGACCGACATCAAAAGCAACATCCAAACGGCCGCTTCTATCTCGCTTCAAACCAGCGGAAACGGTTATACTTATTATTGCGTGGGAAATACAAGATACACTGTCAATATCAATCACGAAGTTGATTTATCAAACCCGGAGACCTACGGTTCGGGCGGTAACTTTGGCTTGTTGCGTGATACTCTGACCGGCTCCAACGCTTGCGCGGCGCCTTGTGACCCGTCCGGAGCCTGTCCGGCCGGCACTGTCGCTTTAAATAGTCCAAGCGAGATGCTGGGCAACAAAATGCGCTTGATGCAATTTAGTATCAACCAGCCGGATTCCGCCGCCAGCCCGAATTTATATAACGTGTCACTGATTGCCGTTTATGGCGACAACGGCGTCTTAAGTTATACCAACCAGAATGATATTACGACCGTTTATTGCAACGGCAGTTTGAACACTGGACAATTTTGCTCTGTCAGCCGCCTCAATTCCAGTGTCTTCAGCGGAGTAGGGGCATGAGATTTGTTAAAAGAAATCGGTCGCAGGACGGCTTGGCCTCAATCGTCGTTGTAAGCGTCTTAATCGTTCTGGTTACGCTAATTAGCCTTGGCTTCGCCCGCTTGATGAGCCGTGCGACCCATAACGCTCTTAATAATCAGCTGTCAACTGCCGCCAATTATGCCGCCCAATCGGGCATCAACGATGCCATTTCTTATCTCAAAGCTAACCCGAGCGCCAATGCTACCAAATGTTCGGATTTGTCCGGCCAACAGGCGTTCGCTAACTCTAATTTGTCTGGCGACGGCGTAACGCAGTACAGCTGTGTGTTGATAAACGAAAGTCCGACCACTTTGCAGTATCAAAATTTGCCGCCGGACCAATCGCAAATCGTCAAAGCTACCACCTCGTCTTCGCCCGACCAGTTCTTGTTCTCTTGGCAGGATAGTGACCGAACCAAAACCAGCCAGCCTTCTGGCCCTGGCACGACCCTGCAGGACATCACAACTTGGAGCGCCAATAACTACACGCCGATTTTACGTGTCAGTCTTTACCCAATTCCGGCCAGTGGCGCTCTTAGCGGTGTCGAAGCGGCTTCAAAAACCTTCTTCTTTTATCCGACCAGCGCCGGCGGCAATGTCACCAAAATCCCCTATACGACGACTGACGGAAGCCTGGTCTCCGCCAACTGTGGCACGAAAAACCTCAATGGCTTCAACGGCACGGCCGATTATGACTGCAACGTCGTAATTAACGCGCTGTCTTCAGCTGGAGCTAGTTATTACTACCTAAGGCTGACGCCTATTTACGGCCAAGCTGACGCCGAAGTCCAGGCCAACGACACTGGCAATAAAGTCACGATTTTCAGCAACGCTCAGGCCATTGTCGATGTGACCGGCAAATCCGGCAATGCTGTTAAGCGTCTGGAAGCCAGGGTAGATATATCCGGTAACGGTAGTACCAGTACTGGTAATATCAACCCCACCGACACCGCCGCGCCAGAGTACGCCTTGCGCCAAGCCATGGCCATCTGTAAACGCCTGAATGTTTCTGGCTCCAATATAACTATCGATAGTTCTTATTGTGGCCTTGGCGTCCAAGGGCCGCAGCCACCTAGTGTAGTTACCGATGACCCAGTACCGGTGGATGGGGCGCCCAACGGCAACCCAAATACTCAGTTTGGCGGCACGGTCAATCCAAACGGACAAGCTACTACGGCGTATTTCCAATGGTCGATCAATGGTTCATTGCCTCCTCCACCCTCCAACGGCCCACTCTGTACGTTATCAACGGCTAGCTTTAGCGCTGGTAGCGGCAGTAGCGCTACCCACTATCTAAAAGCAGGGATCTATGGAGGGGATAACGCTACTCATGTTAACTTCTTTAATTGCAACTCAAATACTTATTACTATCGTTTCTGTGCCTCTAACGCAGCCGGTGCCACTTGCGGCCAAGAAGTCCAATTTACACTTGGTGGCAGCAGTTCCAGCTCAAGCTCATCATCAGGTTCGGGTTCCAGCTCGTCCGGCTCCGGTAGTAGCAGCGGCGGCACAAGCAGCGGCGGTACTAGTTGTAGCGTTCCTAGCGTTTCAGGCAGCGGTTACGTTGTGTCTGTTGGGGGCAGTTGTCCTTACCATTTTGTGTCTATGACCGCCACATATTGCCCGAGCGGCGGCGGTGGGCCGCAGACAGCCGGTGCTAGTCAAGGCTGGTCCACTAGTGGAAGCTTTGATTTCTCCGGCAATTTTGGATGGGCACATCCATACACTGCTTCTGCCACTGGTTCAGATGCCAGTGACGCCAGTGGATCCAATGCCCAGTCTAACAATACGGGCTGGAGTCCGCCCGGCGACAGCGGTTGTACACATTCTTCAAGCAGCAGTAGTAGCGGTGCACCTTCCTCCAGCTCAAGTTCAAGCTCCAGTTCCAGTAGTAGCGGAGGTAGTCAGACATGCAAGAACGGTGCTATTAACCCGCCCCTATGTAACAATTTTGCAAATTAAATAAGCTTATGGACAATACACCACCATCTCTGAACATAAATCCGCCAGGCTCAGTCCTGGAGAAGATTCGGCACAAACGGACCCTGATTGAGCTTGCAGCCGGCTTCTTAGTCGTCCTTGGCTTAGCCGTCTTTACTGTCTATCAAGTATGGCCTGGGCGGGCGCCTA
>Ga0265337_1000859_pt1 | contig 15964 bp, 15 predicted proteins | sample 42122metaG_FD_192441 | JGI IMG/M metagenome (GOLD analysis project Ga0265337, IMG submission 192441) | Rhizosphere microbial communities from Carex aquatilis grown in University of Washington, Seatle, WA, United States - 4-21-22 metaG | ecosystem: Host-associated > Plants > Roots > Rhizosphere >... | reverse complement strand
ACGTCATATTCCTCGGCGAAGCCGAAGCCGCCGAAAGTCTGCACGCACATGTCGGCGGCGAACCAGGAGGCGTCGGCGGCCAACAACTTGGCCATGTTGGCTTCCGCGCCGACGTCGGCGCCCGCTTCGTATTGACGCGCGGCCTGGTGCACCATCAATTCGGCGGCACGCATCTGCGCATAGGCGCGCGCGATCGGAAACTGCACGCCCTGGTTCTTGCCGATCGGCCGGCCGAACAATTCGCGCTCCTTGGCATAGGCGGACGCCTTGGCGATGAACCATTTGGCGTCGCCGATGCATTCCGCCGCGATCAAAATGCGCTCGGCATTCATGCCGGCCAGGATATAGTGGAAGCCCTGGCCTTCCTCGCCGATGAGGTTCTCCGCCGGCACGCGCAGGTCGTCGAAGAACACCTGCGTGGTGGCGTGGTTCATCATGGTACGGATCGGATTGATGGTGATGCTGGTGCTTTGTGCCAGCCGCATATCGACCAGAAACACCGACAGGCCGTCGGTGCGTTTCTTGGTTTTCTCCTTGGACTCGGTGCGCGCCAGCAGCAGCATCAGGTCGGAATGTTCGGCGCGCGAGGTCCAGAGTTTCTGTCCGTTAATCACGTAGTGATCGTTGCCCTCGCGCCGCGCCGTGGTGCGCAATGAGAGCGTGTCGGTGCCCGACGTCGGCTCGGTCACGCCGAAAGCCTGCAGCCGCAATTCGCCGCTGGCGATCTTCGGCAAATAAGTCTGCTTCTGCTCGGCGCTGCCGTGCCGCAGGATCGTGCCCATGGTGTACATCTGGGCGTGGCAGGCCGCGCCGTTGCAGCCGGCGGCGTGCACTTCTTCCAGGATCGCGGCGGCCGCGCTGATGCCGAGCCCGCTGCCGCCGAATTCCTCCGGGATCAGCGCGGCGAGATAGCCGGCTTTCGTCAGCGCGGTGACGAATTCGGTCGGATAGGCGCGTTCGCGGTCGAGCGCGCGCCAGTACTCGCCCGGGAACTTGGCGCACAGCGCGCGCACGCTCTCGCGGATGTCGGCGAATTCGTCGGTGTCGACGCTGCGTTTACTCATGAACCCTTCACCTCGGCGCGGCCATGGTCGATCGCGATCACGTCGCGCTCCACCACCCGCGCGCGGAAGCTTACCACGCCCAAATCCTTGTCACTGTCGCGCCAGAACTCGGTGCGGATGGTCTCGCCCGGGTACACCGGCGCCGAGAACCGCCCGGAAATCGCGGTCAGCCGGGCCGGATCATAGCCACAAATGGCCTTGAGCAGCGCATGACCGGCGACCCCGAAAGTCGCGAGGCCATGCAGGACCGGGCGCGGGAAGCCGGCGGCCTTGGCGAATTCCGGATCGACATGCAGCGCATTGGTATCGCCGGACAGCCGGTAGATCAGCGCCATTTCCGGCCGGGTCGAAAAGTCGCAAATGCCGTCCGGCGCGCGCTGCGGCAGCGCATGCGGCAGCGGGGTCTCGCGGTTTGCTCCGCCGAAGCCGCCGTCGCCGCGGCAGAACGTGGTCTGAGTCAACGTGGCGAGGAGGCGGCCGCTCGCCTTGTCGCTGATCTCGCGTTGCGAATAAACCAGCGCGCCCTTGCCCGCGCCCTTGTCCACCACGTCCAGAATGCGGGTGCGCCCGATCACCGTGCCCTGCGGCGCGACCGGCTGATGCAGCACCAAGCCCTGCTCACCATGCACCACCTTGGCCCAGGTGACGCCGAGATCTGGCTGGCGCAGCCAATAGGCCGCATAGCCCTGCATCAGAGCGAAGGTCGGCAGCACTTTGAGATTTTTTTCGTAGACGAAGGCGAGCTCGTCGGCGTTGAGCGGATCCTGGCCGAGCCCGAGCCCGAGCGCATAAAGCATGCAATCCTTCGGGCCGTAGTTGTGCTCGACGTCGGGGATTTTCAGCGCCAGCAATTTTTTTGAGTTCAGCGGCATTGCGAGACTTTCGGGGCCATCAGCCCCAAACCTCATTGGCGACCTCGACAATCATCTTCAGTTTGGCCCACTGTTCGTCCTCAGCCAGCGTATTGCCTTCCTCGGTGGAGGCAAAGCCGCATTGCGGCGACAGGCAAAGCTGATCGAGGGGGATGAACTTGGCCGCCTGCTCGATGCGGCGCTTGATCTCGTCCTTGGATTCCAGCCGTCCGCTTTTTGAGGTGACCAGGCCAAGCACCACGCAGCGGTCCTTCGGCACCAGGCGCAGCGGTGCGAAGCCGCCGGCGCGGTCGCTGTCGTATTCCATGAAGAAGCCGTGCACCTTAATCTTGTTGAACAGGATTTCCTGCACCGCCTCGTAGCCGCCCGTGCCCATGAAGGTCGATTTGTAGTTGCCGCGGCACAGATGCATGGTGATCGTCATGTCGGGCGGGATGTCCGACATCGCGGTGTTGATGAGATCGCCGTAGAGCGCGCCGAGCGCCTCCGGATCGTCGCCACGGTCCTCCATCTTCTGGCGATAATTCGGATCGCACAGCATGGCGATGAACACCTCGTCGAGCTGCAGATAGCGGCAGCCGGCGTCGGCGAAGGCGCGCACCGCCTTTTTGTAGGCCTGGCCGAGATCGTCGAAGAAGGCATCGAGCTTTGGGTAGATCTTTTGGTCGATCGGCAAGCGCATCGGCCGGCCGTAGATCGCCGACGGCGAGGGAATGGTGATCTTGGGCGTGAGCTTGGTATGCGCGGCGACGAACTTGAAATGCTCGAGCATCGGATGGCCGGAAAAGCCGAGCTTGCCGGTGACCTTGACGCCCTCGTTGCGCGTGGTCACGGCGGCGAAGGCGACGCCGGTGTCCATCACGCGCTTCTCGACGCCATCGAGGCCCCAGAGGAAATCGAGATGCCACCAGGAACGGCGGAATTCGCCGTCGGTGATCGATTGCAAGCCGACTTCTTCTTGGCGTTTGATGACGCGCTCGATCTCGCGGTCCTCGACCGCCTTCAGCGCCGCGGCATCAATCTCGCCTTTGGCGCGCTGCTCACGCGCCTTTTTCAGCGCTGCCGGACGCAGCAGGCTGCCGACATGATCGGCGCGGAACGGCGGCTTGGTTCGTATACTCATGACGCTACCCCCACACTTCCTCGGCGATCTCCACGATCATCTTGAGCTTCGCCCATTGCTCGTCCTCGGCCAGGATATTGCCTTCCTCGGTGGAGGCGAAGCCGCATTGCGGCGACAGGCAAAGCTGATCGAGGGGAATGAATTTTGCCGCCTGCTCGATGCGGCGCTTGATGTCGTCTTTCGATTCCAACCGCCCGCTTTTCGTTGTGACCAAACCGAGCACCACGGTCTTGCCCTTAGGAACCAGCCGCAGCGGCTCGAAGCCGCCGGCGCGATCGCTGTCGTATTCCATGAAATAGCCGTGCACGTTGATCGCATTGAACAGGATCTCCGCCACCGGCTCGTAGCCGCCGGAGGCGACGTAAGTTGACTGGAAATTGCCGCGGCACAGATGCATTGCGATGGTCATGTCCGGTGGCACGTCGGAGATCGCGGCGTTGATCATATGGGCGTAGATCGCCGGCAGCTTTTCGGGATCGTCGCCGCGGTTGGCCACCTGCGCGCGCAGCTTCGGGTCGCAGAGATAGGTGAAATTCACCTCGTCGAGCTGTAGATAGCGGCAACCGGCGTCGGCAAAGCCGCGCACGGCCTTGGCATAGGTCTGCCCGAGGTCGCGGTAGAAATCGGCCATATCCTGGTAAATCTCGGCCGGCACCGCGTCGCGGCCGTAGCGGAAATGCAGCGACGACGGCGAGGGGATCGTCATCTTCGGCACCACGGCCGTGTGCGCGGCGACGAATTTGAAATGATCGAGCATCGGATGGCCGGAAAAGCTGCCGAGCTTGCCCGTGACGCGCAGCATCATCGGCTTCGGATTCGGGCCCTGGAACTTGATCTTGCGTTCGCCGAGATAGGCCTCAACGCCATCGAGCGCGCCCAGGAAATCGTAATTCCAGAACGCACGGCGGAATTCGCCGTCGGTGACGGCTTTCAGGCCGAGGTCTTCCTGACGTTTGATGACGGCCGCGATCTCGCGGTCTTCGGCCACCTTGAGCTGATCGCCGGTGATTTCGCCGCGCTCGCGCTGGGCGCGCGCCTGCTTGAGCGGCAAGGGGCGCAGCAGGCTGCCGACATGATCCGCGCGAAAGGGAGGTCGGTTCCGTGATGTCATTCGCGGAGCTTAGCGGCCCCACACTTCTTCCGCCAACTCGACGATCATGCGCAGCTTGGCCCACTGCTCGTCCTCGGCCAGCACGTTGCCTTCCTCGGTCGAGGCAAAGCCGCATTGCGGCGACAGGCACAACTGATCAAGCGCAACATATTTGGTGGCCTCGTCGATGCGGCGCTTGATCTCGTCGCGCGGCTCCAGCCGCCCGCTTTTTGAGGTGACCAGGCCGAGCACCAGCTGCTTCTTGCCTTTCGGGAAGAAACGCAGCGGCTCGAAGCCGCCGGCGCGGTCGCTGTCGTATTCCAGGAAATAACCGTCGATGTTGGTATCGTTGAACATCACCTCGGCCACCGGCTCGTAACCGCCTTCGGCGATCCAGGTCGAGCGGAAATTGCCGCGGCAGGAATGCATTGTGACGACCATATCGGCCGGCTTGCCTTCGAGCGCCATGTTGATCATGCGCGCATAGATTTTCGGAAGCTTGTCGGGATCATCGCCGCGCTCGCGTGAATGCTGCCGCTCCTTGGCATCGCACATCATCGACCAGGTGGTGTCGTCGAGCTGCAGGTAACGGCAGCCGGCGGCGGCGAAGGCCTGCACCGCGTCATGATAGGCGCGCCCGAGATCGTCGAAGAAGGCATCGAGGTCGGGATAAACCTGTTTGCTGACCGACACGCGGCCTTGCCGGAAATGCAGTACGCCGGGTGCCGGTATCGTCATCTTGGGCACAACGCGGCAATGCTGTTTCAAGAATTTGAAATCGTCGATATGCGGATGGCCGGCAAAGCCGATTTTGCCGATTGTTCGCACGCTTTCGGACTTGGTGTCGACACCGTGAAACTTGATGCCTTTGTCGGTGTAATAAAATTCGATCCCTTTCAAAGCGCGGAAGAAATCGAAATGCCACCAAGAGCGGCGGAATTCGCCGTCGGTCGCGAGCTTGAGCCCGACCTCCGCCTGTTTCTTGATGATCTTCTCGATCTCGCGGTCTTCCACCGCCCTGAGCGCATCTGCTTTGATTTCGCCCTTGGCGAATTTGGCGCGCGCTTCCTTCAGCGGCACGGGGCGCAGCAGGCTGCCGACCATATCGGCGCGGAAGGGGGGCGCGGTGCGGGCGCTCACTTCCCCCACACCTCTTCGGCCAATTCCACGATCATGCGCAGCTTGGCCCATTGCTCGTCCTCGGCCAGCACGTTGCCTTCTTCGGTGGAGGCGAAGCCGCATTGCGGCGACAGGCACAACTGATCGAGCGCGACGAATTTCGTCGCCTCTTGGATGCGCTTCTTGATGTCCTCGCGCGGCTCCAACCGCCCCGACTTCGAGGTGACCAGACCGAGCACGACAATCTTGTTGCCCTTCGGCAAGAAACGCAGCGGCTCGAAGCCGCCGGCGCGGTCGCTGTCGTATTCCAGGAAGTAGCCGTCGTAATTGCACTTGGCGAGCAGGCTCTGCGCCACCGGCTCGTAGCCGCCGGACGAGATGAAGGTGGAGCGGAAATTACCGCGGCACACATGCGTGGTGATGGTCATGTCGGCGGGCTTGGCCTGCAGCGCCTTGTTGATGCAGGCCGTATAGGTCTCCTGCAGATGATCGACATCGAGGCCGCGCTCGCGCGCCTTCTTCAGTTCCTCCTGCGAGCAGAGATAGGCCCAGGCGCAGTCATCGAACTGCAGATAGCGGCAGCCGGCGGCGTAGAAGGCCTTGATCGCGTTTTGATAGGCCATGGCGAGATCGCCGAAGATGGCGTCGCGATCGGGATAGGCCGACTTCGCCACCGCGCCGGGCTCGAGCCGGAAATGCATTTGGCTCGGCGCCGGGATGCACATCTTCGGCGTCACCTTGGTATGCGCCTTCAAGAACTTGAAGTGTTCGATCATCGGATGGTTGGAGAAGCCGATCTTGCTGGTGACCTTGATGCTCTGCATCTTGGTCTGCACGCCCTGGAACTGGATGCCGTGGTCGAGTTCGTAGAGCTCGACGCCGTCGAGCATGCTGAAGAAATCGAAGTGCCACCAGGCGCGGCGGAATTCGCCGTCGGTGACGAGCTTGAGCCCGATCTCTTCCTGCTTCTTGATGATCTTCTCGATCTCGCGGTCCTCGACCTCTTTCAATTGTGCGGCGGTAATCGCGCCCTTCTCGCATTGCGCGCGCGCCTGTTTGATCGGCGCAGTGCGTAGCAGGCTGCCGACCATGTCGGCGCGGAATGGCGGTTTGGTCCGTTGCATGACATCTCCTCCGAGGGTAGCGGCCGCGGGCCGGCTGAACCGCAGGTCTTAGTTGGAATTTGGCTGTGCCATAGCATGGCCGGCGGTGGCCCGTCTTGACGTTGAGCAAGCGTAGCGCGCGGTTTCGACCGCCCCGCCGAATGAAAAATAATGCGGCGCGGCATCGCCCAAATCGCCAACCAGGCTAAGCGTCTCAATGATGCGGTCCGGCCCGACATTGCCGATCAGGCCGGCCGCCGCGCCCGCCATCAGACCGCGCATCGAAGCGTTGACGCCGCAGCGCTTGGCGTAGCGCATGAGGCCGGGCACGCTGGTGGGGCCGGCCATGCCTACTTTCACCGGCTTGGTGATGCCGCAAGCGCGCAACTGCTTGAGCCAAGTCAGGATATGCTCGGGCGAAAACGAGAATTGGCTCACGATATGGACGCCCAGGCCATGCGCCGCGGCGGTGGCGATCTTCTCGTCGAGCGCGACTGCGAGCCGGCCGGGCGCAATGCGGTTATGGCCCTCCGGGTAGGCGCCGATCCCGATCTCCTCGATGCCGGCCTCGCGCAAGCGGCCTTTCTGGATCACCGCCAGCGCGTCGGGATAAGGCCCCGCTGTATCGACGTCACCGCCGATGACCAAGAGCCGGCGCACATCGGCTTCACCGCGCAGGCTGGCGAGTAAATTCTGTAAGTCGGCCGCAGCGCGAATGCGCCGCGCGGCGATATGGACGATGGGCTCCAAGCCGGACTTGCGCAGCAATGCCGCCGCGGCGATCAGCTCGGGCGGTTCGATCGTCGGTACCGCCGAAAAATAGACCGCCGTTCCGCCCGGCAACAGATCCGCAAGCGCGGCGATCTCGCCGGCGTTCGGCCGCGTCGCCTCGAGCGAGAATCTATGCGCAAACTGATCCGGCATTATGCGCCTTTTTGTTTGCGCATGATCTTGTCCGAAAACCGGTTCCCACTTTTAGGGATCATGCGCCTACTCGCGCCGGTGAGAGATCACGAAGGATTCGTCGTGGAACCAGAGGCCGCCCTGCTTCTGCAGCACATCGCGGGTCGCCTCGATGTAACGGCGGTCGCTGTTGACGTCGGACAGGCGGTCGTCCTCGATCTGCGCCACGTAGATCGCCGCATTCCAGGCGGCGAGCAGCGTGGAGGTGCCGATCGAGGATGAAATTTCCGACGGCAGCGTGTGCATGTCGTAGCGGAACAGCGAGCGCTGGTCGGAATAGGCGTTAAAATTGAGATCGCGGCCGGCGGCGCCCAATTCGTGCTTCACTTCCTTGAGCAGGTCGTGGCGGCTGTGCACGAACGGATTGTCGTTCGGCCAGACCCTGTGGATGATCTCCATGCCGGGATCGCGCCCATAGGAATGGATCGCGATCATGCGCCCGCCCTGCCCGAGCGCGCGCGCGAGCGGCGCCAGCACGCGCTTAGCCTTGAACTCGAGCGAGGCGCGCGCCCGATAGGGCTGCGAGGCGATTACCAGGTCGTAGTCGGCGACGGTGCCGCCCGGCTTGGGTACGATCTGGTCGAGCAGGAATTTGTGATCGTTGCGATAGATCACCAGAATGACCGGACGCTCATAGACCGGGTTGCCGCTTTTCGGCGACACGCGCGCCTTCCAGTTCTCGGCCAGGAACGGCTCGAGTGCGGTGATCTGCTGCTCGAAGCTGTGCGCGGTATTGCCGTCCATCGCCAGGTCTTTCCAGACCAGGCTGGTGGCGGCGCTGAGCGACTTCACCGCCAGCCAGGGCGCTTCCGAATAGGCGAGATTGGTGAGCACGAGCACGGTCGAGGGATGTTCGATGAATCGATCGGCCATCTTGTGCAGCGTGAGGCGGATGTCTTCCAGGCTGATCTCCTTGCCGACGATATAGAACGGCATCGTCGGAAATCGGTCGTGCATATTGCGCATCACGCGCGCCAGCACGGTGCCGTCGCCCAGCCCGGCGTCGAACACGCGCACCGCCGGCGGACGCGGATGGATATTGGCGAGTTCCATGCCGACGCGTTGCGCGATTTCCCATTTCTCGCTGCAGGTGTTCACGAACAGCAGATATTTCTGCCGGTTGTCGAAGAAGCGGAAATTGCGTTGCGGGTCGTCGCCGGCCTGGCCGGAGGCGACCGGCGGCGCCGCCGGCTTGAGCACGGGCAAGGCCGCGGGCGGGCTGGCGTCGAACAACACGCGGCGGCGCGCCGGCGCAGCATCGGCGTTGCGCGTCATGAAGCTGCGGATGCGCTCGAGCGTATCGGTAGTGATGCGGCCGCCATTGCGCAGACGGTTGGCGAGCTTGCCGTCATTGACCGCGCGGCGGCCGAAGGTGGATTCGGCCAAGCCGCGCTGGCGGCAGAATTCGCTGATCTCCTGGAGGATCTGATCGTTCATGGCGGCGTTTCCTGGTGGCCTGCTCTCATCGGCCGGCTCGCCGCCAAGGGAACCAAGTCCCTTTGCATTCGTCAATTACAAAAATGATCTTAGGAAAGATGGGCAGGATGGGTGGGCTACACCAAACCGTATAAATGCCTATTTTTACGTTGTTTTTAATTCTAGAAAATCAGAACTTTTTTCTTTCGTACCAATTTGTGGGCGATTTCCCACTTTATATGCATTGATATGGGCACCGGTGGGCAATGCCACCGCGCCGATAACATCTTCAGATATCGAAGAAAACCGTCTCGTTGTCGCCCTGCACGCGGATGTCGAAGCGGTAGACGGCCTGGCCGGTGCCGGGCTGCTTGTGGGCAATGAGGGTGCCGCGGCGATCGGCCGGCACCAGCGCGAGGATCGGATCGGCGCCGTTGGCCGCCTCGTCGGAGAAATACAGCCGCGTATAGATTTGCCGCAGCATGCCGCGCGAGAAGATGCAGACCACGATATGCGGCGCCTGCGGCTTGCCACCCGGGCCCGGTACCGAGCCCGGCTTGATGGTGTCGAAAACGAACAGCCCGTCTTTGTCGGTGGCCGAGCGGCCGAAGCCGGTGAACTTCGCATTCGGACGCGGCTTCTCGCCGCGCGCATGGGCGTAGCGGCCTTGCGCGTCGGCCTGCCAGATCTCGATCATGGCGTCGTTGATCGGCTTGCCGTCACCGTCGAGCACGCGGCCCTCAATGTGGATTTTCGTACCCGTCGCGTCGGGCGTGATCAAATTGGCGCCGATCGTTTCCTTCCAATCGTAGCCGTCGCTCGGCTTCCAGTCGCAACGATTGTGTGGCGAAAGACCATAGGCAAAGAACGGGCCGACGGTTTGCGATGGGGTGATTTCAGACATCATATTTTCCTTTTGCGCATGATCTTGTCCGAAAACCGGTTCCCACTTTTCGGGATCATGCGCTAGTGTTTTTCCGTATGCGTTGGAGTCTGTTCGCGCCCGCGCAACACAATGTCGAAGCGGAAGCAGAGCGCCCAATCGGGAATGGTGTTCTCCAGATCGAAGCTGGAGATCATGCGCGCCCGCGCCTTCTCGTCGGTCACCGAATTGAAGATCGGGTCGAACGGGAACAGCGGATCGCCGGGGAAATACATCTGCGTCACCAGCCGGGTCACGAACGCCTGCCCGAATACCGAGAAGTGGATGTGGTTCGGCCGCCAGGCATTGCGATGATTGCCCCACGGGTAGGCGCCCGGCTTCACCGTGATGAATTTGTAATAACCGTCCTTGTCGGTGAGGGTGCGGCCCGCGCCGGTGAAATTCGGATCGAGCGGCGCCGGATGCTGATCGACATTGTGCACGTAACGGCCGCAGGCATTGGCCTGCCAGATTTCCACCAGCGTCTCTGGCACCGGCCGCTTGTCCTCGTCGAGCACGCGGCCGTGCACGATGATGCGCTCGCCCAAGGGCTCGCCCTTGTGCTGCTTGGTGAGATCGTTGTCGTTCTCCTGGATCGCGTCATGGCCGAAAGCCGGGCCGGTAAGCTCGGACAGCGTGTGCGGCACGATGATCAGCGGCTTCGACGGCGAGCGTTTCACCGTGCTCTTGTATTCCGGCGACAGATGCTTGGGATAAACGCTTAAGCTTTCCTTGGGATAGACCAGCGACATTGTTGCTGTCCTTATTATTGGTTTTAGCTCACGAGACCCGTTCGAGCGCCAGTGATACACCTTGTCCGACGCCGACGCACATGGTGGCGAGCGCGAGCTTGCCATCTCGTTCATACAAACCATGCGCGGCCGTCAATACAAGACGGGCGCCCGACATGCCGAGCGGATGGCCGAGCGCGATCGCCCCGCCATGCGGATTGACCTGCTCGGCATCGTCGGCCAAGCCCAACTGCCGCAGGCAGGCGAGCGACTGCGATGCGAAGGCTTCGTTGAGTTCGATCAAATCGTAGTCGCCGATCTTGTGCCCAAGGCGCGCCATCAGCTTGCGGGTGGCTGGCACCGGGCCGATGCCCATGATGTGCGGCGGCACCGCCGCCGAGGCCATGCCGAGAATGCGCGCGCGCGGTGTGAGCCCGTGCTCTTTTACCGCTTGCGCCGATGCGACGATGATGGCGGCGGCGCCGTCATTGACGCCGGAGGCGTTGCCGGCGGTCACCGTTCCGTTGTGGCGGAACGGCGTCTTGAGCTTGGCAAGCTGCTCGATCGATGTGTCCGGCCGCGGATGCTCGTCGCGGTCGACCAGGATCGGGCCACCCTTGCCGCCGGGCACTTCGACCGGGACGATCTCGCTCATGAAATAGCCGCGGCCGATTGCCGCGCCGGCGCGCTGCTGGGATCGCACCGCGAAGGCGTCCTGATCGGCGCGGCTGATCTGGAATTCCTCGGCGACATTCTCGCCGGTTTCCGGCATGGAATCGACGCCATATTGGCTCTTCATCAGCGGATTGATGAAGCGCCAGCCGATGGTGGTGTCGTGGATTTCGGCCGCGCGCGCGAAGGCCTCTTGCGCCTTGCCTTGCACGAACGGCGCCCGCGTCATCGATTCGACGCCGCCGGCAATGGCGAATTCCATCTCGCCGGCGCGAATGGCGCGCGCGGCACTGCCGACCGCTTCCATGCCCGAGGCACACAGCCGGTTGAGCGTCAGACCGGGCACGCTCGCCGGTAGGCCGGCCAGCAGCAGCGCCATGCGCGCCACATTGCGGTTGTCTTCGCCGGCCTGGTTGGCGCAGCCGAAATAGACTTCTTCGAGCTTTTCCCAATCGATTTTTGGATGGCGCGTCATCAGCGCCTTGATCGGCGCGGCGGCGAGATCGTCGGTGCGAACCTTAGCCAGCGCGCCGCCATAGCGCCCGATCGGGGTGCGCACCGCGTCGCAGAGAAATGCCTCACGTGTTGCCATTACGCCGCCTCATGCGCGCGGTTGGTACGGGCGTGGAGGTCGCGCAACACCTCAAGCTCGCGGGACGTCGGCGGCAGCGTCTCGGCGACCTTCGCCGCAAAGGCAACCTTCCAGCCGGTGTTCTCCTGAATCTGCTCGCGGGTGACGCCCGCGTGGATGGAGACCACGGTCATTTCCTTGCCCTGCGGATCGGGCTCGAACAGCGCCAGATCGGTGATGAGCTTGGTCGGGCCTTTGGTCTTCACGCCGAGCTTGGCGCGGCTGTCGCCACCCGCGACATGCCCGATAGAGGTGACAAAATCCAATTTGTCCACGAAGCTGCGCTTGCCCTGCGCCATGATGATGAAAATCTCGCCGCAGGAGGTGGCGATCTCCGGCGCGCCGCCGCCGCCGGGCAGCCGCACCTTCGGTCTGTCGTAGGGGCCGACCACCGTTGTGTTGAGATTGGCGTATTTGTCGATCTGCGCGCCGCCCAGGAAACCGATCTTGATGCGGCCGCCTTGCAGCCAGTAGCGGAACATTTCCGGCACCGACACCGTCGTCAACGCGGTCTCGCACAGTTCGCCGTCGCCGATCGAGAGCGGCAAGACGTTCGGCTTGGTGGCAAGCGTGCCGGATTCGTAGATCAACGTGATGCCGGGCGCATGCGTCAGGCGCGCTAGATTGCAAGCGGCCGACGGCTGACCGATGCCGACGAAGCAGATGTCGTCGTTCTTGAGCGCGCGCGCCGCCGCGATGGTCATCATCTCATTCGGCTTGTAGTCGGCCATGCTGCCTACTCCGCCGCCGCGCGATGCTTGCGCGCGTACCGGGCAAAGGCCTCGGGACCTTTCTCGAGGACGTTTGTCTTCATCCAGGCCAGAAAGGGGTCGCGCTCCTTCGCGATCGAGTCCCATTCTTTATAGAAGGCGTTGTTGCGCTTGTAATAGCCTTGCGCAAAAGAAGGAAACGCGCCGCCCGGCACCTCGGCCACATAGCCGACGGTCCAATGCGGCAGCACCACCGCGTTCAGGCTGCGCTCGCCCAGATCGTCGACGATCTCCTCCACCGTCACCACCGAACGCTTCGCCGCCAGCACGGCTTCCTTCTGCACGCCGAGCACGCCCTCGATCAGCACATTGCCGGCTCTGTCGGCGCGCTGGGCATGGATCACCGCCACATCCGGCCGGTGCGCCGGGATCGCCGCCAGTTCCTCGCCGCTGAACGGGCAGGTCACGCGCTTGATCTTGGCATTCACCTTCGGCAGGTCGCCGCCGATATAGCCGCGGAAAATGGCGCAAGGCAGCCCGGCGGCACCCGCCTCATAGGCATTGGCCATGGCGGCATGCGAATGTTCTTCCAGTTCGAGCTTTTGCGGCCAGCCGTTTTCCACGGCATCGCGGAAACGGTGCAGCGAGCCGACGCCCGGATTGCCTCCCCATGAGAAGATGAGCTTGTCGACGCAGCCCATGCCGATGAGCTGGTCGTAAATCAGGTCCGGCGTCATGCGGATCAGGGTCAACCGTTTGCGGCCCTGGCGGATTATCTCATGGCCGGCGGCATGCGGAATAAGGTGCGTGAAGCCTTCCAGCGCCACCGTGTCGCCGTCGCGGACGGCGGCTTGGATGGCTTCGGCGAGCGACGAAATACGCGCCATGCGATACTGCTTCCCGGTTACGGCACCGTATTTACGGCTGGTCACAGGCAGGGTCAAATGGCGAAATAGGGATTAAGTTTGGGCTCCAACAAATAGCCGTCATGCTGGGCAAAGAACCGATTTTCACAATCCACGCCGAACTCGCCCCCATCATGAACCTGGGCCGCACGCCCTATGGCGAGCGCCGCATCATCGATATTACTGGCGGCACCGTGCGCGGGCCGAAACTCAACGGCCGCATCCTGCCGGGTGGTGCCGATTGGCAGATCGTGCGCAGCGACGGCGCCGCCGACATCCAGGCGCGCTATACCATCGAGACCGATGCAGGCGCGCGCATCCTGGTCACGAGCGACGGCTTGCGGCATGGTCCGCCGGCGGTGCTGGAGCGGCTGGCGCGGGGCGACAGCGTCGATCCCGCTCTCTATTATTTCCGCACCGTGATGCGGTTCGAGACGTCCGACCCAGCGGTCGACTGGCTCAACCGCATTCTGGCACTGGCGCGGGGACAGCGCGAAGCCCGCAGCGTGCGGCTGGACGTTTATGAAGTGGAATAAACGCCGGCGGTCAGCCGAAATCCCGTAGCAGATCCAACAGCTGCATATGCCGCTTGGGTCCGACATGCTCGGCAAGCTGAGCTTCGTGCTGCGCGGCCAAGCTTTTGATTTTGGCCAGTGCCTTTTCACCGTCTGCGGTCAAGTGCAAGGAATACTTGCGTGCATCACTGCCGGAGGCTTGCCGGCTGATCCACTTGTGTCGTTCCAACTCATGCAGCAGCCGGGCGAGGCGCGCTCGTTCGATGCCGAGCGTCTGCCCGATTGCCGCCTGCGAACGGCCCGGATTGGCTTCGATGATGAGCAATACGGAATATTGCGCCGGGCGCACCTTCATCGTCCCTAACATCTGGATGAAGTCCTGGAACACCCAGATCTGCAAACGGCGCAGGAAATACCCAAGATGATTGTTGAGCTGGCCTATGGCGAGCTTTTCCTTCCGCGCCGATGATGCCGCATTTCGGCCATCCCTCGACTTTGCTGCGGTCGTAACCGATCGCCGATGCTTCATAGACGCTTGCCTGGTTCGATTCTGGTTCGATTCCTTAGCACAGCTGCCTTGACGCTGATTGTTGTCAATGACAACATTCTCTTGCGGCCGATAATAAAGCCTCAAACGCGCCGCGTGTCCGAGGGAGGACCCCATGCTGAAATCGATGAAATATGCCGCGCTGCTGGTCGCCTTGATTTCAACGCCGGTTTTTGCCGAGACGAACGGCGCGCTTCGCATCGGCGTCTTGAACGACATGTCGAGCGTCTATGCCGACTTTCAGGGGCCGGGCTCGGTGCTCGCGGCCCAGATGGCCGTCGACGATTTTGCAAAGACATCCAAACGCAAGGTCGAGGTGATTTCGGCCGATCACCAGAACAAGCCCGATGTCGGCGCCGGCATCGCGCGGCGCTGGCTCGACGTCGAAGGCATCGACATGATCATCGATCTGCCGAATTCGGCGGTCGCACTGGCGGTGAGCGATATCGTTCGCGAAAAAAACAAGGTGGCGATCGGGTCCGGCGCCGGCACTGCGCTTCTCACGGGGGCGAAATGCTCGCCAAATTTCGTGCACTGGACCTACGACACATGGGCCAACGGTCATGCGCTTGCGCGCGGCGTTCTTGCCGGGGGCGGTAAGACCTGGTTCTTTATCACTGCCGATTATGCCTTCGGATATGATCTTGAAAAGCAGGCAAGTGACGAGGTTTTGGCCAGCGGCGGAAAAATCATCGGCACCGTTCGCCATCCGTTAGGTACCTCCGATTTTTCGTCCTTCCTTCTGCAAGCGCAGTCTTCGGGCGCGCAAGTCGTGGCGCTAGCGAATGCGGGGGGCGATACCACCAACACCGTCAAGCAGGCATCAGAATTCAAAATTGGCGAAAAGCAAAAAATCGTGTCGCTCATCTTTGACCTGCAGAGCGTGCCCGCGCTTGGTCTGAAAACCGCGCAGGGACTGACCGCGATCAATGCGTTTTACTGGGACATGAACGATCAATCACGTGCATGGTCGCGGCGCTTCCAAGAACGTCACCCGAAGAAAATGATGCCCAACCACATGCATGCTGGCGTCTACGCCGCAACTCTGCATTATCTCAAGGCGGTCGACAAAGTTGGCTCGCCGGCGGACGGGCGCGCGGTCGTCGCAGCCATGAAGGCGATGCCTACCGACGACCCGCTATTCGGCAAAGGGACAATCCGCGCGGATGGCCGCAAGATTCATCCCATGTACCTACTTCAGGTCAAAACCCCGGAAGAGTCGAAAGGCGAATGGGATGTTTTCAAGGTCGTGGGCACGATTCCAGCCGACAAGGCGTTCCGCCCGTTGAATGAAGGCGGCTGCCCGCTGGTCAAGACACCCTGAGCTTGGTTGCGAAAACAAGCTCAGGGCGACATGATCGTATCGATACCGTGCCGCTGCCCCCATACGGGCGGCGGCGCCCAAGCAGGAGTGCGCGGGTGAGTTCAAAGGAGCCGTCCAATCCATTGCGCGTGGACTTGCCCTCTTCGCTGCATGCGGAGCGGCAGGGCGACGTCGCCATCCTGCGGCTCAAGCGGGCGCACAAGCGCAATGCGCTAGACGACGAGACCATCATCGGCCTCGAAACATTCTTCACGGCG
>Ga0265337_1000858_pt1 | contig 15966 bp, 17 predicted proteins | sample 42122metaG_FD_192441 | JGI IMG/M metagenome (GOLD analysis project Ga0265337, IMG submission 192441) | Rhizosphere microbial communities from Carex aquatilis grown in University of Washington, Seatle, WA, United States - 4-21-22 metaG | ecosystem: Host-associated > Plants > Roots > Rhizosphere >... | reverse complement strand
GTTCCGGGAAGCCCGCTCGTGCCGGGTCGGAGACCGGCGTTCCAGTCCGCAGTGGACATTGAACGCCGCCGGGTTAAATCCGTCAAAAGCACATGCAACCGGTCAGAATCATAAAAATTGCAGCGGCGCTGATGCTGGCGGCGGGCGTTGTGGCGGTGATGCGCAACGCGGGCCGTGCGCAGCCGGCCAATGATTCAAATGTTTCAACCAATCAATCTATGGATGTGAAAAATTTCAAAAAACCGGACGCGGCGGAATTGAAGAAAAAACTGACGCCCGAGCAATTCGCCGTCACGCAGCAGGCGGCGACCGAGCCGGCGTTCCAGAACGAGTATTGGAACAACCATGAGCAGGGCATTTACGTGGACGTGGTGTCGGGCGGGCCGCTGTTCAGCTCGCTGGACAAGTTCGATTCCGGTTGCGGCTGGCCGAGCTTCAGCAAGCCGCTGACCGGCGGGTTGATTGACGAACACACCGACACTGCCTTCGGCATGACGCGCACGGAAGTCCGGTCCAAGGCCGCCGACTCGCACCTCGGCCACGTCTTCGACGACGGTCCGGGGCCGACGCATTTGCGCTATTGCATCAACTCGGCCTCGCTGCGGTTCATCCCGCTCGACAAGATGCAGGCGGCGGGCTACGGAGCGCAACTTGAGCCGTTCGTCAAGGCTGGACTTTACAAGTCCAAGGCTGCGCTGGCGCAAACCAACAGTCCGGCGCAGAAGTAAAATTGCCTGCTGTAGCGGCGGTCTATCACCGCCGGGTTTGATAGTCTTCGTTTGACCACGGTCATAGACCGCCGCTACAATCAAACAGACTCTCACCTTTTGCGTGCGCTGAAGGGCGATTTGTGGTTTAATTTACGGACTCCGATTTACCGTAATGGAACCATTGATCGAAAATATACTGATTGCACAGCGCCGTCACAAACTAGATGCGTTGCGCGCGAAGGGCATTGACCCGTTCAAAAACAAATTTGCCCCCGGCGAAACCTGCAAGCACGCGCGTGACAATTACGCCGAAGGCCGCGAAGTGGCCGTCGCCGGGCGCATCACCGCGCACCGCGAAATGGGCAAGTCCATGTTCATTGACGTGCGCGACCAGAGCGGACGGCTCCAGATTTACGCGCAGAAAAATCACCTGGAAGAAACCGCGCCGGGCAGTTGGGACACTTTCACGCACCTCGACCTCGGCGATTTCATCGGCGCACGCGGGAAATTGTTTACCACCAAGACCGGCGAAATCTCCATCAAGCTCGATTCATTCGTAATTCTGGCCAAGGCACTCCGCCCGCCGCCGGCCAAATGGCACGGCCTCGAAGACACCGAAATCCGCTATCGCCAGCGTTACCTCGATTTGATGGCGAACCCGGAAGTGAAGGACATTTTTCTCAAGCGCAGCGAAATCATCCGCGAGATCCGGAATTTTCTCCACTCGCGCGGCTTTGTGGAGGTCGAGACGCCGATGATGCAGGCGATTCCCGGCGGCGCGGCGGCGCAACCCTTCAAGACGCATCACAACGCGCTCGGCTGCGATTTTTATCTGCGCATCGCGCTGGAACTGTATCTCAAGCGCCTGCTCGTCGGCGGCGTGGACAAGGTGTTCGAGATCGGCCGCAACTTCCGCAACGAGGGCCTCTCGCGCAAACACAATCCCGAATTCACCATGCTCGAAGCGTATCAGGCGTTCGGCGATTACGAGAGCATGATGGAACTTGTGGAATCAATGGTGAAACAAGTCGCGCAGAAAGTTCTCGGCACGCTCACCATCAAGCATGATAGAAAACTTGAAACTGATTCAACTATTCATCGAGCCGAAGAATTGTTGGCCGAGGCGAATGTGCCAAAAGATTTTGAAAGACATTTTGGAGGCCAATTAACAAACCTTCGTGTTTGCTTCGCGGAATTTAGACAGACGCCCTACGCGTCAAATGAAAAATCGTGCCAGCGAGCCGAAACAGCATTTGAACACCTGAAGTTTTTGCGTGATTTGATTTTTCACGACTTCATTATGAAATATGTGGTCACATCTTCGGACGAAGATCCAAAGGTAGTATTTTTCGACCAGCTTGAATCGCTTTACAAAAAACTGGACGATTTACGAGTTGAGCGGATTATCAATTTGGAGAAGTGGAAGCATGTAAAATATAAAGACATTATTTGCAATCATACCCGACCTGATTGGTTTGAAATCAGCACAAAAGAGCGACTGGCTTATGCAGAGCAAATTTTAGGAGTCGAAGTCGCTGGACGGCCGCTTCGAAAATTCCGGGCTGCGGAGACCGGAAAACTTCTTCCACTTATAACGCGGATAAACGAATTGACCGCAAACGGGTTGAATATTCTTAAGCTGCCCGAGGCAGACAAAGATCAGCTTAGTGCGGTGCTTGCCGAGATGGTTCAGCGAAAAGAATATGTTGAAAAAGGGGTTGAAGATTTTGAAATTTCGCAAGCCGTGTTTGAGAAATTGATCGAGCCGACGCTGATTCAGCCCACATTCGTGACGCATCTGCCGAAGGAACTCGTGCCGCTAGCCAAGCTTTCGCCCGATGATCCGACGACCGTAGAAGTTTTCGAGTGCTGCATCAATGGCCAGGAAATCGCGCCCGCCTACACCGAGCAGAACGACCCCATCGAGCAGCGCGAACGTCTTGAACATCAGGCTGGCGGCGAGCAGCAGAAGCTGGACGAGGATTTTCTGGTTGCGCTCGAACACGGCATGCCGCCCGCCGGCGGCATGGGCATGGGTATTGACCGTTTGTGCATGATGCTCCTCGGCCAGGAAAGCATCCGCGATGTGATCTTGTTCCCGCAGTTAAAACCTAAATAAACCAGATCGTTGTATGGATACGCTTTTCGACCTTCGCGATTTCAGCGAGAAGCGAATCTGCGCGACATGCGGCAAGGAATTTTTGCCAACGCAAAAACAGCAGAGATTTTGTTGTCCTAAATGTAAGAGAGTTTTCTTTCAACGCAAGGAAGACCAGAGAATTAAAGCACGGTATGAGTCCACCAAAGGCAAAGAAGAACCATTGCCAGAAAACTTGAGCGAACGAGTTAAAGAAGCCGTAAAACTTTACTTGGGAATTGGACGAAAGAAGAGATTGGGAATTAGGGCAATCGCAAATTTGCAGGACGTAAGCCACATCCAGATTCGGCGCGATCTTATTGAGGCTGGTGTATACAAACCAACGCCGGAACAAAATCGCCGAGCACGAAAAGGAACAGGCCCTTATTCTCGAGTTCGCAAACGGGAAATGAGCGAAGAGCGGAAAAAAGAATGGGAACGCAAGGTGAAAGTTTGTGTCTGGAGAATTTGAAACAAGGAATAGGCGTGGAAACAACTTGTCATGCCAACGGTTGGACACCTGCTGGCGTATGGTTTTATTCCCGCAGTTGAAGCCGAAGTGACTACGTGCTTGAAACCCGCGCCATTTCTTGCGATAGTGAGTGGATGAGTGCCATTGAAGCCACCGCAGAAGTTTTTGTCACCGCGTTCAAATCGTTGAAGCCGCGCCAGCGCGAGGTCGTGCTGGAGCGGATGCTTGCCGACAATAAGTTAAAACTTTCTGTTATCATGGCGGACACACTGGCTTTGGAAGCGCGCCGCCACCAGCCGCGCAAATCTTTTCGATGGAACAAGGCTTTCCGCCGTCCGGGTCTGGCACAAGATGAGCTTGCCGCCACGCGACAACTAGCCAACGAGTTTGACGCGAAGGAATGGCGATGGTGACCGAGCGGTTCAACATATTCCTCGTCCGACTTGATCCAACCACCGGCGCAGAAACCACAAAGACCCGTCCGTGCGTGGTGGTTTCTCCCGACGAATTAAATCGGGCTGTTTCCACGGTCATCATCGCCCCGATGACCACGGTTCGTCGCGGCTGGCCGACGCGGGTGGAAATTTCTTTCCAAGGCAAAACCGGCGAAATCGCCTTGGATCAAATTCGCGCGGTGGACAAATCGCGCCTCGTCAAACGACTGGGCAAATTGGATTCCGAAACGGCGGATGCCGTTCTCGACACGCTCGGTGAATTGTTCGCGCCGTGATTCACCGGCAATTTCATTTCAGTAGTTTCCGCTTTTCATCATGCTCACCGTAGCCGGACTTTCAAAATCATTTGGCGGACGCGAATTGTTTGACGACGTTTCGCTCACGCTCCAATCCGGCGAGCGCGTCGCCATCGTCGGGCCGAACGGCGCGGGCAAATCCACGCTGTTCAAAATCATCCTCGGCAAGGAAGAGGCGGACGCGGGCGACGTGACGCTCATCCGCGGCACGCGCATCGGTTATCTGCCGCAGGAAAGCGAACCCGCCGGAAACGAAACCGTCCTCGAGATCGCCGTGCCGCACGAGCACGAGCACGACGGGCAGTTCGTCGCCAAGGCCAAGCAGATTCTGGACAGCCTCGGTTTCAAGCTGACGGATCACCATCGCCCGGCGCGCGAACTTTCCGGCGGCTGGGTGATGCGCGCGCATCTCGCGCGATTGCTCGCGGAGGAACCCGACCTGCTGCTGCTCGACGAGCCGACGAACCATCTCGACCTCGAAACGCTGCTGTGGTTTCAGGATTATCTTCGCCACTATCCCGGCGCGATATTGCTCATCTCGCACGACCGTGAATTTCTCAACCGCCTTTGCACGCACATCACCGAGCTGCGGCAGTCGCGACTTTTGCGTTACACGGGAAATTACGACGCGTATCTCGAACAGCGCGCGTCGGCCGAGGTGACGATGATTGCCACGGCGAAATCGCAGCAGCGCGAGATTGACCGGATGCAATTGTTCGTTGACCGCTTCCGCGCGAAGAACACCAAGGCCGCGCAGGCGCAGAGCAAGATGAAGCAGATCGAGCGGCTCAAGGAGGAGATGGTGGAGACGCCAGATGGCGACGGGCCGACGGTTGGGTTCCGTTTTCCGCAGCCGCAACGCAGCGGTCATCGCGTCATCACGCTGGAGAAAGTCAAATTCGGCTACGGCGAGAAACTGATTTACGATGGGATCCATTTCGAGGCCGAACGCGGCCAGCGCACGGTGCTGGTCGGGCCGAATGGCGCGGGAAAATCCACGCTGCTCAAGCTGCTCGCGGAAGTTCTCAAGCCGCAATCAGGCGTGCTCAAGCACGGTCACAACACAAAGTCGGGCTACTTCGCACAGCATCGCGCGGCGATGTTGAATCCCAAGCACACCGTTTTGCAGGAGGCACTCGACACCCCGCAGCGCGTTACAGAACAAGCTGTGCGCAACGTCCTCGGCAGTTTTCTTTTTCGCGGCGACGACGTTTACAAGCCCGTGAGTGTCTTGAGCGGCGGCGAAAAAAGCCGGCTCGCGCTGGTGAAATTGCTCCTCAATCCGCCGAACCTGCTGCTGATGGACGAACCGACGACGCATCTCGATCTGGCGAGCGTGGACGCGCTCATCGAGGCGTTGAAGCCCTACGAAGGCACGCTCATTTTCATCAGCCACGACGTGCATTTCATCCGGTTGCTGGCGAACCACGTCGTCCGCGTCGAGGCCGGACACCTCCGGCATTTCACCGGCGGCTACCAGTATTACCTCGACAAGACCTCGCAATCGGCGCGCGCGGCGCTGACATCAAGTTTCGGAGGGACGAGCGCCGCAAGTCCCATTAGTTCAAATTCAGGGACTCGTGAAACTCGTCCCTCCGAAGCCGCTCCGGCAGTTGACCGGAAGGAGCAGAAACGCAATGAAGCCGAGCAGCGGCAGGCGCGTTCGCGGAAGAGACAGGAAATCCAGAAACGCATCACCGCGTTGGAAAAGGAAATCGCGGAACTTGAGGCAAAGGAAAAGGAGCTGGCGGCGGAATTGGAGAAGCCGGAAAGCTATGCGGGCGGTCGCGCGATGCACATCAACCGCGAGTTGATGCACGTCCACGACCGCCTGCCATTGGCGACGGCAGAATGGGAGGCTGCGGGGACGGAACTGGCGGAATTCGAGGCGGAAGTGAAGAATTGAATCAAGCGAGCCACGGACCAGTTTGAGAAAATGTGGTGGCACCCGCCTCCAGTGGGTCCAATTCGGCGTCCCGCCGAATTGCATCGGGGGATGTGCGATGCGGCCAGGCGAGAGATCAGCGGTGAACTGTGTCCGCATATGGTTTCGGGCGCGACGCCCGAAACAGCCCGCGGGACGCGGGTGCTACCACATATTGTTCGTGGTCATAACCACGATTTCAGCCGCTCGCGCAAAAGCTGCCGGGCGCGATAGAGCCTTGATTCCACGGCCTTCGGCGTCGTTTCCAAAATCGCTGCGGCCTCGGCCATGCTCAATTCCTCCCATTCGCACAGCACAATCGCCTCGCGCATATCCTCCGGCAATTTCCCAACGGCCGCCCGCACGGCCCCGGCACGTTCGGTGGCAAGCGCCTGTTCGTTTGGTGCGGGAGCGTCGGATGGAAGCGTGCTGCCGAGGGTTTGTTCCGTTTCCGTATTTTTCGTTTCCAGCGAAATGGCCGGATGCCGTGAACGCCAGCGGAAATGATTCCGCGCGAGGTTCGCGGCGATGGTGAAGAGCCAGGTGGAAAATTTTTCGTTTGTGTGGAAACTGTCGCGCGCCTTGAAAATGCGAACGAACGTTTCCTGCGCCAGGTCATTCGCGTCGTCCTCGTTGGCGACCATGCGGCAAAGAAAATGGAACACCGGCGTCGCGTGGCGTTCCATCAAATCATTGAGCGCCGTGTCCTGGCCGGCAATCAGGCGTTCCATATCCGCGCAGTCGCGGGCATTGTCGGCCTGCTGCGCCGACTCGTCGCGCCGGAGCGAAGCGAAGGCGGAAGCCTCGGGCGAAGGCGGGATGTCAGTTTGATCCATGTTCGTGGCCGGTATGGTCAGACATGGATTGCTCGATCGCCTCGTGGGATCCCAGCGTGATTTTTTTCATTTCGGCAAGATAACGCCGGCCCTGCTCCGGCGGCATCGCCTGGCTGACAGTGACGAAGTGTTGAATCATCTGCGCCTGGCATTGCGCGCGGAGTTCGCCGAGTTCGGTCAGTTTTTTTTGCGCCTCGGCGGTGACGTTGGTTCCGTTTGCAAGCACCGTCTGGACTTCAGTTTCCTTGGCTGCAATCAACGCGCACATTTTGGCGCATTGAGGCATGTAACCTTCGTGCAACTGCCGGACTCGCGCCATCTCGGCATCGCTCAAATGAAATTCATCACGCAGCCAGCTCAAATCATCCGCCGAGCGTGTCATCGTCGTCACGCAGGCGCGCTGACTGACGAAGTAGGAGCCGGCAAAAACCGCGGCTGCCAATGCCAATGCTCCCAGCAAAATGACGAGCGACCGGTTCATTTAACGCAATGAATTCGGCGCGACTACGGCGAGATAACGTGCCTGCTCGGTTTGTTTGACGGTTTGCGCACCTTGATAAGTTCCCAGCAAAACGCCCGCCAGCACCAGCGCGGCGACCGTGGCATAGGCGAATCGCGGCCGCAATACCAGCGCGGCAAGCGCATCCAGCCAGGAGCCGGATTTTGCGGGCGCTTCGGCTTCTTCAATCCGCCGCCAGACATTCTCCTGAAAACGAGGGGGCAGCGACGGCGACGGGCGCGCGGCGCGCAGGACTTCGCGAAATCTGGTGTCGCTCGCCTCGGCGGAACCTCTGGTGGAGCCTGGGTCGGGATTCATGTTTTCTTTCATCGGTTTTGGGCGGCGGGGTTTATGTCCGCCGCCCACAATCTAACGTTTTTGTTGCGCCGGGCAACCCGGCAGATGGTTCACATTACTTCGCTGACGCGACCGCCGCGGTCTTGCAAGCCGGCATGGTCGTGTGAGAGGTGCATTCAGCCACGGCTTTCGGGCTGCCGTTCATGTTTTTGGCGCAGGCCACGGCGGGATTCACCTCGTTCGACTGGCCGGCGACGGTGGCAATCTGACTGCCCGCGGCGCGCGGCGAGACAGTGGTTCCCGTTGTATTGACAAGATTCACGTCGTTTGCCGTGCCGGAAACGTGCGTGACCTGGTTGCCTGCGGCGCGCGGCGAGAGCAGGGCGTCGCTGGCGGTGGCGTTGATGGTGATGGCGGCGAATGCGGCTGCGCCGAGGGTGATGAGGAGATTACGTGTTTTCATTTTAATTTTGCTTTCTGTTTGGATGGCGCTTCATTGCTCCACCCGGTTGTTGTATCTGTCTTACCCCGGCCAGCAGGAAACCCCTCAAAAATCTGCAATAGGGTTACACCCCATAGTGACGGGCGAACACATCATTTAGAGTGCCACAAGCGTAAAACCAGCTACGCGACAACCGGACGAAATATAATGGCCTTATGATGAACCAAACCAACGGATGGATGGGTGGATGGGCGGGCGGCGGGATGTGGCTTTGGACGGTGATCGGCGTGGCGGTCGTGGTCCTGCTCGTCGTCGCGATTGGCAAGCTGTCCAAGAAATAATCGTGCGTTCACGACCCGCCTGTGCAGTGAACTCTTAACCAAGAAAGCAAACCTATGCTCGTTAAATTATCCACCGACAAAACCGTGAGTGAAGCTGCGGCTGCCTTGCAGCTTGCCGTTCAGGCCAATCACTTTGGAGTCATGCAGGTTCACAATCTCAAGGAGACCATGACCAAGAAGGGCGTGGAATTCGCCCGTGAATGCCTGATTTTCGAGGTCTGCCAGCCGCAACAGGCGAAGAAGGTGCTCGACCAAAACATGAGCGTCTCCACCGCACTGCCGTGCCGGATCTCCATTTACGAGGAGGGCGGTAAAACCATTCTGGCCACTTTGAAGCCAACGACTCTGCTGGCGCTGTTCAACACGCCTCAACTGAAAGGGGTGGCGCAGGAAGTGGAGGACATGCTTGTCAAAATCATGACGGAAGCGGCGGCAGGCTGATTGGCTGGCCGTAGAACTCCCCGATGGTTCGGCTCATGGTTGAAACACCAAGTTCGATGGTGAGCTGTCGTGCGCTGCGGGAAATATTCCCCGCTGTGCGCTTGCCTTCACTTCACGGCAAACTAAACTTCGCGCCCATGTTGAATTTGAACACGCTCAACCCGCAGCAACGCCAGGCCGCCGAGATCGTCAAAGGTCCGGTGCTGATTCTTGCGGGCGCGGGCACGGGCAAGACGCGTGTCATTACGTTCCGCATCGCGCACATGGCCGCGCGCGGGATTTCGCCGGCGAACATCCTCGGGGTCACGTTCACCAACAAGGCCGCCCGTGAGATGCAGGAGCGGGTGAAAAAACTTTTGCCGCGCCCACGCGTCAATTCCGACTCTCAACTTTCAACCCTCAACTCTCAACCAACCATCTGCACCTTCCATTCGCTCTGTGTCCGGATTCTGCGTCAACACATCGAAAAGCTCGGCTACAAGCGCAACTTTGTCATCTACGACGAATCCGAGCAGCTCGGCGCGGTCAAAAAGATTTTGAGCAGCATCTCGATAAAGGGCGAGAAGGTCGATCCCGGCGCAGTGCTGGCGGTGTTGAGCAAATTCAAGAACGGTGGCGAGAACGCGAAAATCTTTGGCGACGAGAGTGTCCGCGCGCTGGCGCAGCACATTGCCAAGCGTTACGAGTCCGCGTTGCACGCCTGCAACGCCGTGGACTTCGACGATTTGATCCTGCTCACGCTGCGGCTGTTCCGCGAGCAGCCTGACGCGCTCGAAGCCTGCCGCGCGAAGTATCGTTACGTCATGGTGGACGAGTATCAGGATACGAACGCCGCGCAATTCGACCTGGTCCACGCGCTCACAAAGGAGCACCGGAACCTGTGCGTGGTCGGCGACGACGACCAGAGCATCTACGGCTGGCGCGGCGCGGAGATCGCCAACCTGCTCGACATGGAAAAGCATTATCCCGAGGTCAAAATCATCAAGCTGGAACAGAATTACCGCAGCACCACGACGATTCTCAATGCGGCCAATGCCATCATCAAAAACAACGTCCGGCGGCGCGGCAAATCCCTGTGGTCGGGCAGGGGGCACGGCGCGAAAATCCAGTTGCACACGTTTGACAACGACGAGACCGAGGCGCGCGAAATCGTGGCGCAGATTGAATTCAAGCGGCTCGCGCACCGGACGCCGTGGCGGGATTGCGCGATTCTCTTTCGCACGAACCAGCAGTCGCGTCCGCTCGAAACAGCGCTGCGCACCGCCTCCGTGCGTTATCATTTGATCGGCGGCCAGAGCTTTTTCGACCGGCGCGAGGTGAAGGACTTTCTCGCCTACCTGAAAATGTTCCTGAACCCGCACAACGACATCAGCCTGCTGCGCATCGCCAACGTCCCCGCGCGCGGCTTGAGCGATGTGACGATGGAACGGCTGCTCGGCGCGAGCCACGACCGGAAATGCTCCGTCTTCACCGCGATGAAAAACCCGCTGGTGACGACGACGTTCCAGACCAGCACGCGCAAGAGCATCGAGGTGTTCGTGGAATTCGTCGAGCGGACGCGCGCAGCTTTGGCTGGTGACAAGTGGCAAGTGGCAGGTGGCAGGAATTCTGCAAACGGCGGCTCGTCAGTCTTGTCACCTGTCACCCGTCACTCGTCACTTTCCGATTGGGCGGACAATTTTCTGAACGAGACCGGCTATTTTGCCGAACTCCGCCACCAGGAAAAAGATCCGGAGAACGCCGAGGGCCGCGTCCGCAATTTGAAGGAATTCATGGCGACGATGGACCGTCCGGCGGGTGGCGGCACATCGCCGGCCGAGCGGCTGGGGAATTTTCTCGAGGAAATCACGCTCGACACCGAACGCAAGGAGGAGGAGGAAAACACCGGCGACGCCGTCACGCTCATCACCATGCACTCGTGCAAGGGACTGGAATTCCCGCACGTCTTCATTGTCGGGCTGGAGGACGGGCTGCTGCCGCACTCGCGGTCCAAGGCCGAGGGCACGTTGGACGAGGAGCGGCGGCTGTTTTACGTGGCGGTGACGCGCGCGATGCAGACGCTGACCATCAGCCATTGCGGCGGACGGAAGAAATACGGCCAGGTGCTGCCGTGCCATCCGTCGCCATTTCTGAAGGAACTGCCGGAGGAACTCGTAGAACATTCCGACTCAAAATCCAAGACGCCCGTCGAGCCGGAATCAGGAAAAGGTCTTTTCGCGGCGATGCGGCAGGCTGTTGCCTGACATCGGACTGTCGGGCCGCATGTCTTGCGTTGGCCGCCCCATCCGCTTGCTAATTTCGTCCAGAAGGCTATCTTTGAGCCGGTTGTGGGGGGAAATTCCAAGAATAGTTGAGGGATTTCAGGTTTGCTGGTGTAAGTATGAACAGCGCCCAAAAAGCGGGCGCACAACTGAAACAAATCAATATCATGAAATTATTCAATCGCATCAGACGCCGGGTGGCGGGCGGACTGGTTTTGGCCGCGGTGTTCGCCGCGGTTCCGGCAATCATCCACGCCGACGGCACGAATTCGGTGGCCGCCGCTGCCAAGCCGGTTCCCTATCCCCTCGACACCTGCATCATTTCCGGCGACAAGTTCGGCGGCGACATGGGCGAGCCGGTGGTGTTCGTTTACACCAACAATGGCGCAAACCAGGAAATCAAGTTCTGCTGCCCGATGTGCAAGCCGAAGTTCCTTAAGGAACCGGACAAATACATGAAAATCATCCAGCAGGCCGAGACCAAGTCGAAGGGCGACAAAAACTGACGGTTTTAAGCCAAAAAAAGTCTGGCGGTTTCCGGGCCGGTGCATGACATTTAAAATGTGAAAACGACGTGGGCCATCATTTGCTGCTTGGTGCTGGCGGGAACTCCGTTCCTGCTCGTGCAGACGCCGTCGGCGTGTGTCAAACAAGTCCGCGCCTGCTGCCAGCACGGTGCGGAAATGCCGTGCTGCAAGGCGAACTCATCGCCCGATTCACAGTCCAAGCCGGCTGTCCCGTCGCAGACCGGAAACCAGAACCCGCTTTCGCTTCTCGCTTCCAGCGCCTTGATTTGGACATTGCCAGCCAACCCGGCGGATTCGATTTCTTCCCATTCCACGCCGTCTTCGATGACGGCCGGCGCGCCGCTTTACGCGCGGGACTGCGCCCGGCTCATCTGAATTTTCCGCTTCCACGCCCGTAGTGTGCCTTGAGCCGGACACGCGGGTCCCGTTCGCTCCACGGAATTTTGTGCCCGTGAACTGTTCCTGAATTTATCCGTCGCGCACAAACGACGAAAACTGAAAACAAATTGAAAATTGAAAATTTATGAAAACGAAAACAATATTGATGATCGCCCTGGCCGCAACCCTGGGCAGCAGCGCCCTGTGGGTTGCCACGGATCGCGCCGTCGCGGGGGGCAATGCCTCCGCCAGCCGCAAAGTCCTTTACTACACCTGCCCGATGCATCCGTCGGTCAAGGCGGAGAAGCCCGGCGCCTGCCCGATTTGCGGCATGAATCTGGTGCCGGTTTATGATACCCAAGGCGGAACCAACAACCCGCCGGCGGCCGTGAACACGAACAAACCGGCGTCGACGCTGCCCGGTTGCTGCGCGCCAGCCGGTGGCGGCTGCTGTCAGTAAGCGCGGGAATTTTTATGAGGCCGAAGACATTGACGTTTGCCGTGCTGTTCGCAACCGGCGGGCTGGTGCTCGCCGGTTGCCGGGGCATCCAGACCTCGGGCGAAAAGCAGGCGCGCCACGATTTCGGCGCGGTCGCCGGCAAATACCGACCCGACAAACATCCGCCGGTTTTGCCGGAGCTGACGGCGGATTCGAGCTTGAGCAATTTCCTTGCGTTTGCGCTCCTGAATTCGCCGACGGTGGAAGCGGCGTATTACGATTGGTCGGCGTCCGTCGAGAACATCACGGTGGCGCGCTCGCTGCCGGACCCGCAGTTGACACTCCAGGCTTACATCCAGGACACCCTCACGTCCCTGATGCCGGGACTCGCCTGGAACTTTCCCGGTCCCGGAAAACTCAAGGCACGCGCCGGGGTTGCCGCCGCCCAAAGCGAAGGCAAATATTTTACGTTTGAAAGCGCCGTGTTACAGGCTGCGTTCAATCTGAAGCGCGCCTATTACCAACTCGGTTTGCTGGATGAACAGCTTCGCATCAAGCACGAGACGCTTTCGTTGCTGGAAAATTCGGGGAGCGCCGTCCGCGCGCAAAACACAACCGGCAAAGCTGCATTGCCGGATTTGCTGCGTGTCCAAAGCGAACTCGACCGCGCTCGCAACGACCTCGCCAATCTGGAGGATTCACGCCGGTCGTCGTTGGAAAATTTCAAGGCGGCGCTGGGGTTGATGCCACAGCAACCCGATCCACCCACACCCGCGCATTTTGAAGTGAGCGGCGAAAATCTCGGTGCCGATGAATTGCTCAAAGTGGCGTTCGAGCGCAACCCGCAACTCAAAGCGATGGAAGCCGACGTGCGCGCCGCAGAAGCCAGCATCTCGGTGGCCTACAAGGAACGGGTGCCGGATTTCAATGCGGGCCTGTCCGCCGACGTTTACGCCCCGCCATTCTACTGGCCGCAAGCCGGCATGACGCTGCCCATCTGGCGCGACAAGCTCGCGGCGGAAGTCGCTCAGGCAAAGGCAAACGAAATGGCGGCAAAATCGAAGTTGAAGGCGGCGCAGATTGACCTGGCCGTGAGTTTCGCCGAAAAATCATTTGCCTACCGCGAGACCAGCCGCAACGTCGCGCTGATTGAGAACGAACTCATTCCGAAGGCGCGTCAATCAATTGAAACCGTCCGTGCTGGTTATCGCACGGGCACGATGGATTTTTCCGCGATGACCGACGTAGAACGGATGCTTCTGGATTTGCAGCTCGAAGCCGCTGAAGCCCGCACGGACCGTGAGATTGCGCTGGCGGAATTATCGCTCATGGTCGCCGGCGTGCCGCCGGCAAACGCGCCGCTTTTGTTGAACAACCCTCATGATTGAAATGATTTTATGAAATCAAGACCTTTGCAAAACAGTCGTAGCGGCTTTCGGCAGAAAGCCGGATTCTTCCATTTTCCGAAATTGGCGGCGCTCTGCCGAGACGCCGCTACGGTGAAACGCCAAAATTTTATGAAATCGAAATTGAAACTGATTTTGGCCGGAACGCTGCTCCTCGCCGCGGTTGGCTTGGGTGTGTTCGCCGCCGACAACTCAAGCAAACCGGACGGAACCAACGCCGCAGCCGCTTCTTCCGGGAAAATGCTCTACACCTGCGGGATGCACCCGTGGATCATCCAGGATCATCCCGGCAACTGCCCGATTTGCGGCATGAAGTTGGAACCGGTTCACAAAACTACAGGTGCCGGGGAAGCGGCTTCATTTGCCATCGCGATTGACCCGGCGACGATCCAGATGATGAACCTCCAGACGACGGAAATCGCGCGCGGCCCGCTGCGCCGGACCCTCCGCACGGTCGGCACGATTGACTACAATGAAACAGCGCTGGCGGACGTGACAACAAAGTTCAAAGGCTGGATTGAAAAACTGGACGTGGATGCCACCGGCCAGTTGGTGCATCGCGGCGAGCCGCTGTTTGAAGTGTATTCACCGGAGCTTTACAGCGCCGAGGCGGAATATCTGGCGGTGCTGAATTCCACGAACGATACCAGCGCGCCGGTGTTGCGCGAGGCGGCGCTGGGGAAATTAAAATTCTTCGACATCTCGGACGGGCAGATTGCCGACCTGGAAAAAAATCGCGAGCCGCGCAAGACGCTGCAGATTCTTGCGCCAATGGACGGCTTTGTGACCGAAAAAAACATCGTGCAAGGCCAGATGGTGGACGCGGGCATGAAACTTTACCGGCTGGCCGACCTCGGTGTCGTCTGGGTCTTCGCGCAGGTTTATGAGCAGGATTTGCCTTACGTCCAGCTTGGCCAGGAGGCAACAGTCAAACTTTCGTCACTGCCCGACCGCGAATTTCGCGGGCGCGTCACCTACGTTTATCCGAACGTGGATGAAAAGACGCGCACGGCGAAGGTGCGGCTGGAATTTGAGAACCCCGGGTATTTCCTGAAGCCCGGCATGTTCGTCTCGGTGCAAATCGCCTCCGAACTGGAACCTTCGGTGGTGCTGGTGCCGGATTCGGCGGTGCTGCGCAGCGGCGAGAAAAACACCGTTTTCGTTGCACTGCCCGGCGGCAAATTTGACCCGCGCGCGGTCGTGCTCGGCCCGGAATCCGAACACAACATGTATGAAGTCAACAGCGGCTTGCGGGAGGGTGAGCGTGTGGTGACGTCCGGCCAATTCATGCTGGATTCGGAAAGCCAGTTGCGCGAGGCGATTGAAAAAATGCGCGGGCCGGCAGGCGCCACGACCGCAGCCGCGCCGACACCGGGCACGAATGAAATCGGGCAGACTTCATCCACCAACGCCGCAAGGGAAGGCGTGGTCTATGTCTGCCCGATGCCGGAACACGTCTCCATCACCTACGATCATCCGGGCAACTGTCCGATCTGCGGCATGGCGCTGGTGCCGGTGACGCCGGGCGAACTCAAGCAGCTTCTGCCCGGTGGCAAGGTGCTTTACTACACCTGCCCGATGCCGGAGCACGCAAGCGTTCACGAAGACAAACCGGGCAAGTGCCCGATTTGTGGCATGACGTTGATTCCTGTGATGGCACCGCCGGTCGCAGCCACGAATTCCGCGCCGGCAAATGCCAATCCGTCTTCCGAAACCAAACCGGCGGCCAAGCAACTTTACACCTGTCCGATGCATCCCGATGTGATTTCCGACAAACCCGGTCAATGCCCAAAGTGCGGAATGAATCTGGTGCCGGTCAAACAATGACGAATGACTAAATCCTAATGACTAAAGAATTTCCAATGACGAATGTCGAAACCGCGGCACGCGCGTGGCTGTCGTCATTAGGATTTAGGAATTAGTCTTTTCAAAAATATGCTTACGCGCATCATCGATTTTTCGCTCAAGAACAAGTTCATCGTCATGCTGGTGACGGTGGTGCTGGTGCTCGGCGGCGTTTACGCGGTGCGCAACATCCCGCTCGACGCCATCCCCGATCTTTCTGACACGCAGGTCATCATTTACACGCCGTGGGAAGGACAGGC
>Ga0265337_1000856_pt1 | contig 15971 bp, 10 predicted proteins | sample 42122metaG_FD_192441 | JGI IMG/M metagenome (GOLD analysis project Ga0265337, IMG submission 192441) | Rhizosphere microbial communities from Carex aquatilis grown in University of Washington, Seatle, WA, United States - 4-21-22 metaG | ecosystem: Host-associated > Plants > Roots > Rhizosphere >... | reverse complement strand
GAAATGGGTTGCCGCGCGCTAGGCCCCGTACGGGCTGCCGGACTCAGTCCGCGGCGCGGCGGCAACCCATTTCACTACAGCGGTGCTGAGGCGTTAGCCGCGCTGCGCGATGGCGCGCTCTCCGGCGAGGATCCGTTCGACGGCGCGACCGTGGAGTACCGCAATCCTTTGACCGGCGGGCCGACGCAGCCGACGCATCAGTGCCGGCTGCACCGTTTGGCGGCCGGGCAAACGACACGCCGTCACCGGCACAATTGGAATACCATCTATCATGTGGTCGAAGGCCAAGGTGAGACTGTCGCCGGCAACAAGACGCTGTCCTGGTCCGCGCACGACACGTTTTCTTTGCCGTCATGGCTGTGGCATTCGCATTGCGCGCGGGGGAATCACGACGCAATCCTGTTCAGCGTCAGCGACGAACCGGTCTATGAGGCGTTTGCGCTCGACCGCATGGAAATCGCGGCTTCTTAAGACAGGGCGACTCCAATGCGTGTGTGCCGCTTCGATGACGACCGGCTTGGGATTGTCGACGGCGATGCCGTCATCGATGTCAGCACCGCCCTGGAAACAATCCCTGCGCGGCGGTGGCCCCACCCGCCCGGCGACGCGCTGATCGCGAACTGGGCCTTGGTGCGGCCGGAGATCGAACGCCTGGTCGCCACCGGGTCACGGCGCCCCGTAAACTGCGTGGCGCTCAAGAGCCCCATCGCCAACCCGACGAAGATCATCGGCATTGCGAAGAACCGGAAGAACCTCGCGCAGGAAGCGGCCGATCCTGGTGTCGCGTTCGGCACGGGGGGAAGGCGCGACGACGATCCGATCCAGATGTTCATCAAGGCGCCGAGCGCTTTGGCGGGGCCATCGGACGGCGTGGCGCTCCGTTTCACCGGCCGGCGCAACGATCCCGAAGCGGAATTGACGGTGGTGATCGGGAAGACCGGCAGCTTCATCGAGCGCGAACAGGCGCTCGATCACGTCTTCGGCTATTGCATCGGCCTGGACATGACGCTGCGCGGCCCGGAATTCCCGAGCGTGCGAAAATCCATCGACAGCTATGCACTGTTGGGCCCCTGGATCGTGACGCGCGACGAACTTGCCGATCCGGACAATGTTGCTACGTCTCTGTCGATCAACGGGGAAGCCGTGCAAACCGCGAACACGCGCGATCTGGCGTTCGACATTCGCACGATCATCGCCCACGCCTCGACCTATTTCACGCTCCATCCGGGCGATGCGATCATGGTCGGGACGCCTGCCGGTTTCGCGCCGGTCAAACCGGGCGATGCGATGGTCGCGCAGTTTTCCTCCATCGGGCGGATGGAGGTCCGGGTCAGGGCATATGTATGAGAGCCGCTGTCAGCGCGGCAGGGAACTGTCGCCCATCAGGAACTGATCGACCGCGCGCGCAGCCTGGCGCCCCTCTCGGATCGCCCACACCACGAGAGATTGTCCACGCCGCATGTCGCCGGCCGAGAAAACCTTCTCCACGCTCGTCTGGTAATCCAGCACGTTCGCCTTGACGTTGCCGCGGCCGTCCAGTTCGACGCCGGCCTGTTCCAGGAGCCCCCGCTTGCGCGGTCCCAGGAACCCCATCGCCAGCAGCACCAGATCGGCTTTCAGATGGAAATTGCTTCCGTCGATTTCCCGCATCTGGAAACGGCCGGATGCATCCTTCACCCATTCGACGCGGACGCATTCGAGCAGCTCGATCCGTCCATTCGTCCCCACCGCCCGATTTGTCAGCACCGCCCAATCGCGCGCCGCACCTTCTTCCTGCGAGGAGGAGGTGCGCATCTTCAGCGGCCAGTCCGGCCAGGTCAGCGCCTTGTTCTCGCGCTCCGGCGGCTGGGGCATGATCTCCAATTGCGTGATCGAGGCCGCACCCTGGCGGTTCGCGGTACCGATGCAGTCCGATCCCGTGTCGCCGCCGCCGATGACGATGACATGCTTGTCCTTGGCGCTGATGGTGCCGCGCGGTGCGGCGCGCGATTCATCGTCGCCCGCCACACGCTTGTTCTGCTGCATCAGGTAATCCATCGCGTAATGGATGCCCGACAATTCGCGCCCCGCCACTTCCAGATCGCGAGGGTGCTCGGCGCCACCCGTGAGCACGATGGCGTCATAGGTTTCCATCAGCGATTTGAGCGAGATGGTGACACCCACCTCGACGCTCGGGCGGAATTCGACGCCTTCGGCTTCCATCTGCCGCATGCGGCGGTCGATCAGCCGCTTTTCCATCTTGAAGTCGGGAATGCCGTAGCGGAGCAAGCCGCCGATGCGGTCGCTTTTCTCGAACAAAGTCACCGCATGACCGGCGCGCGCCAATTGCTGCGAGCACGCTAGCCCGGCCGGCCCTGAGCCGATCACCGCCACGCGCTTGCCCGTCTTCTTCGGTGCGAGAAAGGGAAGAATCCACCCCTCGTCCCAGCCGCGGTCCACGATTTCGCATTCGATGGTTTTGATGGTGACGGGATTGTCGTCAATGTTCAGCGTGCAGGACGCCTCGCACGGCGCCGGACACACCCGCCCGGTGAATTCGGGAAAATTGTTGGTCGAGTGCAGATTGTCGAGCGCGAGCTTCCACTGATCGCGATAGACGAGATTGTTCCAATCCGGAATCTGGTTGTTGACCGGGCAACCCTGATGACAGAACGGAATGCCGCAATCCATGCAGCGCGCGGCCTGATCCTTGACCTCCGGATAGGGGAGCGGATGGACGAATTCCGTCCAGGTCTTCTTGCGCGCGTCGGGCTTTTCATAGCCACGTTCGTGCCGCGCGATGTCCATGAACCCGGTAGGCTTGCCCATACTTCCCCTCACGTCATGGCTCGGGTTCTCCCGGCCGTGACACGTCGTGTCAACAATTGTCCCGCTATTCGGCGGCGGCGCGACGCTCGGCCTGCATGTCGAGCAGCGCGCGCCGGTAATCGTTCGGCATCACCTTGACGAAGCGCGTCAGCGCCTCATCCCAATTTTCCAGGATCGCGCGGGCCCGGGCGCTGCCGGTGTAGAGCAGATGCCGCTCGACCAGGATCAGCAGCCGCTCCGCATCGAAGCGCAGCATGTCGCCCATGCCCGCATCGAAGGCCGAGAGCGAACGCTGCCGCGGCCGGTCCGGATCATCGGCGCCGCCTTCCGCCGGCAGCACCGGCTCCAGCTTCACCATCGCAAGATTGCAGAGATCGCGGAAGCGTCCTTGCGGATCGTAGACATAAGCGATGCCGCCCGACATGCCGGCGCCGAAATTGCGGCCCGTCTCACCGAGCACCGCCACGACGCCGCCGGTCATGTATTCGCAGGCATGGTCGCCTGTGCCTTCCACGACCGCGATGGAGCCGGAGTTGCGCACGGCGAAGCGCTCGCCCGCGACACCTTCGAAATAGGCCTCGCCCGCGATGGCGCCATACAGCACCGTGTTGCCGATGATGATGTTCTCGGTCGGGTCGCGGCGGACTTGCCTCGGCTGGCGCACGACCACGCGCCCACCGGAGAGGCCCTTGCCGACATAGTCGTTGGCATCCCCGACAAGATCGAGGGAAACGCCACGGGCAAGGAATGCGCCGAAGCTCTGGCCTGCAGTGCCGGTGAGCTTCACCGCGATCGTGTCCTCAGGCAATCCCGCATGGCCGTAGCGTTTTGCGACTTCGCCCGACAGCATGGCGCCGACGGTGCGGTTCACATTGCGGATGGTGCGTTCGACCACCACCGGCTCGCCCTTTTCGAGGGCCGATTGCGCCGCCTCGATGAGCGAGAGGTCGAGCGCTTTTTCCAGGCCGTGATTCTGGCTCTCGCAATTGTAGATCGCGACGCCCGGCTTGGCCGGCATCTGATAGAGCACCTTGGACAGGTCCACCCCGCCCGCCTTCCAGTGCGAGATGACTTGCGTGGGATCGATTCGGTCCACGCGCCCGATCATCTCGCTGACGGCGCGGAAGCCCATCTTCGCCATAATCTCGCGCAACTCTTCGGCGACGAAGAAGAAATAATTGATCGCGTGCTCTGGCGTCCCGGTGAATTTCTTGCGCAGCGCGGGGTCTTGCGTCGCGACCCCGACGGGGCAGGTGTTGAGATGGCACTTGCGCATCATGATGCAGCCGAGCGCGATCAAGGGCGCGGTAGCGAACCCGAACTCGTCCGCACCAAGAAGCGCGCCGATGGCGACGTCCCGGCCGGTGCGAAGGCCGCCGTCCACCTGGACCGCAATGCGTCCGCGAAGACCGTTCAGCACGAGGGTCTGCTGCGTTTCGGCAAGACCGATCTCCCAGGGCGAACCCGCATGGGTCAGCGAGGTCAAGGGCGAGGCACCCGTGCCGCCTTCGTAGCCGGCAATCGTCACATGGTCGGAGCGCGCCTTCGACACACCGGCCGCGACCGTGCCCACCCCCACTTCCGAAACCAGCTTCACCGAAATGCGCGCGCGCGGATTGGCGTTCTTCAGGTCGTGGATGAGCTGCGCCAGATCCTCGATGGAATAGATGTCGTGGTGCGGCGGCGGTGAGATCAGCCCCACGCCCGGCGTCGAATGCCGGACCTTGGCGATGTCCTTGCTGACCTTGTGGCCGGGCAATTGGCCGCCTTCGCCGGGCTTGGCACCTTGCGCGATCTTGATCTGCAGATCGTCGGCATTGACGAGATATTCGATGGTCACGCCGAAGCGCCCCGATGCCACCTGCTTGATCGCCGAGCGCATGGAATCGCCGTTCGGCAGCCGCTTGTAGCGGTCGGATTCCTCTCCGCCCTCGCCCGTGTTGGAGCGGCCGCCGATGCGGTTCATCGCAATGGCGAGCGTGGTGTGCGCCTCGCGCGAAATCGAGCCGAAGCTCATCGCGCCGGTCGAGAAGCGCTTTACGATTTCGGCAGCCGGCTCAACCTCGTCCAGGGGGATCGGCGTATCGGCCCATTTGAACTGCATCAATCCGCGAATGGTGAGAAGACGCTCGTTCTGCTCATTGATGGTGTCGGCAAAGGCCTTGTACTCGCCGGGGAGCTTTCCGCGCACGGCGTGCTGGAGCTTGGCCACCGATTCCGGCGTCCAGGCGTGATCCTCGCCGCGGATGCGGAAGGCGTAATCCCCGCCGACATCGAGCATGCTCTTGTAGATCAGCGAATCGCCATACGCATCGCGATGCCGCCGCACGCATTCCTCGGCGATTTCCTTCAGGCCCACGCCTTCGATGGGGGTTGCCGTGCCGGTGAAATATTTATCGACGAAGGCGGACGACAACCCCACCGCGTCGAAAATCTGCGCCCCGCAATAGGACTGATAGGTCGAGATGCCCATCTTGGACATCACCTTCAACAGCCCCTTGCCCGCCGCCTTGATGTAGTTCTTCTGCATCTCATAGGGCTTTTGCGGGAGCCCCATCTGGATGCGCGTCTGCTCAAGCGTCTCGAAGGCGAGGTACGGGTTGATGGCTTCCGCGCCGTACCCTGCGAGCGCGCAGAAATGATGCACCTCGCGCGCTTCTCCGGTTTCCACCACGAGGCCCGTCTGCATGCGCAGGCCCTGGCGGATCAGATGATGATGCACGGCCGCCGTGTACAGCAGCGCCGGAATGGGAATGCGATCCGCCGATACCGCGCGGTCCGAGAGCATCAGGATGTTGTTGTCGGCGAGCACGCATTCGGTCGCTTCACGGCAGATGCGGTCGACGGCCTTCTCCAGACCGGCGGCACCTTCTTCGGCCGGCCACGTACAGTCGAGCGTCGCGGTGCGGAAGGCCCCGTCCAGCAGCTCCGAAATGCTGCGGATCTTTTCGAGGTCCTGATTGGTCAGTACCGGCTGCGTGACTTCGAGGCGCTTATGCGTGCCCGCATCGCGCCCGAACAGATTGGGACGCGGCCCGATGATGGAGACGAGCGAGGTCACGAGTTCTTCGCGGATGGCGTCGAGCGGCGGGTTCGTCACCTGCGCGAAATTCTGATGAAAATAATTGTAGAGCAGTTGTGGCCGCTTCGACAGCACGGCGATGGGCTTGTCGGTGCCCATGGAGCCGACGGGATCGTCGGCCAGTGCGGCCATCGGTTCGAGGAAGAACTGGATGTCTTCCTGCGTGTAGCCGAAGGCCTGCTGCTTATCGAGCAAAGCCGAGGGTTCGTTGGTGCCCGCAATGATCGGGGTTTCCGGCAGATCGGGCAGTTCGTGCAGCTTGAACTGCGTGTTCTTCAGCCACTCCTCGTAAGGCTCGGCTTCGGCAAGGGTGCGCTTGAGTTCTTCGTCCTCGATGATGCGGCCCTGCTCGGTGTCGATGAGCAGCATCCTGCCGGGCTGCAGGCGCCATTTGCGGACGATCTTCTCTTCCGGAATCGGCAGCACGCCGCATTCGGACGCCATCACCACATGATCGTCGTCGGTCACGATGTAGCGCGCCGGGCGCAGGCCGTTGCGGTCGAGCGTCGCGCCGATCTGGCGGCCATCGGTAAACGCGATGTCGGCCGGCCCGTCCCAGGGCTCCATCAGGGCTGCGTGATACTCGTAGAAGGCCTTGCGCTTCGCATCCATCTGCGGATTACCCGCCCAGGCCTCCGGGATCAGCATCATCATGGCATGGGCGAGCGAGTAACCGCCTGCCACCAGCATCTCCACGGCATTGTCGAGGCAGGCGGTGTCGGATTGCCCGTGCGGGATCAGCGGCCACATCTTGTCGAGGTCGGGGCCGAGCAGCTCCGACTCCATGGTGCGGCGGCGGGCATTCATCCAGTTGACGTTGCCGCGCACGGTGTTGATCTCGCCATTATGGGCGATGTAGCGGTAGGGGTGCGCGAGCCGCCACGAAGGGAAAGTGTTGGTCGAGAAGCGCTGATGCACGAGCGCGAGCGCGGATTCGGTCAGCGGGTTCTTGAGATCGCAATAGAAGCTTCCGACCTGCGGAGCCAGCAGCAGGCCCTTGTAGACCACCGTCCGGGTCGAGAAGGAGGGGATGTAGAACTGGGTCAGGCCGGGCAGCCGGTGCTTTTTGGCAAGCTCGGAGAGCGGGTTCTGGACCTGCTTGCGGATGGCCAGCAGCTTGCGCTCGAAGGCCTCCTGGTCCTTGACCCGGGACCCGCACCCGACGATCGCCTGTCTGATGCAGGGCATCTGTTCGAGCACGGTCTGGCCCAAGCCGGCGGTGTCGGTCGGCACATCGCGCCAGCCGAGCAGGGTCTGCCCCTCCACCTTCACGAAATGGCCGAAACGGCGGATGGCGAAATCCCGCGCCTTGGGATCCTGGGGCAGGAAGCACATGGCGACTGCGTAATGGCCGGGTTGCGGCAGGGTCACCGCGTTGGCGGCCGCCCAGTCACGCAAGAGCTTGTCGGGCGTCTGGATCAGGCAGCCCGCGCCGTCGCCCACAAGCGGGTCCGCGCCCACCGCGCCCCGATGGTCGAGGTTCAGCAGAATCTGCAGCGCATCGCGGATGAGCGCGTTCGACTTTCGGCCTTTGATATTGACCACAAAGCCGACTCCGCACGCGTCATGCTCATTCCGCGGGTCATAAAGACCCTGTTTCGGCGGCAAATCCATCACAATGGAACCCTAAATTCTCGTCCCGGCCCAATGGCCGTTCCACTCTCGCGAGTAGCAGTCTCTTAAGCTTCCCGCAATGCAACAACTTACCTCATGGCGCAGGCGCTGCAAGCGGCTGGATTGCCTAAGATTCGGGCTTCACTGGCGCGAGATTGGGCGCGCGTCCCATGGCGAGATAGGCAGCAGCGGCGATGAGAGGCGGGACCGCCGCGAAGAGGAAAATCGTCTGGTTGTCCACATGGGTCAGAAGCAGGATCCCACCCACTGACGGCCCAACGATCGAGCCTATGCGGCCCACCGCCAGAGCCCAGCCCACGCCGGTTGCGCGGATCGAGGCCGGATAGAATTTCGCCGCCACCCCATTGTTGCAGTTCTGCGCCCCGACCGTACCGATGCCGATGCCGAACGCCATGACCAAGGTGAACGCCACCGCCGAACCGGCGAGGCCAATGCCCGCAATGCAAAGCGCAGCGAGAAGGAACGCCGCCGGCAGCACCCTCTGGGGCCCAAAACGGTCGACCATCGGGCCCATGGCGAAAGCGGCGGCCACTCCGGCAAACTGCACCACCACCGTTGCGATCAGGGCATAGGTATCCGACACCCCCTGCGCGCCCAGCGTGGTCGGCAGCCAACTCGTCAGGAAGAACAACTCCATCAGATTGGCGAAGAAGACGATCCAGAGCAGGATCGTGATCTTCGCCCTGCCCTCGTTGAACAGACGGTCGATCGGGATTTTCGGTTTCGCATCGCCTTCGGGCACATAGGATTCGGGCATCGCAAAGAGGAGCGCCGGCCAGAGCAGGAGCGCCATGCCGCCGCAGAAGACCAGAACCGATCCCCAGCCATAGGCCGGGATCAGGCTGGCCGCGATGATCCCGCCGAACCCTGCGCCTACGGAATAGCTCGAGAACATGGCCGCAACGGCCGAGGCGCGCTTGGCGCCGGGACTGAATTCGGCGGTGATGGCGATGGCGTTGGGCATCGCGCCGCCAAGGCCGATTCCGGTCAGCAGCCTGAGCACGATAAGCGCGGGCAGCGAATGAACGAAGGCGGTCGCAATCGTGAGCAGGGCAAAAACGATCACCGAATAGACCACGAGGCGTCTGCGGCCATAGGTGTCGGCGAGCGGCGCTATCAGAAAGGCTCCGAGCGTCATCCCGAGGAGCCCCGCCGCGATTGCCGGCGTCAGCGCACCTGGGGCCACCGCCCAATCACGCGCGATGCCGGGCACCACATAGCCCATGAGCTGGGCGTCGTAGCCCTCCACGAACATGGTCGCCGCGCAGAGCCCAAGCGCGGCCCACTGGAAACGGCCTCTTGGCTTGGCCTCAAGAGTCGTCTCGGCAATGGCGGACATGCGGCGCCCTCCCCTTCTCGTTCGATCTATTCGGCCGCGCTTTTGTAACCCGAGACCTGCCAGCCATCTTCGGGCTTCAAGCGGCGGAAGCCTATCGCCGAAGCCGCCATGAGCAAAGCGATGCTGAGGAACACGATCCTGAAATCGCCGACCGTGATGGGGCCCAAACCGGAGAGGACGGCGAGCAGGCTCGCGCTGATGCCGACGCCGAGACTCTGAGCCAGCCTTTGGGCCAGGGCGAAGATGCTGGTCGCCTTGGACATCTCCTCCGGGGCGATGTCGGAATAGGCAAGCGCCCCCATCCCGATCATTTGCCCTGCCCGCAGCACACCGAAGAGGAAGAGATAGCCCGCGATCAGGATATGCGGTGTCGAGATGTCGAAGACCGCAAAACCCGCCATCATGGTCGCGTTCAGCGCCACCCCTGCCAGGAACACCGCGCGGAAACCGAACCGCTTGACCAGATGCTGCACCCAGACGCGCATGCTCATCGCGCCCGCGGTGTTGAGGAAGGTGATCAGCCCCGAATGGAAGGGGTCGAGCCCAAAACCCACCTGAAGCAGCAGTGGCAGCAGGAATGGCACCGTCGCGATGCCGGCGCGGATCATGTTCCCCGCGATCACCGCGACCGCGAAGGTCCGGCCCTTGAACAAGCGCAGATCCAGCGCCGGATTGGCGACGCGCGAGGCATAAGCCCAATAGACCAGGAAAATCGCGGCCGCGACGACGAGCAGCACCGTCTCGGTCACGGCATCCAGCGTGTGGCGGCCGAGATTCTCGATCGCATATTGCGCCACTCCAAGCCCGCAGGCGACGATGAGGAAGCCCGGGATGTCGAAGGCGGACGGCCGCGGCATCCTGATGTCGGGGACGAAACGCAAGGCGAGCGCGACCCCGAAAAGACCGATCGGCACGTTGATGAAGAAATTCCAGTGCCAGGAGAAATAGGTGGTGATGAAGCCGCCGACGAGCGGCCCCATGGTCGGCCCGAGCATGCCGGGGAGCATGTAATAGCTCATGGCGCGCATGAGCTGGTCCTTGGGGAAGGTGCGGGTAAGGATGAGCCGCCCCACCGGCGTCATCATGGCGCCGCCAAAGCCTTGGACGATGCGGGAGAGCACCAGCGCCGAGAGGCTCTCCGACAACCCGCAGAGGACCGAGCCCAGCGTGAAAAAGCCGATTGCCCCGCAGAACACGGTGCGGGCACCGAAGCGGTCGGCGATCCAGCCGCTGATCGGCACGAAAATGGCGAGACTGACGAGATAGGACGTGATCGCCGCACTCATCTGAGACGGCGAAACGGCAAAGCTTGACGCCATCTGCGGCAGCGAGGTCGAGATGATAGAGGAATCCAGCCCGTCCATGAAAAACGCGCCGGCGATGACCGTTGGCACGATCCGTGAGATTATCGGCCGCGAGATTATCGGCGGGCTTTCACGAGGCGGTGACTGATTCAATTCTGTAGCCATTGGGGTAAGGGGTCTATGGGGCTGCCAACGCGGCACGTCAAGGCGGGCCGGGCCTGGGGCTTGAATAGAGCCCGCGCGCACGGCAGAAGAAGCCCACACCTACCGGAATTCAGGACCAGGACTTGGCAGACGACATCCCGCCGAACGACGCCCAGGCAATCGAGATGCTGCTCACCTGTATCAGGATGGCCGCGCGGGACACCAATCTCTACAGCTTCGAACGGCCGGATAAGGGACCTCTGCCGGGTGCGGAACCGGGCGCCCATATCGGCGTGATCCTGCCCAACGGCATAGAGCGCCAATATTCGCTCGTTCATGCTGCACCTGAGATGACCGAATATACCGTCGGCGTAAAGCGCGACGCGAATAGCCGCGGCGGCTCGGTGTTCATGCACGATCAGCTCCGCGTCGGCACAACGGTCAAGGTGCTTCCGCCGCGCAACAATTTCCCGTTGAAGGAGGACGCCGAGCTGGTCGTACTGCTCGCGGGCGGCATCGGCATCACGCCGATCTACTGCATGCTGAAGCGGCTGATCGAAAAGGGTCGGCCGTGGCTCCTGTACTATTCGTGCCGCTCGCGCATGGACACGGCCTTCCTCGAGGAATTGGCGGGGCACAAGGACGTGCACTTCCACTTCGACGACGAAGAGAACGGACGGTTCCTCAACGTAGCAGGCATTGTCGAGTCGCTGCCCAGGCGCGCGCATCTCTATTGCTGCGGGCCGGCGCCGATGCTGGCGGCGTTCGAGGCGGCGACCGCCGCATGGCCGCAAGAGAACATCCACGTTGAATATTTCACGCCGAAATTCGCCGCCGCCCAGGAAGGCGGCTTCGTGGTGGAACTGGCGCGGTCCAAACGCGAGCTGACGGTTCCGCCGGGAAAATCCATTCTGCAATGCGTGCGCGAGGCCGGGATCCAGGTGCCGCATTCCTGCGAGGAAGGTGTGTGCGGGGCCTGCGAGACGCGGGTGATTTCCGGCATCCCCGACCATCGCGACACGATACTGACCGAGCAGGAGCGCAAGGAGAACGCGACCATGATGATCTGCTGCTCCGGCTCGAAGTCGCCGCGCCTGGTGCTGGATATATAGGCACGGCATGAATCCCCCCCTCTGCCTCGCTATGCTAGGCACCTCGCCCGTAAACGAGCGACCTGCTCCCGAACGGAGCGGAGGGGGGCTGTGACACACTCTCCCCACGATATCGTTGCGCGGCTGAGGCGGCTCGACGCCTGTGCGGTCTCCGATGCGCTCGACAGTCTGGGGCTTTCTCGCGTCGTCAGCGGTGTGCCGCAGCAATCGGGCGATGGGCGCATTGCCGGGCGCGCGGTGACGGTGAAGCTTGGGCAAGGCGCCGTCCCGGCAGGCCCGCCGCGTCATCTCGGCACCGCGGCCGTGGAAGCATCCGGCCCCGATAACGTCATCGTCATCGAGCAACGCTCAGGCATAGAAGCGGGGAGCTGGGGCGGGCTGTTGACGCTGGGAGCGAGCCTGCGGGGCGTCGCCGGCGCCGTGTGCGACGGCCCGGTGCGCGACATCGACGAAGCGCGCGCCCTCGGCTTTCCCGTCTTCGCGCGCACGCTGACGGCCAAGACCGCGCGCGGCCGCATCGTGGAGCTCGGCACCAATGTGCCGGTGACATTCGAAACCATTTCGGTTGCGCCCGGCGATTACGTCGTCGCGGACAAGAGCGCAATCATCTTCATCGCTTCCGCCGACATCGCGCGCGTGCTGGAAAAGGCCGAGACGATTGTCGCGAAGGAAGCAGCCATGGCGGACGCATTGCGCGCCGGGCAGCCGATCGGCCAGGTCATGGCCGCCAATTACGAACACATGCTTGCTCCTCCCACCCCTAACCCCTCCGCACCAAGGGGAGAGGAACTGGAAGGGTCACCTCCCCCTCGTGGGGAAGTCGCGAGCGCAATAGCGCAAGCGGACGGGGGGCAGGATCGCTAAATCGCAACGGAACCTGAAACAGAGGGAACCCACATGTCGCAACTGAAGCTTTCCATCGCCACCACCGACTACGATCATTTCCGCGATTTCCGGCTCGGCTTCGTCAAGGCGGAGGGCATCGACCACACCTGGCTCAATCTCGGCCACCATGAATGCTTCGCGCGCTTCACCGCGAACCGCGAATTCGATCTGTCGGAGCTCTCGTTTGCGAAATTCTCGACCCAGGTGACGCGCGAGAACAGTGACATCATCGGACTTCCCGTCATCTGCTCGCGGCTGTTCCGCTTCTCTTCCTTCTATGTGAACAAGAAGAGCGGCATCAAAACCGTGGCTGATTTGAAGGGGAAGAAGGTCGGCTCGCCGGAATGGGCCCATTCGGCGGCCGTCTATATGCGCGGCTGGATGCACAATGAGCAGGGCGTGAAGCTCACCGACGTGCATTGGTATCAGGCCGGCGCCAACTCGCCGGGCCGCGAGGAGAAAGTCGAACTCAATCTGCCGGCGGGCCTGAAGCTCACGCGCGTCTCCGACAAATCGCTGAGCGAGCTGCTGGCGGCGAACGAAATCGACTGTGCCATCATTGCACGCCCACCCACCTGCTTCCTCGAGGGCCATCCCGACGTGGTGCGCCTGTTCCCGAACTATCTCGAGATGGAAGAGGAATATTACGAGCGCACCAAGGTCTGGCCGATCATGCACATCATCGCCATGAAACGGTCGATCATGGAGGAACATCCCTGGGCCGCACGCAACCTCTACAACGCGTTCCTGGAATCAAAACGCCGCTCCATTGAGCGCATCCTCGATCCCGCCGTGTCGCGCTATCCGGTTCCATGGCTGACAACCTATGCGCGCAAGATGCGCGATCGCTTCGGCGACCTCTATCCCTACGGCATCGAGGAGAACCGTCCGACCTGGGAGCAAATGGCGCTCTACACTTATCAGCAGGGCATCGCGCACAGGCAATTCCGGCCGGAGGAAATCTTCCCCCCCGGCATCATGACCAAAGTGATCATCTAAGCGCACGAATTAGCACGGGACGGAAGCGTACACTTCCGTCCCACAACGCCGTTGTGTAATTTGGGACAGTAAAGGTTTCACCCGATCCGGCGTGTGCACAATTTGTAACATTTCTGGTTCCCATGCCGCTTCAATACACATGGGCGCGAAGTAATCGGAACTTCGCGCCGCGGCGCTACACACACATCAAATTATAATGTAGTAATTGGCTCCCCGCTGTCCATTCGAGGGGAACTGGTCGGGCGGACTCTTGATCGTTCGTCGCTATCCGGAGCGCACCATGACGATCGGCTTTCGACGCAGCAATCGCGCGTGCGGCAGCAACGCAATCGCAATCACAAAACGCAATCGCAACACGAACGGGGTCCTTGCAACATTCCTGCATAAATCCCCTCGCCGGCCCTTCGAGCAAAGTCGCACGCTGAACGTCCCTTTGTAGCGCCGCAGCCGTTCCGGAAAAATCGCAAACCAACATCGCGAAAGAGGAGCAAACACAAATGGCTTACAGATTTGGAAAGCATCCGCCGAAGGTCGATTATCGCACGTTGCGGTTCAAGGATTACCTCTCGACGGAAATCGCAGCGCCGCCCCCGTCCGAAGACGTACTGAGAAAGGTTTACGGAAGTCTCGACATCAGCGACCCGACTGTCCTCTTCCCGATGGATGGCAACGACACGTTGGGCGATTGCACGATTGCCGCCGCGGCGCACGCCGTGACGGTCTATCGCGGGCTCCTCGGCAAGAAGGACATCATGGCGAAGAAGGACGTCATCAAGGTGTATACCCATCTGACGGGCGGGCCGGATACCGGCCTGGTCGAATTCGACGTCCTGAATTATTGGCGTCAGCACGCGATCGCCGGCGACAAGATTCTGGCTTACGCCAAGATCGATCCGAAGAATCACACCCACGTCCAACAGGCCGTTCACCTGTTCGGCGGCGCCTATATCGGATTCCAGGTGCAGCAGAATTGCATTCAGGAATTCGACGCCCACCAGCCATGGACGCCGGGCACGCTGACCAACGATGGCCACGCGGTCTTCGTTGCGGGATACGATCAGACCGGCGTGACGGTGCTCACCTGGGGAAATACGCAAAAGGCCACCTGGGCATGGTGGGACGAGTGCGTCGATGAGGCGTATGCGATCCTTCCGCCGGAAGCAAAGGATCCCAGCTTCGCGCCGGGATTCAATGTTGCACAGCTGCAGGCCGATCTTTCGGCGGTGGCCAGCTGAGCAATCAGGTTCACGCATGCGGCTTCGGAGGGGGCAGTTCGCCTGCCCTCTCCAGGCAGATCCCCTAACCCGACACACCGAGTTGTGATAGAAGCTCGCTCGCGCTCGCCGAGGGCGTAATTCCAGCGCGTGCGAACCGAGCGGTGCTTACACTTACCGATATTCTTCGAGTCGCTCAGGAACGGCTGGCCGCGGGCGATGGCCGGGCGGCCATGGATATCTATCGCCAGATCCTCGACCGTCATCCGACCAACAGCGAGGCTCTGTTCGGCGCGCTCAAGGCCGCCATGGCGACCGGCAATACAGGCGCAATCGAGGCTGCACAGCGTCAACTCGAAGCGGTCTACCGCAATGCCGGCGCGATGACCCAGTTGGCCGTCGCCCAGGCGCAGCTTGCCGATGGTTTGCGCGTACTGGAAGAGGCAAATGGCGCCGCACAGCGCGCGCTCGCCGCCGATCCCTCGCTGCCCGAAGCGCAAGGCGTCGCGTTCCTGATCGGCCGTCATCTCGGACAATTTCCTCAGTATTTTTCGCAGTTCGGTCAGGACCGCTACATCCGCGAACATCTGTTCCCGAACAAGCGCGGCGGGATGTTCGTCGATGTCGGCGCCTATGACGGGATCGGCGGTTCGAACACGCTGTTCTTCGAGAAATTCCTCGGCTGGAAGGGAGTGTGCATCGAGGCCGACGCCGCACAGTTCGCAAAGCTGACCGGGTACCGCTCCTCGGATTGCGTGCAGGCCTGCATCGCCGACAAGGACGGAGCCGCCCGTTTCTTGAGCGTCGCGGATGGGCTCACCATGATGGGGGGCCTCGTCGATCATTATGAGCCGCAAGACCTGAAGATGGTGAGCGACCGCTCGCAAGCGAAGGTCGTCACAATGGCCACGCGGCGGCTGGATTCGGTGCTCGCGGAAAGGAACATCGGCAGCATCGACTATCTTTCGATCGATACCGAAGGCTCGGAGCTTGCGATCCTGAAGTCGTTCGATTTCGCCCGCTATGAGGTCAAGGCTTTGTCAGTCGAGAACAACCGCAACGCCCCGCAAATTCCCGAATACATGCAGAGTCTTGGTTACCGGCGCATCGTCCGCCTCGGCGTCGACGACATCTACGCGAAATAGCCGCGCGGGAAGGCCCGGGCCGCGCGCTTGCATCCCTCATGCGCCCACGCTAATCCGCTTGAGCCGCGAGGCCAGTCCTTAAGGAGTACGCCCTTGGCCGACCCCGTCCCCTACTCGCCCGAGGAGAAAAGCGCCCAGCCGCCCTTGAGCTTTGCCGAGTTCAAGGCGTCTGTCGTGCGGGCGCCCACGCAGGAGCGAATCCGCATCCCGCAGACCTTGACGGAAACAACCGGGCCGTCGGGCGCAGGCGTGTGGGAAAAGCTGATGGGTGCCGCCCTCACCGACCTCACGCGCCAGCATGAGG
>Ga0265337_1000855_pt1 | contig 15976 bp, 8 predicted proteins | sample 42122metaG_FD_192441 | JGI IMG/M metagenome (GOLD analysis project Ga0265337, IMG submission 192441) | Rhizosphere microbial communities from Carex aquatilis grown in University of Washington, Seatle, WA, United States - 4-21-22 metaG | ecosystem: Host-associated > Plants > Roots > Rhizosphere >... | reverse complement strand
ATCCACCGCATTGGTGCTGCGATTGTATAATTCCACGTATTGGTCGTCATCGTTGCCGCTGATCGGGTCATACATCAGCTCGTTAATCACGACCTCGCTGGTGAGAATGTTCGCGTTATTCGTTCCCGGTGTTTTGGCGCTCAACCGGAAAAACTCATTTGCCCCATCCGGCCAGCGTCCCGTGGCGACGCCATTCTGCTGCGCTCCAAATTGCACCGCGTCCAGAATGCGGGTTTGGCCGGGGTTCTTGAAATAGATGGATTCGCCCACGGCATTCAGGGCGAAATTCATGTTGGTCTCGCTGTAAAAAACAAATCCGCGCGCCGGAATAATCGTGCCCGCCGGAATGACAAATTTGTTCGTCGCCGGATCATCTGTCAAAATGCAGCCCGAAATATCCACCCCGTTGGTGCTGTGATTATAAAGCTCGATGTAGTCGTAATCCGGCGGATCGGTGTGCGCCAGGAATTCGTTGATGACGACGTTGCGCAGCGGGCTGGGTGTAAACCCGTCCATTTGGCCGGGCGAACCGCCGATGACATCGCTGATATCCCAGGCGCGAGGATCGCCTTCCCCATACGTTGGATTGGCCAGCACGATGGAATGGCCCGTCCCGTCCGCCGCCACCGGCCACGGATACGTCGCGCTATAAGGCACCGTCAGCAGCACATTGGTCCGTTCATCCAATAACTGAAGCGTTTCGGCCTTCTTCAGGCTGCCGGTGTAGGGCCCCATGACATTGATGCTGCCATAAACACTCTGGACATCGCTCGGAGCAGCGGCGATGACGAGATATCCGCCGCCGGGAATCGTCGTGCTGGGCGGAAACTTGAAATTCATGTCTGCACAGGTAATTTGATAGCCGCTGATGTCCTGAAACCACGGATTGGAGTTATATAGTTCGATGAACTCCAGATTCTTCCCGTCCCCGCGCGGCGCGGGCTTATACATGATTTCTGAAAACGCCAACGGTGTCGTCCGGCTCGACGGCCCCATGGCATCGTGCGGATTGACCGTCGTGGCGACCACAGCATTGGTCACATTGGTGATGTCGCGGAATTGCGCCGTGGTGACTGCATTCGAGCTGCGGCTGCTCACGGAGAAACCGAGGTGGATCTGGCCCGGCATGGAGATCGTGTCACTGCCGAGCTGCGTCCACGTCTGGCCGTCGTAGCTGGCAAATCCAGTGAAAGTATTGCCCACACGATTCAGCCGCAGCCAGGTGTTGGGATAATTCGCCGGGAAATTGCCGCTTGAACTTGTGGCGTTGCCGGTGGGATCGCGCCACTCGAAGAAACAGCCGTTCATCGCCGGCGTCGCCAGCGCCGCCGCAAAACGGCTGCTGGCATTGAGCGTTTCGCGCGCCATCAATCCGGCCTTGGCAAAAACGTCGGACAGGCCCAAACCGGCCACTCGGACGGACACGTCAAAATTACCCGTGCAAACCTGGTAGGAAAAATTGCCCTGATCCGAGCCGCCGCCAAAGTCGCTGCCCGCCGCGGTCACGTTCAGACCATTGCCGGCGACGGTCACGATTGATCCTACTGCCGGATTGCCGAGGTCCTGCGGCGCATAGGTCAGCGCCTGGAAAGTCACCGTTGTGTCCGTGGCAATGGTGTTGGGGATCGTCGCCCGGTCGCGCACGCCATTGATGACGATGGAATAATTGCTGCCATAAGTCATCGGCGCCGTCACCAAAACTACCGTCAGGTTATCCGCGTTCAGCGCAGCGCCAGTCACCAGCTGGCCGTTGGAGAAAACGTAGTTAGCCACATTCGTCGCACTGCCCGCCTCCACCCATTTGGAATAGACCAATTGCACATTCGTGGCGCCAATGTTGAAAACACGCGTGACGACCGGCGGATTCGTGTCGGGAAACACTGTCAGCACGGCATTGGAACTGATCACACTGAACAGCGTGTTGCTGACGGTGTTGGTCAAGGCGACGCAGAACACCGCCCCGCTGTCTGCGATCGCCGATGAGGCAATCAGGTAGGACGAGTTGGTCGCGCCGGCAACGGGCGTGCCATTGCGATACCATTGGAAGGCAACCGGATGGCGTCCGATGTAGCCGACGCTGAAGCTGGATGGTTGTTGTTCGATCACAGCCGTATTGGTCGGCTGCGTCGAAATGGTCACCGGCCCGGTTTGCGGCGATACATTCGGGCCGAGCTGGTAATCTTGCGTTACTTGCTGGGCGGATAATGCGGCCGAGTAAATTCGAAACTCATCGATCGAACCGTAATAATAAGGGTCATTGTATTGCGAACGGCCCAGCCAGTCGTTGACCGTGCTGCCGATTGCCGCCGGGGTGAAAGTGAAACTGTCATTTTCTCCAATTAACGCGCCATCAATATATATTTTCGCGGTCTGCGCGTTGCCGTCCTGCGTCCAGACGACGTGATGCTCGACCCCGACGGTCGGCCGGTTGGCGAGGTCAATCAATTGCTCGCCGGAGCCTAGGTTGTAGGCGCCGCGCACGCCGCCGAAACCGCTGGGAATCGATAAGAACATATAGCTGGTGCCGCCGCCCTGGTTGCCTTCGCCGCCGCTGCTGTTGCCGAAATCCCAAAGCCGGGCCCAGCCGCCGCCACCGTTGTCGGTGAACCAGGCTTCAAACGTCCCCGAGTTCAGGTTCGTGAACATGTCATTTGGCAAATCCACAAAGGCGCTCGAGCCGTTCAAAACCACGACTCCGCTGGCGATCGTCGCGCCCCCCGACAAGGTTCCGTTCGCGCTGCCCTCAGAATCGTTCGCGTTCGCTGTGAAGCTATACCGGTGCGCGAGCGTTTGCGGCGGGTCGGAAATATAGATGGTTTGCGTACCGGTGACGCCTGCATAGCTGGCCGTTACCGTAACCACGCCGATTCCAACCGCCGTGATGCGTCCGGCAGAACTGACGGTGACAACGTTGGGGTTGCTGGAATTGAAGACGACGCCCGAAGCAAGCAACAGATTCACATTGGTAATATTGGCAAAATTGCCGGTGACGCTGGCCATTTGCGATGTGCCCAGCGCCATGGTTGTCGCGACCTGGACGTTCATGGATTGCAGCACGCCGGGATCCGCAACGACTTGATTTGGCCCCGCCGACAAATTCACAGCGATCTGCAAGGGACTTAATGCGGCATCCCAGGTTCGGAACTCGTCAATCGAGCCGTAGAAATAAGGGTCCGGCCATTGGGAACGGCCCAGCCAGTCGTTGACCGTGTTGCCGATTGCCGCCGGCGTGAAAGTGAAACTGTCATTTTCTCCGATCAATGCGCCATCAAGATAAATTTTAGCAGTATGGGTGTTGGCGTCCTGCGTCCAGACAATGTGGTGCCTCACGCCGACGGCTGGCCTCGTGGGAATGTCAATGACTTGTTCGCCGGAGCCGAGGTTGTAAGCGCCACGGATGCCGCCGAAACCACTGGGAACCGATAAGAACATATAGCTGGTGCCACCGCCCTGGTTGCCTTCACCGCCGCTGCTGTTGCCAAAATCCCAAAGCCGCGCCCAGCCGCCGCCGCCATTGTCAACGAACCAGGCTTCAAATGTAACCGAGTTCAGATACATGAACATATTGTTTGGCAAGTCCACGAAGGCACTCGAGCCGTTGAGGACCACAACGCCACCGCTGATCGTGGCGCCTCCCATCAACTGTCCGTTAGCGCCTCCGACCACATCACTGGCATCCACACTAAAAGGATAACGGTGAATCAGGTTCGCGGCTGAACACTGGATTGCAAAAAGAGAAAAGGCCAGCCATGCCCAGCCAGAATTGATTTTGAGTTTCATTTGTGGTTTGTATGAGTAAACGGATAATTCTTCAATTCATGCGGATTGTGCCATTGGCAAACAGGCAGGGGCCAAAGTCATCCATCCCGCCGGGCACCTCACCATTCACCTGTCCCGCGCCCGGATAAAACAATGTGCCGGAACCGAGCCCCTGAGTGCTTTGAAAAACACAAATGATGGTAAAATCATCCTGCACCGGCCGGGAGAACGCCAGCACTGTGCTGTTCGCGCTGTTGAACCGCACGACCGGCAGGCCGTTCATCGCATTGGCGACAAAGGTCGGTTGCTGGCCGGGATTTGCCTGAGTGGCGTTGAAACCGCTGCCGCTGGAATCACCCCAGACAAACAATGTCCCACCGGAGTTGATCCCGGTGATGGCACCGGCCTTGAACCAAGCGACCGGCGTTGCGACCTGGCTAAAACCAGCAAGGAACGACAGCCAGACAGCGCCGAGGCACATCAAGTGCGATCGACTGGAATTGACTTTGCTGGCACCAGAGCGCGGGCGGGTATGGTTCAAGAATCCGAGCGCCGTAATGAAAGCGAATTGGAAAGAAGGTGCGACAATGCTCATATAAGCCACAGTCATTAAAAAACTGCTTGAGTAGAAGATACCACAATATTGTCAGCATCATACAAGCAACGACTGTTCTTTTATTGGGAACTGCTGTGCTTTTATTGCGGCGGACGCCGCTGCTTCATCAGCGGATTGCTTGTTATTGCCGGCTACAGCCATGACAGGTTGCCAAGTGCGTTTGCAAATTCAGGGTCGCTGTGCGGCAAACACACCTGGGAAATGTGTAAATTGATGGCCAGCGGCTTGCAGGTATGCATCTCAGATTCCCAAGTTCTGCTCTACCAACCAGTTGCGCATGGAAGCGAGGGGTGGAATCAAACGACAACAGGTGGCTCAACATTGGCATTTTACCCGCTACCGGTGGGGGTAAAGACCCTTTTCATACCGCTTGGCCTGAAGATGATCGCCAACTGTCTTCATGACCGTCGGGATGAGCTTTCGGCAGTGGCGATTCAGCGGAATCGGCGCGGGTTACGCGGATCTGCCATTGTGAAAACGCCAACAGGGCTATTCTTCCACGGGGAGAAGGAACAACGCCGACGCGCTTGTGGTTTACGGAGACTGTACGGCAAGTCCAGTCGCAGGCATTTCAGTGTGACAGCAAATAATTCCCCTCTCCCTGATGAGAAGGCCGGGCTGAGGGAAAATGACGTTCAAGCCACCTCAATCAGCTTTGCGGTTACGGGAGCCGCAGTATCGGCGAATTGCGCTTTCACCTTGGCCACGATGTTTTCGACGGACAAACCGTATTTATTGCGGAGTTCATCCTGTGTGGAGGCGTGTTCTATGAATTGATCCGGCCAACCGATGCGCACCACCGGCGTGGTCACGCCCTTTTCACTGAACAATTCCAGCACCGCCGAGCCGTAACCGCCCATGAGCGCGTGATCTTCCAGCGTCACGACCAGATCGGCTGCCTGGCCAAAAAATTCGTGCGACCCGGCGTCCAATGGTTTGGTAAAGCGCGGATTGACGACTGCCACGTCAAAACCTTCGGCCGTCAGTTGCGCGGCCGCCCGCCGGGCCAGCGTATTCATGGGTCCTAGGCCGAACAGCGCCACTTTGCGTTTGCCGCTATTCGAGAAATTTTGGATCACCTCCGCCTTGCCAATTTCAAGCAGCTTCGGCTGTTCCTTAATCGGCACACCTTCTGCCGTGCCGCGCGGATAGCGGATAAACGTCGGGTGATTCTGGTGGGTGGCGGTAAACATCATGTCCACCAGTTCATCCTCATCCTTGGGCGCCATGGCGATGACGTTCGGCAGGCAACGCAGGTAGGCAATGTCAAAGAGGCCATGATGCGTGGGACCGTCATTGGCCGAAAGCCCGGCCCGGTCCATGCAAAAAATCACCGGCAAATCCTGCAAACAAACGTCATGATGAATGCAATCATAGGCCCGTTGCAAAAACGTGGAGTAAATTGCCACCACCGGATGAAATCCCATGGTCGCCATGCCGGCGGCAAAAATGACGGCATGTTCCTCGGCGATGCCCACGTCGTAATAGCGGTCCGGCAGGGCTTTTTCGAGCAGTTTCATGCCGGTACCGCTCGGCATGGCCGCCGTGATGCCGACAATCGTATTGTCCTTCTGGCAGAGCTTGACCATCGTCTGCCCCATGACGTCCTGATAATTTGGCGGCGCCCCCGCTTTCACCGGCATGGAATCGCCGGTGTTGATGTCGTAGGGCCCGGTGCCATGGAATTTTTCCGGCGATTTCAGGGCGGCTTCAAAACCTTTGCCCTTTTGCGTCAGGACGTGGATGACAATCGGATGGTCGCACGTTTTGGCAAATTCCAGCGTGCTGATGAGCAACGGCAAATCGTGCCCGTCGATGGGGCCGAGATAACGCAGGCCCATTTCCTCAAAAAGAATCGGGCTGCCGTAGCCACCGCGCCCGTCCATGTCCGCCAGACTGCCGGTCTGACGCAATCCGACATCGGTCATGGCCCCTTTGAAACCCTCCTCGGCCTTGCGCGCGAGCTTCAGGGCCACATCGCCTTTGGGAAAACGGCGGAGAAAATTTTGAAAATCCCGGGCCAGCTTGTTGTAGCGCGGATTGGTGATCAGCTTGTTGAGATAATTGGAAACCGCCCCCACGTTTTTGGCAATGCTCCACTCGTTGTCGTTAAGGATGCTGATGAATCGTTTGGTCGTGTGGCCGATGTTATTGAGCGCCTCGAAAGAAATACCGTTCGTCAGCGCCGCGTCGCCAAAGACGCAGACGACGTTTTCGTCCGTTCCTTTTTTATCGCGCGCCGCCGCCATGCCCAGGGCGGCCGAAAGCGCCGTGCCCGCGTGGCCGGCGCCGTAGCAATCATGGGGACTTTCACTGCGCAGGGCAAAGCCGTTCAGGCCGTCGGTCTGCCGGATGGTGCGAAAACGGCTTTTGCGGTCGGTTAGAATTTTGTGGACGTAAACCTGGTGGCTGACATCCCAGACAAATTTGTCGTAAGGCGTATTGAAAACGCGATGGAGGGCAATGGTCAGCTCCACCACGCCAAGGTTGGGGCCAAGATGGCCGCCGCTCTTGGCCAGCCCGGCGATCAATTCACGCCGAATCTCCCCCGCCAGTTCCTGCAATTGCGGAACCGTGAGTTTTTTGACGTGCGCCGGCCCATCCACCATTTCGAGATAACTGCTCATATGATTGTTTGCATCAGCTGTCGGACAATTCCGGTGACACCGGCTTCAATTTTAATTCACCCGCCGCGTTTTTTTCCAACTGTTGGATCTTTAATTCCGCCTCGGCCAGTTTTTCCTGGCAAATCTTCACCAGCTTCGTTCCTTCCTCATATCGGGCCAGCAAGGCTTCCAACGGCAGATCGCCGGACTCCATGGCTTCCACAACTCCTTCAAGCTTTTTTAAAGCTTCTTCAAAAGGTGGAGGGCCTTTGGCCACACCACCGGCCAGAGCTGGTTTTGACATGGAGTAATGCTAGGAAAAACCGGCGCGTTCGTCCAGCTTTTGGAATGCTCCGTCGTCAGGGCGATCTGACCACGCTCTGAACCTCGCCCGTCTTGACCCGGGTCCGCAATTTTTGCCCCGGCTTCACGTCCTTGGCCCGGCGGACAATCCGCCCAGATTCCGCGTCCATCGTAATCGAATAGCCGCGCCCCAGAACCTGTTCGGGTCCCAGCAAACGCAATCGCGATTCGTTGTTGCCCAAACGGTCCCGCCGGTTCCGCAAATGAACTCCTGCCAGTTCGCGCAAACGCCTTTGATTTAACAACAGCAGCTCGCGCCGTTGCCGGATTAACTGCGCCGGTCGAACGCCCAATAATCGCGCCGCGAGGTTCCGCCACGTCACCTGGCTTTCCTTGATCCCCTGCCTGGTCCGACGCAGCAAACCGGACTGCAAATCATCCACCCGCTGCAACAGCTCATTCATCCGCCGGCGCGGATGGGATCGAACCAGGCGCTGAACCAAATCCTCAACCAACTGGCGGCTGGCGAACACCCCCTCCGTGATTATTTCCGACGCCGCACTCGGAGTCGCCGCCCGCATGTCCGCCACAAAATCGCTGATGGTGAAATCAATCTCGTGTCCGACCGCCGACACGACCGGAATGGCCGATTCAAAAATCGCCCGCGCCACGGCTTCCTCATTGAATGCCCATAGGTCTTCCAGGCTGCCCCCACCACGGGTGACAAGAATCAAATCCAGACTCGTAGCAGCCGACGTGAGGAGGCCCTGACTTCCGTTTTCCGTTTTTTCAATTTTAGCGTCCTCACGTCGGCTGCTACGGGAATCAAACTCATTCAGCAGGCGGATGGCCGCGGCGATTTCCTCAGCCGCTCCCGGCCCTTGCACCCGGCAGGGCACCAAAACGATTTCAAGTCCCGGATTTCGCCGGCGAACGACGTGCAGCACGTCCCGAATCGCCGCCCCGGTGGGGGATGTGACCAGCCCGATGCGCTGCGGATATTTCGGCAACGGACGTTTTCGTTCCGGCGCAAACATCCCTTCCGACGCCAGTTTCAATTTGAGTTTCTCAAACGCAATTTGCAACGCGCCGACGCCCTGCAACTCCACGGCGCGGACCATCAACTGGTATTGCCCGCGGGCTTCATAAACCGTCACTTCGCCCTGCAGCAACACTTTTTGGCCATCCTGCAACAGTTCGCGATGGGCAACGACCTCGCTGCGAAACAGCACGCAACTTAACACCGCTACGCGCGTGCTCGCGTCAGAACGGAGCTGCGCCCCGGCATCCTTGAGCGCAAAATACATGTGGCCCGAGGATTGCACCCGCAGATTGGTGACTTCACCCGTCACCCAGACCTGGCCGACCTGCTTCTCCAGCAGCCGTTTGACCTGCACCGTCAATTCCGAGACCGACAAAACCTTTCTCGTCTGTTCCGTTGGAAACAGCTCACCGAAGTTCCACTGCGATTTTGTTGCTTTGCTCATGAAATCAGGTGATTTCAATTCCCACCGGGCAATGGTCGCTGTCCATCACTCCGGGTTGAATAAAAGCCTTTTTAAGTCGTGGACGCAAAGATTTTGAGACGAGGAAATAGTCAATGCGCCAACCCACATTTCGGGAACGGGCGCCGGACATGGGACTCCACCAGGTGTAATGTCCCCCACCCGCCTCGAATTGCCGGAAAGTGTCAATGAAACCGGCCGATAAGAATGCGCTGAAACCGGCCCGCTCCTCGGGCGTAAAACCGTGGTTGTGGATGTTGGCCTTGGGATTAGCCAGATCAATTTCGGTATGGGCCACATTGAGATCGCCGCAGAAAATCACGGGTTTCTTTCGTTCCAGTTGTTTCAAATACCGCAAAAAATCGACGTCCCATTTCTGACGGTAAATGAGCCGCGACAGGTCCCGCTTGGAGTTGGGGACATAAACGTTCACCAGGAAGAAATCGGCAAATTCGGCGGTGAGCACCCGTCCTTCCCGGTCATGTTCGATCAGGCCAATATGAGGCTCGACCTTCAGCGGACGGGTCCGGGTAAAAATGGCGGTACCGGAGTAACCCTTTTTCTCGGCGGGATTCCAATAGGTCGTATAGTGACGGGGCCAGAGCTGTTCAACGTTATCGGGGCTGCACTTGGTTTCCTGCAGGCACAGGATATCCGGTTTTTCAGCCTCGATAAAATCGAGGAATTTTTTCCGCAACACGGCGCGCAGGCCGTTGACATTCCACGAAATCAATTTCATGCGGGCTGGAAAACCGTGGCACTCATGGGGGGCAGATAAATCTCGGCGGACTGTTGCTGGTTGTGACAGGCAACATTTTCAGCCATGACGCCGCCCAGATTGCCCTTATTGCCGCCGGCGTAGATACCGGCATCACTATTGAGCACCTCCCGCCACCGACCGGCGCGGGGCAGGCCGACACGATACCGTTCCCGCGGCACGGGCGTAAGATTCAGAATGACGGCCAGCTGGTTCATTCCATCGGCGGTCTGGCGGACAAAGGACAACACGCTGTTCTCCCGGTCGGCGCAGTCAATCCAATAAAACCCGCCATGGTCGTAATCGCCCTGCCAGAGCGCCGGGGTGGCGTTATAAAACTTGTTCAAATCTTCGACGAACCTTTGCAGGCCGCGATGAAACGGTCCGGCGTCGAGCAGCCACCAATCGAGCTGGCCGTTTTCGTTCCACTCGGCGCGCTGGCCGATCTCATCGCCCATGAAAATCAATTTCTTGCCCGGGAACAGCCATTGGTACGCGAGCAACGTCCGCAGGTTCGCAAACTTCTGCCAGTCATCCCCTGGCATCCGGCCGATCAGCGATGCCTTGCCGTGAACGACCTCGTCGTGAGAGAAGGGCAGGATGAAGTTTTCGGTGTGCTGATAAAGCGTCGCAAAGGTGAGATCGTTTTGATGAAATTTTCGATGCACCGGATCCCGGCTGAAATAATCGAGCGTGTCATGCATCCAGCCCATGTTCCACTTGAATGAGAAACCCAGCCCGCCAAGATATGGCGGCCGGGTCACCTGCGGCCACGCGGTGGATTCCTCGGCGATGGTAAGGATGCCAGGAAACTCCGTATGCGCGATGTAATTGAACTTTCGCAAAAATTCAATTGCCTCCAGGTTTTCGCGACCCCCGTACTGGTTGGGAACCCATTCCCCCTCCTTGCGCGAGTAATCCAGGTAAAGCATCGAGGCCACGGCATCCACACGCAGGCCGTCAATGTGGAAACGGTCGAGCCAGAACAGCGCATTGGCCACCAGGAAATTGCTCACCTCATTACGGCCATAATTGAAAATGAGCGTGCCCCAATCCTGATGCGCCCCTTTGCGCGGATCCTCGTGTTCGTAAAGCGCGGTGCCGTCGAATTTCGCGAGCGCCCAGACATCGCGCGGGAAATGGGCGGGCACCCAGTCCACAATCACACCAACACCCGCCTCATGCAGCGCATTGACGAGGAATTGAAAATCCTCCGGGGAACCGTAGCGGCTGGTCGGCGCGTAAAAGCCGGTGACTTGATAACCCCAGGACGGATAAAAGGCGTGTTCCGCCAGCGGCAGAAACTCGACATGGGTAAAACCCATGCGTTTGACGTAAAGCACGAGCGGCTCGGCCAGTTCCCGGTAACTCCAGGATTCGTTCGCCGATTTTTTCCGCCAGGAACCAAGATGGACTTCATAAACACTCATCGGCGAACGCAACGCGTCACGCTGGCTCCGTTTTTTCAACCAGGCATCGTCGTTCCATTTGAACTTGCGCGTGTCCCAGACGATGGCGGCATTTTTGGGCGCGACTTCGAAGAAAAAACCAAACGGATCGGTGTTCAACTTGATGTTGCCGTGCGCATCACAGATTTCAAATTTGTAATGGGCGCCGACGCCAACACCGGGAATAAAAATCTCCCAGACGCCCGAGGCTCCGAGCAGCCGCATCGGATGGAACCGCCCATCCCAACGGTTAAAATCACCAACGACGCTGACGCGGCGGGCATTGGGCGCCCACACGGCGAAGCTGGTGCCCGGCAAACCGTCGAGGGTCCTCAGTTGCGCGCCAAGTTTTTCATAAATCCGGCGCTCATCCCCTTTGCCAAACAGGAAGAGATCCGATTCGCCAAGCGTCGGCAGGAAGGAAAAGGCGTCCCGCGTACTGCGGGTCCGGCCTTGGTGATCGGTAATCACCAAGTCATAGGCATAAACGCGGTCAACCGACGGGGCAACCCCCTCAAACAATCCGCTTTCGTGGATGCGTTTCAAGGGGAACCGCGGCTTGTCCTTTTCGTGGACGGGTTGGATTTCAACCCTGGCCGCGTCCGGCAAAAAGGCACGGACCACGAGACCCGAACCGGAGCCCAGCCGGTGCATACCCAGCAGGGTGTGCGGCGATTGATGTTTCAATTCAACCAGGCTGCGCAACTCGTCGGGCGTTAGAATCATGCGCTGAGAACGTAACCCGGTTGAACGGAAAAGGAAAATCTTCTTTCCTCAAACCCGGGCCAAAATCCGGTCGAGCTGCTGCGTGTGAACCTCCAAGGCGCCGTCGGTCCAAACAACAAAGTCGGACCGGGCGATTTTCTGTTCCACGGGCCATTGCGCCGCCAGACGCTGTTCAATTTGATGAGCCGTCCAGCCACGCGCCTGCAATCGTTCCCGTTGTGCGGAGGCGGAAGAGGCGGCACAAATAATTTTGTTGAAGGAGGCTTCAGCCTGGGTTTCGAAAAGCAGTGGAATCACCACGATGGCCAGGGGCTGATTGTCCCCGCGCCAGTCTTCAATTTGGGCGAGCCACCGTTCGCGAATGCGGGGGTGAAGAATGGCTTCGAGTTTTTTGCGAGCAGGGGCATCGGCAAAGACGATCCGCGCAAGTTCATCCCGGCGGAGTTGCCCGTCAGTATCGATGACCTGGCTGCCAAATTCAGCCCGGATTTCTCCGAAGGCGGCCTGGCCAGGTTCGGCAAGCTGCCGGGCAAGTTCGTCGGTATCCACCACCGGGATGCCGCGGGTTTGCAAGTACCGGGCCGCAGTGGATTTGCCCATGCCCATTCCACCGGTCAGACCGCAGACTTTCATTATTGCATCGTTCTTTTAAGGCAGAACTTTGAACCGATAGAAGCGGGAATGAAAGGCTTGTGAATTGGTAACCACGACGGTGAATGAACCAAAGTTGCTGTAAGAACCGATATTGGTACAAATAGGAACCCAATTCAGCAAATTGGTGGAAGCTTCGATTATGTTGGTCTGCCCCGGCATGATGTTTTCGGCAAGTTGGAACCGGCCTGTAGCGGTGTCGTAACCTCCCGTCAGTTGGAATTTCTTTGCAAAGGCACTTTGAGGCTTGGAGAAACTGGTTACCCCAATCCATTGTAAATGTCCGCCGAATTGTCCATTCAGAAAATGTTCGGCATCGGGGAAAGGTGCAATAACAACGGCGGGATTGAGATCGGCCGTCGCAAAATAAATTGTCAGGGACGGATCAATCTGAATTTCATTGGCATAATCCGTCAGCACCGACAAATCCAGATTGCTCACATACATGCCATTGTTTCCAGTTGCACCGGAGAACACAAACAGCGGGTCATAACCGAGGGTTTGCGGGCCTTGGGGATCCAAAATCAATGTATTAATGGCAGCGTTGTTGACAAAACCGCTGGCGCCCGCTCCAAGGTTCTTACCCGCCCAGACATGGTCCACTTCGGATTGACCCAAGGCGATATCATCAATCTCAGTGCCCAGTAACGATCCCTTAACCGGCGTGCTCCATAGATTGAATCCATTTTGGCAAATAAATATATTAGGAGCGCTGATGCCTCCATCCGTGATATTCGGAGAGGTGAAATCCAGCGCTGCCTGGGCAGCAAGAGTGGACTGGACAATTTGGAGGTTGTTGGCGGTAAATTGAATGTCGGATGCCGAAAAGATTGTCGCTCCATTCAATTGCCCGGTTTGGGTCACGGCATAAAAGCCGCCGCCAAACGTAACATTGGTGCTACTATTGTTGAGCTGCAAATTGGCTGCATTAATCGACTGACCACCGGACTCAACGGTTCCATTGTTCACAAAGGCCAGATAATTGGTCGGGCCATCGTCACCGAAATGCGCACTATTGGGTATGAAGAGGATCCCGTTATTGGTGAAATATCGCAAGGTCGGGGCGTTGGCGGTAGTCCAATTCTGTAGCGCACCGAAAAGGGTAACATTCCCCTGCAAAGTGGCACTCTGGCCATCCAGCAAAAACGAATTGTCCACATTTACGGAATCGCCGACGAACATATTGGTGCCGTGGAGAACCAAATCCTGCACTGTCACCGGCAGTGTATTCGTAAGCGCGGAAGCATCCACCACCAACATATTTATATTGATCTGAAGGAAATTCGTCAAATCCTGCTCGATCCAAGCATTAGTCACCACTCCTGCACCGTTAGTGACTCCTGCAGTATTGGTAACCCAATTCGGGGTGATCACTATCTGAAAATTGGTCACCAGACTGCTCACCATTTCAACATTCCCATTCAGTCTTTCGACAATCGGTTTTGCCAAATTGGCAAAGTTCAAATTCCCGGCCGCCGAACTCAAATTATAGCTGAGGTTTTGACAGTCCACGACGGCATTGACCGTGCTGGTCAGGTTGGTGGTTTGAATTACCACCTGGCCTTCAGCGCGCACCTTGGTCTGATTGAGGTTTAGATTATCAGCGTAGATTCGGACTCGCCCCACCAAATTAGAAACAGCAGATCCCGCCGGCAGCTCTGGCGGCACATCATTCCCCTTGTTATCCACCCGGAATCCATAAATGGACGACAGGCCGGAAATCACCGAATTGCTGAACGTCAATGGATCAAAGAGAAAAATGGCCGAAGGCGTACCAAGCCCGGTGAATCCGTTGGCAAAAGTATTATTCGGGTCCAAGCGGGACACGATATAATTGACCGGCCGGAAAGGCTGGCCGTTGCACGCAGCGGATGGATCCGGGCCATTGCGATCGGGCAACAACCCTCCGTTCGTGTATGAGGCATAGTCATCCACAATGTAAATATAATTGGTCTGTACCTGCCCCGTGATGACATTTGTAAATGTGGCAAATAACTGTACGCTGATCGTGTCAAATATATTTGTCGGGATCGGACTGGGGGAGAAATGAATTGTGGGGGTTATAATATTGGGATCACCGACCAGCACAAAGACCGCCTGACGGATCTGGTTGGTGGCTAAAAATACAGGTGGTAATGGTTGACCGGTACTGTTGGTCGGATAAACAGCGAACAACCCGGTATTGTTGCTGATGGAATCAGACACGGTAGGAATGAAAGTGGGAATAGAAACGCTCGTCGGCCCACAAGTATCAACCGCATTCGGCCCTCCAATTTGAAAAAGGGGGTTAAACAACGTCGTTCCATCCCATATGGGCTCAAAAATGGTATAAGTGTTGGTCGGCGCCCAGAACAGGGTGACAATGCCGTTGTCCGAGGTGAAATTGGATAAACTAAAATTATTGGCGCTGCCAATGGCGGTCAGCGGCGTGATTTCAATCCCGCTGTGAGAAAGATTGACGTTTTTGCCGGTCAACTTGATTTCCCCGTGAGCTCCGGCGATCATGGTTCCCTTGTTGATGATATTGGTGGCCGAAACCCACAAATAGCTCTGGTAAACTATTTGTTGCAATAAATTAAGGGTCGGGCCATCGAAGGCCGTAATCGTTGCACCGCCGGCATTATTGACGAAATTTGCGGCCATGCTGCGCTGCCCGGATATGGAGGGACCCCAATCAAATTCCCAACCCAGCGAACCCGTCATGCTGCCAATATTGGTGTAATTCAGCGTATGCGCCGTTTCAAACGATGAGAAAGTGAAAATATTCCACGTGGCTTCGTTGTAAAAATTGGTGGCATCAATCTGTGGCGCGGTATTGATGAAAGCCCCGACGTTGCGGCTGTCCCACGTCGCGCTTTGGCCGCTGACCATCAACGGATTCACGACCAGACAACACAATAGAAACCATGTTCTTCCGTATCGTCGTACAAATTGTAAAAATGCGGATTTCATGGTGACGATCATTGGATGGTGATGGTATAGACCTTGTTAACGACCAGCGGCACGGGGCTGGAATCGGTCAATTGCAGGACAAAAGACGATGCGCCGGATTGAGTCGGCGTCCCGGACAAGATTCCGTCTGACGACAAAGCCAGGCCCGGTGGCAGACTGGGTGAATGCGAGTCCAGCGTCCAGGTAAATGGCTGGGCAAAACCACCGCCATCGGCGGTGAAGGTAACCGAATAGAAATTGGTCGTCGTGCCATTCGGCAAGGTAGCCGGAAAAATCTGGACGAGGGCTTCCTGCTGAATATTCGCAATGCTGGTTCCATTCGGATAGACAATCGGGGCATTGGTCGTGCCGTCAAATGAACCCCACATAAAGGATGATGAAGGACTATTGGAAGTGACTAACCCAAAATAGTTGTGACCGGTCAGAAAAGCGGTTCCTTGGTTTTCAAAAATCGGTCCGGCCTGGTTAAGAGTAAACGTCGTGGGGGAATTAATGACCCCGGGACCCGCCGAACCACCGTTGACATGAGTTTCATCAAAAACCATCGGTGAAGTGGCATCAGAAACCGGGAAAAACCCCGGTCCCGCCGAAGGCCCGGCAGCAATATCTTGCGACGAGAAAGTAAAATCGGGCACGGTCACCACCCGTTGCAA
>Ga0265337_1000854_pt1 | contig 15981 bp, 15 predicted proteins | sample 42122metaG_FD_192441 | JGI IMG/M metagenome (GOLD analysis project Ga0265337, IMG submission 192441) | Rhizosphere microbial communities from Carex aquatilis grown in University of Washington, Seatle, WA, United States - 4-21-22 metaG | ecosystem: Host-associated > Plants > Roots > Rhizosphere >... | reverse complement strand
TTTCCGTGGCGGCGCTTGCCAACACCGGCCGCCGCTGACGCGGGGAAAGCGATTGCGCCCCGGGGGGAGCGTCACGCTGCCATTTCAATCCCGGCCGCCCAAAGATAGTTGCAAATTTTCGCTCGCTTCCTGATGGCGTTCCTGGGTACGACCCCATATCGAATCGGATGGATCGGGCGCGAGGAGACGCGGCACATGGATGGGATGATGACCGGCATGAAGCCCAGCCGCCGAACGAAGAGATAGGCCGTCCGATGGGGGAGTCCGTACTGGAATGCACCTTTATTGCCCCGGAATCCGCACCGAATAAAAGGGCGCGATCCCGCAGAAAACCCAGGCTTTCTGCAGGAAAATTCGCTCCGGCGGCCACCCAAAGAGGGGGAGGGGGGGGATGCCATCTCTTCCCGGCCCTTCCGCCTCCCGCCCCTGGGGGAAATCTGGGCTCAATTTTTAACCTCCCCCAACGCGGGGAGGTCGGCGGCCTCGGACCTGTTCCGGGGGCGCCGGGTGGGGGGGAACCCGGCCTATGCTGAAAATTCGCATCATCCCCTGTCTCGACGTCAAGGACGGCCGAGTCGTCAAGGGCGTGAACTTCGTCTCCCTCCGCGATGCCGGCGATCCCGTCGAGCAGGCGATTCTCTATGACGAAGCCGGCGCCGACGAGCTCACCTTCCTCGACATCACCGCAAGCCACGAAAAGCGGCCCATCCTGCTCGATGTCGTGCGCCGCACGGCATCGGCCTGTTTCATGCCGCTGACCGTCGGCGGCGGGGTGCGCACCATTGAGGACATCCGCGCGCTGCTTCTGGCGGGCGCCGACAAGGTCTCGATCAACACCGAAGCCGTGCGCCGGCCGGATTTCATCCGCGAGGGCGCCGAAAAATTCGTTAGCCAATGCATCGTGGCGGCGATCGATGCGAAACGCGTCGGCCGCCGGTTCGAAATCTTCACCCATGGCGGGCGCAACGCGACCGGTATCGATGCGGTGGAGCACGCCGTGAAGCTGACCGAATACGGCGCGGGCGAGATTCTGCTTACCTCGATGGATCGCGACGGGACCAAGAGCGGCTACGATCTGGAGCTCACGCGCGCGGTGGCGGACGCGGTTTCCGTGCCGGTGATCGCATCGGGCGGCGTGGGATCGCTCGACGACATGGTGGCGGGCGTCACCGAAGGACACGCCAACGCGGTGCTTGCGGCCTCGATCTTCCATTTCGGCGAATCCACGATCCGCGACGCCAAGGCTCGCCTCGCGGCGGCGGGAATTCCCGTGCGGCTTTGACGGAAGGAAACGGTGCTAGCGCCTTGCGGATTGCGCCAATGCCGATGGTATGCGCGGCGTAGGCGTCACGAGATTGCGCATCGCGGCCGGGGCGGGCGGGCTTTCCGGGCTGTTTCCCGCCGCAATGCTGACGCCGAGAAATTCGATTCCGATGCCTTCGCCATGGTGGCGCGCAACGCGCCCCGCCCGATGACCGATGAGGATGTGCTCGCCGATCGGCGGCTTCAGTTCCGTTCGCACGGAAACGCCCGTCAGCGACAGATCGAGCACTTCGCAACGGAGCTGCTCGCCGGTCGAACGCGTGAAATGGGTGAAGCTGCCGCTCACGGCCTCGACGCGGTCATAGCGCCTGAGATCGGCTTCGCTGAGCAGATGCCGGTTCATTTCCAGCGTCAATTGATCGGCGAGCTTCTCGCGCTTCTGCAGCGAACAGGAGAACGTCATGACAAAGCCGCCATTGCGCGTCCGCACGATCGGGCCTTCGAACCGGCCCAGCGTATCGAGATAGATCACCGCGCGGCCACGCGGCTCGTCGCGAAGCTCGCAGACGATGCTGGCATCGCCCGGCGAAATGTCCTCGACCGTGCAGATGGCTTCTTCCTGGGTCGCCGGAATGTAGAGGCGGCCGGTGATCGAGACGTGTACGCGGCGGAATCGGCGGCGCTCTTTCAGCGCACGCGCGATGACCTTCTGCCCGGCATCTTTGGTCCGGCTGTCGTCGGAGGCATTCATGCGCGAAGGTCCGTCCCAATGGAATCGGCTAAACCTATCGCCACACTCTTCAAAAAAGCGTTTACGGCCCCCTTTTCATTCGTAACGCGCCCGCTTCCTGGAACCTTTGAACGAGCGTATGGTTGTCGATGGGAGGCACTTCCATGGCAATTCACGGATCGAGGTTGGTTTACGGCGTGTTCGCGCTGGCGCTCTCCTGCGGCAGCGCCGGGGCGCAGCCGCTGATCACCTCCCCCAATCGGGACCTGACCACGGGTACGGGGACCTATGGCGTCCGCACCATGGATTTCGACCTCTGGTGCCAGCAGACCCAGCGCTATCCCGCCGAGCGCTGCACCGCGCGGCGCCCGGAAGATGTCAAGGCGTTCGAGGATTACCGCAGCTCCATCGAGCGCTACGAGCTGGATTATCTCAGACAGGTCCAGAAGGACCAGGAGATGCAGTCACGCATCAACCGCGATCCCAGTTCCACCGTCAGCGGCAAGCAGGACGGCGTCCCGTAGCGGATATCCGGCATCGACCTCGGAAATCTGAAATCAGAACGTCTCGGGATGGCGGAAAGTGTTCGAGGCCAGTCCCAGCAGCGTGCCGAACGGGTCCGCTTCGAGACGCAGCGGATCGGAGTCGGCCTCTGGACCGCCGCGCGAGACCACCAGCCGCAAATGCGGCGCGTGGGGATGAGACTTGAGCCCGCCATGCGGAGGCGGCGGAGCATCTTTTCCCGGCTCGTCCTCGTGCACCAGCTTGGAGGTCACCAGCCGCTCGAACACGATTGCACGGCCGGCTAGGGGCAGCGTGTCTGTCAGAACCTGCGCGACGCCCAGGAAACGCTCGGGATGGTCCGCGCCGAACGTGATCGGCATAAGCACGGTTTCGATCTCGACCATTCGGCAATCCTCGGTCGAACCCACCGAGTTGAGGCAGACGGGCGTGCGCGCCTGCAAGGATTGGCGCAGCATCTGGACGATCTTGACACGGCTCGGTGCGTCCCACTGCTCAAGGAAGTCGCGGCCCCTGAGTTCGCCGCCATAGCGCTGACAGAGCGTCGTCCCGGCCAGGCGATAGGTGAATTTTCCGCCCCGCGCATCGAGCAGGAATACGAAGGGAAGTAGCCGCTTCAGAGCCTTGGGGTCGATATCGGCCTGGTCCGGCGTGATCCGCCCATGCCGGAGGCGGCTCCAATATCCCACGGCGAAATGGCTGTTGCGATGCTTCATGACGTACCTCTGCTGGCGCTCGCCGCCTTGCACCTGACCCAAAACGGGAAGCGCCGCACAGCTTGCAGAGAGCAAAGAGCGAAAGCCGTGCCAAGTGCGGTTGGGTTAAGATTCACAGGTGGAATAAAGCGGCCTCAGCCCCACGGACCGCGCCCGTAACGCCCGAACAGCGGAAAATTCGAAAGCAGCGGCGTCAGCGCTATGCCCACCGCGAAGCCCCCGACATGAGCCCACCACGCTGTGCCCGGCGCGCCGGGCGTCGCGGCCAGCACATTCACGATCTGAAGCAGGAACCAGAAACCGATCACGTAGAAGGCCGATATCTTGGTCGGATAAAGCAGGATGCCGAGCGGAATGATCACCGTCACGCGCGCGCGGGGATAGATCAGGACGTAGCTCGCGAGCACGCCCGAAATCGCGCCCGAGGCGCCCAGCATCGGCAGCGCCGAATGGGGATCGACCAGCCCTTCGGAGAGCGCGGCCGCGATGCCGCAGACGAGATAGAAGCCGAGAAAACGCACATGGCCCATGGCGTCTTCGACATTGTTCCCGAAGATCCAGAGGTAAAGCATGTTGCCGCCAAGATGCAGGAAGCCTCCATGCAGGAACATCGAGGTGATGACGGTGAGCCAGGGCCACGGAATGCCGTACATCTCGGCCGTCACTTTGCGGTCGAACAGATTCGTCGGCACGAAGCCCAGCGCAGCGATCAGCCCTTCTTCCGCGCGCTCGCTGAAGGAGAGCTGCCAGACGAACACCGCAATACACAGCCCGATCAGCGCCCAGGTGACGAACGGGGTCAGTTTTGTGGGGTTGTCGTCCGAGATCGGGATCATGGCGCTCCCGGAAGCGGCGCAGGTTCGGATGTCTTGAAATGGCACATAAGGGCGTTCGTGCCTAAAAGGCGCGCAAGCGGAGCGATTGATCGGCGCGTCTCAATTCTTGCCCGAAGAACAGTCCAGGCCGGATATCAGCCGCCCCCGGAATAGCGGAATTGGCTGTTGTACACCCGGCCGACATGATCGCGGCGGCGCTTCAAGCGCGCGCCCTCTTCGTAAAGCCGCGCCCGCTGAGCGGCTTCGATGGCGCGGTCGAAATAATAGCGCGCTTCCTCGTAGCGATTGCGCGCACCGTGCAGGCGGGCCTCATACATCGCGTCATAAGCGGCTTCGGCCAACGCTTCGAGCCGCACCATGTCGACACGCGCCGTGATGCCGGCTTCATCCAGCACACGACCCATGGTGGGTTCGGGATGCGCCTTGCGCTCCCGCCGCTCACGCCGTTTATGCCACCATTGCATGATGGACATCGGCCCACTCCCCTCACTCCCGTTTACGATAAACCTAGAACGAGAAACAGGTCAAAACCAATACGTAGTCTTTGCGATGAAATTGCGCGCTCACAGATTTTCCGCAGGCTGCATCCTTAGACCGCGCAACGGTTGCGTGCAAAGCTCAAGCCGGTGGAAGGCGTAATTCGCGCAAAGCGACGCTCGCGCCGCCAAACCTCGCGCGTTACAATGCGCTCCCGTGCCTGTTTTTGTTGCAGACGTGCGGGCTAGAGAAACTCTTTGAGGGCGTGATGGCCTTTTTCCAGGACAACCGGCCATCGCGCCAACCCTTGCTGAATGCACCGCCCGCGGTGCTCGGACTGATCGGCGTTTTGCTCGCAACGCATGCGATCCGCGTGGCGCTGCCGGGCTCCCTGCCGGACGACATCGTCGAGAATTATGCGTTCATCCCGGTCCGTTACGCGGAAGCATTCGTCCATGGCTTTGCGATTTCGGACATTCCGGGGCTTCTGGTTCCGTTCATCAGCTATATGTTCCTGCATGGCGATTTCACGCATGTCGGGCTGAACTGCCTGTGGCTCCTGGTGTTCGGACCCGCCGTGGCGCGACGCCTTGGCGCCAGGCGATTCTTCCTGTTCTTCCTCATCTGCGGGATCTTTGCCGCATTGTTCCATCTCGGCGTCTATTGGGGTTCCATGATGGCGGTGGTTGGCGCGAGCGGCGGCGTGTCCGGCCTCATGGGTGCCGGTATGCGCATCCTCTACGGCCACATCATGGGGCGCCCGAGCGGACTCGCACCGATCTTATCCAAGCCGCTGCTGCTCTTCTCCTTGGTCTGGCTGATCGCCAATGTTGTGACCGGAGTGCTGCGAATCGGTGTCACGGACCAGCTCACGCTGATCGCCTGGGTCGCCCATCTGGGCGGCTATTTTGCCGGACTGACGATGATCGCGATGTTTCCAAGCGCCGCTGAAGAGCGGCCGCGCATCGGCACGGTATGAAGGAGATTCTCAAATGAGCGACCCCATTTCGGAGCCTGGCGAACCGGGAGAGGCCAGCCCCAAAGAAACCGGGCCCGCCGGTGCTTCGAACCCAGGCGGCCCAGCCTCGCCCGGTGATGGGCTCGGCGCGCCGCCGCCACCGCCACCTCCTCCGCCTCCCCCTCCCCCCTATTATCCGCGACCGCCTTTTCCCTGGACGCGGCTTCTTTATGCAATCGGCTTTGCCTTTGTCGCCTGGGCGGTATTCTGGGTGACGGTCGCGCTGCTCGCGCCGTTGCACTACATCACCATCGCGATCACGGGCCGTCCCAATGAAGAGCTGCAGCAGATGAGCATGCGCGCGACGCATTACCTGCATCAGTTGCTTGGCTTCATCACCGGAGCCGCCGACGAGAAGCCGTTCCCGCTGGGTCCGTTCCCAAGGGACTGAGTGGCGGCCGTCTCGCCGCGAGAACGGGAATACAGTAGATTGCCGGTAGGATGGCAAACTGACGCACTCTTGATTGGACAGTGCCGGATTGGAATCTGTCGTATCGGAAGAAGCGACGGCCATAACGCCGTCAAGCATAGGTCAGAATGTTGCAAGGAAAGGATCATCCATGAAGAAGACGGGGCTTGGCGTGCTGGGCATCGCGCTCACCGCATCCGTCATGGGCATTGTCGCCGTTCAATCGCTGGCGCAGACGAATCGGCCCGCCCAGACCGACGCGCAAGGCAGGAAGCCAACCTTTGGCAATTGGGGCGTAGACCTTGCCGGCATGGACCGGTCGGTAAAGCCCGGAGACGATTTCTTCCGCTTCGTGAACGGCGCCTGGTTCGACAAGGCCGTCATCCCGTCCGATCGCACCAGCACGGGTTCGTTTCTCGACCTCGACATCCAGAGCGAAGATCGCGTGCGCGCGATCCTTGCCGATCTCGAGACCCGGAAAGACCGGCTGACGCCGGACGAAAAGCGCGTCTACGACCTGTATCACAGCTATGTCGACACCCAGCGCGTCGAACAGCTCGGGTTGAAGCCCGCCGCAAAGGATTTGCAAACCATCGCTGCGGTCAATTCGCTCGATGACGTCGCACGCGCAATGGGAGCCGTTGGGCTCGGCGCACAGAGCCTGTTCCGCAGCCAGGTCGGCATCGACGACAAGAAGCCCGATTCGTACACGGTCTTCCTCGGCCAGGCGGGCCTCGGGCTTCCCGACCGCGATTACTATTTGCTGGACGAAAAGGGCATTGTCGCCGCGCGCACCGCCTATAAGAGCTACGTTGCCGAAATCCTGAAGCTTGGCGAAATCGCGGACGCCAACAAAAAGGCGGAAGCCATCTTCAATCTCGAAACCGAGATCGCCAAGCTCCATTGGACGCGGGCCGACCGGCGCAATGCCGAGAAGGTCTACAATCCGATGAGCGTGGCGGAGCTGGAGAAATTCGCTCCGCAATTCCCCTGGGCGGTCTACCTTAAGGAGCGCGGCATTCCCGGCGTGGACCAGGGAATGCGCAAGGTCGTCGTGGAAGAGAATACGGCGTTCCCGCAGCTTGCTGCTCTGTTCGCCAAGACACCGGTTTCGGTGTGGCGCGACTATCTCACGTTCCACTATCTCTCCAATCACGCCAATTATCTTCCCAAGCGCTTCGACGACGCGCGGTTCGATCTCTTTGGCAAGGTGTTGGGCGGGCAGGGGCAGCAATTGGCGCGCGACAAGCGGGCGGCGCGCTTTGTTGACGGCGAGATCGGTGAGGGCGTCGGCAAGATCTACGTCGAGAAATATTTCTCGCCCGAAGCCAAGCAGAAGGCACAGGCGCTCGTAGCCAACCTTTTGAGCGTCTATCGCCAGCGCATCCAGACGGCGGACTGGATGTCGCCCGCCACGCGCCAAAAGGCCCTGGAGAAGGTCAGCACCTTCATGGTGAAGATCGGCTATCCGGACAAATGGCGCGATTATTCCAAGCTCGTCACCGATCCCAACGATCTTCTCGGCAATGCCGCACGCGCAACTGCGTTCGAGTGGAATCGCCGGCTGGTCAGGCTGGATCAGCCAGTCGACCGCGGCGAATGGGGCATGTCACCGCAAACCGTGAATGCTTATTACAATGAGGGGCTCAACGAGATCGTCTTCCCGGCGGCAATCCTGCAGCCGCCCTTCTTCGATGCGAATGCGGACGACGCGGTCAATTATGGCGGCATCGGCGCCGTGATCGGGCACGAGATCAGCCACGGCTTCGACGACCAGGGCAGCAAATACGACGCCAAGGGCGTCTTGCAGAACTGGTGGACGCCGGAGGACCGCAAGAATTTCGAAGCGCGGACTGCCAATCTCGCCAAGCAATATAATGGCTACAGCCCCGTCCAGGGCATGTTCGTCAACGGCCAGCTCACGCTGGGCGAGAACATCGCGGACTTGGCCGGGCTCACGGTTTCCCAGGCTGCCTATCACCTCTCCCTGAAGGGCAAGGAGGCACCCGTGCTCGACGGATTCACCGGCGACCAGCGGCTGTTCCTAGGCTTCGGGCAGGTCTGGCGCTACAAAGCCCATGAAGAGACCTCGCGCCAGCGGCTGCTTACAGACCCTCACAGCCCGCCGGAATTCCGCATAGACGGGCCGGTGCGCAATGTGGACGCTTGGTATCAGGCTTTTAACGTGAAGCCGGGCGACAAGCTTTATCTCGCCCCGGAGGCCCGCGTTCACCTCTGGTAACACGCGAATGTCAGGGCGCGGCGGCAGGCTTTCGCGGGTCGAGACAGTAAGGCGCTTGCCTTGATCGCGGGGGCGCGTTAACGGTTGCCCGATTCCCGGACCGGGTACCCGCGCTTGGCGCGGGCTTCGGCCAACCGGGCAGGCGGGGGCCTGTGATCAAGCCCTGCGAGCCGAGCAGCTCGCCACCGGGACCGAAGACTTGGGCCCCGCCGGTCGCGAGGGAACACGAATCTGGATCGGGTGGAGTTTCAATGACGGAAGCAAGCAATCAACGCCTTAGAGTGGGTTCACGCGATATCGGCGGCGGCAATTGGAGCAAGATCGCGATGCGCGCAGGCATCGGCGTGCTGCTGCTGGTCCTTGGTGGAGTGATCGCCCTAGTCGGCCAGGGTTTTCTCGGTGGCGCATCGCCCAACGAGGTGCGCGTTACGACCTTCCAGGATTGGCGCGTCGTCTGTCCTCCGCTGAGCCCGGCGACGCCCAATTGCGCGCTAACTTCCGATGTGCTTCGCGACACGGGGGGCGTGCTTCTCACTTTGTCCGTCATCGACCCCACGCCCGGAAGCCAGCTTTCGCTGACGGTCCCCCATGGCGTGCTGCTCGATCCCGGTATGGGATTTTCGATCGGCAACGATCCGGTGCGGGTGCGTCCCTATGAGACGTGCACCAACCAGGGCTGCATCGCCCTGGTGACGATGGATTCCGATACGCTGAAATCGCTGAATGCCAACATGGCCGGGCGCATCCAAGTGGCCGTGCCGAACAATGCGCAGCCGGTTGCTATTCCGTTTTCGCTCAAGGGCTTTGCCGACGGTTATGGTGAGCTGCAGCGGGCGAAATCGCGCCGCACTGGCATGTTCAGTTTCCTGACCCGCTCCTGAGCGCAGACAAGGATGGCCTATATGTTCCGCAATCTCGCAATCTTCGCTTTCACGAGTAGCATCGCCCTTTCGGGTGCGGTAATCGCGCAAGCGCAGCCCGCCGCACCGGCCGCAGCGCCGCCCGATGCCGCCGCCGCCGCGGCCCAGACATTCTCGATCAACCAGAACGTCGGGGATTGGGTCGTGCGCTGCGTGCAGACCACGGTAAAGAGCCCGGCACCCTGCGAAGTGATGCAGACGACCATCAACAATCAGAGCAAGCAGCGCATTTCGAGTTTCTCGATCGCTTATGTCCCCAGCCGCGACGCCTATGCGATGCAGATCGTGGTGCCGACGGGCGTTGCGCTCGCCAAAGGTTTGGCGCTCGGCGCTTCGCTGAATGGCGCCAAGTTCAATCGCTGCGAGCGGGATGGCTGCTACGTCGAGTTGCTGATCGACAATGCCGCGGTCACCTCGCTGCAGAACTCAGGGAAATCCACGCAGATCAAGGTGACGAGCTATGGCCCGCAGGGGAAGGAGATTCCTCTGCCGGTGTCGCTGACAGGCTTTCCCGAGGCCATGGACCGGATGAAGACACTGGCGAAGGAGCGTGCGGTTGCGCTTCCGGCGAGTGCAACCAATCCGCTCGTATCCGGTCCTGCACCCGCGGCCGCGCCGCCGGCTGCAGCACCTGCCGCGGCTGCCCCCGCCGCCGGTCGCCCGGCTGCCGGACGCGGCGCCGCCCCGGCGAAACCGGCCGCCCCCACTCCCGGGCGCTGATTTATTCTCTTGCGAGACTTGAGGGGGATGGATTGGTCCATCCCCCGCCCAGGGCTTTGTAAAGCGCGACCACCGATTCCAATCTCTGGAGCTTGATCTGCCCCAATTGGTCGCGCGCCGAGTAGAGCGTGCGCTGGGCATCGAGAACGGTCAGATAATCGGCGACTCCTTCGCGGTAGCGCACTTGCGCGATGTCGAAGGCGGTCTGAGATTGGGCCAATTGTTCGGCCTGATAGCCCTCTTGTTCACGGTAATAGGCGATACCGCCGAGCGCGATCTCCACATCCGAAAAGGCGACGATGGCGGCCTTGCGATAGACTTCGATCAGCTCCTGTTCCCGCCCTTTGGCCTCATCGGATTGAGCCGTCAGCCGTCCGGCGTCGAACACGGTCTGCGCCAGCGACGCCCCCAGCGCATAGCTGGTCACGGGGTTTGCCACGAGGCCGGTCAGAGCCGCGCTTGCCAGCCCGCCCGACCCGGTCAGCACAATGGACGGGAAGAAGGCCGCGCGCGCGGCTTCGACATCGGCATGCGCCGAGTCGAGATTGGCTTCGGCGGAGACGACGTCCGGGCGGCGCACCAGCAGTTCGGCCGGCAATCCGGGCGCCACATCGGGAAGCGAGATATCCTCGATATCAGTGGCGGAAACCGTGAACCCTTCCGGCGGGCGGCCGAGAAGCAGCGCGAGGGCGGCGCGCGTTTGCAATTCCTGCTGCTGGAGCTGGGGAATGACGGCTTGCAGACCGGCAATTTGCGCCCGCTGTTGCGCCAGTTCCAAAAGCGTCGCTATGCCGTCGCGGACGCGCGCATCGGTGACAGTGAGGACCTCCTGGGCCGTCTCCAGATTCTGCCGCGCGATGCTAAGACGCTCGCGCAGCGAGAGAAGCTGGAAATAGGTCGTCGCGGTACCGGCGGTCGCGGTCAGCGCCACCGTCTCGCGGTCGGCGCGCGTGGCCTTGCTGGCGGCTTGCGATGCGGTGAGCAGGTCGTGATTGCGGCCCCAGAAATCGAGCTCGTAGCTCGCGCCGAGACCGACGCCGAAGCCGCCGGTATGAGTCTGTTGGCTCGCGTCCGCGCTCAGCCCGACGGTGGGTAGAAGCGCTGCTCCCGTCTCGCGAACGCGCGCGTCGGCTTGAAGCACGCGGGTTTCGGCCGCGGCAAGATCAAGATTTCCGGACTGCGTATCGGCGATAAAGGCATCGAGTTCGCTGCTTCCGAAATTCTTCCACCAATCGGGTTGCGGCCAGACCGGTGCTGCCGCCATCGGCTGCTCGAATGCCGCGGGCACATCTTTGGCCGTCAGCGCGGCGGGCTTGGGGAGCGTGCCGGCACAGCCCGAAAGCAGCGCCGCGCACGCACCGGCCAGTAGAAGATGTGTTGGGGTCATGGATGATTTGCCTTCAGGCGCACCTCGCGCCTTATTCGTTTGCGAGCGCGACAACGGGATCGAGCTTCGCGGCCTTGCGCGCGGGCGCATAGCCGAAGATCAGACCGGTTGCTGCCGCGCAGCAGAAGGCGAGGATCATCGGTGGCGCTGTGAACGCCACGGGCGTTCCCGCCGCCTGAATGATGAGCCCCGTGATGATGCCACCGGCGACGCCGACAATGCCGCCGATGCCGGACACCACCACCGCCTCGGAGAGAAATTGCTGCAGGATGTCTCGCTGCCGCGCGCCGGTGGCCATGCGGATTCCGATCTCGCGCGTGCGTTCGGTGACCGAGACCAGCATGATGTTCATGATGCCGATGCCGCCGACCAAGAGCGAGATGGCGGCCACCGACCCCAACAGGATCGTCATTGTGTTCTGGGCCGCGGTCGCAGTTTCCAGGATGTCCGCCATGTTGCGGACTTGGAAATCCTGAGCGCCGAGGTGACGCCCCTTCAGCATCGTCGTCATGGCGTCCTGAACGGCGCCCATCTTGGTGAGATCGTTCACCTCAACTGTGATGGTACGCACGAAACGCTGGCCGAACACACGCATCATGCCTGTCGTGAGAGGCACGAAGATGACATCGTCGGTGTCCTGCCCCCCCGTCGTGGAACCCTTCGCGCTCATTATGCCAATGACCTGGAAGGGAACGTTCTTGATCAGGACATATTGCCCGATCGGGTCCATACCGTCGGGAAACAAGGCTTCTGCCGCGGTTTGGCCCAGTACCGCGACGGTCGAGTAGTTCGCCTGATCCTCGTCGGTGTAGAAGACCCCGCGCGCTACCGGCCAGCTCCTCACGGTAGGCAGCAGGTTGGTGGTAGCCGTAACGGTCGTCTGATAGTCGATATCCCCGTAGCGCACCGTCTGGTTGCCCTGGATGTCGGGCATCTCGGCGGTCACATCGGGAATCGTCCCAATGGCGACCCCGTCGTCGGGCGTCAATGTCGCGATGGGGCCGTTGAAACCCCGAGCATTGCGTAATTGCGGCCGTACGGTCAGAAGATTCGTCCCCATTCTGCCGATCTGGGCAATCACCTGCTGCTTGGCGCCTTCGCCGATTGCGAGCATGGCAACGACCGAGCCAACGCCGATCACGATGCCCAGAAGCGTCAGCACGGTTCGGAATATGTTGGAGCGCAAAGCACGCATCGCCATGCGAAGCGATTCCTGGAAACCCTGGAACACCGCCAAGCGCGACAGCCGCTGGCCGAGGTGCGACATATCGAACGGCGTCGCGCGCGGGGTGACGGTCGGCGGTTTTCCATCGCCGCTGTCCCGAATAATCTCGCCGTCCTTCAGTTCGATCACACGATTGGCGTGTGCGGCAACATTCGCGTCATGAGTAATGAGGATCACTGTATGGCCCTGGGAGGCCAGATCCTTCAGCAGCGCCATGACTTCCGTGCCGCTCTTGCTGTCGAGCGCGCCTGTGGGTTCGTCGGCAAGGATCACCTGACCGCCATTCATCAGAGCGCGTGCGATCGATACCCGCTGCTGCTGGCCGCCGGAGAGCTGGCTGGGGCGGTGGGTCAGCCGCTCGGCAAGTCCGAGTTTACTCAAGAGTTGGTCCGATCGGGCACGCCGCTGCGACTGACTGAGGCCCGCATAGACTGCTGGGATCTCGACATTCTCCTCGGCTGTCGAGCCGGGCAGCAGATTGTAGCTCTGGAAGACAAAGCCAAAGGCTTCACGGCGCAGCCAAGCGAGCGAATCCGAATCAAGCTCCGCCACGTCGTAGCCGGCGAAATGATAGGCGCCGCTGGTCGGCCGGTCGAGACAGCCCAGGACATTCATGAGCGTCGATTTGCCAGAACCGGATTGCCCCATGATGGCGACGAACTCGCCGGGATAGATCGTAAGGGAGACGCTTTTCAACGCATCCACGCGGATATCGCCGCCGGTGATAAAGGTCTTGCAGATATTCTTGAGCTCGATCAGCGGCGTGGTGGTGGCGGCGAACTGGACCGTGCGGAGTGCGATCTCGTTCACCGGAAACCTCCAAGGCCCTGCGGCGGCGCGCCCAGAGCGGCAGGCCGCGGTGCCCCCCCCGGCGGCCGCGCTGGACGGGCGTTTGCGGTCTGCACTCCGGCCACGACTCTCTCGCCTTCGTTGAGTCCAGAAAGGATTTGCGCGGTCACGCGGTCGGAGACGCCGACCATGACATTCCGGGTTTCCTGCGTGCCGTCATCTTTGACGACGGTGACCGTCGCGGCCCTGGGAGCCAAGCCAGCGTTCGTGTCGGTATCCGCCGCCCCGCGCCCGCCCCGCCCCGCCACGCCGCCATTGCGGCCGGCATCGCCACCGTTGCGCCCGGCCCGGGCAGCCTGATTGCCTGCGCCTTGTCCCGCTGCGCCTTGTCCCCTCGCGCCTCCGCCACCGCGTGCTCCGGTTCCGCCGCCGGTGAAACGCAAGGCTGCGACCGGCACCGTCACGGCGTCATGAGCGGCTGCACGCACGAAGAAGACTTGCGCGGTCATCTGCGTCATCAGCTGCCTGTTGGGATTGGCGACATCAAACAGCGCCGTGTAGAGGACGACATTGTTGACGACGGTGGGCGTGGGGAGAACCTGGCGCAGCGTGCCGCGAAAGCGCCGGTTCTGGTTTCCAAGCGTGGTAAAATAGGCGTCCATGCCGATGCGCAGCTTTCCCACATCGGCCTCGGACACCTGCGTCGAAACCGTCATGGTCGAAAGATCGGCGATCGTGAGGATCAGCGGCGCCGTCTGGTTGGCGTTCAGGGTCTGCCCTTCCTTGGCAGGAATGGCGGACACCGTCCCAGTCATGGGAGCATAGATCTTGGCGTAGCCGAGCGTTGCCTGGTCGGCCTTCAGGGTCGATTGCGCTTGATTGATCTGGGCCTGAACCGATTTGACCTGCGCGTCGGCGACTTTGGCGGCGGCCTGTGCAGTGTCCAGGGCATCCTGCGTGGTCGCGTTATCGTTCATCAGCCGGCCTTGGCGATCCGCCTGGACGACAGCGAGTGCGAGCTGGGATTGCTTCTCGGCAAGCTGGGCCTGGAAATTCTGCAATTGCGCGGTGTCGGCATCGACCTTTGCCGCGGCCACCGAGGAATCGATTTCGGCGAGGAGCTTGTCCTTCACCACATCGTCGCCGATCAGGACGTAGAGCCTCTTGAGCTGGCCGGTGACCTGGGCGCCCACATCGACGCTGGTGACCGGCGTCAGATTGCCGACCGCGGTCACCACATCCTCAATATCGCCGCGAGTTGCGGTTGCGATCACCGGCTGGGGCGCATTTTCGGCGGCACGGATATAGTACCAATAGGCGCCGCCGCCAGCCACGCACAGCAACAAAACCATAAACAGCGCGCGGCCAACGCCACCTCCTTTGCGCTTTCTCGGACGAGGCGGCGAAGCTTCAATGTCCCGGATAGGGCTCTGCACATTCATGGAGACAATCCTGCCGTTCTCAAATCAATTTACAACGATGGCATGTCTGAGCAATGTCGCCGGTTTGGGAGGAAACGGAGCTATTTGTACCAAAATGCTGCGAATTCGCTCAGTACGGTGTTGCCGGAATATGCATTTATAGCAATTCACTTGAACGGCAGATGAAAGCCAATTATACTCGACTAACTCTGTGGAATTTACCGCATATGCTATCCCAAAAGGCCCGTTATGCGCTCCGCGCGCTGTTTCTCCTGGCCAGGCGGCCCGCCGGCCAGCCGGTGATGATCGCCGAGATTGCGGAGCAAGCCCGCGTGCCGCGCAAATTCCTGGAGCAAATTCTGCTTGAACTGAAAAAGCGAGGCATTCTCCATAGCGTTCGCGGGAAATTCGGCGGCTATACGCTCGGCCGGGCGCCCGAAAGCATCTCCTTCGCCGAGGTGATCCGCGCCATAGACGGGCCTTTGGCGCTCAGCCCCTGCGTCAGCGTCACCGCCTATCGCCGCTGCGACGATTGCGTGGATGAGGCGACATGCTCGCTCAGAAAGGTGCTGCTCGCGGTTCGGGATTCCACGGCCGGCATTCTCGAATCGCACACGTTGCGCGACAGCCTCGATGAAATCCTGCCCGCGCCAAGGAAATCCCGCCGTACGGCCATTCCAGCCGAGTGATTATTTCACCAGCGGTTCGAGTCCGGCTTTGGCGATCGCAGCATGGCCTTCCACGCTTTTCATGGCTTCGATAAAGGCGCGCGCGGCATCGGGATTGGGGCTCCCCACAGGGATAGCAACCGTATAGTTCGTCGCGTTCTGAACTCCCGCGGGCAGCGGCCCTGCGATCTTCACCCCCTTATTGGGCATCATCTCGCTGATGAAGGTGAGTCCGATCTCGACCTTTCCGTCGGCGACGGCCTTGGCGACCTCGGAGCCCTGCATCCCGTAGACGGTTTTCTTCTTCACCGCCTCGGCGATACCCATTTGCTGGAACAGCCCGTCGAGATAGATGCCCGACGTACCGCCGGCCTTGGGGTCGACCAATGCCACCGAATGCGCCGACAGCATCGTTGCCTTGAAGGCATCGGGCGAAGAAAGATCGGGCGAGGATGCTCCGGCCTTCACCGAAATGCCCATCGCGGCGCTCGCGAGATCGACGCGCGTGCCAGGCACGATCAGATGCTCTTTTTCGAGCGCGTCCATTCCCGGCGCGGAAATGAGGATGATGTCCGCCTTCTCGCCCGACCTGAGCCGCTTCTGCAGCGCGCCCGTGGTGTCGACCACGAAATCGAGCT
>Ga0265337_1000851_pt1 | contig 16006 bp, 27 predicted proteins | sample 42122metaG_FD_192441 | JGI IMG/M metagenome (GOLD analysis project Ga0265337, IMG submission 192441) | Rhizosphere microbial communities from Carex aquatilis grown in University of Washington, Seatle, WA, United States - 4-21-22 metaG | ecosystem: Host-associated > Plants > Roots > Rhizosphere >... | reverse complement strand
TTGTGTTGATATTTCAGCATCGGGAAGTAAAATAATAATCACAAGTGGAACCATTCCTTCATGGACTTCTTTCCCTAAATTTTGCACTTATAATTTTGATATAACCAATATTCTTTCGTTCCGGTTTCTCACTTCATTTGCTGAGATTGATTCAATGGATAATAATACCGTCTCAGCACTTATTATTCTTACTATCCCACTTGCTAATTTAACAATAGGCGGAGTTGCACCAGCTAATCAGGGAGCAGCGGAAACAGCACTCGCAGCTATAATCCCAGCAGGTGGAGGTGGAGGAACGGTTACAGGAGCAAATAACGGAACTTCATTATCGGGAGCAAATGTTGTTTTAGGTAACGATCCTGGAGACGAAGAAATGGAAGGCGCTTTGCAATCTGACAGAGAGATTGTTGATAATGGGAATAGTTTAATTATATCTGATGCCGCAGGATCTGGGAATAATTTACAATTAAATTCAGGAGGACCTATAATAAATAATGGAGCAATCTACAACAATGCACTTCTCGACCAAGTGATTGGCAGCGGTAGTGGGTTTGCTTTTTTTACTCAGCCAGAAAGAGGAACAGGGTATAAAAGAGTAATAATATTATGCATCAATCTTGTTGGAAGCTTAACATGGAGTTTCCCTGTAAATTTTGCAAGTAGCGCTGTTATATTAAACACTACAGGGCTCAATTCATCTCTTATTTCAGAATTAACAAATAATTCGGTAACGGTAGATACAGGTGATGTAAATACTAATGGCATTTTAATTATTGAAGGAGTTTAACATGGCACAATGGGTAACGCTAACATATTCCGATGGTCAGCCGATTGATATCAATATGGATAATATTCTGCATATGCAGAATAAATCAGGAAAGACAGTATTAAGAGCTGTGAGTGGTGATGATATTGAGGTCAAAGAATCTACGGAGCAAATAAAAATATTGAGCGAAAAGAAATGACAAAAGAACGTTACATACAAAATCAGCGAATTCTACAGACAAGATTAATGAACGCTTATTATTCAAAAATAGTTTCTGCTCTTCAGGTTCAGATTGATCATGCAAAAAATTACATTCGGCAAAAAGGAGTTAGAGCAGCACAAGGGAACGTCGCATCAATGCCTATCAATGCTGAAGTAGGAAAAGTAATCAAACAACTTTATTATTCGGCTGCTGTGATGTCAGCGAAGAAACTTGTTATAAATAAGAAAGCCGGATTCGGCGCAAATGAAGATTTTATAGCAGAAGTCATGCAATACCTAGAACAATATTTACTAAATAAAGCAGTAGTTCCAATTAGCCAGACAATGACCGATGAAATAGAAACGTTGCTCAGAGAAGCGTTATCTGAAGGTTGGAGCAGCGAAGAAACAGTATCAAGATTAGACGAGGAAGATATTCCAAAAGCAAGAGCGCGAACAATAGTAAGAACTGAATCTGTGAGAGCATTAAATTATACTCAACTCGCCGCTGCTGATAATGAATTTTACGAAGTAGATAAACAATGGATAGCTATTGAAGATAACAGAACTCGTCATTCTCATTCATTAGTTGACGGAGAAAAAAGAGCGTTAGATGATCAATTCTCAAATGGGTTAATGTTCCCCGGAGATCCCGAAGGCGGACCGGAAGAGGTAATAAATTGTTTTTTGCCTGATGAAATATCAAAATCAAATCCCAAAATATTCAGGTTTTGCTTTAGAAGTATCCACAAAGGCGAGGTTATCACCATTGAGACATCCACAGGAAACAAATTCACCTGTACCCTTAATCATCCAATACTTACCAATAAAGGTTGGATTGCGGCTGGAAAACTCACAGAAGAGTTTAAGTTGATGAAAAGCCATATCATTAATTCCGCAATTAACAACTTTTATGTAGAAAACATTGAAACCACTTTTGAGCAGATTTTCAATTCTTTTTCTAATTCTCGGAATACTGTGAGGATTGGCAGAAGAGTTGTGAATTTCCACGGCGATATTCCCAAATCCGATGTCGATATTGTAAGTCTTAAAAGCCATTTGCATGATAGCAGGATAGCCATTGGACTTAAGAAAATCGAAAGTTTCTTTTTCCCAAATTCCAATTTTACTCAAACTTTTTTGTTTTTCTTTAGCTCCCTTTGTATGAGATTTTATAAAAAAGGTTGCAGGCATATTTCTAACTTTTTCATTAGCATTGGCAACCAATTTTTTTCTTTGTTTCAAGGAAGTTTTTTTCATTCTTTCAAACATAGAATCGCTTCTATTTCTCAAGGCAATATTATTTTTTTTCAGCCGATGTTGAATAACATTTCTGGAGCAACCAAATTTAAGAGCAAGAGCCTTGACGCTGATTCCATCATTGAACAGCTTACAGATTTTAATTTCATCAACAATAGTTCTGATTGGGTGGTTAAGTGCAGCAGACATAATTATGAAGGATTTGTTTATACATTAAGTACCGATTCACAAATGTATGATATAAATGGATATGTTGCCCGGAATTGTCGTTGCACGTTAGGATATTTCACCCGCAGAGATGCCAATGGAAAACTCGTTCCGAAGAAAGAACCAGGATTAAATATTATGAGCAAATTAAATATCGGGAGATTGACATAATTATTTTTTCTTATAATAATTTGAATTTCGTAACTTAATATACAAGATGCGCAAATTAGAATATAAAAGCCTGCCTTTGCAGCTTACTGATTTAAGTACCGAACACCGTACGGCTGTTATCGCCCATGCTGCCTATGATAACATAGACAGACTTGGTGATGTTTCCCGTAAAGGAATGTTCAACAAATCATGGGCTGAAAATAAAGGCGACATTGGGTTTTATTTAGACCACAAAGCAAGCCAGCAACCGGGAATCGCAGCGATTTCTGGGAAAACGATACACACGCTTTTACTAAAGTTCAGTTTGCAAAGACTACTCTCGGTAACGATGTAATGGAAATGACCGACATGGGAATTATCAAAGGAGCTTCTTTTGGTTTTGCGCCGATTATATCACGTAAAACTGAAATGAAAGGTAAAACAGTTCGTGAATTAAAAGAAGTCTATCACGGCGAAACAAGTTTAATTCATACACTTACTCCTATTAATCCCAAAGCCGGTGTAGTTTCTGTTACCAAAGCAGAGGAAGAATGGGTATTAGAACTAAAGGCACATCTCGAAACAATGGAAAAATTCTGTCGGAGTTCAAAAGCCTCTGATGAATGTATAAAGCTCATCGAGCAGGAGCTAAAAGCTGCTCAAACTCTCATTTCGCAGTACGATACCGCATACACTCCTGACGAGGAGCCGGATGTCAGCGTTGACGGAAATGGAGTCGCTACTTATGCTGATAAGGTTGCCGTAAGAGGCAGACGAAGACAGCTTGTAGATGACGACAATGATCCCGAAAACGAGCCAGATGATGATGGAGATGAACTCCTTCAAAGGCTCGCATTACTTAACGCTAACATCTAAATTTTTAATCATGGATGCTAAAATTATTGAGTCCCTTGACCGGATTGAAAAGAAACAATCCGACAGGGAAATTGAGTTTAAAGCTCAACTCGAAGCCGTAAATAAAGACTTTGAAAAAAAGGTCAACGAGTATAAGGCTATGCTCGAAACAGAAAAGACAGCCAACGAAACAAAAGCTAGAGAACTTTCTGATGAACTTGCAAAGAGCGGCGCAACGGTAGCCGAAATGCGCAAAGAAGTTTTGGAAATGAAAGCTAAGCAAGGGCGTTTCCGTGATGGTTCAAATATTGAAAAGAAAGCACAGGATTTCATCGCTGAAGCATTTCTGGAAAACTTCGAGAAAATCAAAAAAATCAGTAAACAGAATCCTCTCGAACTGGAATTAAAAGCATCGGGAGTGATGACAGCTGCTGCGAACTTAACAGGTAACGTCGTTGCGACATACGATTTGGCACCTGCTGTTCGTGGAAGGCGTAAAGTGAACATCCGCGATCTGGTTCAGATAATTCCATCTGCAACAGGTCTGTGGAAGTTCTACCGTGAAAATATTCCTGCTCCTCAATCAGATGGTTCTTTCGGTTATGCTTATGCCGGTTCTGTTAAAAATGAAGTGGCTTATGGATTGACGGAAGTAAACGTTGTTGCGGATTATATTGCAGGGTTTGTACGGTTTGCAAAACAAATGGCGCAAGATTTACCTTTCTTGCAGACGTTTATCGCAAACGAACTTGTTGAAGATTACAAGCGTATGGAATCCGGAATATTCCTGCCTTTGATAATCGCAGCAGCAGCAGGATCAACAACGCTTCCTGGTGGTGTAACAGTTCTGGCTGAAAAATACATCTACTGGATCGCGAATTTGAAAGCAAACGATTATGAACCTAATGCCATCGTAACAACGGCAACAAACTGGGGAATAATCCTGACAACAAAACCTCTCGATTACTCCGTTCCCGGTGGTGTGCAAATCACTCCTGATGGAATGGTTATGTTCTGCGGACTTCCCTTAATCCCTCAAAATAACATGCCTGCTAATACAACTCTTATCGGAGATTGGACAAAAGCAGCTATTATTCAAACCGAAGGATTAAGCGTTCAATTCGCTGAATTTGATAGCGATAATTTTCAGAAGAACCTTATTACAGCACGTTGTGAGGCACGTGTGGGGCTTGCAATTTTGCGTCCTGATGCTTTTATAGACGGAGCGAATTAATATTAAGGAATTGTTAATAAGTTATAAAGTCTGGTGTTACTGCCAGACTTTTTTTATTTTTATTAAAATTTAAAAAGATGAAAACAATATTTACAGCCATTTTAAGTCTTATTACTGGCTTCTCATTTTCACAGGCACCAAAGCAGGCAAACCAGATTATCGTCGAATCAGTAAGCTATAATCAAGTTTTATCGACATTAACCGATAATGGTTACTATGTTGATAAAAAGTTTGATGATTTACAAACGGTTTATACTGTAAAAAGACAAGTAGATGAAGGTGCAATAAAATTATTTGAGAATAGCGCCGCTAAATTTACCGATGTGATATTTTATATCAGGGTTAAAGATTCGGTTGCTTATATTACCGGTAAGTTTGAGATTGAAACGACTAAAGAATTTGGATTATTACCTATAGTAAACAGAGGAATGAAAGGAAGTGCATATCGGGTAGCATGGGATGCAATGAATAATATTGCAGAATCATTAAAGGGAAAAATTGATTATGTCAAAAATTAATCAGTAACTTGCCTTTACAAGTAAAACCAGATAGGATTTTTTTGACACTACAATGGTAGATTGAATTAAGAAAAAAAATCCTATAAATTCGCGGGGTACTAAAAACTAAAAAAAATGAATCTTATAATTTTGCGTTATGTAACACAGGTTCAGGCGTTTATGCGTAAGTTTATCAAAACGCATAAACATAGCGTTGGTGTAGCGTGGGAATTTTTGAAGTCTAATCCAGAAAAAACAACGGTAATTTCTCTTGCTATTTCCTCCGTAGCGATAGCCATATCGACAATAGCGATATTAATAATGAAAAGATAGATACGCAGAATGAGAATATAGGAATTCTTGCAACAAACCAATCCCTTTTTCGGTGTTTAGAAATTACATCCTGTAGAGACTTCTGTTTTTCGTTGAGAGTTTCCATGTGCGAAGGTGTGCTGTTTTACATAACGGCAATTATAACCGATTCATTTTTTTATTCCTTTCTGTATTTACCCCGCGAATTTGGTTTTACTTAGCGGTCCCAATTCCGACGAAGATTTTATTTGGTAATTAGTAACACCGTTGTTAATTTAGCGGAATGGAAATAATAATAAAACGAAACTGGAAAATAGCAGAGAGTGTGTTTAACAAAGGACAAATAATGACATTGGATGAAACGAAAACATTATCAGTTTATATCGGCAACGGTCATGCAGAGGATTATGAAATACAAGAAATAGATGAAATATTTTATTTCAAACTCGATAAAAATATTATTGAAAGCGTAATTGAATCTGCTACATTTACCAACTGGCTCAATGAAAAAACAGCACCATTAGTTGACGGGTCAAATCCGGTTAACAGAACTAACAGCATCCCAAAGAATCGCGAGACGGCAATAATGTATCTCATGGATTTAGGACTGAGTTCAGATAGAATTTGTAATTTAATTTACTGATGCGTAAAAAGATTCCACTTGAAACAGGCGAGAACGAAAAGCATAATCGGATAATTAATGTAAGCGTATTATACAACTCCAAACTTTCCGATCCAAAAGTTATTATTCAAATTCAGCAGCACATTGAAAGAGACAATCCATTCGGTCTTAAATGTGAATCTTCAACTATTGTTTTTATTCCTAAAGAATTTACTTCATACTGGATAAGTAATTCAGATAGTAAGCAGCAACAAAGATTAATATTTCCTGATATGGAAAAATTCCTGCAATGCGTGGCGTTACAGTATTTGACACACAAGGAATTTATTCCAATTCAAAGTCTTCTTCATCTTCTTCCACAAAAACAATTTCCTCGCTTTCGTGAATTTTAGGTCTGATATAAAAGTGAACCCATTCTGTGAGTAAGTAACCGTTGAGATAAAGTTTTCTTGTTTCGTGATTGATTATTAGTTTGCCGGAGAAAGAAACTTTGGCAACAATTATGTTCCCCGAAATTGGTAGACACATTTTTTTGGATAGTAAAATTATTAATTCTATCGAATAAAGAAAATATTTTTTATAGTGTTACCGAAATACTTATTTTTGTTTAATGGAAAATAAAATTGAAGTAATGAAAATTTCAGATGAATATTTCATCAATTTAGATAATCTTATTAAATGGTTTATAGAACAAGGAAAAAAATGTGGTGATTTAACTGAAATGCGATTTATAGTAAAAGTTATTGAAAGATTATCTGAAATGAAAAAATAAATAATGGCATTAATCTACAAACCAACAAAATTACCGGAAGAAGTAATTAAGAAAATAAAATCTGATGTGGAGAAGAAAGTTTTCACTTCGGATAATAATGCTATTGTTGAAATCTTAAAAAAATATTATAAGATAAAATAAATTTTATGGGATTATTTTCAAAAAAAATAGAAAAGAAAACTTCTTACTCTCCCGAATTAAAATTAAAAACAGAAACATTTTATAAAGTGATAGGCAAAAGATATAAGGAACTTTGTCTTATTGTTTATGGAAATGATATGTCCAAAATTAATTTAGAAGTGATAAAAGAATTTAAAGAGATGAAAGAATTATTCGAATGGGCTGAACAACAATTTTTTTTCGATAATTATTTAGAAGTAGGATGGTGGAAACTTGATAATCTTTAATTATGATTGAAACAATAGAATTTCAGGGGGAATATTATCCGGCTTTTCAGGCTAAAGGGTTTGCGGCACAATTTGTATTTCCTTATGCTGCCAAAGTTTGTAAGGGTATAGGATTAGATATTGGTTATTCAAAAGCCGAATGGAAATTTCCCGGCAGTATTGGAGTTGAGCCGTCAATAGATTTTACCCACGATGCAATGAATTTACCAGATGGAGAATTTGACTATATTTTTTCGAGTCACATGATTGAACACTTCAAAGGAAACTTAGCGAATCTTTTAGATTACTGGACAACGAAATTAAAATCCGGTGGAGTTTTATTTCTTTATTTACCCGATTACTCTCAAAAATATTGGAGATTTTGGAATAACAGAAAACATATTCATTCACTTGACGGAACAATAATGAGAGCTTATTTAGAATCTTCAAAGAAATATAAAAACATTTTTATTTCAGGCGTTGACCTTAATAATTCATTTAGTGTAATGGCAGAAAAAATATGAAACCAGCATTAATAATTCCAGTTTTTAATCGTCCGAATTATCTTCGCAAATGCTTAGAGAGTTTATCGGGGTCTTATTTTCCTGATAATATCATTGTGATAATGATTAATGATGCATCGACAGATCCAGAGACAATAAAACTTTTCAGAGACTTTGAATTGCATATTGGGATTGTTAAATTTACTCATCATAAAAATCAAGGAATAAAAAAAAATATTCAGTTTGGAGTTGAGAGAGCAATAGGATTCGGCTGTGATACTTTTATAATATTAGATTCAGATGCGACAGTAAAACCGGACTGGATTGAAAAACTGCTTACCTCTTTTAATAAATTTCATAGACCTGTAACTGGTTTTAATTCTATCGTAAGAAACAAAGATGGTTCAGAAAGACATCCTATAATTATTTCTTCAAATTCTCATCATATAAAATCTTCAGTTGGCGGAATAAACTTAGTTTTCAATGAACAGCATTATAGAGATTATTTCTTACCAACGCTTAATAACAACCTTAATTGGGATGCCGAATTCTGTAAACTGGCAAAAGAAATTCTATGTTTAACTCCTTCGGTAGTTCAGCATATCGGATTTGATTCTTCTATGAACCACGATGAAGAGCCAGACGTTGCAGCAGATTATTGTAATCTTTATTTACCTGATGTTACTCTTATCGGAGCTGATACAAATCATTTCGAAGAACTACAGTCAGCAGCGAGAATAAGTCAGAGTGATATTATGTTCGGCGATGTGAAACTTTTACAACCGGCATATATTATGAATGCTGAAAGCTATAATTTTTATTGTTTCAAAAGATTTAATGAGCACGTTAATACTTCGCATTGCCTCGTTATTCAGCACGATGGATATGTTTTGAACTATAAAGCATGGAATAATGAATGGCTTCAATACGATTATATAGGCGCAACATGGTTATTTAAGGATAACATGAACACAGGTAACGGTGGTTTTAGTTTGCGCTCTAAAAGGCTTCTTAATGCCCTTGCAAACGATTCTACACTTACAGAGACAATGCCTGAAGATTTTCATATTTGCAGAACGTACAGACCTTACTTAGAAAAAACTTATGGAATTAAATTCGCTCCTGAAGAAGTGGCAAACAGATTTTCAATTGAGGCTTATGGTTCACAAGTTTTGCCGGGTGCAAATAAATATTCAGGTCAGTTCGGATTTCACGGATATAATGTAGATTATACCGGAAGTAATTTAGCTCATATTCCGGTGAGGAAAATAGCAAAACCATTTCAGGGAAATGATAATAAGCCGTGGAAAAATCAATCAAGAAGAAGTCATATAATTTAACTATGCCTAAAATAATAATTCAGAGATTCGGAATTGGTGATGTCATTCATCAAATGACAGCAATACGTTCATTAAAAGATAAAATTCTATGGCCTGTTTTAAGCGAATATGTTGAAGGATTGAATAGAGCTTATCCTGATATTATGTTTGTGGATTATCAAAAATTCGATCTAAATTATAATATTAAAGAACGTGGCAGAGTAAATGGATTTGAAATATTACCAATGGCTTGGCAAGATTCACCTTTGAAAAACTGCATGGATAACAAGTACCGATATCTCGGACGCGATCCGAAAACATGGAAAGATAATGCGCATTGGTGCAGAGACAGTAAAAAAGAAGTCGAATTATTTAATAAATTAGGACTAACATTTGATGAACCCTTTAATCTTGTCAATGTAAAATTCGGATGTTGGAAAGGTCATAATGATTTAAAACCTGGAATTAATTCTATAACCGAACCAGTAATAAATAACGGATTAAGAAATGTTGAAATGACAATTATGCCGGAGTTTTCCATTTTCGATTGGACGTTAGTAATTCAGAAAGCTACTTTCATTTTCACTGTCTCAAGTTCTCACATTTATTTATTTGAACTTTTGAAAATGGAAGCAAAAGAGATTCATATTTATATCCGCAGACCTAATGAAAGCAGCCATGAAAACTATGCCTATTTATTACAGTCACACAATTATATTTTAGAACCATGAAAATTGAATATAAAATCATTAAAAATTTTAAGGTTTCAGATGAATCTTTAAATACACTTGGACAAGAAGGATGGCAATTAATTGTTGTCGAATATGGAGCAGGAATGAATAGAGCAATTTTTAAAAGAATAATTATCGAAGAATTTTTTAAAATTAAAGGAGATAAATTAACATTAGCAGTTTCAAGAGCAAAGAAAAAGAAATGAAAATAATTATCACAGGCGCATTGGGATTTATTGGAAGCAACCTTGCTCATTGGATTATCGAAAATACCAAAGATGAAATAATGGGCATTGATAATCTGAGCGGTGGATTTATTGAGAATATGCCTGTAGCCGAAAGATTTCATTTTGCTCAGATTGATATTTTAAATTCAGCAGGGATTAATGGCGCTTTTGAATATTTCAAACCCGATGTTTGTTTTCACTTGGCAGCCTATGCAGCAGAGAGCAGGTCAAACGCTATAAGAGTTTTTAATCACACTAATAACACGGTAGGAACGGCAACTATCATTAACGCATGTGTAAACTATAAAGTAAAATTAATATTTACATCTTCCGTTGCTGTTTATTCCGGCACTCCACCATTCAATGAAAATACAATTCCAAATCCGATTGATGAATATGGGTTAAGTAAATGGTGCAGCGAGAAAAGTATTGAGATTGCGCATGAGCAGCAGGGATTAGATTATTGTATTATCAGACCTCGAAATGTTTATGGGCAAAGACAAAGTTTGTGGGATTCTCAACGAAATGTTTTTGGCATTTGGATGAACCAGATTTTAAACGATAAGCCAATGACAATTTTCGATAACGGGAATAATAAAAGAGCGTTCACGTATATAGAAGATATTTTACCTTGTCTTTACAGAGCAAAAGATTTAAGAAATGAAATAGTAAATCTTGGCAGTCCTACGGTTTATTCAATAATGCAGGCTTGCATGGTTCTACAACAGGTAACGGGATTTAAGAAAGTAGATTTTTTGCCCGCGAGGCATGAAGTGGAACAGGCTTATTGCACTACCTTACGACAGAAAGAATTTTTAGGATATAATAATGAAACTCCACTTTACGATGGGTTAAAACAAATGTGGCGATGGGCGCAAAGGCAGCCCAGACGAGAAATGATTAAACCTCCTGAATTAGAAATTAAATTATGACTATAGAACAAATGTTAAAAAATGATTTTTTTATTAATTGGATGGAAAATGTCATTCATATTAATTTAAGAAATAAAGAAATTATTTTTACAGAACAGTTTATAAGGGATTCATGGAAGCTGTGTTGGAAATGCCAAGCAGATAGATTATCAGAATTAAAAAAACAAATAGAAATTGCTGAACATGGATTATATGAAATAAATAGAAAAATTAATTCATGAGATTACTATTCAGCTTACATTTATTTGTTCCCGTCCGTCTCTCAGGAAGTGAACTTTACATTTACCGGTTAATAAAACATCTTCAGTCAATCGGGCATGAATGCAGGGTTTTACTTCATCCTCACGCAGACAAAACGCATCCGAACGGAGATTATCCAATGGATAGATTAATGAGCTATGACGGGATTCAGATTTTCCCTTTCGGGCTTTCGGGAGTTGTGGAAAATTCAATATTGTGGTGCGATAAAATGATAACTCAGCTTACTCCAACAGCGTGGACAATATCCATCGGAAGCGTTTACCGAAAACCAGTTTATCATATTGTTCATTCTTCAGACAGGTTTGAATCCCTCGAAAGAAATCCACAGGCTAAGATTATTTATAATTCTTATGCGATGAAGGAAGAAAAAAAATACAATAATGATTCTTTCGTTCTCCATCCTATAATACCCAAAATGGAACAATCGGACGGGGAATGCATTCTAATGGTCAATTTAAACGAAAATAAGGGCGTTCATATTTTTTACGATATAGTAGCCCAGTTAAAAGATGAGCGATTTTTAGGCTTAAAAGGAACGTATAGCGAACAAGTGGAATCCGACTTACCTAATGTTCAGATAATCGAACCAACAGAAAATATTACTGATGTTTTTAAAGAAGCTAAAATTTTACTTGTGCCTTCACTAAAAGAATCATGGTCAATGACCGCAGCAGAGGCGATGAGTGCAGGCATTCCGGTTATCAGTACGGGAACTTTAGGACTAAGAGAAAATTGTCAGGATGCGGGAATTTACTGTGATAGAAACGCTCAGTCTTTTATAGATGAAATTTTAAAGCTAAAAAAGAATTATCTTAGTAAGCAACAAGCGGTTTTAGCAAGGGCGCAGGAACACAGACAGGAATCAGCCGCAGAACTTGTAAAATTTAATGAATGGTTACATTCTCAATAACGGACATTGCAAAAGATGAATCTTACATCGTTTCTGAGCCGGTCACATTAGACGAGGCGAAACTTCAGGCTTATGCTAATGACTATGACGATGATAAAATAACCTCATTAATAACCCAATCACGTCAGGTTGTTGAAAACTATTGTAATATTTCTATCATTAATAAAACAATAACCGTAACTGGTTTTTTAGAAAATACTCCGACAACAAAATACTGGAATTACGCAAATACAAAACAAGATTTTTTACAATTAGAATTACCTTATGGGCCGGTTGGAAACATAGTAAGTATCACAGGAGCCACAACATTCAATCCCACTACTTCAAATCCATTAGTTTTAAATCAGGATTATTTTATTTATGGCACTCTTTTTAAAACAATAAGAGTGATGAATAATTTTGATGAGTTAATAATGGCTTATTATGCCGGTTATGATAGTTGTCCTGAACAATTAAAATTAGCAATACTCGCACAACTTTCGTTTCTTTTTGAAAATAGGGGTGATAGTGTCAACCGATATGCACAGCAAAATGTAGGTATTTCTGAAGTAGCTCAGCAGCTCGCAAATGCGTTTATTCGTCAATCATGGTTATAACATTATAAAAATAATTATCATGTTCAATGTATTTGCCTTTATGCGAAAATTCAAACAAAATAATATCAATAAAAAATCCGTTGAATTTTCGCATCACCCCTCAAGAATGAAAACAGATTCATTTCGAAATTTTTATAACTATTTATTATGTTATTTAGCTCGGTTTGTGCCGCAAGCGTTTCGTAAATTTTATAGCACGAAACGCGGCGCGGTGAAGGTTGTGCAGAGCGGCGGTTTTAATTCAAAAAATCAAAAGCAAAACGAGCCAAAGGCGAGTGAAAAAATTTATAGTTTTAGAATAATTGATAATTTTGATGAACTTTTTGACGAGGCAACATCTAAGGGTTTAAATACTTTGGAAGAAATTTCTAATTATTTCGCGGGGAAATATTGGCAGCGTTTAGAGCCTCTATAATTATAATTTGATGTTGCGTATTTTCAATGTTGCAACTAAAACTAATTATATTATTTTCAAGCATCATGTTAATACTTCCTGTCATTTTAAATTGCCGAATTAATAAATTTAATTTCATTTCGGGTTCTGCAAATTTTTGAGCAATTATGACAACTTCTCTAAATGGCATTTCTTTGGGTAATTCATCAACATCCAATTTTTGACTTATTCCATTTTTAAATTTTAATAAAGCATTTATCCTATTCATAAAATTTTATTGTAATGTACTTGCAATTACTCATCAAAAGAAGCGTGGCTATTTTTTGAATTAAAACCGCGAAGCCTTTGCTGAAGCGATATTTAACATAAAATATGTTATAACGAATTTCGAAATTCCTTTTATTGAGGGGTGCATTTACTTATCGGTCCCAAAACGAAGGATTTTTCGTAAATTCGAATGAAACATTCAATAATACAATTATGGATAAATTACGTGAAGGAAAAATAAGGTACATAATGACAAAGATTCATCCGAATCATGTTTTAAGTTCATCTGAACCAGAAGTTCAGGCAATTATTAATTCGGTTCGTGGAACAAAACATCCTGAAGTGAAACCAGTTCAAATGCAATCGGTAGAATCAAAACCTATTCACACTCCACAAGATGGAGCAACAGTTACTATTGGAAAAGCTAAATAATGCCAGTAATAAAAGAATTACATATAGGGCAATTTCGTTATCAGGTAACGATACAACAAAATTCACCAGTTGATAACTCTTCCGCTGGTCAGGATGATAATTATACAACTCTTTATTCCTGTAGAGGATATTTACAGGAATATTCAGGAATGAAAAAAGATGAACAAGGCCAGCTATTACAAAATCAGGGAACGAAACTCACTATTCGTTATACCAATATTCTTACTATTAATTCCGATACAAGAGTTTTAGTAAACGGAATAGCTTACCGGATAAACGGATATACTCTTCTCGACCAGCGGAAACATTTTTACGAACTCAACATTTCACTTTTTCAGTAATGCCTGTTGAAATAAACATAAAAGGCTTTGATGAACTGCAACAAAGATTAGGTTCAGCAGCTCCCAGATTAAATGCTAAAGTCGGTGCAGTTATTCAGGCAGGTGCAAATGATATCGCAGGCATAGCTAAAATTAACGCTCCTGCTGATATTGGATTTTTAAGAAATCAGATTGGCTCTTCGCAAGTCGATCAACTCCATGCAGAAGTTTTTTCCGGTGCTTCTTATTCGGCTTATGTAGAGTTTGGAACGAGAACTTATGTAAGTGTTCCGGCAGAATTTTCGGAATATGCTTCTCAATATATCGGGTCGGCAGGTTCATCAGAACTGGGAGCCAAAGATGCTATTTTTGAATGGTGCAGGAGAAAAGGAATAGATAAGAATGCATGGTGGGCAATATTTATTTCTATAATGACAAAAGGAATAAAACCTCAACCTTACTTCTTTCCTGCGGTCAATCAAGGAACAGCGCAAATACTTTCAGATGTGAAAGATGTTGTTGACGAAGTGGTTTAAGTTCTTGCATCAAATGAATAATCTTCTTCACTAATAAATAACGGGCTTGTACTTATTGCTGCTTTTTTTGCATCGATATGATGCGGCTCAACATCAATTAAATAATTTGTTCCAGTTGATGGACAAATAAATTTTACCCATGCCAAAGGATTATTTCCAAGTTCTTTAAACTTTTCCTTTGTCTTATATAAAATTACTTCTTCAGTTTCTCCGTTGGCGTGAACAAAAGTTCCTTTATCAATTTCTTTTGCTCCGAGAAGATTCATTATTTTTTCTTGCCCGAATATTTCGTAAATCATCGCTTTTATTTCTTCGTTTGGTTCGTTTATGAAATCGTCTTTGGATATTTTATTTTCAAGACATTTTTGAAAAATATCCTCTGAGCAACTTCTACCATGAATAAAAAAGTAATGCGAATTATCTTTGAATATTACCGCAGGCTTATTCGTAGAATGAAGCCGACCGAGTTCATCTCTTAATATTTCAACGGGAGGCTGTATCGCGAAAATAATTTTTTCATATTCATAGCAATTAAATGCGCCGGCTTTAACGAGTTTTTTATACTGTTTAAAATGCGCATGTTCACTAACGCAATCAAGTCCGCATTTTTCAAAAAAATCAAAAAAAGAAAGCCATCCGTAATTCGAGAAATCAAAATATCCAGAGTATTCATCAAATGAAGCCCCGACGGAAGCCCCGACGGAAGCCCTGACGGAAGCCCAGACGGAAGCCCAGACGGAATCCCCGACGGAAGCCCTGACGGAAGCCCAGACGGAATCCCAGACGGAATCCCCGACGGAAGCCCTGACGGAATCCCCGACGGAAGCCCTGACGGAAGCCCAGACGGAAGCCCCGACGGAAGCCCAGACGGAAGCCCTGACGGAATCCCCGACGGAATCCCAGACGGAATCCCCGACGGAAGCCCTGACGGAATCCCTGACGGAATCCCCGACGGAATCCCAGACGGAATCCCCGACGGAATCCCCTAAAAATTTATCAACATCTTTTTTACTAAGCTTTTTTAAAATCGAAATAGTAATCAAACAACTAAGCCAACTATCGCAATAAACAACTTTAGGTTTTGGCTTTTTCATTATTGATGAATAGAGCCATTCAATACCTTCTTCGAAATCCTTTTTATTGATTCCTGTCTTTGTTAAGGAGAAAGCATGATTTATCCATTGGTCTCTAACTTCTATCATCATGAGAGACTGCTCCGCGGTTAATGTGTCTATGCGTTTCATTAGTCTTGAACTTTTTCGAACACTTTTTTAAAAGGATTGTACTTTTTGTGAATACCGAACACGTAGGTTTGA
>Ga0265337_1000850_pt1 | contig 16008 bp, 6 predicted proteins | sample 42122metaG_FD_192441 | JGI IMG/M metagenome (GOLD analysis project Ga0265337, IMG submission 192441) | Rhizosphere microbial communities from Carex aquatilis grown in University of Washington, Seatle, WA, United States - 4-21-22 metaG | ecosystem: Host-associated > Plants > Roots > Rhizosphere >... | reverse complement strand
CTCTCCCCATTTCAGCGCCGACGTCTGGCCGGCGTATTTCCCGGCGAAGCCATTCCCACCAAAGTTGCTGGGGAGCACACCCGCCCCGGGTGTAGCTGGACGCGCCCCGCGTCCAGCCCTTGGGCGCGAGGCGCTTCTTGGAACTTTTGAGACTTTCCGGTGCCTCCGAGGTTTTCCGCGAGGCGCGGAAAACGGCACGCGAGGCGCGTGCGCTCCCCATTTCAGCGCCGACGTCTGGCCGGCGTATTTCCCGGCGAAGCCATTCCCACCAAAGTTGCTGGGGAGCACACCCGCCCCGGGTGTAGCTGAACGCGCCCCGCGTCCAGTCTTTGGGCGTGGGTCGCGATTGGGAACTTTGAGGTTTGTGATCTTTTCGGGATTTTCCGCGCGGGCGCGGAAAACTGCACGCGAGGCGCGGGCGCTCCCCATCAAGAAAACATCAGCGCAGATCAGCGCAGATTAGCGGTTCGAAGCCGGTTTTCGGATTTATGCCAGTTCACATTGAGATTGACACATCGGCGCAGGCAGCGCGGGCAGTCCCCTGCCCGCCGGCCTTTGCCAACGAGCGCGTTCCAATTCACCACGATGGCGCGCACGGAGTGACGCGCCCCACCTTCACCCGCTGCCGTTTTTCCCGGCACCCGGCAAAACTGTGCCAATGTTAATTGGGACTGCCATAATCAGGGCTTGAGGGGACCCCCGCCCCACCGGGAATTCAGTGAGGCGATGCAGCGGGTTGAACAACAAAGAAACAAAGCAACGAAGTTGGAATTCCGCTTTGTTCCTTCGTTGCTTTGTGGTTGAAAATGGCTACCGGCGATGAAGGGGAAGCCTCAATACTTCCACCATTTTCCGGGCAAAACAGGCGTAGCGGCTTTCGGCAGAAGGCGGGTATTGGTATCGTTTGCCTGAACGGAGCGCCGGGCACCACCCCGGCCAGTTTGAACGGGAAGTCATTTCGAGCCGGGACGGTGCCCGGCGTTCCAAAATTTATACCGCTATCGAAAGCCGGACCATTCAATTTTCCGAAGATATGCGGCGGTCTGCCGACACGCCGCTACGATGAGCCGGGGGTTTTCAGAGGTTTCAACTTATAGCGGCTGCTGCCGCGTGAGGCGATGCAGCGGGTTGAACAACAAAGAAACAAAGTGATGAAGCCGGAATTCCGCTTTGTTCCTTCGTTGCTTTGTTGTTGAAAATGGCTACGGGCGGTGAATGGTTCTCCACGCAAAACCCGCCGCGAGCCGGGACAACTCGCGCTGCGCCTGCAAATCTGGAATTCAAACCAAGGCACCACCGAAAGGCGAACAGGCTTGCTGGGATTATGCCGTTCACAAACTATCAAGGTAGGGACAGCGCGCTGCGCTGTCCCCGTCGCCGAGCGCAGCGTCCGGCGACTGAAAAAGCGGCCTTTTGCCATGTTCGTTCCGTCCTTCCGGACGGGGACGCCGCAGCGCGGCATCCCTACCACCAGCAAAGTTTGTCAAAGACATAATTCCAAGGCTTGCCCTGAACTTTGGTTCTGGCATAGTGTGTCCCGGATGCGCCCTGGGCAGTCATGGCGCGATGGCAGTTTGCAACACGGTTGCAACATAAAAATTGCATCAAGTCGGCACCAGCCTGACACGAGCAGTTTTACTGATAATCGCATTGCAACCAATGATGACGGGATTTAGATAACAATTTCAACGCGATTGGCTGGGTAGCTCAGTTGGTAGAGCAGAGGACTGAAAATCCTTGTGTCGGCGGTTCAATTCCGCCCCCAGCCACCATTTTTCCAATGTCAAATCCGCTTTCCATGCCTCTCTGACAGATCTGCTTTTTGGAGAAAAACCGGCGGCTTTTAATTTGGCTCCAGAGGCAGGGCTCGGCGCTGCCATCCCTCAAATATATTGAGGTTTCAGGGTTAGTTTGAGGTTCGTCTTATCCCCACACTCCCGCAATCTTCGTCCCACAGAAACGGCATTTGCCATGGGTGATGTTCATGCGGGTGACGGCGAAGATGTCGCGTTCGACGATGGCTTTCCTGCAGTTGGGACACCAAGTTGTCTCCGCGCCTTCAAGGCCGGGCACGTTGCCGATATAAACGCAGTGCAATCCCCCGGCGCGGGCGGCATCGCAGGTTTTCACCAGCGTTTCAACGGGTGCAGGCGTCAGGTGCGCAAGCTTGTGCTGCGGATAAAACCGCGAGAAGTGCAACGGCCGGTCCGGTCCCAACTCTTTCAAAATCCAGCCGCACATCCGGCGGATGGCGTCGGCGGCCTCATCAATTGAATGGCGGGATGGACGCGTTGGAAATGCGCCAGATTGAGGAGTCCAAACGGACACCGAAACAAGCACCGTTCATTCAAATCGGTGAGAAACCCGCCTCCTATCATTTTCACTACTTTTTTGATTTGCCAGAAATGCAAGCGGGAGTTACAAAGGATGTCAATAACAGCAGGCATGAACATTGCACCGATCGGCTCTTTCAGCGAAGCGGCGTTACAAAGCATAAGGCATTTGTCATGAAACGAAATATTAAATTCGCGCCGGGCAAAATCTTGTTGGTCACCTTCACCATGTTCGGGGCGCTGGCTGGAATACGAGCATATCCGCAACCGGTTCCAGCCATCAGCAACTTTAGTCCCAATGGCGGATTGGTTGGGACAAGCCTGATGATTTCCGGCACGAATTTCAACGCGACCGCTGCGTCGAACATTGTTTATTTCGGCGCTGTGCGGGCAAATGTTTTGTCCGCGAGCGCGAACAACCTGACCGTGACTGTGCCGGGTGGCGCGACTTTTGGACCGGTCACGGTAACGGTCGGCGGCCTGACGGCGTATTCGGGCCAGTTGTTTGAGCCGACGTTCACCGGCAACGGCTCGAACATCACCGCCAGCAGCTTCGCGCCGAGTTTCAACCTCGGCACGGGCGGTGGCCCGAGTTCAAGCATCATCGCGGACTTTGACGGCGACGGCAAACCGGACATCGCGCTGGTGACATCTGATAACCATTCCGTCGCCATTTTCCGAAACATCAGCACGAACGGCGCGCTGCTGGGCGCCGCCTCATTTGCGCCGCGCGTTGACCTGCCCTTCCCGACGAACGGCACGAGCGGCAATCCGTATCGTCTTCGCGCAGTTGACCTGGACGGCGACGGCAAGCTGGATTTGATTGCCGCTGAAATGTATGGCAGCCGCGTCTCGGTATTCCACAACGTCGCCACGCCGGGGACGCTCACGACCAATTCCTTTGAATCATCATTCGCCTTGATTACCGGCAACGATTGCCGTTTCGCCACCGCTGCTGATCTGGACGGCGACGGGCGCGTGGACATCGTGGCGCTGAATTACGGCGACAAAACCATTTCTCTTTTCAAAAATGCCGGAACCGCCGGCAGCTTGAATGCAAGTTCATTTGCTCCGCCGGTGGTGTTGGCCGCGCCCGGCGGGCCGTATGAAGCCGCCATCGCGGATCTGGACGGCGATGGAAAACCCGACCTGGCCGTGGCCAATTCAGACAACGGCACCGTCGCCATCTATCAAAACGTCACCCCGACCGGCGTCATTGCGACGAACTCGTTTGCCCCGCGCATTGACCTGCCTGGCGGCATCGCCATCGGAACCATCGCGGCGGCGGATATGGACGGCGACGGCAAACTCGATCTTGTAGCCGGAGCGATCCAAAACGATTCCATCGGCGTGTATCGGAACCTCGGCGACGGGGGATTGCTGACGAGCAACTCATTTGCACCGCGCGTGGATTTTGCGACCGGCTACTGGACGCACACGGTGGTGATTGCTGATTTCAACGGCGACGGCAAGCCAGACATTGGTGTAGTCGGCGAGCTCCCCAGTGTGATGTCCATTTTCCAAAACGCCAGCACGCCGGGCAGCTTCACCAGTTCATCGCTCGCGCCGCGCGTGGATTTCAGCACGGGCTATAATGCATGGGGCATCGCCGCGGGCGACCTTGATGGCGACGGCCGCCCGGACATCGTTTTCTGCAACGCCTACGATTCCAACATTCAAATTTATCAAAATCAGGTGCCGTTCGGCGCGCCGCCGCCAAGCTGCACGCCCGCACCGTCCAATCTGGTTGGCTCGTGGAAGGGTGAAGGCAATGCCAATGACAGCAGTGGAACGAACAACGGTTCGCTGTCCGGCAGCGGCGCGACTTATGCCACCGGCGAGGTGGGGCAAGGCTTCCGCTTCGATGGAACCAACGGCTATGTGCAGATACCTGATTCAGACGCGCTCAAGCCCACCAACGTCACGCTCGAGGCGTGGGTATGGCTCGACCCGAATCTGCCGGCAAACAAGGGCGGTGAAGATATCGTGTTCAAACAAAACACTTGGTCCGCATGGTTTGAAGCCTACTGCCTTATGAAAGATACCATTGACAATGGGAACGGGACTTTCTCCGACCGCTTCCAATTTGTTGTCTCGCGGTATGGCAACCAGGTCATCATCGATTCGCAGACCATCGCACAACGCGGCGTGTGGTATCACGTTGCCGCGACTTACGACGGCAACCAGTCCATTCTCTACGTCAACGGCGTGGCGGAGGCGTCGGCGACGCCCGGGTTTCCGCTGGATTACGGCACGAATCCGGTGTTCATCGGCACCTCGGGCACCTGGTCGCCATATTTAGCCATGTTCGGCGGCATCATTGACGAGGTTTCGATTTACAACCGCGCGCTTTCATCGAATGAAATCGCCGTTATCTACAACGCCGGCAGCGCGGGCAAATGTGCGCCAGCGGTTGCCGCTTGTGTGACACCGCCGGTCGGTTTGGTGGGCTGGTGGAAAGGCGATGGCAATACGATCGACAGCATCGGCGGAAACAACGGCCTGAATCAGAACATCACCTATACCAACGGCGTGGTTGGCCAGGCGTTTGCTTGCGACCCGGAAAATTATCCCTACGGCACCTACACCGGCATCCAGATTGCCGACCAGCCGGCTTACGCCTTGACCAATTCCTTGACCATTGAGGGCTGGATCCGGCCGCGGGGAGACGGATACAACATCTTCTGGCGGGGAGACAACCGTCCGGGTCTCGATCCCTACTTCCTTGGAATGTCAGCCAACAGCAATATTAATCTATGGATTACTGATCAGAATGGCAACAGCGCTGCGGTGGGAATCACCATTCCCTATTATGTCTGGACACATGTGACAGCCACGTTGGATGGCAGCTCGGGCACCATGAGCATTTATACCAACGGCGTGCTGGCAGCGCAGACCATCACAACCATCAGGCCGTTTGGCGCGCTGATTCCCGGGGCTTCTCCCGGCGTCGGGATTGGCAACGTCAATGACGGTCAGAACAATTTCCCGTTCGTCGGCGACATTGACGAAATCTCTTTGTATAACCGTGCCCTTACCACAGGAGAAATTCAAGCCATATACAGCGCCGGCAGCGCGGGCAAGTGCTCCAATCCGACCGCGCCCTTCATCACATCGCAACCGACAAACCAGACGGTGACCGTCAGCAACACCGTGACATTCGCAGTGACGGCGGGAGGCACCCCGCCGGTGAACTACCAGTGGTATTTTAACGGCACAAATATTTTGGGCGCGACCAATTCCTTGATCACGATTGACAGCGTCTCGCCCGCGCAGGCTGGAAATTATTCGGTCCTCGTCACGAACCTCTTCGGTGCGGTCATTAGTTCCAATGCCGTGCTGACGGTTTATGTTCCGCCGACGCCTCCGGCGATTACCGCCCAGACGCCGAATCAGGTCGTGTTGGCCGGCAGTGCGGCAACATTCAGCGTGACCGCCAGCGGCAGCGACCCGTTGAGTTATTTCTGGAGCCGGAACGACGTGATGATTCCGGGCGCGACGAATTCATTCTACATTTTGGCGAACGCGCAATTGTCCGACTCGGGCAGCCAGTTCAGTTGTCTCGTTACCAACGCCTGCGGCGCCGCCGCCAGCACCAACGTCTCGCTCAAGGTCATTGACACCATCTCAAACGATTTGTGCAGCGGCGCGGTCGTCATCACCAGCGCCAGCTACACCAATGTCCAATCCACCGCCAACGCCAGTTCGTTTGGCGATCCGGTGCCTGATTGCATTGACGGATTCGGCAACGGGGTATGGTATCAATTCACCGCGCCGGTCAACGGCGTGCTGATTGTGGATACGTTCGGCAGCGACTTCGACACCGGGCTGGCGATTTACACCGGTTCGTGCGGCGCGCTGACGGAAGCGGCGTGCAACGACGACACCGGCGGCGTGACTTCGCAAGTCACCATCCCGACCACCGCCGGCACGACTTATTACATTCTTGCCGGCGGTTACAGCGCCCATACCGGCAATTTGGTGCTCCACCTGCTCCATCAGACGCCGCCGGCCTTTGTCGTGCAACCGGCGGATCAAACCGTCGTGGCCGGCAACACTGCCAGTTTCAGCGCCATGCTCACGGGTGCGTTGCCGATGAGTTTTCAATGGTATTTCGACGGCACACCGCTGGCGGATGACGGACGCATTACCGGTTCGGCGACGGCAAATTTAAGCATTTCAAACATCACCACGTTTGACGCGGGCAGTTACACACTGGCCGTCACCAACTTCCTCGGTGCCACCAACAGTGCCGCAGCGGTGCTGACGGTTCTGACTCCGCCGATCATCGTAACGCAACCGATTGGCCGCTCCGTGCCGCCCGGTTTGCCCACGACGTTCAATGCGGCGGCATCGGGCAATCCCACGCCGGGTTACCAGTGGCAGTTGAACGGCACGAACATTCCCGGCGCGACCAGTTCGAGCCATACCATCGCCGCCGTCGGGACAAATGATCTCGGCTTCTATCATGTCGTCGCCAGCAACTCGGTTGGCGGCGTGGTCAGTGCTGAGGCGCAACTGACCTTCGGCCCGGTCGCCGCGTGGGGCAGGAATTTGTCCAGCGAATGCCTGCCTCCGCCGGGCTTGAGCAATGTCACCGCGGTTGCGGGAACATTTGGTGCCAGTTATGCCGCAAGAGCCGATGGCACGGTAGCGGCTTGGGGCGGTGGAATAGCCACCAATCTGCCAATTGGCGTGACCAATGTGGTGAGCCTGGCTGCTTCCGGCAGCACCGCCGTCGTTGCCTTGCGGGCCGATGGCACGGTGGTGGGTTGGAACAATTCCAGCGTTCCGGTGTTGAGCAACATTGTCGCGGTGGCGTCCGGCTGGAATTCCGGCGTGGCGCTGCGGGCGGAAGGAACGATTGTTCCTTGGGGCAACCCCAACATTCCTGCCGGGCTGACTAAAATCAAAGCCGTGGCCTATGGCTACACACACGGCCTGGCTTTGAGGAATGACGGCACTGTGGCGGCTTGGGGCGCAGGAACCGGCATCAATGTTCCCGGCGGGCTTTCCAACGTGACCGCCATTGCCGCCGGCTACAATTACAGTCTGGCCTTGAAAACAGACGGCCGGGTGGTGGCGTGGGGCAGCGGGATCAACACGAACCTGCCCGCCAACTTGACCAATGTGGCCACGATAGCCGCGAGCAGCTATTCAACGGGTCAAGGACTAAGTCTGGCCATCTGTTCCAACGGCACGGTGGTGGTCTGGGGCGACAACAGCTTTGGGCAAACCAATCCGCCAGCCGCATTGAGCAACCTGGTTTCCGTTGCCCTGGGCTCATCCATTTATCATGCGCTGGCGCTGGTCAACGACGGCAGCCCGCAAATTTTGCATCCGCCCGTCGGCCTCACAGCTTACACAGGCCGCGATGTGACGCTGCAAGCCGGCGCTGCTGGCGCGCAGCCGTTGAGTTATCAATGGCTGCTCAATGGGACAAATGTTCCCGGAGCGACGAATACCAGCCTGGTTATTCCCAACATCCAATTCGCCAACGCGGGCAGTTATCAATTGTTCGTGAGCAATTCCATCAACACGGCGGTCAGTCTGCCCGCGCCGGTGAATGTCATCAGCAACAACACGCTGGTTTTCTTGAGCCAGACCTCGGTGTCGTCCAGCAACTTGTATCAAGGCGGCAAAGTCACGTTCTATGGCGGCGTGGTCCTCGGCAGCGGCCCGCTGCATTACCAGTGGTTCTCCTCGCCCACGAATAAAAATTACGCCGTCGTTTCGGGCGCGACGAACGACACGCTGGTTCTCGATCCCGCTCTGGCGGTGCAATCCGGCAATTATTATCTCTCGGTCAGCAATCTTGTCGCCGGCATCACCAGCGCGCCGGTGAACATCAAAGTGCTTTTCGCGCGGGCGTGGGGTTTCCAGGCCGTCAGCAATCCGCCGGTCAACGTGACCAACGCCATCGCCGTCGCCACCGGCGGCTATCAAAATTATTACGGCGATTATTTCGCGCTGGGCGCGGACGGAAAACTCACGTCGTGGGCGAACTACACGCCAAGTTATGGCGAGACGAATGTCTCGGCCTTGAGCAATTCTTTCGTCACCGCCATCGCCGCGGGCACGCAGCACACTCTGGCGTTGAAATCCGACAGGACGGTTTACGCCTGGGGCAACAATGTCTATGGCCAGACCAATGTGCCCGCCAATCTGAACAATGTCGTGGCCATCGCCTGCGGCGGTTATCACGACCTCGCACTGAAGTCTGATGGCACAGTTGTTGGCTGGGGCGACACATTGCAAGCTCCTGTCTATGGCCAGGCCACCAACAATCCCGCCGCCACCAACGTCGTCGCCATCGCCGCCGGCGCGCAGCACAGCCTCGCCTTGCGCGCGGACGGAACCGTGGTCGCCTGGGGATACAGCTTTGATGGGGCAATCACCATTCCGCCCACGGCCAACAATGTCATCGCCATCGCCGCCGGCTCCGGATTCAGCGCGGCGTTGCGCGCCAATGGAACCGTCGTGCAATGGGGAACTGGTCTGGCAAATTATCCGGTTCCGTCAAATTTGAGCAATGTCGTTGCCATTTCCGGTTCCGCCACCCATTGCACCGCTTTGCGAAACGACGGCTCCGTCGTTTCGTGGGGCTACGAATATGTCGGACTCGCGTCCAGCAATGTCCCGCCCGATCTGGCCAACGTCATCGCCATCGCCAGCGGCGGCGAACACGACATCGGGCTGTTCGGCACGCGCGCGCCGGCCTTCACCATTCAGCCGTGGAACCGGTCCTTCGCTCCGAACGCCCGGACGAATCTTGTTCTCGCCGCCAAATGCGCGGGCGTTCAGCCCGTTTTCTATCAATGGCAGTTGAACGGCACCAACGTGCCCGGTGCCACCAATGACGTGTTGATCCTGACCAATCAGCCGTCTCCACAATTCGGTCCCGTTCACTTCATCCCGACCGGCGCCTATCAGCTCATCGCCAGCAATGCCTATGGCCTCGTCGCCAGCAAATTCGCCAAGATCACCACGTTCTACCCGCTCGGCGATGCGGTGGACGCGACGAACCTGAACTGGACCACCACCGGCAATGCCCAGTGGTTCGGCCAGACGAACGTCACGCACGACGGCGTGGACGCGGCCCGCAGCGGCGGCATCGGCGCGCTGCAGGAAACCATTTTGCAGACCACCGTCGGCACGAACTGGTCCGGTCGTTACACCTTCTGGTGGAAAGTTTCCTCCGAGCAGGATTTCGACTTCCTCGAATTCCGCCTGAACGGCATCGTGCAGACGAACATCTCCGGCGAAGTGGACTGGCAGCAGGTCAGCATTCCCGCCGCCGCCGGCACGAATGTTTTGCAATGGCGTTATTCGAAAGATTTCTCCTTCGATGCCGGCCAAGATGCGGGATGGGTGGATCAATTTGCGTTCCTCCCCGACCCGCCGGTCATCACCAACCAACCGGCCAGCCAGACAGTGAACATGGGCGCGACCGCGTTCCTGACGGTCACCGCCGGGGGCGCTCCGCAACTGAAATATCAATGGCGGCAGAACGGCAATGTCATTGGCGGCAACAGCCCCACGCTTGTTTTGAGCGACATGGGCCGCGCGCAAAATGGAACTTATTTTGTGACCGTCACCAATTCCGGTGGCACCACCGTCAGCAGCAATGCCGTTTTGAAAGTCCTCGTGCCGCAACTCCTCGCCTCGCCGACGCTGTTGCCCAATGGCTCGTTCCAGTTGACCTCGACCGACGCCAACGGCGGCACGCTCTCGCCTTCCGACCTCGCCAACTTCGAGGCGCAGGCGAGCACCGACCTTGTGAACTGGGTGACGCTGACAAATGCGTTAAGCCTTACCAACGGGATGCTGCAACTGCAGGACAACGGCGGGACAAACTGGCCGGCGCGATTTTATCGCATCCTCGAACACTGATGTGCCAGCAAAAGAGTGGCGAATGACCAATGGTTGCCCCCGTCACCCTTGGTCAAAAGATCAAGCAATACCGGCTATCGCAGTTAATAATTACACGGGCACATCATGGAGACAAAGTGGAGTGCTGATGGGAACGCCGCGTTCACGCGGCAGAAGCGTTTGTTTGCACCCTGCTGCCGGCCTGAAGGCGGCGTTCCGCTGGCAATGAAATGTGCCAATGTCAAAATGAACTGCCATAAAATTGCGGAAAACGCGGAAGCGCATGTCACGCGGCAAACGCGGCAACAACCATTTGCCCAAGATGTTTGTGAGGCGGCCCATGCGTCAATTAGACCAGTTCAATCCCAATTGGCTCAAAATCTCCGGCTACGCTAACAAAGGGGAAAATGAGGCGCTATAGCGCCAGATTTAGGCAGTCGGGATTACATTCCGGGCGTGATCTTCAAGACCTCGGTGCGCATTTCCTTGCCAGCCCTGAATTTTACCATGGCCCGGGTGGGAATGGGCACGCCAACTAGTGGTTTGTCAGGATTGCGCCCAATGCGAGCCTTGCGGACTTTCACCTCAAAGATACCGAAGTTGCGCAGCTCCATTTTGCCGCCCCTGGCTGGTGCCTCAGTGATGCACTCCAGGGTTTTTTGCACCACATCAAGCACTTGATGTCGTGTGAGCCCGCTCGCGCCACTGATGCGGATTACCAAGTCAATTTTCTTCAGGGTCATGGTTTTTGGGGGTTGTCTGCCTTGTTCAAAAAACTGGGCGGATTGTCCAGATTCAGTATCCGGATGAAAGGCCGGACACGTCGTTGTTCCAGCAGAAAACGTCCCTGTTGCCCAAATGAGCCGCTGGCTTGCGCGAATTCTGGCCGCGATTTGTCACGGATGCGGATTGGAACTATTCGGCTGCGTTGTTGTTGGTTTTCCCTTCTGTCCGCCCCCGGTCTTGTTCACAGGCGGTTTGGAAACCGGAGGCTGATGGGGGTGATATAATCTCACATATCGAATGTGATACCGGTGGGGCGGCGCATATCGCGGACTGGCATGGACAGGAAACGAATTGGTGGCATCAGCCAGTGGTGGAGTTTGATTCAATGCCGTCTGTTTTTGTTGCACAAGCCAGGCGGCTTGGGCCGCAACGATTGACTGCTGCCATTGGGAGCGTCTTTGCCTTTCCAATTCGTCGGCAGCAGCGGTTTTGGCCGGGTCGTAACCAAAACGAACCCGCAGGTCTTCCGGCAAATCCTCCAATCGGACCACTCCTCCGCTGGCGCCGCCGTCTTTTTCCCAAACAAGACTGACACCATCATTGGTGCGCGCCACTTCCGCATCGGAAATCAGCAGCCCGGATTTATTCGTGAACGTGAAGGTTGGCTTCGATGTGGAAGATACCAGCGCCAATCCGCCGGCAGAGGCGCTGTCGGCCGACGGGCCGGCGGTCAGCGAGGTGTTAAAACAAAACGCAAGGCAGATAATCGGCAGATGAAATTGGGTCATCACAATTGACCGGGTTCACTTTTCTGTGCCAGTCCATGAGTTGGTCCTGGGACCTGGTTGAGTTGATGTTTTTGTATGTTCCTTGTCCATTCCCTGCGCAGGGACCGGAGCTGGGGATGGACGCATCCTGACAGTGCCCCCGTCATCGGCCGGCAACATCGTGGCGCGAGCGTCTTCGCCCGCGAGTCCGGGCGGCGTCCCGCCGCACGAATCAAGCCCCAAGCTTGAGTCCTTGCAGCGCGACGCTGCGGGAACTCGCGCGCTACGGGGCCAGCGACAAAATGCGCCCGCCAGTGACTTTCAGGGGCAAATGCAAGACGGTGTCTGGCACCCCGGATGTAATTTTGCCAGAGCGGGCAATTACGGCCGGACTCACCACCAAAACGTGGGAATTGGAACAGTGTTCACGGTAGGACCGGTCCGCGGCTGAAAATCATGGGCATCACGCCATTCGACGTGGCCATCCAGCATTCCGATGTTTGCGCCACTCGGGAGATTGTTGTTCATGTGGGCAGTTCGATGAGGGAAAAATGGATTGCCGGGCCCTGGTGGCCAGTGCAAGCCGCCGTAGATGTTGGCCCAATTGTAGGTGGACATATTGCCCCAGCCCGGTGTGTTCTGAGCGGGAGTGAGGCCCGTATTTGCAGGTGGCCCTGACAATGACACACAGGCTGTCATCGGGCGGTCTGACGGGGAAGGCGTGCCGAGATTTTGCAATGCAACCGGCTTGCTTAAGTCCTTTAGCCCCACAGGCAGCAAAGAAAGGTTCTGATTCGTTGCGAAAGGAAAAGGCAAATAGCAGGGGTAATTTGCCCAAGCGTAGGCGTATCCGGTGACATGAATGGTGCCGTAGTTCCAAGCGCCATTATTGTTTTGATCCGGAAAGCCCGGGTCATAAAAGAGTCCCCGCGTGCATCCGCTCCTAAGCATCGACTGCATCTCCGGCTGGTCCGGAACGTCCCACGGCCAATATGGCAAGCCTGATTGGCCTGGCGAATTAAAGTCTGGAAGCTTATCGCCATTCTCGCCGGCATAGATAAAAGTGGAAAGCTCGATCTGCTTGATATTGCTCATGCACCTGGCGCGCATGGCCCGGTCTTTGGCCTTGGCCAGCACCGGCAAAAGCAAGGCCGCCAGTATGGCGATGATGGCAATGACCACCAGCAATTCAATGAGGGTGAAGCCGCGTGAGTTTTTGGCGGCCGGACCACCCAGCCCGGCGCGGCCCTCATTTGTTTTGGAATCGTGTCTGTCTGTCATTTTAGTTCCCTGCTCAGACTTGGACGGGGACGAAGTTTTTGCTTCGGCCCCGTCCTTTTTCCCAAGAGTTCACTTATAATTTGACTGTTTAGCCTGACAGCCTGTTCAAGGAGCCAGTTCGAAGAACATGGTTCCGTTTGTGGCCGGCATCGTGACTAAATTAAATCCATCCATAGTCAGCACTGGCGGCACCGTGACCGTCTGCCAGTTGACGAATGGCGGAGTTATGCTGGGCGTGGACTTCAAGGTCGGGCTGCCGATCGCCGCCCAGCTTACGTTCACGTTCCCGCCGGATACATTGGCGTAAATAGCAGGCGCCCCGGAATCCAGCATGAAGTGTTCGTATTGCACCGTCATGTTTGGGCCCCACGGTCCCGCCATCAAGCCCACCTGCATGGGCCGCCCGGTGAGCTGCGATACCGAGTAGTGAGTCTTGTTGGGCACCTGCGCCCACGCATTCGTGTTGCTCGCCCGCTTGTAGAAGTCGAACTGCGAGCCGTCGCCCGACCGGGCAATCAGGAGCCAGAAGTTCCCGTCACCCTGGTCAGTCTGGGAGTTTTGAGACACTACGTTGTCAATATTCCGGCGGGCATAGGTCCCGATGTTGAACTCGTCAAAGCGCGTCAGGTCAACCCAATACTCTCCGGCATCGTAGGTGTTCGTGCCGGGTCTCTGCACCACGTAGCCCAGCGGCCAGCCGGGGATGCCGTTGCTGAAGGCATAACCGCGGGCGAGTATGCCGGGCTGGTTGTAGTTCGCCACGTTGAAGGAATGGATATGCACGGCCATCTGGAAGTCGGCCGGCACATACTTGAACAGGAAGAATCCGCCGACATTGTTGTTTTCCCAACCATTGCCGGACGCCGTGACGGTCAACGCGTTCGCAACGTTTGTGGCGTAATCGTAGTTGGTCGAGACATTGGGTATGATGTTGGTGGCCGTGATGACGATGTTGGTAACAGGTCCTACGGTCGCCACCACGGTGGAATCACCGGCCGGATTATAGGTGGAGCCGGGAATCGGATTGCCGGCAGTGTCGTTATAAAGAGCGTCCCATGTAGTGTTGGTCACACCATCAACCAAGTAGTCGTGGGCGGTGGCAAAGTCGTCCGTGAAGCTGGGCGGCCGCACCGTGACGCTGGCGACGTTGGTGTAAGCGCCAAGCACCACCTGGACGTTGGCCGTTCCATTTGTGATACCCGTCAACACACCCTTCAACGCCTGGATGGTGTTCGTGTTGCTCGAAGTGTAGACCGCCGCGGAACCATTGATCGGGACCAACTGCCCCTGGGCAGTCACTCCCTGGATCGTAACCGTTCCAATGCCACCGTTCGGGATTCCGCCGGGGAGCGACGCGGAGATGCCCACGATGGCGGCGTCAATCTGGCTGCCGTTGGGGGGCCCCAACGGATTAATGACCGTCGAGCTGCCCGAGCCGGCATAGGTATAAACCGTGGCATAATATGTTTGACCAAGCGCCAGCCCGGTCACTGTCACGGTATTGTTCGTTGAGGCGGGCAGATTGGCCGAGACAAAGACGACGTAATTATTGCCGCCCAAGTTTGAGCCGGATCCAAACACCGAATTGCCAACGACGGATTTGCCCACGGGAGGTTGCGCGCTCACCGGTGCGCCCAGCCGCATCACGACCAAGCTCGCCACCGGGTTGCCGCTGCCGTCCGCCGCGACCCACTTCAGCGTCATGGAGAGGTTATTCGTGTTGACCACCATCGTGAAGCTGTTGGCCGCCGGCGGCAGCGGGGTGGCGCTGGTCATGCCCGGCGCATCCACCGCGAAGTAGTCGTAGGTCGCCACGCCGTTCACTCCAGCCGTGGATTGCTGCGCAGGGCCGACTTCCATCGGCGCGTTATTTGTGGCTTGGACTAACACCAGGTTGGTGACGTAGATCCACGCGGCGACCGCCGTCGCCTTCTCGTAGAAATAGAAGTTGGTGGAGTTCTGCCGTTGGATCAACATCCAGCCGTCATTGGCCGACGGCCCGGTCCGCACCGTGGTGAGGGTGTTGGCTGCCGTCCGGCGGACAGAGGTGGTGCCGTTTTGAACCTTCCAGTAATTCACATGGTTCTCCCGACCGGCCGGTCCGGGGCCGGCATTTGCCGGATTATACAGACGGGCCATGAGGCCGGCGACCGAAGCGTTCAGCGTATTCATGTTGTTGATGTGAAGCACCGCTTGAAAATCGCCGGATACCACCTGGTTGGTGCCAGGCACGATCTTGAACAGGAAGGGGCCGTCATCGAATCCGCCGGTTGAGCCGCCGGCGCCGTCCCAATCGGACTCGACCGACGACAAGTAAAGGCCGTTGGTGGTGGTCATCTGCGAATTCATCGCGACGGTGAAGCCTGGGCCGTCGGTGTCCACGGCGCCGCCGGGAACGTCGCCAAAGTTCATGAACAGGCCGTCATATATCGAGCCAATCAATCCGTTGGCAACATAGTCGTTGGTGCTGGTGAAGTTATCCGAAAACGCGAACGGGCCGGTCACGACGACGGTATTGCTGGCGGTCAAGGTGCCAAGCGTGGCGGTGATGACCGCGGAACCGTTCGTAACACCGGTGATCGCGCCGGCGGTGTCCACCGAGGCTTTCGTCGGGTCACTCGATTGCCAGGTCGCGTTGACGGTCTGGTCAAAGTTCGATACTCCCGTGCTGAAAGCGGCGAGCACTCTGAACGATGTGGCCCCATTGACCGGAACATTGGTCGAGTTGACCGACAAGTATATGCTGTTAATCACCCCCGGCCCGGGAAAGCTGTTGGTGACAACGTGGGCCGTGTTATAGACCGTCGAAGAGCCGTTGTTGGTGTATTCAAAGACCGCGACGTTGTAAAGGAAGATGTTGGCGCTCAAATTGCTGACGGTCACGCTGTTGCCCGCGCCGTTAAAGACGACATATTCGCCGGTGCCGTCCAGCAGGCTGCTGTTGTCACCAAAATTGTTGGTGGCATAGTAAACCATGCCGTTGGCGGGATTATGCTGGATTCTGCCCTGCCTCATCACGACCAGACTGC
>Ga0265337_1000849_pt1 | contig 16012 bp, 13 predicted proteins | sample 42122metaG_FD_192441 | JGI IMG/M metagenome (GOLD analysis project Ga0265337, IMG submission 192441) | Rhizosphere microbial communities from Carex aquatilis grown in University of Washington, Seatle, WA, United States - 4-21-22 metaG | ecosystem: Host-associated > Plants > Roots > Rhizosphere >... | reverse complement strand
TTCGTGAAATGGAAACAGAGCCGCGCGCGCCGGTCAAAGGTTTAATTGTGACAAATCGCGGTGGAAAATGTCGCTGCCTCCGCAAAAATGGAGATGGTCAGCCGGATTTGGGCGGATTTGGTGGCGCTTGCGCCTCGGTGGTAATTTCCCCAGGAATCGTCAGCATCAGCAACCCGCCGATCAATCCAAATGGTGCCATGAAATAAAAATACGAATTCTAATTTTGGTCGGGCAACCTGCCGCCAAAATACTGGAACGAATCAATCAGGCCGGAGGCGAACCCGGCCATTTTGCGTCCTCCGATGTCCATCGCCGACGCCGTGCCATGCAGCGAATGCGTCGAGTGGGCCGTGAACGAAATCAAGACGGGAAAAGTGAATCCCGCAAGCAACGCCGGGCCGATTTTGAAAATGCCGAACCGGCCGAGGTTGATCATGAATCCGAAGATGCCCGCGAACCGTCCGTGCTCGCGATGCGCGAACCATGCCGTGTTGATTTTGATCATGCCCGGGGCGCCAAATGATTGCATGTAACCGTCCATTCCACGCATGACGACGAACAAACTCAACAAGCTCAACGTTGCTTCGCCACCGGACAAATTGAAATGTGCCAGCCGCGTTGTTCCGCCGTCACCGGAAGCAGCAATTTTTGTAATCGGCAACAACGAAGCCGCGCCAAAAAATAGTTCATTGCAATCGTCCCGCTTGCGCCGATGAGCATCGCCTTTTTTCCACCAAACCTGTCGGTAAGCAGGCCGTTGAGAATCTGGCCGAAGGCGCAGGTTAACAACACCGTCGTGATGATAATGCCCATGTCCGCGCGCGAGAAGCCGAACTCGTCGCTGATGGATTTGTTGGCGATGGACAGGTTATAGCGGCAGAGATAAAACGACGTGTAAAGCAGTCCGAGAAAACCCCGGTTCAACCCGCGCCGAGCGCGGAATCCAGGCGGATATTTATGCGGACGTGAACGGCTGATGCGGACGGATTCATCACAGTATTATAGGAGCAAAACAGAGCCGCGCGTGGCGGTCAAAAGATTTCACGCAACAAAAAAACCGCGGAAAATTTTCCGCGGCTTGATGAAAACTCGTGAACGGAGCTACTCGGCCTTTTCCTTCTTTTCGGCTTTCGGGGCCTTGGCGGCTTTGGCCGGTTTTTCGGCTTTGGCCGCGTGCGGCTTCTTCTCTCCGGCGGCTTCGGCCTTTTCAGGCTTTTCAGCCTCGACGTCGCGTTTGGTGTGAGCGCGCTTTTCGGTTCTGGGCCTTCTGCCTTCGTCATGTTTCGCCTCGGCGGGCGCGGCTTCCGGCACGGGCGCGGGCGCGGGCGTCAGGCTTTCGACGCGCACCTTGAGCGAGCCTTTGACCTCGGCGTGCAGGTGCAGCTCGATTTCGTATTCGCCGGTCGCGCGGAGCGGATGTTCGAGATGGATTTTCCTTTTGTCGAGCACGATGTCGAACTGGTGCTTCAATTCGTCGGCAATCATGCCCGCCGTCACCGAGCCGAACATCTTGCCGTCTTCGCCCGCCTTGACCTTGATGACGCAGGTGAGTTTGGAAACGCCCTTGGCGAGTTCGGTCATGGTGTTGAACTCGTGGGCTTCGCGCTCGGCGCGGCGCTGGCGCAGCGCCTCGATCTGGCGCTTGTTCGACTGCGTGAGCGGAACCGCGAGCCGCTGCGGGAACAGATAGTTGCGCGCGTAACCGGCCGCGACTTTCACCTGGTCGGACTCGCCGCCAAGGCCGACGATGTTGTGCGTGAGGATGACTTCAGTCTTCATAAAAATGACGGGTAAAAATTCTTTGCGAAAAATCAAAATGGAACGTCGTCGCCCTCGTGCGGGGCATCGGCCTCGCCGCCCTCGGGCGCGGGCGCGGATGCGGCCGCCGGACGTGAAGTCGGAGCTTCGGACGCCCCGTCACCGCGGCCACCGCCGGAATCCAGGAATTGAAATGTTTCCATCACGACGCCAAGTTTGCTCTTCTTCTGTTTGGTCTGCTTGTCTTCCCAAGTCTCGTAGCGGAGGCGGCCTTCAATCAAAATGGGGCGGCCCTTCTTCAGGTATTGGCCGATGGTTTCGGCCGTTTTGCCGAAGGCGTCCACGTCCACAAAAGTCACGTCCTCCTTCATTTCGCCTGTCTCGCTCTTCCACTTGCGGTTGATGGCAATGCCGAGGCGCGCGACTGCCGTGCCTTTGGGTGTATAGCGAAGTTCAGGATCGCGGGTGAGATTTCCGGCAAGGATGACTTTGTTGAAGTTGGCCATAGGGCCTCCGTGGTTGTGCGATTATTTCGCGGGTTTGGGTTCCGGTGACAGCGTGAACAGCACGCGGAAAACTTCCTCGTTCAGCGCGAACTTGTGGCGCAACTGCGCGACAATCGCCGGCGTGCCGGTGAAAATGACGTTCGCGTAAAAGCCGGCGGTGTGCTTGTTGTCGGCGACGCGCATGAAATTTTTCTTGTCCATTTTTTGGACCGTCTCGACGGCGCCGCCCGCCGCCATGATTTCCGTGGAAATCTTGTCGAGCGCGTCCTTGACGCCTTCTTCGCGTCCCGCCAAATTCAGGATGAACAGACCTTCGTATCGTTTCACTTTTTTTTCTCTTCTTTCGCGGAGCCGCTCACGACTCCATTAAACTGGTTCATTGCCTTTTCCATTCCGTCGTCCAGCCAGCATTCCACCTGGCCGGCCGCCCGGACCAAAACTTTTTCCATCAGCGCCGCTTCGTCCGCGTTGAACCGCGCAAGCACGTAATCCGTGATTTCCCGCGCGCCGTCCGTCCGTCCGATGCCGATCCGCAACCGTGCAAACTCGCGCGTGGCCAGATGCTGCTCGATGGACTCCAGCCCGTGATGGCCGCCGCTGCTGCCACTCGCGCGCAGCCGGATTTCGCCCAGCGGCAAATCCGCGTCGTCCACCGCCACCAGCAGCCGGTTCAACGGCAACTGATAAAAATTCTTCAACACTCCGACCGCTTCGCCGCTCAAATTCATGAACGTCTGCGGCTGGCAAAGCAGGACGCGCCGACCATCTTGTTCGCTGCGGGCGATTCGCGCGCTGAACCTGCGTTCGTTCTTCCAGTCCGCCTTCCAGCGTGCCGCCAGTTTTTCGACCAGCGCAGACCCGGCGTTGTGGCGCGTCTTCGCGTATTCCACACCCGGATTGCCCAGACCCACGATGAGATGGCATGACTCCATGCGCGGGAATGGCGATCCCGCACTGCGGGACCGCAAAAATTATTTCTTTTTCTCCGCCGGCTTCTTCTCGGCGGCGGCGGGAGCTTTGGCGGCGGTAGCCGGAGCCTTCTCCGCACCTTTGGCCGCTCCTTTTTCCGCGCCCTTCGCGGGGGCTTTTTCGCCGGGTTTGGCGGCGCTCTTTTCGCCCTTCGCGGGGGCGGCTCCTTCCTCGCCTTCTTCCTTCTTCTCTTTGATCATTTCCACGTCGCCTGCGGCAGTCGGGGCGGCCTCGGTGGTGGCGGCTTCTTCCTCTTCCGTGCGCGGCATGGCCACGGCGATGACCGGGATATTCTTGTCACCCAAAATTTCCACGCCGTCGGGCAACTTGATTTCGCCGATGTGGACGGCCTTGCCGAGTTCAAGACTGCTCACGTCCACGATAATCTGTTCCGGTAAATCCTTGGGCAAGGAGCGGACCTTGAGCTTGAACAAGACGTGTTCGAGCACGCCGCCGCTGTTTTTTACGCCGGCAGCCTCGCCGGTGGTTTCCACCGGCACCTGGACGGTGACTTTTTCGTTTTCGGCGACCTCGTGGAAATCCACATGCAGCACCTTGCCGTCGAGCGGGTAATGCTGGATTTCCTGCACGAGCGCGAGGCGCCTGGCGCGCGCGTCGTTCTCGATGGACAAATCCACGAGCAGATTTTCCGAAACGGAACGATGAATCAGGTCACCGAATTCCTTCTCGCTGACCTCGAGGTTCTGCGGTTTGGCCTGGCGGCCATAAATGACCGCGGGCACGCGGCCCGAGACGCGCAACTTTTTCACTTCACCCCGGCGCACTTGCGTGCGCGGATACGCTTTTAACGGCACTGATTTCATTTTCTTAAATTAAATTGTCGTTCGCGGCGCTAACTGGTGCGCCCGCCTTTGAACTCAAACAGCGAATTCACCGACGAATTGCTGTGAATCCGCTTGATGGCTTCACCCAAAAGTCCCGCCACCGACAGCGTGACAATCTTCACACCGTCAATTGGCGGGCGTTGGACTGTATCAGTTGTAATCAATTCGTCAATCACTGATTTGCGCAATCTTTCGATGCCAAGCTCGCCCAAAATGGCATGGGAAACACAGGCCAGAATCTGTTTTGCGCCCTTTTTCTTCAGCAGCGCCGCCGCCTGCGTAAGTGTGCCCGCCGTCTCCGTCAAATCATCCACCAACAGGATGTTCTTGCCCTTGATGTCGCCGATGACGGCCATGGACTCGACTTCCGTGGCGCTTTTGCGGCGCTTGGCGACGATCGCCAGGCCCGCCTCCAGCACCTGCGAATACGCGTGCGCCATCTTCAAACCGCCCACGTCCGGGCTGACCACAACGAGGTCCTTCAGGTTCTTCCTCCGCAAATACTCATACATCACCGGCGCGGCGTAGAGATGATCCACCGGGATGTCGAAGAAACCCTGAATCTGCTGCGCGTGCAAATCAATCGTCAGGATGCGGTTCGCGCCCGCCGCCACGAGCAGGTTGGCGACGAGCTTGGCCGTGATGGGCACGCGCGGCTGGTCCTTGCGGTCCTGGCGCGCGTAACCATAAAACGGCAGCACCGCCGTGATGCGCTTGGCGCTCGCGCGGCGCAGCGCGTCAATCATGATAAACAGCTCCATCAGGTTGTGGTTCGTCGGCGGCGATGTCGGCTGGATGATGAAGACCTCCTCGCCGCGCACGTTTTCCTCGATTTTTACGAACGTCTCGCCGTCGGGAAATGGCTTGATGTCGCACTTGCCCAGTTCGCAGCCGATGGATTTGCAGATGGCCCGGGCCAACGGCTCGTTCGCTGTGCCGCTAAAAATTTTCACTTTGTTAAATTAAGGTTAAAAAGAAAAAATGCCGCAACCGGCGGATGAAATTACGGACTGACTTTAGCAACGAACAAACTTGGCGCAAGCCGAATTTGCGCGCTAACATTCGCCATGCGTTATCGGATTTTAGGACGAACGGGTTTGCGCTTCTCCGTGATCGGGGCCGGCACCTGGCAGTTCGGCGGTGAATGGGGCCGTGATTTTTCACAGGCAGAGGCAGACGCCATCCTCGACGCGGCGGCGGATTGCGGCATCAACCTCGTTGACACCGCCGAATGCTACGGCGACCACCTCTCCGAAAAGCTCATTGGCGATTATTTGTCGCGCCGCGACCGTTCGCGCTGGATTGTTGCGACAAAATTCGGCCATCACTTCAACAGCTTCATGAACCGCGACGACGATTTCTCCGTGGACGGCGTGCGCGCCCAGCTCGAAGCCTCGCTCAAGGCGCTGCGTGTCGAGACGGTTGACCTGTATCAATTCCATTCCGGCTCGGACGAACTGTTTCGGAATGAAAATCTCTGGACGATGCTGGCGGAACAAAAACGCGCGGGCAAAATCCGTCACCTCGGCGTTTCCATTTTGCAGAAAGGCAGCGAACTACAGGCGCGCGAAGCCGCGAAGTTCGGCGCGGAGGCGTTGCAGGTTTTCTACAACCGCCTCGACCGCCGGCCCGAACAACTTTTCTTCCCGCATGCGCGGGAAAATAATCTTGGCATCATTGGCCGCGTGCCGCTCGCCAGCGGATTGCTCACCGGCAAATACAAACAGGGCGCGACCTTCCCGGCCAACGATGTGCGCTCGGCAATTGACGCGGAAAAAATGAAGCGTGACCTCGCCGAAGTCGAGCGCCTGCAAAAAACCGAAGTGCCTGCCGGCGTCCCGATGGCAAACTGGGCAATGGCGTGGTGCCTGCAAGACCCGCTCGTCTCCTCCGTGGTTTGCGGCTGCAAAAATCCCGAACAGGTCAGAGCAAACGCCAGCGCGGCGGATCTGGTGGCGAAATAACTCAACAGGTGATTTGCAATCTTGGTGGGGCGAGCGTCCTCGCGAGCCGGCCTCGGCGCGGCGAAGCGAAGCGAAGACGGCTCGTCAGCAGCCTTGCACTCCGAAACGGGCGCATGCCTGACACTGCACCCGATTGCGAACCTTCCGGAGCGCGGGTGTCCCACCCGCAGCAGCCGGGATTGTCAAATGAACGCACGAAATTCCACGGGTTTTATTGAGGCTCGCAAAAATGAGTAACATTTCAACCTCTCTCATTAACACCCGGCTTCAGCTGGGTGGAGGTGGCGTGCCGGTAAGCGAGCCGTTTCAACGGCTTGCCATGGCGGGAGAAACTGTTGAAACGGTTTTGAATTGTCTTGCCGACCATCACCGGGCTGAAGCCCGGTGTTAATGAAATGGCGTTACTCATTTATGCGAGACTCAATAGGATTGTCGAACGTGCTGCGGCTGGGACAGCCGCGCTCCCCGTAATCATACAAGAATAATTTTCTTTCACGTTCAGCCATTTGCCTTTTAAATTCAGGGAGCACGATGAACGTTCAGAAGCCATCGGCAAATCCTTCCGGCTGGGGTAAATCTTTTCTGTGGCTGGCGCTGGCTGTGGCGTGCTTTCATGCGGTTTACACTTCAATCAAATACCCCGCCGCTGGACTGCTCATTTTCGGCTACGCCTATGGCCTTGTCCGGCTGACTGACCAGCCGACCGTCCGGCGCGCGTTTTATTTCGGGCTGACGGCGGGATTTCTCTGCTACGCGCCGCAACTGTTTTTCTTTTGGAACATTTTTGGCTCAGCGGCGATTGTGCTGTGGCTGGTGCTTGCGTTTTGGATCGGGCTATTCGCGGCGATTGTCTGCGGTAGCATCCGGCGCTGGGGAAAAGTCAAAGCCGCGTGGCTGATTCCGGTGGTTTGGACGGGCATCGAATACTTCCGCAGCGAACTTCACTACTTGAAATTCTCGTGGTTGAGTGTCGGATATGTTTTCCCCAATTGTCAATTGTTGCCATTTTTTGTTTACGGAATGTTCAGCGTCGGTTTTTTAACAGTTTCCATAGTATCGATTCCTTTTTGCATAGCCCAAATCAAGCGTATTTTCGTTGATTATTTCGCGATTTGCTTATGTTTACTGATTTGCCTTACGTTCTTTTTGGAACTCCTGACCCCAGTTAGGTATAATAAACGGCCTTTCCCTCCAGTTTCTATCGTCGGTGTCCAAATGGAATTTCCGCCCAAAAACGCTATTCCCAAACTGCTGGACCAAGCCCTCGCCAAAAACACCAACGCGCCCATTTTCGTCTTGAGCGAATACACGCTCGACGGCCCGGTGCCGGATTCGCTGAAGAATTGGTGCCGCGAACATTCGCGCTATCTGGTCGTCGGCGGTGAAGACCCGGTGGGCACAAACAATTATTACGACACCGCCTTCGTCGTCGGCACGAACGGCGACATCGTTTTCAAGCAGGTCAAGAGCGTGCCCATCCAGTTCTTCAAGGACGGCCTGCCCGCGCCGGAACAGAAAGTCTGGGATTCGCCATGGGGCAAAATCGGCATCTGTGTCTGCTACGACTTGAGCTATACGCGCGTGACAGACGAACTGGTGCGGCAGGGCGCACAACTGCTCATCGTCCCGACAATGGACATGGAAGACTGGGGCCGGCATCAGCACGAACTTCATTCGCGCGTCGCGCCCGTGCGCGCGGCGGAATACGGCATCCCGATTTTCCGCGTCGCCAGTTCCGGCATTTCACAGGCCGTGGCCGGCGGCGGTTATGTCGTCGCACAAACTTCCATTCCTAGCAACGGCGAAATTTTCTCTGCGCAACTTTGGTTACCCACGCGCGGTTCGCTTCCGTTGGACCGTTACCTCGCGCCGTTCTGTGTCGCCGCGACCGGCATTGTCACGGCTGTGTTATTGTTTCTCGCTTGGAAAGACAAGCGCACGAAACAGAATCATTGAAATTGTCGCGGCGAACCCAAGCACCTGCTCCCCACTTGTCGCGCCGAAGCAAGGCGAAGGCGGATCCACGGTGTCGGTTGCAATCTGGTTGCCTGAAGTGAAATTACGGCGTCGTGACTTTGAGCCGGTAAAAGCGGGCGGGCAAATTTGTCGCCGGGTCGGTCACGGTTTGGGTTGTCGCGCTGCCGGTGATTCCATTGGTGAGTGCCGCCCAGTTGGTGCTCAGTAAATCCGCAATCCATTCGACGGCGTAATGCCGGTTCGTCAGCGCCAAAAATGACAGCGCGAATCCGTTCTGCATCGAGAACGAGTCAATTCTCGGCGGCGGTTCTGGATTGATGGCGAGAGCCAGACTTGCGCTGCCCGTTCCATTTCGGTTGATGGCGCGCAGGGTGACGGCAGAATTTCCGGTGACGGAAGGTATTCCGAAAATTCTTCCACTGGCCGGGTCGAAGGAAAGTCCGGGCGGAATGCCAATCACAAAAAAGCTGGTCGGATAATTTGTCGCAGTGATTGCATAATTGAAACTTGCCGACAAATTTCCTGTCGCGGTCAGCGCGCTGGTGATGACGGGCGCGGAGGCGACGCCGTTGTAAATGATGACGGTCAGAGAATTGGTGGTCGAGCCGGTGGAATTGTTGGCGGTGATTGTTGCGTTGAAAGTGCCGCCGCTTGTGTTTGTGCCGGTGATCGCGCCGGTGAGGGAATTCAAAATGAGCCCAGAAGGCAGGCCGATTGCGCTGAAACTGGTCGCGACGCTGGTGGCCTGAATTGTGTAATTGAAAGCTGCGTTCACCAAACCATCTGCGATGGCCGAACTGATGATCACCGGCAGGGGCAATTTCACCGTCAACGCGAGATTGCCGTAGCCCGTGCCGCTCGCATTGGTGGCGTTGATTTGAATGTTGTAAGTTCCGATGATTGCCGGCGTGCCGGAAATCACACCGTTGCTGAAGGTCAAACCCGGCGGCAAATATGTCGCGCCAAATCCGCCCGGACTGCCACTGGCCGTGATGGTGTAAGCGAACGCCGTGCCGACGATGACGGAAGCCGTCGCCGTGCTGGTGATGACGGGCGCACCCGGTGTGGCGCTGACGGTGATCGTCTTGTCCCGATTGGTCATGTGCAGGTCGTCGAAAGTGCGCAGTGTGAAAGTATAATTACCGGGAAGATTCAGATTGCTGACGGTGGTGTTTGTCGCGCCTTGACGATCGAACAACGGTTCAGCACCGGCAGGAATTGTTTTTATCGCCCACCAATGGCGCAACGGTTGATTCGTCGAGCCGCTGGTCATCGCCAAAAGTTGGAGCGAATTTGTCGGCAAAGTCACGCTGTCCGGAGTGGCTGTGATGGAACTGATGACCGGCGCGGAAGTCGCGGGTTTGACCGTGCAGATGATTTGTGCGGTGAGATCGGGATGGCCGGGATTGGTCACGTTGATCTGAAAAAGATAATCGCCAGAAACGGTCATATTGGTGGCGTTGGCGCGCAGGCTCACGAAAATATAAATCGTCCCGTCCACGCCCGCGTTTGCCCCGGCGGGCTGGCTCACGAGACTCCAAGTGCCGCGCCCGTTGAAACTGCTGTTCGCCAAGTCAGAAATTCCGGCCTGCACAATCGCAGACGAAGTCGGCAGTTCGATGGTCGCGTGCGTCGTGCCGCTCGGATCGCCGAAGACAAGTCCGTAAGGCGCGGCGATTCGGAATCCCGTCTGGCCCAGAACCGGCGGCGGATTGGAATCATAGACGGCCAGATAAACCTGCTTCGATGAAATGTTCATTCCGTCGCTCACGTTCGCGTTGAAAATGTAGGTGCCGGCCAAGGTCAAGCCGCTGATGACCGTCGTGGCGGCGTTTGAATTTGCGAACACTGCGTTCGCGCCTGCCGGTTGATTCGTCACCGACCAGCGATAAGTCAGCGCGTCAAGTTCGAGATCGCTGGCCATGACAGAAAGCGTCGCCGTGTTCGTGGGGGCCACGATATATCCCGGACTCGCGCCCCAGACTTCAATCGTCGGCGGCTGGTTCGTGCCGGAATAAGGATACAATGTTGTGACCGCTGAACCGCCCGCCACGTTCGTCAGCATCAATGTGCCGTCCGCCCCGACCGTGCGGATGCCAAGTTCTTGAAATGAAGTCACGCCCACCCCCGCTTTTGACAGGCCGTAACTGCCCGGCGGCAATCCGCTCAAATTGACCGTTTGCGCCGAACCCGAAGTGTTCTCGATGACTGTCGTGATTTTTCCACTTTGCGAAAACGCGAGGACATGAAACAAAGGATCGCTCGCAGCCGTCCCGATTCGCACCGCGCCCGGACGGACGTAGTGCATCAATTCGCGGAGGCGAAAATAAGTGGACGACGGCGTGAACGCAGTCAGTCCCGCATTTGGAACGAGCGTGCTGCTCTCGCTGTAAGCCACTTCCCAATACGAAACGTCCGCCAGCGTCAAATCGCTGAACAAATCGTCGAAGGTGGGATTGCCCATTTCCGTCTGTGCCGTCGTGAGGCACTTGGCCTTTCCAAAATCGCGCAAGTAAGTCCGATACGGATCAGCCGTGCCGTAGTTGTGAAATGAAATTCGCCCGACAGATTGCCACATGTCGGGGTCGTTTAATTCCGGCGTAATATAATTCCAGTCCGTCTGCGGCGCGACGGCTTCGGCATATTGCGACCGCGTCGTCAGGCCGTGCGCGGCGAATCGCGGGCCGAGCGCCTTGATGTCGTCCGCCAGAATCGTGGAGGCGATTGACGGCTCGTTGTAAATCACGCCGTAATTGATGTTCAACCCGTAGTTGGTTTTGCAAAACAGCGCGCTCGCCCAGATTTGCTGCGCGCGTTCGCCTGGGTGATTCATCACCCACGGCTTTAAGTCGGACGCGTGCGTCGGATAGCCGGGGCTTGAATAAATCGAAGACGGATATCCTTTTGCGACGATCCGGTTCCGGTAATACACCAGATACCCGGCATCCTGCGCGTGCAGCGTGTCGCTCTCGAACAGATTCCAGTCAACGACATCGCAATCACCGTGGTCGTTGCCGGTTCCGTCAATGCGCGGGCCGACTTCCCAAGTCCGCGTTCCCGTCAGCCCCAGATCGTCAACCAAATAATCCAGATACTGATAATTGACCGGATCGGCCAGCGACGGAGACAACATGGTGGCCGCTCCGGTCGTCCCGCCGAGAACACCGCCGCCGTGACCCCAGCCATCAATCGTCTGGAAAGTCTGCGCCCGGTCAATCACCACGTCCACACCTTGCGCACCGCGACAGCAAACAATCATGGCCGCGACGAAGAGCGCGGCTTTTTTCAAAATGCTAATCACGGTTGGAATGACTATCGTTCAATTTCTCGCCGCCCGCAAACCGATTGCCCGGTTAATTAACAACAACCAGACACAAGCTCGTTGCCTAAAACAAATTCTCAAAATAAAAAAACCGCCGGATATTCTCCGGCGGTTTTACCGTGCAAATTCAATCCTAAGGCAAATCCGTTTTGCCCATCAGGTAGCGGTCGCACTCGCGCGCCGCGCCGCGGCCTTCGTTGAACGCCCATACGACGAGGCTCTGTCCGCGACGGCAGTCGCCGCTGGCAAACACACCCTTGATGTTCGTGGAGTATTTCTCGAACTCCGCCTTCGCATTGCTGCGCGGGTCGCGTTCGATGCCGAGCGCGTCGAGCAGCGGCTGTTCCGGTCCGAGGAAGCCCATCGCGAGCAGGACGAGTTGCGCGGGCAAAACCTTTTCCGTGCCGGGAACATTCTTGGGAATGAACTGGCCCTTGTCGTTGCGCTCCCATTGCACTTGAACGGTATGGACGGCCTTGACGTGGCCATGCGTGTCGCCATCAAATTTCGTCGCGGTCGTGAGATAGACACGCGGGTCGGCGCCGAATTTCGCGGCGGCCTCCTGCTGGCCGTAATCCATCGCGTAAACCTTCGGCCATTCCGGCCATGGATTGTCCTTGGCACGTTCCAGCGGCGGCTTGGGCAGAATCTCCACCTGCACGAGCGATTTGCAGCCATGCCGCATCGAGGTGCCCACGCAGTCGGTGCCGGTGTCGCCGCCGCCGATGACAACAACGTCCTTCGCCGTCGCGTCAATGAAATCACCGTTCTTGTGCTGATCCAAAATGCTCCGGGTGTTCGCGGTGAGAAAATCCATCGCGAAGTGGATGCCCTTGAGTTCGCGTCCGGGAATTGGCAAATCGCGCGGCTTGGTCGCGCCGGTCGCCAGAACCACCGCGTCGAATTCTTTCAACAGTTTTTCCGCCGGATAATTTTTGCCGACCTCGGTGTTGCAGACGAACTTGATGCCCTCGTCCTCCATCTGCTTGATGCGGCGCAGGACGACTTCGTTCTTGTCGAGCTTCATGTTGGGGATGCCATACATGAGCAGGCCGCCGGGGCGGTCGGCGCGCTCGAAAACGGTGACGAGGTGGCCGGCCTTGTTCAATTGCGCGGCGGCGGAAATTCCCGCCGGGCCGGAACCGATGACGGCGACCTTCTTGCCGGTGCGCTTCTTCGGCGGTTCGGGCACAATCCAGCCGTTTTCCCAGCCGTGATCGGCGATGGCTTGCTCGATGTTTTTAATCGTGACGGGAGGGGCGTTGATGCCGAGCACGCATGAGCCTTCGCACGGCGCGGGGCAGACGCGTCCGGTGAAGTCGGGGAAATTATTCGTCTTGTGCAGGCGTTCGAGCGCTTCCTTCCACAAGCCGCGATAGACAAGATCGTTCCACTCTGGAATCAAATTGTGAATCGGGCAGCCGCTGGCCATTCCGCTGATGAGCGCGCCGGTGTGGCAGAATGGGATTCCGCAATCCATGCAGCGCGCGCCCTGTTTCTTCAAGTCGGCCTCGGGCATGTGCTCGTGAAATTCCTTCCAGTCCGCGACGCGCCCGAGCGGCGAACGGTCCTTCGGCAATTCGCGTTGATACTCCAAAAATCCGGTTGGTTTTCCCATTCTCTAAATTCGTTTCAGGGTTAAAATCAGCCGCCGCCGACGCGCGCCACGTCGCGGACGTTTTCCTCGAACGCCGCCATGATGGCCTGGTCGCCGGTCAATCCCTGCGACTGCACCTTCTTGAGCGACTGCAGCACTCGCCCATAATCCTTCGGCAGCACCTTCACAAATTTCGGGACCAGATTTTTCCAGTCCGCGAGCACCTTGGCCGCCCGCTCGCTTTTCGTGTAAGCCTGATGGCGCTGGATCAGTTTCCAGATCTCCTCGATTTCGTCCGGGTCGGCGAATTTTTCCAGGCCGACCAGTTCCTTGTTGCAGCGCGCGGCGAAATCGCCGGCCTCATCCAAAACATAGGCGACGCCGCCGCTCATGCCCGCCGCGAAATTACGCCCGGTCCTGCCGAGCACGACGACGCGACCGCCGGTCATGTATTCGCAGCCGTGGTCGCCCACGGCCTCGACGACCGCGCTGACGCCGGAGTTGCGCACCCCGAAACGTTCGCCGGCCATGCCGCGCACAAAAATCTCGCCGGCCGTCGCTCCGTAAAGCGCCACGTTGCCGATAATGATGTTTTCGTCGGCGACGAACGTCGAACCTTTCGGCGGATAGACGATGATTTTTCCGCCGCTCAAGCCCTTGCCGAAATAATCGTTGGCGTCGCCTTCGAGTTCAATCGTCATGCCCTTGGGCATGAACGCGCCGAGGCTCTGCCCAGCGCTGCCGGTGAATTTCAGATGAATCGTTTCGTCCGGCAATCCGTTTGGACCGTGCTTCTTCGTGACCTCGCTGCCGACAATCGTGCCGACGACACGGTTCACGTTGCGGATGGGCAGATCGGCGTGGACGCGCACGCCGCGTTCGATGGCCGGCTCGCAGATGTCGAGCAGTTTCGTCACGTCCAAAGATTTTTCGAGGCCGTGGTCCTGGTCAATCTGCCGGTAGCGGCCCACTTCCGGCCCGGCTTCCGGCTGATGCAAAATCGGCGTGAGGTCAATGCCCTTGGCCTTCCAATGATTGATGGCCTTCCACGGCACCAGCTTGTCCGTGCGCCCGACCATTTCGTTCAGCGTGCGGAAGCCGAGCTTGGCCATGATCTCGCGCAATTCCTCGGCGATGAACCGCATGAAGTTGACGATGTGATCCGGATTTCCGGTGAACCGCTCGCGCAACTTCGGGTCCTGCGTCGCCACGCCCACCGGGCAGGTGTTCAAATGGCAGACGCGCATCATGATGCAGCCGAGCACCACGAGCGGCGCGGTGGCAAAACCGAATTCCTCGGCGCCGAGCAGCGCGGCCACGGCCACGTCACGGCCGGTCTTCATCTGGCCGTCCGTCTCGACGTAAATGCGGCTGCGGAGATTGTTCAGCACGAGCGTCTGGTGGGTTTCGGCCAGGCCGAGTTCCCACGGCGCACCGGCATGTTTGATGGACGACAGCGGCGACGCGCCCGTGCCGCCGTCGTGGCCGGAAATCAAAACCACGTCCGCGTGCGCCTTCGCGACGCCGGCGGCGACCGTGCCAACGCCGATTTCGGCGACAAGCTTCACGCTCACGCGCGCGTCGCGGTTTGAGTTTTTCAAATCGTGAATCAGCTCCGCGAGGTCTTCGATTGAGTAAATATCGTGGTGCGGTGGCGGTGAAATGAGGCCGACGCCCGGCGTGGTGAACCGCGTCTTGGCTATTTCGGGAAAAACCTTCCGTCCGGGCAACTCGCCGCCCTCGCCCGGCTTCGCGCCCTGCGCCATCTTGATTTGAAGTTCCTTTGCATTGACGAGGTAATGGCTCGTCACACCGAAACGACCGGATGCGACCTGCTTGATGGCGGAATTCTTTGAATCGCCGTTGGCTTCCAGAACGTAACGTGCCGGGTCCTCGCCGCCCTCGCCGGTGTTGCTCTTGCCGCCGATGCGGTTCATCGCGACGGCGAGCGCCTCGTGCGCCTCCTTTGAAATCGAGCCGTAGCTCATCGCACCGGTCTTGAAGCGTTTGACGATTTCATCCACGGACTCGACCTGGTCAATCGGCAGGGGCTTTTCCGCCCATTTGAAATCGAGTAGGCCGCGCAAGGTGCAGAGGTTCGCCGCCTGATTGTTGACCAGTTCGGCGTATTCCCTGAAAATTTTGTAGCTGCCGAGGCGGCAGCCGATTTGCAGCTTGTGAATCGTCTGCGGGTTGAACAAATGATACTCGCCGCCGTCTCGCCATTGATACTGGCCGCCGGCATCGAGCACGCCGTTGACGGGGCGATCCGGGAACGCGTGGCTGTGCCGCGCGCGGGCTTCCTCGGCAATCACGTCAAGGCCGACGCCTTGAATCCGCGATGGCGTCCAGGTGAAATACTTGTCCACGACCGCGCTGTTGAGGCCGACCGCCTCGAAGATTTGCGCGCCGCGATAGCTTTGAATCGTCGAGATGCCCATCTTGGCCATCGTCTTCACGACGCCCTTGACCGCGCCTTTGATGTATTTTTTGACGGCGGTCTTGTGGTCGAGATTGACCAGCAAACCGTCGCGAATCATCCCGTCGAGTGACTCGAACGCGAGATAGGGATTGATGGCGCTGCAACCGTAGCCGATGAGCAGCGCAAAATGATGCACCTCGCGCGGCTCGCCGGACTCGAGCACGAGGCCGACGCGCCCGCGCGTCCCTTTGCGAATCAAATGATGATGCAAACCGGCCACCGCCAGCAGCGCGGGTATCGGCGCATTCTGCGCATCAACGCCGCGGTCGGAGAGAATCAGGATGTTCACGCCACCAGCAATGGCCTTGTCGGCGGCGGCAAACAATTTTTCCAGCGCCTCTTCGAGGCCCTTCGCGCCGCCGGTGGGCGGGAATAAAATTGGCAGCGTCGCGGCCTTGAAGCCGGGGCGATTGACCTGCCGGAGTTTTTCCAATTGCTCGTTTGTGAGGATTGGATGCTCCAGCTTGATGAGCGCGCAGCTATCGGGCCGGGGATTCAGCAGGCCGCCGCGCGAGCCGACCATCGTCTCGGTCGAGGTGATGATTTCCTCGCGGATGGGATCAATCGGCGGGTTCGTGACCTGCGCGAAAAG
>Ga0265337_1000847_pt1 | contig 16046 bp, 16 predicted proteins | sample 42122metaG_FD_192441 | JGI IMG/M metagenome (GOLD analysis project Ga0265337, IMG submission 192441) | Rhizosphere microbial communities from Carex aquatilis grown in University of Washington, Seatle, WA, United States - 4-21-22 metaG | ecosystem: Host-associated > Plants > Roots > Rhizosphere >... | reverse complement strand
CCGTCTCGCAGATCTCCAGGAATACCGTCCCGCTCTCCCGCTCAAACCGGCTCTCCACCACTTCCCAGTTCAGCCCCAAATCCAGCAGTTCGTGAAATAATTTTTCAGGCCTCATCCCGCAAAACGTAGCCAACCCTTATCCCCATTCCACTGAAAATAGCGAAGAACCTTAATTAATAATGCAATCCGTTCAACCATAGAAACGTGCGAGCTAAAACATCTCTCGCTCAGCACCCAAAAATCCTACATCCACTGCTCACCGACAGCGCGGCGGACATTCCGGCGGAAGATCGTCGGAAATCAGTTGGCGGCATGCGCAGCAAATGACGCGGATCGTGACTTGGCAACCTGGTTGGCATCATGCGTGACACCGAGCACCGCACTGGACGCCGCAATTGGGTTGGCGTCAAACTTCGCGCCAAACGCAGCAAGTGACGCAACGTTTGCGCCGCAATGCGCGTTGCACAGAATCCTTAATTTGATTAAGGGGTTCGGCTTGCACTCCATTTTATTGGTTTTCGTGTAATTTGCGGATGCAGATTCAGTGAACAAGAACCGGCTAAAACATGGCGCGCTTGGCGGCTGCAACGGCAACAACATGGTGAACATTTTGGCCACCCGTTGCTGGCGGCTTGAGAACTCATTTTGTTGCCCGAACCGGCCTTGCGAGCCGGTGCAAAATTCCCGCCGGTTACGCCCAAAATCCCTCACGTCATTTTGTGTAAAGATTACACGATGCGCCCGTCCTGCTCCGGGTAGAATCCTCAATTGCGATGAATAGGAGATCGGACGTATGAACAGTGAAAATGATTTTCAGAGTGCCATTCCCACGCCGCCGGCCGGCGCGGGCGTGACTGAACATGGCAACCGTTCGGCACAATCCCGCGCTGCATATTTTGTCAGCGACCGGGAAGGCAATCTGCCGGTGTGGGTGAGATCGCCAAAGCACGGGCATGAATTTTATTCCGGCTGTTCACGCCCGAAGCTCTACGAGTGGGCGGCAAAAGGTTTCATCCGCTCCGTGTCCATCCGTGAACCGGGACGCATCAAGGGCGTCCGGCTTTTTCATCTCGCCAGCATCTTTGCGTTTATTGAACGATGCGAAGCCAGTGCCCAAAATTATGCTGCCCGCGAGCCTACATGCCCGCCTGGCGCGCTGGAAACTGGGGATTGACACCTTCACCGCGCAACCGCGCTGGAAAGCCTAGAATCGAATCCTGACCTCCGCAAACATAGCTGGACTTGTTAGCAGTTAGTGTTAGCAGTGGCGCATTCTTGAAAACCTAACAACTCACAAAACCATTGATTTCTTTGATTGAAATCAATATTGGAGCGGGCGATGGGAATCGAACCCACGTGTGAAGCTTGGAAGGCTTCCGTTCTACCATTGAACTACGCCCGCCTACGCGCTGTCGCGCTTCGGCGCGGCAAGCCCGCTACACCGTAGCGAACTCGGCCGGCTTGTCGAGCCGAAGCTCAAAGAGCGAAGGCTGACGCTGCAAATCATACCGCCGGAGCTTGCCTTGTCAATCCACAGCAGCTATGCTCACGGCGCATGAACTCGCTGCTTTTGACCGGCGGGCGAGTCATAGACCCCGCCAACCGTATCGACATCGTCGCTGATTTGCTCATTCTCGACGGAAAAATCATCGTCCTCGGCCAGGAGGCCGCCACCCGGGCACCCAAGGATATTGAAACTCTCGATGTCCGGGGAAAAATCGTCTGTCCCGGCCTGATTGATTTGCACGTTCATCTGCGCGAGCCCGGCCAGACAGCAAAGGAAAACATTGCCACCGGCACCGCCGCTGCGGCACAAGGCGGCTTCACCTCGATCGTCTGCATGCCCAACACGTCCCCGGCGATTGACAATGCCGGGACCGTTGCCCTCATCCACGAACGCGCCGCCCAAAATGGCGTCGTAAACGTCTTCGTCACCGGCGCCATCACCAAAAACATCGCCGGAGAGGAACTCGCGTCCATTGGCTCGCTCAAACGCGCCGGCGTCGTCGCCATCACCGACGATGGCCATTGTGTGCAGAACAACGAACTGATGCGCCGCGCGCTCGAATACGCCAAAATGTTCGACCTGCCGGTGATGGACCATTGCCAGGATTACTCGCTCGTGACCGACGGCATGATGCACGAGGGTTATTGGAACACCGTGCTCGGCCTGCGCGGCTGGCCGGCGGCCGGCGAGGAGATGATTGTGGCGCGCAACATCCTGCTCGCCGAGCTCACCGGGACACGCGTCCACTGCCAGCATCTGAGCGCCGCTGGCAGCGTGCAACTCATCCGCGACGCCCGGAAACGCGGCGTGCCGGTCTCCGGCGAAGCCTGTCCGCATCATTTCACGCTCACCGACGCCGCCGTGGCCGGCAGCGAAAAATTCTGGGCGCAAGACGGAAAAAACATTTTCTCAACCTTCAACTCTCAACTCTCAACTCTCAGCCTGCCTGCCTGGCCGGCGTATGACACCCATTTCAAGATGAACCCGCCATTGCGCTCGGCCCGCGACCGGGAGGCAATCCTCGAAGGATTGGCCGACGGCACGATTGAAATCCTGTGCAGCGACCATGCGCCGCACTGCGATTACGAGAAGGAAGTGGAATTTGACTACGCTCCCTTCGGCATCACCGGGCTGGAAACCGAACTGGCGCTCTCGTTGATGCAGCTTTACCACGCCAAGCGACTCGGGCTGTCCGAACTCATCGCCAAATACACCGTCAACCCGGCCCGGCTGTTGAAATTGAACAAAGGCACCCTGACCGCCGGCGCAGACGCGGATGTGACGGTGTTTGATCCGGATCGCGAATGGATTTTTGAACGGGCCACGACCGCCAGCAAATCATCGAACAGTCCGTTTTTCGGTTGGAGGCTCAAAGGCCGGGCCGTAGCCACGATCGTCGGCGGAAAAAAAGTCTGGACGGAGCAGGCCGAAGCGGTCCTCGCATGAAAAATTTCGCTTCACGCTTGACCCGCTGTGTCACTTGCCTAGCATCGCGCCCAGTGATTCATCAGCAATGAAAGCCATTCTCGCACTCGAAGATGGTTCCGTGTTTCACGGGCAAGGTTTCGGCGCACGCGCGTCCGCGGGCGGCGAGGTCTGCTTCAACACGTCCATGACCGGGTACCAGGAAATCCTCACCGACCCGTCCTACAAGGGCCAGATCGTCACGATGACCTATCCGCTCATCGGCAATTACGGGGTCAACGAGGTGGACGTGGAATCGTGGCGGCCACATGTCGCCGGATTCGTCATCCGCGAACTCTCGCCCGTTGTCAGCAACTGGCGCTCGGATTCTTCGCTCGGAGATTATCTCAAGAAAAACGGGATCCCGGGCATTCAGGGCATTGACACCCGTGCCTTGACCAAAAAGCTCCGGGTGCGCGGTGCGATGAATGGTTTCATTACCACGGAGGAAATCCCGGACAAGGAGGCCATCAAGCGCGCGAAGGAATTTGTCTTCGTGGGCGTGGATTACGTCAAGGAAGTCACCCACAAGACAGCGTTCCGATGGGACGAAAAGGACGAGCAGAGCGCGAGTTTCAAGCTGGCCATCGGCAACGAAGCGGCCAATGCGCGTCAGTTGCGCCAGCCGTTGCCGCCCGCGGACATTCCCATTGTTGCCTTCGATTACGGCATGAAATACAACATCTTGCGGCGGCTGCGGCAGCATGGCTTTGCCGTGCAGGTGTTGCCGGCCACGGCCACCGCCGCCGAGGCGCTCAAACACAAGCCGGCGGGCATTTTCCTGTCCAATGGCCCCGGCGACCCGGCGGCGCTCAATTACATCGTGCGCGAAGTAAAGACGCTGATGGACAGTGGTGTGCCGGTTTTTGGGATTTGCCTGGGCCATCAAATTGTCGGCCAGGCCCTGGGCGGAAAAACCTTCAAGCTCAAGTTCGGCCATCGCGGCGCCAACCAGCCGGTGAAGGACCTGGAATCCGGCAGGGTCGAAATCACCTCGCAGAACCATGGTTTTGCCGTGGACGCGAAATCATTGCCGGCCGACGTCGCGGTCAACCGGATTAATTTAAACGATCAGACCGTGGAAGGTTTGCGGCACAAGACCAAGCCGGTTTTTTGCGTGCAGTATCATCCCGAGGCGTCGCCCGGGCCACATGATTCGACGCCGTTGTTCGCCGAATTCCGTGACCTGATTGAACGGCGGGGCTGAAAAAGAGTTTAGTCCATCAGATTTCCGTTTGACTTGAAACGCGCCGTGACCATAATCGGCTTATCGTAAGTCCATGGCCAAACTTGTTATTCTGACCCAAGGCCTGACCGGCCGCGCGCACGAGCTGAACGTGGATCGTACCACGATCGGACGCGTTGACGACAACCTGTTCCAAATTGCCGAGCCATCCGTCTCCAGCCACCATTGCGAAGTCCATCTGCGCGGCAATGAAGTCCTCATCCGGGATCTCAATTCGACGAACGGCACGTTCATCAATGGCGAAAAAATTGCCGAAAGCGTTTTGAAGCCCGGCCAAACCTTGCGGCTGGGCAATGTGGAATTGAAGCTCGATGCCCCCGGAGCCGCCGCCGCGCCCGCCACCGGGTCCGCACCCGGCCCGGCCAAAAAACAGGTGGACGCCACCATGGTCATTCCGCGCGGGGTCAGCCTGAGCGAACTGGAAAGCGGCGGACGTTCGCCGGGCTTTGACACCAGCAAGGAATTTTCCAAAAAACGCAACAAGGCCGGCATCTACTTCTGGGTGGGCGTAGCCGTTTTAGGCGTCGTCATTTTGTTTCTGTTGTTGATGGTGTTTCAGCAGGCCAGTCCTCATAAATAAACCCGGCGCGGTCATGCGTCCGCTCCTTTCAATACAACGAAACCGTGCGCTGACGTTGATAGAGGTTTTGGTGATCATTTTCACTATAGCCGTTGTAGTTGTGGTGCTTCTGCCAGCGTTGGCCGCTTCAAAAAGAAAATCGTCACGGGTCGGCTGTATTTCTAATATCCAACAAATCGGCATCGCTTTCCGGCTTTGGGAGGGTGACAACAACGATAAATATCCGATGGCCGTTTCGGTGAGGAATGGCGGGGCGATGGAATTGATTACTACGGGAAATGTCGTCGCTTGTTTCCGGGTGATGTCCAACGAATTGAGCACCCCAAGAATCCTTTATTGTCCAGCGGATACCAATCGGACTTGCGCGACAAATTTCTCAAACGGTTTCAGCGACGTCAACATCAGCTATTTCATCAATCCGGAAGCTGCCGAGGCTTATCCGCAAATGATCATGCTCGGTGATGATAATTTGCTGGTAAATGGCAAGCCGGTGCAGCCGGGAATCTTGAATCTTTGGACGAATGCCACTGTTGCTTGGGGCAAAGACCGGCATCACGGCGTCGGTAACATCGGCATGGCCGACGGTTCGGCCCAGCAGGTCACCAGCGCAGGACTTCAACAAGCGAACCAAGTGGGGCTCGGCACCAATACCGCCACTGGCCGGTGGTTGATTCCGTGATTTTTTGACGCGGATTTCACGAATTCACACGGATGGCTCCGGCTGATTTGAATTCGTGAAAATCCGTGGAATCTGTGTCAAACTTTCCGCGTGAAACTTTTCTACACCGGCCCGGTCGTCAATGCGGAGATGCTCGTAGTGATGCTCGAAAAACATGGCATCGCCGCCACGCAATCGTTCGCCGACTCCTCGGCGCCCGATGACGGCGATTTGAGCCGGCCTGCACAGGTTTTCGTGCCGGAGGCGGACTATGACCACGCGTTCCAGTTGTTTTACACCGAGCGCGAAGATGAACTTTGATTTTTGAATCAGGCCGGATTCAAACGCGTGAACTCCACGCAGGACTGCGTGAATCCCACGCGTTTTATTAAACCCCCCATCATTCTTTTTAAGCCAAATCCATCATGGCATGGGCGATGCTAATTTGGGTTTGGCATGAATTCCAGCCGGTCCAGTCGCAGGGCGGGTGCGTTCACACTGGTGGAATTGCTGTGTGTCATCGCCATCATCGGCATCCTCGTCGCCTTGCTGCTGCCGGCGTTGAATCAAAGCCAGTTGCGGGTCAAACGCATCGATTGCGAGAGCCATCTCCACCAACTCGGAATCGCCTTCCAGATTTTCGGGCACGATCACAACGACAAATTCCCCATGGCGGTTCCCATGGCCGAGGGTGGTTCGCAGGAATTCGTTCAGAACGGCTATGCCGTGGGCAGGGAATTTTATTTTTCGTTTCGTCATTTTCAGGTGCTTTCCAACGAGTTGGGCCGGCCGGCCATTCTGATCTGTCCGACCGATACGCGGCTCCCGGCGACAGATTTTGGCGCGCTTCAGAACAGCAATGTCAGTTATTTCGTCGGCGTGAAAGCCAACTTCTCGAAACCGGATTCCATCCTGGCCGGGGACCGGAACCTCACGGCCAATGCGTTGCCAAATCCCAGCATCGTGCGCCTTGAAGCCAACAACCGATTACGGTGGACGCGGGAATTGCACCAATTCAAGGGCAACGTTTTATTCGCCGGTGGCCAGGTGGAGGAATGGACCGACGTGGCATTGGCTTCCGTCGCCGGGAGTCAATCGGCAGGATCTGATTTGTTCATGCCTTCCATCCTTCCCGGCCTCAACAGGACTGCTTCCGCCACCACCGGTTATCAGAATTATTCCAGCGCCAATTTCGGCGGTGGAGCGCCGCCGCCAATGCCCACACCAGCTTCGTCACCGGCATACGCGGCAAATAATTTTCCCGGCGGCCCGGGCAGATTCAACCCGACAACGACCGGCCAGCCCGGGCCGCAAAGCCTGCGGGACGTGGCCAGGACTAATTTGCCAGGCTCGCTTTCCATCCACACGACGGCCGGGAGAACCGCGGTCGTCGAAGGGATGGATTCGATGACATCAACGTTTGACCAACGTGTCGTAAAAATTTTGCAGAGGCTCCTCATCTGGATCTATTTGCTGGTCCTGTTGGTGCTGCTGATGTTTCTGGCCTTTAAATCCTGGCAACGGGCGGAACGGAAAAGGGCGCGGCGGGAAGCCCTGGATTGAGAATCCACGCTGGATTCCGGCCAGGGGCTCCGCTACTCTCCGCCCCATGTTTGAAACGGTTAAAACGGAAATTGCCACTGCCGCCGGGAAACTCACGCACCTGCGGAGGTTTCTTTGACGTCCCCAACGCGCAAAAACGCCTGGCCGAACTCAATTCGCTCATGGCCGCCGACAATTTCTGGACCAATCGTGAAAAGGCGCAGACGCTGATCGACGAGGGGAATTCACTCCGCAACAAAATCGAGCCGCTGCTTCAGGCGGAAAAAAGGCTGGAGGATTTCCGGGTCATGCTCGAACTGGGCGAGGCTGAACCGCCCGGAGCCCAGACCCAGGTGGAAACGGAACTCACCCGCGACCTGGCCCGGTTTTTCAAGGAACTTGACGCCCTGGAACTGAAGGTTTTTCTCAACGGGCCGCACGACCGGAAGAATTGCATCCTCAGCATCAATGCCGGCGCCGGTGGCACCGAGGCCCAGGATTGGGCGGAAATGCTGTCGCGCATGTACCAGCGCTGGGCCGAATCGCGCGGCTGGGAGGTCGAGGTCACCGATGCGTTGCCCGGCGAAGGTGCCGGCCTCAAGAGCGTCACCATGCTGCTTCAGGGCGAAAACGCCTACGGCTTCGCCAAGGCCGAACGCGGCGTGCACCGGCTGGTGCGCATCTCGCCATTCGATTCCAACAAACGCCGCCACACGAGCTTTGCCAGCGTGGACGCGATTGCAGAAATCGAGGAATCGTCGCCCGACATCGTCATACCGCCGAATGAATTTCAGGTGGACACTTTTCGTTCCGGCGGCAAGGGCGGCCAGAACGTCAACAAGGTGGAAACCGCCGTGCGCATCACCCACCTTCCCACCGGACTCGTTGTCGCGTCGCAAACCCAGCGATCACAGCACCAAAACCGCGCCACGGCCATGCGGCTGTTGCTGTCCCGCATTTACGCCCAGCGGGTGGATGCGCAGAAGGCCGACATGGAACGTTTTTACGGCGAGAAGGGCAGCATCTCGTGGGGCAACCAGATTCGCAGCTACGTCTTTCAACCGTACCGGATGGTGAAGGATTTGCGCACCGGTGTGGAAACGAGCAATGTGCAGGGGGTGATGGACGGCGACCTGGACGCGTTTGTGAACGGCTGGCTGCGCGCGGGCTGTCCGACCAAACGGATGCAGGGCGTGAAGGATGAGGAAGAATAAAAGCGAGGAAAACATCGAACATTCAACATCCAACACCCAGTGTCGGATTTTCGCGGCTAATTGGAGGCTGGGGGTTCGATGTTGGTTGTTGGATGTTTCGAATTAAAAACGTGAACATTCTCGATAAAATTGTTGAAGAAAAGAAACGCGAGGTCTCACAATTGCCCGCTCGACTCATCGCTACAGGCGACCTGCGCGATGCCCTGCTTGAACATGGCGAGCGACGCGATTTCCTTGCCGCACTAAACATTGGCAGGAGCCGAGGTAACGAGGCTCAAAATGAATTAAAGTCAGAGCCTCCTAACGTCGGCTCCTACGGTTCGGTGGCGTTGATTGCCGAGGTCAAAAAGGCTTCGCCGTCCGCCGGCGTGATCTGCCCGGATTTCGACCCGGTCAACATCGCCAAAGAGTACGAAGCCGCAGGGGCCAGTTGCCTGTCGGTGTTGACCGACGAGAAGTTTTTCCAGGGATCACTCGATTATCTCCGGCAAATCCGCGCAGCGGTGAAGTTGCCGTTGCTGCGCAAGGATTTCATCATCGATGAGCGGCAAATTCTCGAAGCCATCGAGTGGGGCGCGGATGCCATCCTGCTCATCGTCGCCATTTTAAGCGACGAGCAACTTGAAAAGTTTCACACGCTCGCGACAGGAGCCGGCCTCGCCGTTTTGGTGGAAGTCCATGATGAAGCAGAATTGGACCGTGCGATGAAAATCTCCCCGGCGCTCATCGGCGTGAACAACCGCAATTTGAAAAACTTCAAGGTGGACCTGGCCACGACGGAGCGCCTGGCGGCAAAACTTTTTCCGTCACCCGTCACCCGTCACCCGCCGCTGCTCGTCGCCGAGAGCGGAATTCATTCGCGCGCAGATGTGGAACGTTTGCGGCAATGCGGCGCAAAGGCGATTTTGGTCGGCGAATCATTGATGAAGGGCCGCGACATCGGCACCAAAATCCGCGAGTTGATCGGGCTGTAACGTCGAGCCTGCGGCTCGACCGAATCGGCGCACAGCGCCGACACTACACCTTTTGATTCTTCACCAGTTGTTTGGCCAGCCGGATTGCCGCGATCATGCTCGAGGGATTGGCGACTCCTTTTCCGGCGATGTCGTAAGCCGTGCCGTGGTCGGGCGAGGTGCGGACGAACGGCAAACCCAGCGACCAGTTCACTCCGGTGTCGAACGCGACCGCTTTCAGCGGGGCCAATCCCTGATCGTGATACATCGCCACGACCACATCGAAATCTCCCTGCAAGGCGTAGTGAAAAACCGTGTCGCCGCTCAACGGACCCACAACATCCACTCCGCGTTTTTGCGCGGCGAGCACCGCCGGTGCGATGGTCTTGATTTCTTCATCACCAAATTCCCCGCCTTCGCCGGCATGGGGATTCAAGCCGGCGACCGCGATTTTTGCGCGGGACAACCCCAGATCACGGCACGATTCCACCGCAAGTTCAATGGCCAGATTGATTTTCTCCGCCGTGAGTTCTTGGGGAACGGTCTTGATGGAAATGTGCACCGTGGCCAGCGCCACGCGCAACCAGCGTCCGCGCTCATCCGTGCCGAGCAGCATCATCGCCGTCCGTCTGGCGCCGGCCAGATCGGAGAGAAATCCGGTCTGGCCGGTAAATGGATGACCGGCGTGAACGATGGATGCCTTGTTGACGGGCGCAGTGACAAGTGCGTCAAGCTCGTGGCGGAGGCAGCGCTCCGCGCCCTCGCGCAGCCAGGCCACCGCCGCCTGCGCCGCCGCCGGCGAACCGGCCGGCGGATTTTCTGGCAGTGGTTCGGACAAAGGATTCGCGACGAAATACCGGCCGGAACCGCCATAACCGACAAATTTTTGTAACGGCAGGTCGAGCGAATATTTTTGATTCAGGCGCTGAAGAAGATTTTCATCACCAATGAACAGGTATTTCGTGTCGTCGTCCTGCCTCCCGGCGGCGACAGCTTTGAGGGCGACCTCCGGGCCGATGCCGGAGACATCGCCGAGGGAGATGCCGATCCAGCCAGTCATGGGAATTGAGGGTTGGGGTTTGAGAGCTGAGGCAAAATATTCCCCCTCACGTCGGAATCTAAAACAGGCGGATGAACGTTTTCTGTTTCAACTTCACGATCCACAGTTGTTCGAGCTGCTTTTGCGCCTGGGTGCGAAGGGTTGCCTCGACATCATCGCGCACCTCATTGAGCGGTTTGACGTGCGCGGGGCGCGTCTGTTCGACGAGCATGAGGTAACAGGCCTCGGGGGTTTCCACCACCCCGCTGACCTGGCCGGGCTTGAGCGTGAAGGCAGTTTCGGCCAGTTCCTTGCGCAAAACCGAGCGTTCGACCCAGCCCCAATCGCCGCCCTGGCTGCGTTGCGAACCCTGCGAGTAAACGGAGGCCATTTCCGGGAACGTCGCTCCTTCCTTGATCTTGGCCAGGATCTCGTTGGCCAGACTCAAGGTGTTGGTTTCGTCGGCGGACGTTTTGTTGAGCACGATCATCCGGAGTTTGATTTCGTCCTCGACCTTGAAATCGTCCTGGTGGGCAAGATAGTAGGTTTCGACCTTGTAGGGGGAGATGATGATTTTGTCCGAAGACATGTTTTTGGAGCGCAGGGCAGAAACGATGTATTGATCGCGCACTTGCTGGCGGAATTTCTCGAACGTCTGGCCCTGGGCCTGAAGCGTTTTCATCAGCGTGATGCGGTCGCCAAACTTGTCGCGGATTTGTTCCTGAACCAGCTCGTCCACCACAGTGTCCGGCAACCGGTAGCCTTCGACGTCAAAATCGCGCAAAATCAACTGCCGTTCGATCAATTGCTCCAGACCGTCGCCGAGCGCCCCGTCCAGCTTTTGCTGAAACACGGCCTGATCGCCGGCATATTCGCGGCGCAACGACTGGACCGCCGGCATGACAAAATCATCGACTTCCGCAACCGTGACCACCCCGCTGTTGACCACCGCCTTGAGGCCATCGACCAATTCCGCCTGCGCCGGCAGGTTGAAACAAACGGCGGCCGCCAGAATCGGGATGAAACGGAAAAACTTCATCAAATCGCGCGCATGTTAACAGCAAACCCCGGCGGGTCAAGCGCGCCGCTCAAAGACTGAGCCGGTTCAGGAAATACATCACCAGCGCCAAAATCCCCGACAGCGCCAGCGCGGCAACAATGGACCATTTTAGAAAGTAAAGCTGCTTGCGACGGGCTGCGCGCCCACCTTGCCCCGGCAACAAATAAAAACGTTCCGGCTCTTTTCCGGCCTTCGGACGAAACATACAATTCTGATTCCCGCCGAACTTCTAACACACAACCCGCTGCGGTTCAAGTCGTATGCTTGCGATTAACCGCGCCGACCGCTACCGTTGCCGGGTGAACCTTGAAGATCATTTGGGCGATATCATCCGCAAGGCGCGGGCAATGAGCGGAGCTTCCGCCGCCACGGCAGCCACAGCCGCCGGTATTTCCGGAACTGAGCTGGCCGGGCTCGAAGAAACCGGGCGCGCGCCCAAGCCCCCGGATTTGAAGGCGCTGGCAAACCTCATCGGACTGAATGCAGCCAAACTGGAAGGCATCGCCCAGGGCTGGCAGCCGGCGGAAAAGGATTTGAGTCCGTGGCGCGAATTACGCGTGTTCACCACCGCCGGCGAAGGTGAAACGGTGAATTGTTTTCTGGTCTGGGATGAGGTCACCCGCGACGCGGCCCTGTTTGACACTGGTTTCGACGCGAAGCTGATTCAGGACACCGTGGCGGCGGAAGGCCTGGCGCTGCGACACATTTTCATCACGCACTCGCACTTCGACCACGTGAGCGCGCTCGGCGCCCTCCGCGAACTTTTTCCCAAGGTGCGGCTGCACACCAGTTCCAAAAGCGCGCCGGTGGACCAGCGCAACAAACCGAGCGAGATCGTCCCGCTCGGCGGCCTGCGCGTGACGTATCGCGAAACTCCCGGCCACGCGGAAGACGGCGTGACCTACGTTGTCGGCAACTGGCAGGAGGACGCGCCGCATGTGGCCATCGTGGGTGACGCGATTTTCGCCGGCTCCATTGGGCGCGGCAACCAGTCGTGGGACCTGGCGCGACAAAAGGTGCGCGACCAGATTTTTACGCTGCCGCCGGAGACGCTGATTTGTCCCGGCCACGGTCCGTTGACGACCGTGGCGGAAGAGAAGGCGCACAATCCCTTCTTTTGATTTTTCCAGGGCCGATCCGCATAACAGAATTGGGCGGGCAATTTTCTACCGCTCCATGGGAAGCCCCGCGACCGGAACCCTTCGCTGTATTTTTTGGACTGACTTGCAATAAATTGGACACCAACCGGCGGCATCGTCACGCATTCCACGACGATCCGCGATGCGATTCCAGCCAGGGAATCGCATTTTCCGTGTGTACCGCTCCGGAATTGGCTTGGATTGTGACACTGAACGAAAAGCGGGTCATTCTGCAACGCCCGGGTGACTGGCCGGGGATTTCCGGCATAAGTGGCACGAGGATTGCACGTTAGAGAGCGCGAATAGAAGCACACGACTTATGAAATTTGCTTTGGAAGTAGGGACCACGGAAAGACACCTTGTCGAATTCAACTTCAATCAACTTCGCGGCACGCTGTTGATCCGCGTGGACAACCAGCCGGTTTTCCAGAACACCCGCGTTTTCAACGAACCGGTCAACGAAGTTTACCACTTTGTGATTGATGGCCGGGAGAAATCGGACGTGCGGATTGAGAAACGGCGCAAACCATTGTTTGGCCACCGCAACACCGTCTATGTGAACGACCGCATCACGCGGGTGATTGACCGGTATTTTTAACTGGCTTCTTCAAGCGGCGACCTGTTGCCCCTATTCCAACTTCAAGGCAACAACACCGTGCGATAGAACCGCTGCGAGTTGGTGGCGGTTAAATCCGTCCAAACATAGGGATTGCTGGGCAACTGCAAGGTGGTGTTTGTCTTCCAATTGTTGGTTTCAGCCATCAAGACATCGGCCGATTGAATTTGATAAGAGCGCCCAACCAAGCCAGATAGCGCGACTTGTACCGGTGAAGAATTTGTCATGCGGACAGCGGCGAACACATCTGAATAATACGTGTAGCCGCTGTAATAATTTGGAAAACCGCTATTGGTGTAAACGCCACCAACCGTCACCAAACGAGCGCCATCAGTTGCAACATATTGTCCCCGCAATGAATTGCCCGGCAACGCTTGCGGATATTGCACCCAGTTGATTCCATCGGTGGAAGTCGCAAGGTGTCCCCCAGCTGTCGCCAAAAACAAGCCATTGGCATAAGTCACCTTCCCTAACGCGTTTGTCAGGCCGGTTTTTTGCGGAGTCCAATCATCCCCGTAGGTCGAAATCAGGTTTGTCCCATTTCCAAAAGGCACGATGAATTTCCCATTGAAAAAACTGACGTGGCTGCCACCCGGAATGCTCTGCTGATCCCAGGTGAACCCATCTGGCGAAGTGTAGGTGATTCCATTGTTGTTGCCTATGGCCACAAATGAACCCGCTCCATAGGCAATATCGCTGCAATTAAAATTCGCGCTCGCCGTCAAAGCCACACCATTGGCAGAAGTCAGTATACCACTGCCACTGCCGACAGCCACATACTCTCCAGCACCAAAAGCTGCCCCGGACAAAACCCAGCCGTGGGAGAACACTGTCCAATTAATTCCATCCGCTGATACCGCTGAAGCACCAAAACCGCCCAAGGCAAAGAACCTGCCGCCGGTGTAAACCAATGAAATTGAGAATGACAGGCCCGAACCGGACAGGCCGCCGCCATTTGAACGTAAAATCCAGTCCTTGCCATCCTCGGAGGTCAAGATGACACCGTAATCTGAATATTCGCCATAGGCAACGTACCGATTGGATCCATAGACCACGCAGTCCAGACCAAAGTAATTGGTGCTGACCTGATTGGTCGTCCAGTTGTCGAGAACGTCCGCCTGCAAAGAAGACGAGGAAACCAACAGAAAAAACGCGATAGAACCGCACCCGAGAATAAGATTTGGCTTCATATTTAACCCGTTCCGTTAAGGCTCTTTTAACACAAATCAACTCACGGTCAAGTGACATTCGGCCAATTCATTGGCTTCACGCGATCAAATCAAAAATTGACCCTTTTCGCTGCGGTTGTTAGCCTGTCCTTCCGTTCCAACGGGATTTTATGCGACATACCATTTCAGTGCTGGTCGAAAACAAGTTTGGCGTGCTCACGCGCGTGGCCGGCCTGTTCAGCGGCCGCGGCTATAACATTGATACCCTCAACGTCGGCCCGACCCAGGATCCCAAGACGTCGCGCATGACCATCGTCACCCACGGCGACGAGGCCACGCTGGAACAGATCGTCAAGCAGCTCAACAAGCTGCCGGACGCCATCAAGGTGCAGGATTTCCATGAGGGCGAATACGTGGATCGCGAACTGGTGCTCGTCAAGGTGGCGGTGGATTCCAAGTCGCGTGCCGAGGTGATGCAGATCACCGATATATTTCGCGCCAAAATCGTGGATGTGCAGCCGAAGACGCTCACCATCGAAATCACCGGCGCCGAAAGCAAGGTGGAAAAATTCATCGGCCTGATGGATTCATTCGGCGTGCAGGAAATCACGCGCACGGGCAAAATCGCCCTGCCGCGCAAGTGACGCCGCCGGACCCGGTACCACCTCTCATCAGGACCGTGTTTCCGTTTGACTGGCAAGCCGGGACGGTTAAGATTCAAGGTTCATTTGACGATTTAAGCGACAAACCAATACCCAGCAAAGAAAGAGTTGATTATGGCAATCATTGATTTTGGCGGAACCAAGGAAAAAGTCATCACGCGGAAGGAATTTCCGATGGCCAAAGCCCGCAAGGTGCTGAAGAACGAGACCATCGCGATCATCGGTTACGGCGTCCAGGGACCGGCACAGGCCTTGAACCTGCGCGACAACGGCTTCAACGTCATCATCGGCAACCGCCCCGGCGGCAAGGGTTGGAAACGCGCCCAAGCCGACGGCTGGAAGCCCGGCAAGACCCTGTTCGACATCGAGGAAGCGGTGCAAAAGGGCACCGTCATTCAGATGCTGGTTTCGGACGCCGCCCAGCGCCAGATCTGGCCGGCGGTCAAGAAACACCTGAAGCCCGGTGTGGCGCTCTATTTTTCCCACGGCTTTTCCATCGCCTACAAGAAACAGACCGGCGTCATCCCGCCGAAGAACGTGGATGTGATCATGGTGGCCCCGAAGGGTTCGGGTCTGAACGTCCGCCGTAATTTTCTCACCGGTGCGGGTATCAATTCAAGTTTCGCCGTCGGGCAGGACTATACCGGCCGTGCCACCGAGCGCTGCCTGGCACTCGGCATCGGCGTCGGCTCCGGATATCTTTTCCCGACCACGTTCCAGCACGAGGTGTTCAGCGACCTTACCGGCGAACGTGGTATTTTGATGGGCGCGCTCGCCGGCGTCATGGAGGCCCAGTACGAAGTGCTTCGCGCCCGGGGCCACTCGCCCAGCGAAGCCTTCAATGAAACCGTCGAGGAACTCACCCAGAGTCTCATCCGGCTGGTGGACGAGAACGGGATGGACTGGATGTATTCCAACTGCTCCGCCACCGCCCAGCGCGGCGCGTTGGATTGGAAACCCAAGTTCAAGAAGGCGACGCTGCCGGTATTCAAGGACCTCTATCAACGCGTCAAGGACGGTCGGGAATGCGCCCGGGTGCTTTCCGCCTGTGGCGGCTCCAATTATCAGAAGTTGCTGCAGAAGGAACTGGACCAGCTCCACAACTCCGAGATGTGGCGTGCCGGCGCCGCCGTCCGCGCCCTGCGTCCGAAGGAACCCGCCCGCGCCATCACCAAGGGCACCAAGGGCATCACGGGC